>ERZ773148.674-NODE-674-length-29268-cov-4.618115_pt1 | contig 29268 bp, 27 predicted proteins | sample MGYA00580846_ERZ773148 | MGnify/ENA primary metagenome ERZ773148 (study PRJEB29015, sample SAMEA2737879) | human gut metagenome | biome: human gut; feature: human-associated habitat; material: faeces | place: China | collected 2012 ... | reverse complement strand
ATACCCGATTCAGGAATTCAGGAAGGACCTTTTCCAGCTTGTCGATACTGACAGCCTGCAAGACATATTGTACCGGCATACTGCTTCGACGTCCTCCAAAGGAAGACTGCTGTTGGACGAATGCTCTGGCCTTGGTCTTGGTACGGATGGCTTTGGAGATCTTTTCTGCCACCTGCATCTGGGTGTAGTCACGATCCTGAATATCTTTCAGAGTAATCTGGATGTTTCCACTTCCGCTGGATACACGGGCGGTTACAGCTGCTGCATCCGGAACGATGGAGTCAACCAGATCGTTGATGTCTTCCGTATAATCGCGGATGTATTCGTAGCTGGCTCCTTCGGCAGCTCTTGTACTGATCGTAATTTTTGAACGGTCTTCCAGGGGAGCCATTTCAGCCGGAATCTTATTCCACAGGAAGGCAATCAAGACAAGTGTAATCAGGGTAAAGGGAATTGCAATGACCCGTTTGCTGAGAAATTTGTCCAGCGAACGGCCGTAAATCCGGTTCATGCCTTCAAAGAAAGGCTCTGTCTTCCGGTAGAACCATCCTTGCTTTTCTCGTTTGATCAATAATTTGGTCGCCAGCATCGGGGTGAAAGTCAATGCAGCGAAGGAAGAAATAATCACAGAACCGGCAACTACAAAACTGAATTCGTCATTCTGTCCTTCCTTTCTTCACGCACCGGGCAACAAATTCACCGCGGACAGCTTGCGATGAATTTGCCGCCGCTCTGTTGTTCGTTCAACCGCAGACAGTTGACGCGTGTGAAAAATTTCAACGGCCTCATGAATCGGCCTGATGGTATAGCACAGATTGCCGTTCTTTTTGATCCTGGATTTTGTCAGGACAGAGGTTGGCTCTGTGGAGATGAGTCCTTTCTCCGAGAGCGCGTCGACATACTGCATGACCGTATTTTTAGTACGGCCAATAGCTTTTCCAATCGTGGCGTAGCTGGGCCAGCATTGGTAGGTACTGGGGTTTTCAAGACAGCGGAGGTAGGCGTAGACCGCGATCTCACCTGCGCTCAGCCCCAGCGAAAAAATTTCGTTCGGCAGTGTAAAATAGTTTTTACTGGGAAATTGATTCATGGTGTGTCCTCCTGTTCGTCGGGATGGAAGAGCTGAATGAACTCCTTTGCGGAATGGACAACGCCCAATTCCTTGAGCTGCTGATAGCGGATCAGGTCGCAGAGGGTGCGCAGACTGATCTCCGCGTACTCCAGCAGCTTATCGGTCGCCAGCATTTGTTGGTAGGCGTTCAACTCAGTCGGTTCGTCCGGTGATTGGAAGAAGGCGAGCAGTTCATCTTCGGCTGGTACACTATCCGGCATCTCCTGCTGCATCTCTTGACGGATGTAATCGACGACCTCCCGCTCGGCTTGGGAGGTCAGAAAGTGTAGTAGTTGTCGCTTGCTTTGTTCAAATGAATTCATAGTCATACATGCTCCTTATGTTTGGATGAGACGATAGTGACTGCGGCCAACTCAGCCATGCTCCGGTGATGGAGCAGATTTGCCTCTCACCTATAAGGACACTAAGAGCGCTTTTGTAAACCGAAAACAGAAAATTTTTCAAAGAAAACTGGAAAGCCCTGTCATAAGACAGAGCTTCCCAGTTTTTTGTGTAGCTTTTTCAGTCGCTTTGATACCGCCATTCTGGAGATGCAGTAGATCTGACCGATCTCATCCATCGTCAGCTCATCGCTGTATCGGAGGGAGAGCAGGTTTTGACCTCGCACGTCCAGTTCCGCAATGGCTCCCCGCAGATTTTCAAGCCGGAGGTTCCTGAACACTGCATCCTCCACGGGACACTTGACGCATTCCAAACCGGACAGCACCGTTTCAAACTCGCTTTTACTCAGATGCCTTGCGTCCTGCTTCTCCTGCGCCTGCTGCCGCTTCCGATCCTGCTCGAGGAAGTCTGCGACCTCCTTTGGCACTGATACTTGCTCACCATTGTAGACGATAACGACGTTGGCGTTCATTCGTGTCCTTTCCGCTTTCAACGGAAAGGTACGCACCCGTGCTGCCAGTACAGCGCCAAAAACTGTCGACCTTCATGGATCTTCCCTCGTACAGGGGTGGTCATAATGCCCTACGGGGCCCATGAATGCCTGAGGCCACACTTACGGTGTGGACCTCACCGGAAAGCTGCGAGATTCGGCTTTCGCCTGTTACCAATATAATAGAAAGTTTGAAGAGTTGTCAAGAAGAAGGATACTGATGATTATGATTCTTGCGGCAGGAAGAATCAGGCTGCCGCAGGCATCAGGTCAGGGGAGAAAAACCGTAGCTATTGGACAGCGCGTCAATTTTCTGCCCTGCCTTGCACATGGGACAATCCTTGACAAGACTGGTCACATATCCGGGGATATCCTCCGGTGAAAACAGGCTGATCACGGGAATGTCGCCCACCTGCTTCAAGGCGCTGAAGACAGCTGCGACCCCCTGCGTGGTGCCTCCGTAATACTCGATGCACTCGAGTGCGCGAGCCGCGGTCTTTCCCGAATTCACCGTGGAGATCAGCAGCAGGACATTCTTTTCAGACACCATGAGGCGAAGATTATCCCGGAAGATCAGAAGTCCGTTGGAATCGTGCTCCGGTGCGACGACGCAGATATTTTTTTCGCTGCTCAGGGAAAAGAGATTCTTCTGAGAGAGCTGGCGGGCGAGAAACGTACCGATGACCTCGCTGCCGTCCAGGCAGACGACCGTATCGATCTCCTTTTCATAGACATAGTGATTGGCAAGAGAGGCGGCAGCGATATTGGCCATTGCACATTCATGCTTCATGCGGGTGATGTCGAGATAATGGCTGTTGTGAGAGTGGCGGGTCGCAAAATGCCCGTGGTATGCGGTCAGCTTCAAATCGTTTGCTTCTCTGGATTTGATGATCATTGCGCTCATAGCTCCATCCTCCTTTTTGTCTGCCAAAGTCCTGAATACAGGCAATGTTTTCCCTACATTGTGTAGACCGCAGCGGCGCGGAAGCCGTCCGGCAGCGCAAAGAGAACCTCGGGAGAGAGCTTCCGGGTCACTCTCCCGACCCGCTGCGCGGCAACGACAACGGCCGAAAAGCGAAGCGGTACGATGTCAAGATCCGGCACCGCGTTGATCGGAAAAGAGAGAATTCAGCGATTCTTTTTAGCTTCCAGAAAGTCGTTTAGTTCGGAATTGATGATATCCGTGATGAACATGTGGCCCGGGGCATGGGTGATAGCAATGGGCGGTTTCGCATTTTCGACCGCCGCCTGCGGCGTCACGCCGCAGGGCCAGAACACGGGAATCTCACCCTCGTAGAAATCAACCGCCTCGCCGTAGTCAGGCTTCATCACATCGGCAACGCCGACCTCGGCGGCATCGCCCATGTGGACGGGCGCGCCGTGGACATTCGGCATTTTGACGGTGATGTCATACGCCTTTTTGGCGTTTTCCGGCGTCATGGGGCGCATAGAGCAGACCATGGGGCCGCAGAATGGGCCGGCCGGCTCGGTCATGATATTGGTCTTGAACATCGGTACATTGCGTCCCTGCGCGATGTGCCTGACCTCGATGCCCTCGCGCATGAGCGTTTCCTCGAACGAGAACGAGCAGCCGATCAGGAAGCCGACATAGCCCTCCTTCCAGTAGCCGCTCACATCGGTCAGCTCCTTGCCGTCCCACTTACCGTCTCGGTAGATGCGGTATTTGGGAATGTCGGTGCAGATGTTGCCGCCCTCGCCCATGTCGTGTGTCTCGGGCGTACCACGGACGATCTCGAGAATGGGGCAGGGGAAGGGGTTGCGCCGGGCAAATTCCTCAAAATCTCCCGCATATTCCGGCGGCAGGATGATGAGGTTGGCCTGCGCGTAGCCGCGGCACATACCGGCGGTGGGGAAGTCGATGACGCCCTCGCGGATGAGCTTGCGCACCTCGCTCGGCTTCATATCGATATAAGGTGTAATATCAAAGGCCATGTGTCGTTCCTCCTATCACTATTATTTTTTGCGTTTTAGGGCTGCGTCAACGATTCATGGCGCTGCGCAGGCAGTTCAGCGTAGCGCGCTGCGCAAGCAGAGCCTCCTGTGCAGCGGCGATGGAGACCTTTTCGAAGCGCACTTTGTCGCCTGCCTTGAGCTGGGCGAGAATGCGAAAGTCTGCGGAGATGACGTTGGCGATTTTTGCATATCCGCCGGTGGTCTGGCGGTCGGCCAGCATGATGATCGGCTTACCCGCCGATGGCACCTGGACGGCGCCAAAGGCGATGCCGTCGGAGATGATGTCGCCGCTTTTAACGTGTTCGATCAGCTCGCCATCAAGACGGCAGCCCATGCGGTCAAACTCCGGCGTGAGAGTGTAAACGCTGCTGAGAAAGGTCGTGATGCCACGCTCGGTGAACGCATCGTCCTGCGGGCCGAGTACGATGCGCAGCTTATATTCTGCGCGCGGCATGAACTCGGGCGAGGTGTGGCGCAAGCCGAGGTTCTTGAGGTCGGTCTTGGGCGCGCGGAAGCCGATGACGTCATCCTTTTGCAGCTTGCGGCCCTGATAGCCGCCGATCTTTGCTTTCATATTCGTTGAGCGACTGCCCATAACTACGGGAATATCGAGTCCGCCCGCAAAGGCTACAAACGCGCGGCAGCCGGTGCGCAGCATGGTGAAGCGCAGCGTCTGGCCCGCATTGACGGGAATGGCGCGGTAGGTATCGATACGCTGACCGTCGAGCGTCGCGCCAAGGTCGCCGCCGGTGATTGCGATGATGTTGGGCGCATCAAAGCGGATATGGGGACCCATCATGGTACATTCGAGTACGGCCTCGCCCTCGTCGTTGCCGACGAGAATGTTGGCGATGGACGCGCTGCGCGGATCCATCACGCCGGAGACGGACACGCCGAACTGCTGGTAGCCGATGCGGCCGAGATCCTGCACGCTGGTGAGCATGCCAGGGTTGAGAATGGTGATGCTCATGCCTGCTCCGCCTCCTTTCTCGGGTAGGTGTGAACCGTATAGCCGCTGGAGGCCTCCAGCGCGGCGATACGGTCAAATTCCGCCTGATCGATGGCGTAGAACTTGATGTACTGGCCTGCCTTGGGCAGGATGGGAACGGCGCGGTCAGGGTCGTACATGCGCACGGGCGTGCGGCCGATAAGCTGCCAGCCGCCCGGGGAGTCGATGGGATATACGCCCGTCTGGCTGCCGGCGATGCCGACGCTGCCGGCGGGAATCCTGACACGAGGTTGGGCAAGGCGTGGCGCGGCAATTTCCTCGCTCATACCGCCAAGATAGGTGAAACCGGGGGTAAAGCCCAGCATATAGATGAGATATTCCGTGGAGGTGTGAATCCGGATGACCTCCTCAGGCGTTTTGTGATTGTGCTCGGCAACAAAGCCAAGGTCGGGGCCCATTTCCTTCCCGCCGTAGAGCACGGGGATCTCCAACACATCGCTTGGCGGAATCCGGATGTGGTCAAGCTGATTGAGCAGGCCCTTGAGTTTTTTGACAAGCACACCGTAGGGGATGACCTCAGGGTCGTAGTGAACCATCAGCGAGCGGTAGGTCGGCACGAGCTCCACGATCCCGGGGAGTTTGCTCTCGGTGAGCGCGATGCTAAACGCACGAATCTGCGCGTTGATGTGCTCACTGATCTCGTTGCCGAATTCCACGGTTACGGCTGAGTCACCGCTGAGCAGGAATCTGATGTCGGACATATCGTTCTCCTTTCAGGCGGAGCCGGCCTGTGGGACAGACCGGCTCGCGGAATGGTGCAGGTTCGTTACGCGAAGAGCTTGGCAAGGTTGGGCAGCGCCGTGACGGCAAGGTAGCCTGCGACACCGACCACGCACCAGCCAAGGATCTGCAGCCACACGGGGTGCTTGTACTCGCCGACAATGGACTTCTTGTGGCAGCCGAGCAGCATACAGCACAGGGAGATCGGCAGGATCAGACCGTTGAGAGCACCGGCCAGGATGACCATGCGCTTCGCGCCGCCGAGGATCGCCATAACAAGCGTGGAGAAAGCGATGAAACCGACGATGAACCACTTGTCGTTCTTGGCAATGAAGGGGTGAACGGTCTTGAGGAAGGAGACGGAGGTGTAGGCCGCGCCGATGACGGAGGTGATACCGGCGGAGAACAGCGCGAGACCGAAGAGACGGTAGCCGATGTCGCCGGCAGCAAGGCGGAAAGCCTCGGCTGCGGGGTTGGCAGCGCCAGTGACAGCCGCGACATTTTCAGCCACAACGACCGTACCGGCCGTGCAGACACCGAGCACGCACAGGAACAGCAGGATACGAACGCTGCTCGAGACACAGATGCCGGTCAGGACGGACTTGCGGAAGTGCTTGACTTCTTCCGGCTTGCCGCCCCAACCCGCGTCAAGCAGCTTGTGTGCGCCCGAAAAGGTAATGTACCCGCCGCAGGAGCCGCCGAGCAGCGTGACCATGACGGGAATGAGTTCCTTGGGATTCTCAGGGGTAAAGATATGGACGACCGCATCGCCGACGGGGGGCTTGGCCATAAAAGCCACGACCAGCATGACGACGATAATAATGCCGCCGAGGATCTGGGCGACCTTGCCAACGATGTCGTTTGCCTTCTTGGAAAGGAAAATGCAAATGGCAAGCACGCCGCCGATGATGACGCCGGCCTTTTCGGGAATGCCGATCATGGCATTGAAGCCGAGTGACACGCCGCCGACATTGCCGATATTGAACGCAAGACCGCCAAGCACAACAAGCACGACAAGAAGATACCCGAGACCGGGAAGGACCTTATTGGCAATCTCCTGACCGCGCAGGCCGGAAACGCCGACGATAGACCATACATTGGTCTGCGCGATCATATCCATGATGATGACGCAGACGATAACGAAAGCGAAAGAAGAGAGATACTTTGCGGTAAATTGCGAGGTCTGGGTCAGAAAGCCGGGGCCGATGGCGGATGTCGCCATCAGAAAGGCCGCGCCAAGGCTGACGGACAGTGAGCGCTTCTGGGTGGTTTCGTTACTCATGATCATCCTCCTGAAATATTGCCGCAGTGCGGCAGATTTGGGGCGTTGGTCTTTGCGGAACGGAACAGCTGGAAACGAGGCTCTTTTTATACGATCTCGCGGATGGGGGCAATCTCCACGCCACGGGCGGTGAGCTGCGTGCGGATATTTTTGACGAATTCGACGGCCGAAGGGTTGTCACCGTGGACACAGATGGAGTGAGCCGCGATTTCGACCTCCTCGCCGGTGATGGCCGTGACCTTGCCCTCGGTGACCATGCGGACGGTGCGCGCGATGGCCTCGTCCTTATCGTGGATGACGGCGCCGGGCAGCTTGCGCGGCACAAGCGAGCCGTCGGCCTGATAGGCGCGGTCGGCAAAGACCTCGTTTGCGACGCGCAAGCCCAACTGCTTGCCTGCATCAATCATCTTGCTGTTGGCAAGGCCAAGCAGGATAATGTTCTTGTCTACCTCGGCAATCGCCTCGGCGATGGCAAGCGCCAGATCCATGTCTTTACCAGCCATGTTGTAGAGAGCGCCGTGGGGCTTGCAGTGCTGGAGCCTGATACCCTCTGCCGCAGCGAAGGCCATCAGCGCGCCGAGCTGATACTTGACATACGCCTTGACCTCCTTGGGCGAGACGACCATGTTCCTGCGGCCAAAGCCCATCAGATCGGGGAAGCCCGGGTGTGCGCCGACGGCGACGCCTGCCGCCTTGGCTGCGGCAACGGTCTTTTCCATCACCAACGGATCTCCTGCGTGATAGCCACAGGCCACATTGACAGAGGAAACATGCGCGATGACCTCGTTGTCGAGCCCGATGGTATACGCGCCGAAGCTCTCGCCGAGGTCGCTGTTGAGATCTACCTTGTACATACTGAAATACCCTCCTTTTTATAGTTGGTCTACAGGGTTTTTCGAGCAAACGGCGTTCCAATTTGATCAATGGAAGCGCTCTTTCAAAAATGTCTGCTCTCCTCTCCCTTGATGATGTCATTTTACAGGATACCTCCGGAAAAAGCAAGAATAATAATACACGGTCTTAGTTGTCACAACAGCAGTATGATTCTGTCTTGCAAAATGCGATTTCGCAGGTTGGATTTGGGTATCAAGGAACGATAAGTCCTTTGCCAGAGCAGCTTTGGCGAGACTTTGTCTTTGACCACATAAAATGCCGTAGGCATGTGTAGAACACAGTGGAAACTCGGGCCGCAAGATGTTAGGAAAAGAATTAAAATCGAGAAAAACAGCTAAAGGCGACTGAAAATACAGAAGAAAGGCTGCGACAGCCTCTTTGATTGGTACAGCGGTGCGTTTTTGGAACGAAAATGAGGATGCTGTAACAGGTCCGTTATTGTACATTATCCACTTTCCAGTGTACAAGGTTTGAAAGGGCTGTGGTAGTGGCTTTTTATCCCCGCCCTTGACACGCCCATAAGCTGCTGTTATTTTGCAGGCAAGGCGGGAGCAGCTCACACCGCTCCCGCCTTGACGGTTACGACCGATCCGCTGTATACGAAAAAGCGGAGGCTGTCAGCGAGACAGCCTCCGCTTGTTTTCTTTTTGCGTTTATCGGTTTAGTACGCGGTGGTCATGGCGCCGTCGACGCAGATGACCTGACCGGAGATCGCGCTGTTCGCGGGCGAGCAGATGAACACCACGGAGCGGGCGTACTCGTCCGCCGTCTGGTAGCGCTTCTGCGGGAAGCTCGCGGCGTCGCGGGTGTTGTACTCCTCGAGCGTGATGCCCGCCTTCTCGGCGCGGATGGTGTTGAGGTACTTGATGCGGTCGGTGTAGATACGGCCGGGGCCCATCGTGTTGACCATGATGTTGTACGGACCGAACTCGCGCGCCATCGTCTTGCTCATGCCGACCACACCCATGCGGAAGGTATTGGAGAGAATGAGGTTATCGAGCTCCTGCTTAATGGAGGACGAGGTGGAGTTCACGATGCGTCCGCTGCCGCCCTTCTTCATGTACGGAAGCGCCGCACAGATGGCGGTGGTGTAGCTGTACAGGCACTTCTGATAGCCGTCCGCCCAGTCGGCCTCGGTCAGCGCCTCAAAGGTGCCGGCCTTCCGGGCCGGGGCAATGATTGACGAGGCCGTAGATGCCGCCGAGGTCCTCCGCGACCTTGTTGATCATCGCGGCGATGCTCTCGTTGTTGAGCACGTCGTACATATAGGGGTAGGGACGGTTGCCGGTCTCCTTCTCGATGTCGACGACCGCCTGATCCAGCTCCGCCTTGAACGCCTCGCTGGTGCAGATGACCACCTTCGCGCCCTCGCGGGCGAACTCTGTCGCGATGCCCTTGCCGAAGCCGGACGCGCTGGACATACAAACGACGACCTTATCCTTCAAACCCAGATCCATGATATGTTCCTCCTGATATGTTAAAATTTTTGATCATTCTCAGTGCAGCTTGAGATCCACGACAGGATTCTTCAGCGGCTCCATCTCGAAGCCGTCGGGGCCGACGATGCGGCACTCGGCGATGTCGCCGTCCTGAATGTGGAACGCGCGCGGGGTACCGGTGGAGAGCACGTCGCCGGCGTACCAGCCCTGGATGCTCGAGTGCAGGGAAACGAGGCGGGACGGAACGTGCGTCATGTGATCGACGGTGTTCTTCGCGTGGATCTCGCCGTTGTGGACGCTCTGGACCTCGAGCTTGAGGACGTCGGGCACCTCGTCGGGCGTGACGAGCTGGGGGCCGAAGGAGAAGAACGTCGGGAAATTCTTCACGATGGTCAGATAGCGGGGATTGCCGGGCACGAAGTCGTTGCCCTTGAGGATGGATTCCTCGGTCATGTCGAGAATCGTGGTGTAGCCGACGATGGCGCTCTCCCACTCCTCCTCGGGAACGTCGCGGCAGTCGCGGCCCATGATAATGCCGAGCTCCGCCTCCGCCGTGGTCTTCTGCGCTTCCTTGAGCTTGGGCAGCAGGATGTCGTCATTCGGGCCGATGAGGGTATCGGCCATCTTGAAGAAGCTGCCGGGGAAGCCCGTGGGCGCGGCGTTGCCGATGTCCTTGGCGTGGTCGGCGTAATTCAGGCCGATGCCGAAGATGCGCTTGGGGTTGCGGTAGAGCGGGGCGTAGACGACCTCCTCCGCCGGCACGATGCCGGGGATGGTCTCAAGCTCCTCCTTGCCGCCCTCGTTGTACCACTTCGTCAGGCCGGGGATGTGATTGGCCTGAATGAGGCTCATCATGTCCTTCTTCCAGCCCGTGCCCTTGTAGGCGTTGAGCGCGGCGACGGGCAGGATGCCCTTCCCGGTGACGATGCCGGCGACCTCCGCGCCGTGCAGCTTGATCGTTGCGAGTCTCATGGTTGCTTTCCTCCTCTTAATCTTGTTCAGACGATGCGGCCTACCGGCTCTTGACCGGCAAGCACCGCGTTGATGTTTTCGGCTGCGATCTTGGAAACGCGCGTGGCGGACTCGACCGTTGTGGGCGCGTAGTGCGGCGTGACAATGACGTTCGGCAGCTTAAAGAGCGGGCTGTCCGGCGCGACCGGCTCGGGGTCGGTGACGTCAAGACCGGCGCCGGCAAGTCTGCCGTTCTCCAGCGCCTCGATGAGCGCGGCTTCGTCCACGATGGGGCCGCGGGCGCAGTTGATGAGCAGCGCGGTGGGCTTCATCAGCGCGAGGCGCTCGCGGTCGATGAGCTTGCGCGTCTCGTCGGTGAGCAGACAATGGAGCGTCACGACATCGGCGCGGCGCAGCAGCTCGGAAAGGTCGTCCACCTTCTCGACGCCCTCGGGGACCTCGCTGATGTAGGGGTCGTAGACGATGACGTGCATATCCAGACCGTCCCTGCACATATGCAGGATATGCTTTCCGATGCGGCCCATGCCGATCAGGCCCAGCGTCTTGCCGGTCATTTCGATGCCGGGGGCGTGGTTCTTCGCGGCAAAGCCAACCGTGCGGTACTCGTTGGAAACGGGAATGATGTTCTTCGCCAGCGTGAGCATCAGCGTGAAGGCGTGCTCGGCGACGGAAAGGCTGTTCGCGTTCGGGGTGATGGTCACGGCGACGCCGTGGCTCTTGCAGTAATCGAGGTCGATATTATCGTAGCCCACGCCGTGCTTGGAGACGATCTTGAGGTTCTTCGCCGTCGCGAGCAGCGAACCGGGCAGCTCGATGATGCGCACGAGCACGGCGTCCGCGTCCACGATCTCGCGGCGGATGACATCCATGTCGCGGTCGGCGTAGACGACGGTGTGGCCCGCCGCGGTCAGCAGCTCCGGCCCGATGGGGTGGACCGATTCGGTGATGAGAATTTTTGCCATGATGCTTCCTCCTTTACAGGCTCAGGCCGTAGGGCTTGCCGAGCTCCAGCAGCTCTTCGTAGACCGGCTGCGGCACCTCAATACCGTTTGCAGCATTTTCTTCCGCCTTGCGGCCGGAGCGTTCGCCGGGCAGGAAAATTTCCTCCACACCATCGGCCTTTTTCAGCGCTTTGATCTCCCGTGACATGGCGGAAAGAGCCGACTTGAACGCTGCCGGTTCGATGAAATGCGCAATGTCGATGGCGCCGAGAAAATGGCTGACGCCCTGCGGCTCGTCCATCACATAGAGGTCATGCAGATGCGGACCGTAGGGACCGCCGCTGAGAATGCCGCAAAGCACATCGACCATGATGGCGAGGCCGCTGCCTTTCGCGCCGCCGATCGGCACGAGCGAGCCGGCACGACCGGCCGCGGGGTCCGTGGTGGGTCTGCCGTCCTTATCCAGCGCCCAGCCCTCGGGAATAGACTTTCCCAGCTTCTGCGCCAGAATGAGCTTGCCCAGCGCCACAACGCTCGGCGCCATATCCAGCACGACCGGAAGGTCGTCGGACGGAGCCGCCACGGAGATGGGATTTGTGCCCATGTAGGGCTCAGCGCTGCCGAAGGGCGCGATCTTGCCCTTGAGATTGGTGCAGGCAAATCCGATCATATCCTGCGCGGCAGCAAGCCTTGTATAATAGGCGGCGGTGCCGAAGTGGTTGGAGCTGTGCACGCTTGCAAAGCAGCAGCCCGTCTCTTTTGCCTTGGCGATGCACCGCTCCATCGCAAATTTTGCCGCCGCCGCGCCCAGCGAGTTGCCGGCGTCCACGACCAGCGTGGAGGTCGATTCCCGCACGATGCGGATGTTGTTTTCACGCGACATCACGCCCGCGTCCATGCGCTGCATATAAACGGCCAGACGGCTCACACCGTGGGTGGACACACCTGTCAGCTCCGCGTCGATCAGCGCGTCAGCCACCGCTTCCGCGCAGCTCCTCTCCACACCGGAGGCCGTCAGGACCGACACGCAGTAGCCCCGCAGCGCAGATGCTTCAAACCTTGGCATAATCTCCCTCTTTTCCGATGGTTTTTTGATTTCCCTGTTTGACTCTATCATAGTGCATCGCCGCGAAAAGGTCAAAGACTTAAATGTGACTACCCATATAGTATTTTTACTATACCGTGCTTGACGGCGCCGTATTTTTTGCTATAATCAAAGAGGAAAACGAGGTGATCTGGATGGTACAGGACCGAAATCCGGAATATTTTCTTGCCATTGCGTCCGAGAAAAGCATTTCCAAGGCCGCAGAGCGGCTGCACATCTCGCAGCCCTACTTGAGCCAATACGTCATCCATCTGGAAAAGGAATTCGGCGTCCGCCTGCTCGACCGCACCAAGTCGCCGCTGGCGCTGACCGCCGCCGGCAAGGTCTACGCCAACTATCTCGAGGACAGCTCGCAGCTCTATGAGCAGCTTTTGCAGGATTTCACACGCCTGAACGCCAGCCGCCGCCAGACGCTCCGCGTCGCCATGAGCAACTGGCGCGCCAGCACGCTCCTGCCGAGCATCCTGCCCGCCTTTTCGCAGGAGCACCCCGAGGCCCATCTTGAGCTGCTTGAGCGCCCGACGAGCGAGATGTTCCGTCTGGTGGCGGACAACACGGTGGATTTTGCCATCATGAACACCAATCTCAATACGCCCGACTACCTGACCACTGAGACCATTCTCTACGAAAAGATCCTCCTGGTCGGCAACCGCGGCAACCGCGCCGCGCAGGCGCTTGCGGAGGCCTGCCGCGCGGGACGGGAGCCAGAGCTCTCCGTTCTCGAGCACGAGCGCTTTGTCCTGCTCTACCCCGAGATCCTGCTTGCCATGCGCGTCAACAACTTTCTCGAACGGAAGCATATCACCGTCGAAAACGCGCTCTACACCACCAACGCCACCACGGCGCTGAACCTGACGGCGGAAAACTACGGCTTCTGCTTCGTCAATGAGACCGCCGTCCACAACGCGCCGAACCGCGGCGAGCTGCTCTTCTTCGACCTCGACTCCCCCGACCTTGTCCACCCGCTGAGCGTGGTCTACAAGAAAAAGCGCCACCTTCTGCCCGCCGCCCGCGCCTTCGTCGATGCCGCGCGCCGCTTCCTGCAATCGCAGTCGTGGCGCAGCGAGTGCGACTGCCGCGTGGAGCACGGCCGTCCGGTATAGCACGGCAAAGCCCGCCTCCGAAGCGATGTCGGAGGCGGGCCTTGTTCATTTCTTTTTCTCGCGCGCCAGAATACTGGAATAAAAGCGCTCGCCGAGGCGGCTGCTCAGAAGGCCGCGCAGCGCCGCGCGCTGCTCGTCCGTCATGACTGCGGTCGGCACAAGGTAGAGCTGATCGGCCGTAAGGCAGAGCATGAACACGCTCGAAATTTCGATGGCCGAGGCGAGCTTCGCGAGCGCGACCGTGTTGCGGAGCTTCTTCTCGGGGATCTCGACCGAAAGCTTGCCCGCGTTAAAGCGCAGAACGTACTCCGTCCCCAGCAGCGACTCGTCGCTCTTGAGGTAGCGCAGCACGCGCTGCTCCTCGCGTCCGAGCAGCAAAAGCATCCAGACAAGATAGGCCGCCGCGATGTAGATCGGAAGGTAGCTCAGGGGAAAGGTGCCCTGCACGGCAAGCACAGTGTAAAATGCCACCGCCAGCACGACGGCGATGCCCACGCGGAAGGTATTGCGGTTTCGCAAAAACATGGCGTAGAGCGACGCCTGCCGAAACACCTTTTTATTGACGCGGTAACGGATCTCCTGAGCTTCCATGATTCTTCTCTCCTCGCTTGGATTCTTACGCTACAGTATACCGCGCGCCGGGGGCGCGGTCAATGAGAAAATATGAGGGTCCCTTTTCGGGGCCCTCATATTCCGTATCCGGTTCAGCGGAGCTTACTTCTGCTCCTGCTTGGCCTTGTGCTTGTCCATGATGAACTTGGGGCCCTTCTCCCACTTCTTCACGTTGACGAGAAGCAGAGCGACCGCGATCACAAGGCCGGTGATATCCGTCAGCGTGCCGGGGATGAACATCAGCAGGCCGCCGGCGATGAACACGATGCGTTCAAGCCAGTTGAGCTTCCACAGCAGCCAGCCCTGGAAGCCGGCGGACATGATGGCAACGCCGATGATCGCGCTGATGGCGACGGAGATGATCTCGCCGACGCTGCCCTGCATCATCATTGCCGGGTTGTAGCAGAACGCGAAGGGCACCATGAAGCCGGCGAAGCCGAGCTTGCAGGCCTCGACCGCCGTGGTCATCGGGTTGGTCTTGGCGATGCCGGCGCCGGCATAGGCCGCGAGGGCGACCGGCGGGGTGATGGCGGACAGGCACGCGAAGTAGAACACAAACAGGTGCGCCGTCAGCGGGGCAAGGCCGAGCTTGATGAGGGACGGAGCGAGGATGGACGCCGCGATAACATAGGCCGCGGTGGTGGGCAGGCCCATACCGAGGACGATGCAGGTGATGGCGGTGAAGAGCAGGGACGGGAACAGCAGGCCGTGCGCCGCCTGGATCATCATGTCGCCGAAGATAACGCCGATGCCGGTGATGGAGACCATGCCGACGACGATACCGGCGCAGGCGCAGCCGATGACGATGGACATGGCGCTGAAGCCGGACTTGACCATGGCGCTGGGGATGGTCTTGAGGGTGAAGCGCTTCTTCTTATCGAAGAGCATGACCACGGGCACCGCGCAGGTCGCCCACAGGGCGGAGTAGAGCGGAGAATACTGCGCGACGAGCAGGCAGTAGAGCAGGACCGCGATGATGAGCAGATAGATCCAGCCGTCCTTCATGACATCGCGGGTCTTGGGGATGTCCTTGGGGTCCATGAGGGTGACGTGCGCGATCTCGGTCTGCGTCATAACGGCGACGGCGCAGCCCCAGTAATAGAGCAGCGCGGGAATGACCGCCGCGATGACGATGGCGATGTACTTCTGCTCGGTGAACGCGACCATCAGGAACGCGCCGGAGCCCATGACGGGGGGCAGGATCTGACCGCCGGTGGAGGCAACGGCCTCAACGCCGCCGGCGAACTGGGGCTTGTAGCCGCGGGACTTCATCAGAGGAATGGTGAACGTGCCGGTGCCGACGACGTTGGCGACGGCGGAGCCGTTGATGGAGCCCATCAGACCGGAGGCGACGACCGCGCTGAGCGCGGGGCCGGACTTGATCTTACCGGTAAGAGAGATGGCGATGTCGTTGATGAAGTCGGAGCAACCGGAAGCCTCGAGGAACGCGCCGAACATGACGAACATGAAGATGACCGTGGCGGAAACGCTCATGGTCGTACCGAACAGGCCGTCAAGGTCGGTGGCGAGGAACTTGCAGATACGCTCGAGGGAATAGCCACGGTGGGCGATGGCCATGGGCAGGTTCGGCCCGGCCAGTGCGTAAGCGATGAAGAGGAGAGAGAGGATCGGCATGATGTAGCCGAGGGTGCGGCGGGCGCACTCGAGGACGATGATGACGAGGCAGGCGCCCGCGAAGGTCGCCATCCAGGTCGTCTTGCTCAAACGCTCGGTGAGGTGATGGACCTCGTCCTGCGCCATCCAGACGGAGACCCATGTGAGGACGACGAGGATCATATCAAACGTGCGGCAGGCGGCGCGGAAGGCCTTGCTGCCGGCGAATTTATCCTTGAAAACGTGCTTATAGAGAGGCTGGGTGAGCAGGATCAGCGTGAGGGCGAAGCCCAGATGCACGCCGCGCTGCACGGAGTAGTCGAACAGGCCGAAAAAGCCGGTGTAAATATGGAAGGAGGTCATCAGGAAGGCAACGACAGAGGCCATCTTGATAAACAGATCTCCCTTACCCTCTTCGAGAGTTCTTGCTGCTGCCAATTCGCTGTCAAGCGAGGCTACGTCGATCTCTTTGTATTCTTTGTTTTCGGACATAAACGCATCCTTTCTGTTAAGTGGGGGGTCTTAACGAAACCTTAATGAAAAGGGGGAGCCGGAGTTGGGATGTCCCAACTCCGGCCAAAAAATGCTTTTCGCAGGGACGGTCAGATCGTCCTTTTGATCAAGTTTTCAGAATTCCTCGATTAGATGAGGCCCTGCTCGCTGTAGTACTTCTGGGCGCCGTCGTGCAGAGGAATGGGCATCTGGGTGCAGAGGAAGCTGGGATCGGTCATGTCCTTGAGCAGGGCGTTACCGGCAGCCAACTCCTCGGTGTGCTCGTTCATGGCCTTGCACAGATCGTAGACGAGATCCGCGTCCATATCGGCGGTGACGATGATGAGGCACTTGACGCCGAAGGTGTTGGCATCATTGTCCTGACCGGTGTAGGTGCCGGCGGGGATCTTGGTCTGGATGTAGGCAGCGTTGCCCGCGAGGACCTTGTCGATCTCCTCCTGGGTCATGTCGAGGACCTGGATCTCCTTGGTGGCAGCGAGGTTCAGCTGACCGCCGATGGGCAGGCCGGCGAAGCCGAAGGCCGCGTCGAGGATGCCGTCGCCGACGGAGTCGGCGCCGTCGCCGAGGCCGAGGTTCTCAAGGCTGGTGTTGCTGGAATCAATGCCCATGACATCAAAGGCGGCGAGGGTGGCGTTCTCGGTCGCGGAGGCCGCAGGACCGACGGCAACGCGCTTGCCGAGCAGGTCATGGATGTAGGTCAGGCCGGAGCTCTTGAGCGCCACGCCGCTGAGCACGGAGGTGTAGACCGCGCCGATGACGCGCAGGTTGTCCAGCTTGCCGATGTCGGCGAACTTGCCGGTGCCGTTGTAGGCGTTGAGAACGACGTCGGAGGTGGCGACCGCGACGTCGACCTCACCGGTGGAGACGTCCTGGCAGTTCTGGAAGGAGCCGGTGGAGGTCTGGGTATTGCACTTCACACCCTGGACGTTGTTCGTCCAAACCTGAGAGACGGCCGCGCCGGCGGGGTACATGGAGCCGCCGGTGTCGGCGGTGCCGAAGGTCATAATGACGTTGCCGCGGGCGGACTTATCGCCGTCGCTGGAGGCGTCACCGTCGGAGGCAGGCTGCTTCTCGCCGCAGGCGACCAGAGCGAAAACCATTGCCAGTGCGAGGATCAGAGACAATACTTTTTTCATGCTGATATCTTCCTTTCAAAAATTATATACCCGGCTTGCGCCGAATACGACAAAAAAGTTAAATTCTCTGTTCCGAGCCGGAACAGAGAAAAGACCACACGGTCTTTTTCGCGTACGCCGCACCCTCGTGCGGTATGTTTGGTACGTTCACAGCTTATTCATTTTTTATGGACGGATTATAATTCATTCATCCTCGTCTTGTCAAGTCTTTCACAAGCATATTTTCCTGTTTTTTCGATGAAATTTTCTGGTCATTGTCATTCCGCACAGAAATGCTTCTTTCTTTTTGTGCTATTAGTCACTTTCTTCTTTTGTTTTTTCAGCAAAATTCAAATTTCGCCGTAAAAACTTCATATTCTGCCGCATTTTCGCGCCCGTGCTCCCCCTGTATCCGGGGCGTTCAGGAGATGTTTTCCGCCGTAAGGTCTCCGTTAAGCGCGCGCAGCCGTTTTCGTGAGAGCGGCGGATCACACGCAAAATGCTTTTGTATGAATATTCATCCTTCTATACATCAATATTTTGCCATTTTCTTCTTGTTATCTGCTATATCCCACCAAATTAACAGGTTTTATTCTACGCTATTACGATAGCATAGTCAATCGTAAACATCACTTTTTTGGAATTTTAGGATATCTGCACAGCATTTTTCGCCGTTTTTTGACACATCCGTGACATAATCCGTCCGCAGGCAGGTCCCATCCTCCAAAGAGTTGCATTATTTCATGCGATGGGTTATAATTCGGGTGATATTTTCCGTGCAAGGAGGAAACGCGATGAAAGCTAAGGTATATTTCTCCCGTGAGATCACGCCCGAGAAGGTCGTGGCGCTTTACCGTGCCGTGGGCCGCGAACTGCCGGGCAAGGTCGCCGTGAAGCTGCACTCCGGTGAGCAGGGCAACCAGAACTTTTTGGGCCCCGACTTCTGGCGGCCGATGATCGAGGCCGTGCATGGCACGGTGGTCGAGTGCAACACCGCCTACGAGGGCGAGCGCAACACCACCGAGAAGCACCGCCGCACGATGATCAAGCACGGCTGGAGCACGAACTTCGACGTGGATATTCTTGACGCCGAGGGTCCCGATCTGGAGCTTGCCGTTCCGAACGGCAGGAGCATTCAGAAGAACTTCGTCGGCAAGGACATTGCCAACTACGATTCCATGCTCGTCCTCTCCCACTTCAAGGGGCATCCTATGGGCGGCTTCGGCGGCGCGCTCAAGCAGCTCTCCATCGGCTGCGCGTCTTCCTACGGCAAGGCCTATATTCACGGCGCCGGCGAGCCCGAAAAGATCTGGACCGCCGACCACAACAGCTTCCTCGACGCGATGGCGGACGCCGCCTCGTCCGTGGCGGAATATTTCAAGGACAAGACCGTTTTCATCAACGTTATGAAGAATATGTCCGTGGACTGCGACTGCTGCGCCGTGGCTGAGGACCCGTGCATGGCGGACATCGGCATCCTCGCCTCGCTCGACCCCATCGCGGTCGATCAGGCCTGCCTCGATCTGGTCTACGCCTCCGACGATCCGGGCCGCGACCACCTCGTAGAGCGCATTGAGAGCCTCAACGGTGTCCGCACGGTCGAATCCGCGGCGGCGCTGGGCTTCGGCACGCGGGAATACGAGCTCGTGGAGCTGTAACATAAAACGCCATAAGGGAAAAGCGCGGGGCTTCCCGTGCTTTTTCTTGTACATTATAATAGGTATGGGTCACAGGAACTTATCCAGCTCGCGCTCGACCTCTGGCAGCTTCTTCGGCGCGGGATGCTCGACGCGATAGCCGTCCTTGATGACCATGGAGAGCGTGCGCAGGGCCGAGAGATCCGCGAGCGGATCCTTCGCGCAGATGATCAGATCCGCTGCCTTGCCCGCCTCGATGGAGCCGGTCTCGCCGTCGATGCCGGCAAGCCGCGCGTTGAGCAGCGTCGCGGTGTGGAGCGCGAAGGCCGGCGTCACGCCGCAGTATTTCACGAAGTAGCACAGCTCGCGCCACATATCGTAGTGCGTGATATAGGGGCAGCCGGTGTCCGTGCCGAGGCCGACCGGAATGCCGTTTGCCAGATTTTCCCGCGCCATGGCGATGATGCCGTCAAAGACGACCTTGCCGTTCTCCTGCTGCTCATAGGTCGCGTGGGAGACACTGCGGTCAAAAAGCGCATAGGGCAGCGCGGGCGAGAGCGTCGCGACCTGGAACGTGCCCTTCTCCTTGTAGAGCGCGGTGATCGCCGCATCCGGCTGCGCGCCGTGCTCGATGGAATCCACGCCGTTTTCCAGCGCCACACGCACGCCCTCGGGACTTTCGACGTGCGCGGCGACCTTCATGCCAAGCGCGTGCGCCTTATCGCAGGCAGCCTTCACCAGGGCGGGCTGCATCCGCAGCACGCCCGGCTCGCCGACGACCTCGGCGTCAAGCACGCCGCCGGTGATCATGAGCTTGATAAGGTCCGGCTTCTCCGCCGCGATCCGCTCCACATAAGCCGCGGCCTCCTCCGGCGTCTTTGCTTCGTAGGCAAGGGAGCCGGCCATGTGCCCGCCCGGCACGGAGACCGCCATATTGGACGCCATCACGCGTGGGCTGAGAATCTTTCCCTGCGCGGCAAGGTCGCGGATGATCGTGTCGAAGTCCGCCACGCCGCCGACCGTGCGGATGGTCGTCACGCCGCTGAGAAGCTCCGTCTTCGCGTAGCCCTCGCACAGCTTCACGCCGATGCGGCGCGTGAGCGCGTTGGCGGTGATGAGCTTCACGAGCTTCTTCGGGTCGCTCGCCTTTTTCTTCGGCTTGCCGGAGGCGGGCAGATGAACGTGCAGATTGATAAGCCCCGGCAGCACATACTGTCCGCCGAGGTCCACGACCTCATAGCCCTCGCGGCGCGCCGCGGCATCGGCGACCGCGCCGATGCGCCCGCCCTCAATATAAATATCTCTACCCGTCTGCGGCGTCATTTTCTCCGTGCCGTCGAGCAGCACGCCGTTTGTGAGCACATAGTTTGTTTCATTCCGGAACATGGCATTTCCTCCGCTTCTTCCGTGTTTGCCTTATCATACCACACCGCTCCACGGCCGGCAAACGGATTTTTTGCGCACTTCGTGCATTCTGCACAATTTCGGGCCGACATTGTTTGACCAAAAGCGGGTGAAAAAGCCTTGCATCCGCCGTCGAATTATGGTATCATTACAATAGTTACAAATTGTAACCTTTGGTACCGTTCGGCGGCGCGCCCCGTCTGCGCCGCTTTTTCATGAGAATTTGAGGAGGATGCCCTATGAAACTGCGCCACGCGCTCCGCGGCACGGCTGCCGGCCTGCTGCTGGCGGTCTGCCTGACCACCCCCACCCTCGCGCTCACCGGCGTTGTGGACGTCGGCGGCAGCGTTCTGCGTGTGCGCAAGACCGCGAGCACCGGCTCCGCCGTCCTTGATCAGTTGCCAAGCGGCAAACAGGTCGAGATCGTGGACACCGCGACGAACGGGTGGTACGGCATCCGGCTCGGCAGCGTGAAGGGCTACGTCTCCGCAAGCTACATCAAGCTGCTTGAGGAAGCCGCCCCCGTCGTCACGGCAGAAGTCAGCGCGGTGAGCGCCTCTGCCGCGCAGAGTGAGAGCACCTATGTCAAGGTCACCGCAGACGCGCTCAACGTCCGCACCGGTCCGTCCACAGACTATGCGGTCGCGGACGAGCTCGCGCAGGGCAAGGTCGTCAAGGTCCTCGGCACGCAGGACGGCTGGTATCAGATCGGCAGCGGCTACATCGACGCGGCGTACACCGAGGCCGCCACCTATGAGGAGGCGCTCGAACAGCTCTACATCCGCGTCACGCAGGGTCCGCTCAACATCCGCTCCGGCCCCGGCACCGGCTACTCCAAGGTCGGCTCCCTCGCCAAGGGCCGCTGCGTGAAGGTCGTGTCCGTCCAAAGCGGCTGGTATCAGATCGAGCAGGGCTACGTCAGCGCCGCCTATGTGGAGGAGACGGACTACACTCCCGCCGCCGCTTCGAGCAAGGGTCAGGAGCTTGCGAACATCGCGCTCCAGTACGTCGGCTATAGCTACGTCTATGGCGGGGCCAGCCCGCGCGTCGGCTTTGACTGCTCCGGTCTTGTGCAGTATGCCTGCGCACAGCTCGGCTACTCCATCAACCGCACCGCCTCCGCTCAGCTGCAAAACGGCGTTACCGTTTCGTGGGACGAGCTTGCCCCCGGCGACCTCGTGTTCTTCAAGAAGCCCGGCAGCACCACCTCGAAGCCCGTCACGCACGTCGGTATGTACATCGGCAGCGGTCAGTTCGTCCACGCCTCGGACTATGGCGTCGGCGTCATCGTCAGCAACCTTTCCGACGCCTACTACACCACCGGCTATGTCAGTGCCCGCCGCATCGCGGTATAATGTCAAATCAAAACAGCAGGAGCCTGCGCAGCGCGCAGGCTCCTTTCCTTATGGCTTTTTCCGTCACACCGGGTAGGCGCCGATGCGCGCGATCTCCGTGTCGCACAGCGCGTCGACCGCGTCGAAGTCCACGCAGGGGCGGTAGAGCGCTTCAAGCGCGTCATGCCCGCGCTTGGCACGCTTGAGAGACGCGACCGCTTCCTCCTCCAGCGCGCGGCGGACACGGCGGATGAAGCGCAGGTGCGCCTTTTCGGCGCGGGTCAGCTTCTCCTCCGCCATCGCGTCGACGCGCAGGCGGCGGTAGGGCTTTCCTTCATAGCGCACGCCCTCGCCGGTCGTGACGAACGCAAGGCCCCGTGCGGGGATCAGCAGATGCGTGATCTCCGCGGGCCGCAGCGGGTCGCGGCAAGCCAGAACGTCCTCCCCCGCCTCCAGCGCCGCGTCGCGCAACAGACGCAGCACGGGCGCGGCAAGGCCGTAGCTGTCGCACAGCTCATAAACACGCGGGCAGAGAGCGTCCACGCTGTCGAAGCGGCACACCCTGCCCTGACAGGTCAGTCCGCCGAGAAAGACGTCCGCCGCGCGTCCCCGCGTCTCTCCCCTGCCCTTGAGCTCGCGCGCGGCGATCCCCGCCGCGCGGCGCAGCAGCTTTTCCTCGTCGAAGTGCGCGCGCACCAGAGCGCGGCGCTCCGCGTCCACGCTGCCGAGCGCCCGCAGAACATGGTATGCCTCGCGGTAGGACGCGCGATAGGCGTCGGTCAGCGCCGTCAGACCGTTTGCGACCTCCTTCGCCGCCGCGCTGTCACAGCACTGCGACAGGTCCACATAGCGCTCATGCGCCAGCGCGTACCGCGGCTCGAGGACGTGGGCAGTGTCTCTTTAGGACACCTTTTTGCGGCAGGTGGTGGACGGCACAAGGCCGTGGTCATAATACCTAAACTTTAGAATTTCCATGTGATTCTGACTTCCTGCTCGCCGGTATCCGGATTAGTTTCTCCAATCTCAATTTTTTCGATTAGAGCCACCGCCAGTTCTCTGGGTAGGGTATTCAGCTGCAGTAGCTCCCGGGCTTTTTCCATCAGGTCTTCCTGTTCCTTTGGCTGCTCCCGCTCGGCCAGTTCATCGCCGATCTGGGCCAGCCGCAGTTCCAGGCGGCTTTTCTCCGCGAGGAAGTCCCGGTTCAGTTCCACAAATTGGCCCTCGCTCAGAACGCCGGAGATCTTATCCAGATACAGGTTTTTCAGAGCAAGACTCCGCTTTTCCAGTTGAGCGGTTAGGGCCTTTTGTTCCTGTAACAAGGCATCCTTTCGGGTACCCTGCGGTGGGGGAATATCCAACTCCTCCAGCGTGTAATAGGTCTGGACATAGTGCCGCAGTCGCTCCAGCACTAAATCAATCAGTCGATCCAACCGGATAGAATGACGGGTACACAGCTTTTCTATGCCGCTGTCGGCGTACAGCTTGCACCGTAAGTAATAGACCTGCTTATGACCCTTTTTGCCGTTGGAGCTCTTACTCATGGTGCTGCCACAGTCCATGCACTTCACCAAACCAGCCAGAGGGTGGACCATTCCTGTTCCGTCTTCTCTGGTACGCAGCGCCATCAGTTTCTGCACCGTGTAGAAAGTCTCTGCGTCAATGATGGCTTCGTGAGTGCCTTCTACTCGGAACCACTGTTCCCGCGGCATGGTAATGAGGGTCTTGGATTTATAGCTTACCTTTTTCGTCCGTCCCTGCACCATGTTGCCGATGTACATCTCATTATGTAGAATCCGCCATACCGTGGTCTTGTTCCAAAGGCCGTAGTCATTCTTGACGGGGTGGTTACAGTCCCATCCCCGCTCTATCTTGTACCGGGTGGGGTTGATAACGTCCCTGCTGTTAAGCATGAAGGCAATACTCTGCTTGCCGTGGCCCTCTAGCGCCCATTGAAAGATCTGCCGCACTACCTCTGCCGCTTCCGGCTCCACAATGAGGTGGTTTTTATTTTTGGGATCTTTCTGGTAGCCATAGACAGGGAATCCGCCGATATACTGTCCCTGCCGCCGCTTCATATCAAAGACCATGCGGATGTTTTCGGACAGATCCTCCAAATACCACTCATTGATGAGGCCGTTGATCTGCCGGGCCTTCTTGTTGCCTTTGATCTCGGTGTCGGCGTTGTCGGCCACCGCAATGAAGCGGATGCCCCAAACGGGAAAAAGGCCGTGGATGTACTTCTCTACCAGTTCCATGTCGCGGGTAAAACGGGACTGGCTCTTACAGAGAATAATCTGAAACTTCTTATCTTTGGCCGCCTCGATCATGCGGTTGAAGTCGGGCCGCAGGCTGTCGGCGCCGGAATAGTCCTCATCGCAGTAAATATGGTAGATATCCCAGCCGCGCTCCACGGCGTAGTTGATCAGCAAAGACTTCTGGTTCTGGATGCTCTCGGATTCAGGCTGCTGCTTATCTTCGTCCTCCTTACTCAGTCGTGTATAAATCGCGCAAAGGATAGTTACACCTCCTTCAAGGCATAACTGCTCACCAAAATCGTAACATGGGAGCAACTACCCGGCAAGAGATTATTTGAAATCCCTACGCCGCTAAAACGCAGCGTAGGGATCATTTACGAAGTTCTTTTGTGAGCCATGCGGTGATGGCTTGTTGGATAACAATATTATTTGGTTCTTCAGTATTGGACTGCCATTTTTCTGCTAAGATAAATATCGGTTCTTTCACGAAAACACCTCCGAGGAAATCTATGACCTAACATCAACAGATATGAAAAAGTAGATGTGCAACTACACATCTACTTTTCTATATATGGAATTATCGAAAATAATTGCGAACATTGTGGTATTTTGTTGATATAGGACACAATATCTGGTAAAATTATTTTGCAAGTCAGATACAGCTCTTCGGTAGAGAACAAAAAACCAAGTGTGCTTTGGGAGGTAATTCCGTGGAAAAGCAAGTTGTGAACTTAACCATATTTTTAATTAAGGAACACATTACTGATTTGAAAGATTGTCTCAAAGCACCTGATACTCTTTCCTCTTCCAACATCAAACACGAATATGGAATGGAAGGAACTATTTTTTATTGTGACAGCAAAAGAAAACCACCCCGTTGGAAGGCTTATTTAGAGACGCTATCAGAAAGAAGTTTGGACATTTCTGATAACGCTTCAAATAAAGCAATTCTATTGGTGCGAATAGAGCATAGAATCATGGCTGTTGTATTTGGGTATGGAAGATCCTTTTTAAAAGAAGATTGCATTGAGCGGAATTTTGGTTTTAAAGTTGCCTTAAATACGATCAACCCAAACAAAATGCGTAGTGTGAATGCAGCCACTATTGAAGACATGGTTGTGACTACTCAGCGGCAAGCAAGTTACAGTACCACACAGGATGAGTTTGGCTTAAATATCACAAATGATATTATGAAAGGTATCACAGGAGAACCATATGATATCAGATATGGAAGTCATATCAGCGGAAAAGACTCTTTAGTCGTTGCTGTGTTTATGGACTTGTCGGAACTCAAAGATAAATTGTTGCTCTATTACACCGCATATAGTGATAATCGCTATAAAAGGATCGGTTTTGAATGGGTTGATAACGTTGCGGAAATACGTGATTCATTGCTTTCAGAAACTCTGGACTTTGAACTCGTAAATGCAATACAAGAGAAGAAAACTGAGCACCTTCATATTGCGCCCCCAGAAACAACTGATTGGGATAAAATCATTGGTTTTTGTTATTCAGGTATAGGAAAAAAGCTAAGTGATGCAGAAAATTATGAGCTTAACTTGAATTTGTTTGAATACATCGAAAAAATCAATCCTACTACAAATATATATCAAAAGATTCGTAGAGATAGACTATATGCAATGAATGTAGAGGGTACTTCTTTTGCAATTTGTAGTATATATTCAGCGCTTGTATTTCAGACAGAATATGAGGGACAGAACTATATTTTATGTGCTGGAACATGGTATCAAGTAGAAACATCGTTCTTTAATCAAGTGAATAACTTTATTCGAACTCGTGTGACTATCTCAGACATTGTTCTACCTAATTGTCCTAAGGACAAACACGAGGGTGACTACAATGAACAGGTGGCTTCTGCTGATGCAAATCTTTGTTTAATGGATAAGAAACTGGTATCTGTAGAAGGTGGCCCTAAACAAATTGAAGCGTGCGATTTGTTTTCCAAAGACAAAAAATTCATACACGTAAAGAACAAAGGGCAGTCTGCCCAACTAAGCCACTTGTTTTCCCAAGGCAAGGTATCCGCAGAATGTTTTGCTAGCGATGAAAAGTATAGAAAACAGGTTTCAGACCTTGTTATAGCAAAATTCGGGGATACCATATTTGATTATACAGCAAAACCGCAGTCGAACGAATTCGAGGTTGTATACGCCATTATCGACGAAAAAGAATCTTCGCTTGAAGATAAGCTGCCGTTTTTTAGCAAAGTGAATCTAATGCTGGCAGTGCAAGAACTAGATAGAATGCATTTTAGCTGTTCAGTATGCTTAGTAAAAAAAGAAACTTAATTAAGCATGTAGCAAGAAGAATTTAAATTTGGAAAGTAGGTTGCAAATACAAAGTGAAGGCATTGAAATGCACTTCTTTTCCAGTATAATGGAAATAATCTACAGACAAATTGACACATGGGAATAGAAGTTCAAAACGGATGGCAGCCAGTTGTGCAAACCCGTCCTGCCACCTGGCAGGGCGGGTTTGCGTGTTTGTAAAGAATTTGCGCAGTCCCTGCGAACATTCTTCGCATATAGTCAAGCAACGCAAAACGCAGGGCTATTCATCAATATTGCTAATCGTTTCGTCTCTTTGTATAATTTTTTCATAAAGACAAAGCAATGCGTGATTCCATTGCGCAGATAATGTGCTTATATATTCTCTTTCTTCGTTGCTCAAATCACTTGGGAATGGATTGCTTTGAAAGAAACAATTATCCAGTTGTTGTTTTCGTAGCAAATCGATCATTTTATCACCCCTTAGGTTGAGTTTAACCTATTTCTATTATGGAATTAGGCGAAATTACAAGATAGCTCCATGTTAACTCTTTGGATGCTTGAGTAATCTCTCGGTAGCAGATCGGAGGTACATTTTGCAACTTTTTGATGTGGTCTCACAAGACTTTTTTAAGCCGCTCACAGGAATTAATCGTCGCAAATACGTAGATATCATTACGTTAATCTGGCTGCGTTGCAAGCGAAGTCCTCTATATGGTGAGTCGAAGACATTGATGTTGGATTGGTTGGAAGATTATTTCTGTGGTCTCAACGAGGAGATTTCTTTCGATTCTGACGAATTTGATGGTTCTGGGTCTGACAGCCCTATCGTTCGATCTCCCCGCTTCTTTGCAACCATGTTTTTGCGTCGGCTTAAGGAAACTGGATGGTTGGAAGAACGGGAGGGGGGTTATGAGGAGGAACCACAGATTGTCATAAATCACAAGATTGTTCCCATTATTCGCTCGTTTAATGATGTCGTTTCTCCTCAGTTGATTACATACAAAGGTAAGCTGTTTAAAGTTTATAAATTACTTCAGAGTATTGCAGAGTCGGAAAGTCCATATGAAAATGTTTTGCGTGAGGTATCCAGTGACTTAGACGAATTAAACGCAGCTCTGCGGCAGTTAGCAGCATCTATTGGTACTTATATGGATGAATTAACCCGCGGAAAAACACCAGAGGAAATTTTGGAACTCTTTGATACCTATGAAGAAAAAATTGTCGTAGGTGCCTATCACCGCTTCAAAACAAATGACAATCTTTTCTATTATAAATCAGAGCTATTCGAGCAACTTGAACTATGCCGTACACAATACCTTGAGGTGCTTACCCAAGACTTTTCTTTGGTTGAACAGGTATCCGACGAAGATGCAAGTCTCGCAATTGGGCGGCTCGTTTTCAAATTAGAAGATGATTTGAGGGAAATGGGCGAGATAATGAAAGCGATCGATGAGCGACATATTCTTTATCGGTCTCGTGCAGTCCAACGAGCACAGTTCCTACTTTTATCGGATGGAACTGTCAAAAGCAAAATTAATCGCATTCTCCGCTATTGCTCTGCGACTATTCACGATGCAGATGAGCTATATCTATATGATATGGACAGTGAGGTTCTATCCTCGATTTTTCAACTATTTCCCCAGGGGTACTTTGATGCTAAATCATTGAAACAGCCGGTACTTTCTCGAAAACCGACCCCCATAGGAGAACTTCCTATATTGGAAGATATGGATGATGATGCTGTTATGCAGCGTCAAGAGCAACTGCTTCGGTACGTGAGAAATGCAGTAACAGCTGAAAATGTCAACCGGTTTGCCCATACTGTTTTAAAGCATCATCGGGCTATTACGGCGCAGACACTTGTTGAACAGCATCCACAGACCGACGAACTTGTAAAGATCATCGGTCTTCATACGTATTCTACATCTGCAGAGAGATCCTACGATGTTACCATGAAGCCAAATTTTGTAGAGTGTCAAGGCCTGCGGTTCCAAGACTTTACCGTACAGAGAAGGGGGTAGTGCATATGCGAAGCGAAACGCGGGAGGAATTAGCAAACTATCTGCTGAACCATTGCTTTATTATCGGAAACCTAGAGTCCACCAGAGAAAAATATTATTTACTCACCAACAACGAGGAAGAAATGCAGGAGATTTTTCGTCCTCTCGGATACTCGATTGTCATAAATCGAAATTTGCGAGTTGCGCAGCTCGTCAATCTCCATGAATTGGGCCGCGTTGAATTGCGGAAATACGAAAGTATCCTCTTGTTGATTTTTAGGTTGCTTTATGTAGAAAAGCGCGAAACCCTCTCCGTTAGTGAGCAATTGGTGCTAGTAACAGTAGAAGAAATTGAAGATGAGTACAACAAGCTAAATCTGCCCAAGAAATTGGACCGCCGTATGCTGGAAGATGCGTTGCGCACCTTCAAAAGATATAATCTGGCCATTATGATCGATCGGCTTGAAAACACCTCTGCCCGCATACAGATCCTTCCGTCTGTCATGTTAGCCATGCCAGAGCAGGCCATCACCAAGGCGTATGAGAAGACAAAGGAATTGTTGTTGCAATACGAGAAGACTAACCAAAGTTTTGCAGAGGAGGATCAGTCCAATGATTGAAATGACACGCTTGCGTCTAATTAATTGGCATAATTTCCAGGATGAGTGTATTCCATTTCACATGGTCACCTACCTAATCGGTGTCAATGCAGTGGGCAAGACAACCATCATGGATGCGATCCGCTATTGTCTTACAACCAATAAGGATTTTAATGCCGCTGGAAACCGCCGCAGCGGACGAACTTTGCAAGGCTCTATCCACGGCAAGCAACGCGGCGAGAACATTTACCTGCGCCCAGGACATACGGTTGCCTACGTGGGTGTAGAGTTTATGGATCATGAAAAGAATGCACCTTTTGTCATTGCTGTGCGTGTAGAGTCGGAAAGCCCTGCCCAAGAGCTTCGTCACGTTTCTCAAGATTGGTTTTTGACGAAATCCGGTGTGCGCCTGGAGGATCTTTTATTTGTAGACAAGAATCGCCGTCCATCAA
>ERZ773148.673-NODE-673-length-29269-cov-6.461799_pt1 | contig 29269 bp, 30 predicted proteins | sample MGYA00580846_ERZ773148 | MGnify/ENA primary metagenome ERZ773148 (study PRJEB29015, sample SAMEA2737879) | human gut metagenome | biome: human gut; feature: human-associated habitat; material: faeces | place: China | collected 2012 ... | reverse complement strand
ATCATGCCGCGACTGAGCAGCGAAAGCTGCGCCCGCATGGTGGAGGGCATCAGCCGGGTACTGGACGATCAGAACTACCAGCTGCTGCTGATCAACACCGCCAACGACAACACCCGCGAAGTGCGCGCGCTGGATACCCTGCGGCATGATACGGTGGACGGCATTATCCTGATTGCCACCATGTTTACCCCGGAACACCACGCGGTGCTGCAAAGCCTGCATGTGCCGGTGGTAATCGTGGGGCAGCAGTATCCCGGGTTCAGCTGCGTGTTCCACGATGATTTCGGCGCGGCGCAGGCCGCTGGCGGCGGTGTCCTCAATGGCGTCGCCGCCATATTCATCCCGCCGCCCCTGCTGGGCGGTATCCCGGAGCTGCGTCCGCAGGCGCTCCGAGCCGTCGTCCAGCCCCTTGTGCAGAAGCTCCTTTGGGGCGGAGACAGCCTTTTCTTTGACACGCTCGCCCAGTGTCGGTTTTTCTTTGATTCTCTCCATAGGCCGTCACGATGCCAGGTCCGAGGGCTTCGTGGTCATCATTTGGTACAGCTTGTTCTTGGGAAAATGATCCACGAAAGGCACGATGGCGCTGCCACATTTGATGAGCCCACGCCCGGAGTCCACATTGGTGATGTAGGAGAGCTGATTATCCGAGATGTTCAGCAGGCGCGCCAGTTCCTCCCGGTCTGTGGCCGCCTGGTTCAGCATGATGAGAAATTCTGAGTTTGCCAGCATGGTGCGGGCCGTGTGGGACTGCAGCAGATCCTCGATATTCTGGCTGATTCCCGTCCCGCAAGCCTGATACTTTCTCATACGCTTCCAGAGGGTGAAGAGGAAATTGGCGCTGTACTCATGCTGGAACAGCAGATAGATCTCATCAATATAGATCCAGGTGTTGCGCTTCAGCCCGCGGTTTCGGATGATGCGGTTGAAGATGCTGTCCAGCACCACCAGCATCCCCACCGGCAGAAGCTGCTTGCCAAGATCCCGGATATCGTAGCAGAGGATACGGGCATTGGTGTCCACATTGGTGGGCTTGGCAAAGGTGTTGAGACTGCCGTCTGTAAACAGCTCAATGGCCAGCGCCACATCCTGTGCTTCCTTTTCCGGCTGGCGGAGCAGCTCGGCGTGGAAGTCCTGCAAGGTGGGGACCGCGCCGTGATAGCCGCTGCGGATATAGTCCCGGTACACCTGCGCGGTACAGCGGTCGATGACGGATTTTTCCTTGGCAGACAGCTTGCCTGCCCCAATGAGCTGTTCACAGAGGGAGAGCAGGAACTCGGATTTCAGCACCACGGGGTTCTCTCCGTCCCCATAGCCCTGCTCCATATCCATGGCGTTGATGTGGTTGGGCGAGGTGGCGGAGATATTGATGACCTGACCGCCCAGTCCTTCGATGAGGGGCCGGTACTCCGACTCCGGATCGATCACGATGATATCGTCCTGTGTGGACAGCGCCAGTGACACCATCTCCTTCTTGGCGCTGAAGGATTTGCCGGAGCCGGAGACGCCCAGAATGAATGCGTTGCCGTTGAGAAGCTGCCTGCGGTCCGCCACGATAAGATTTTTGCTGATGGCGTTCTGCCCGTAGTACACACCGCCCCGGTCCCAGATCTCCTGCGCCTTAAAGGGCATGAGAACAGCCAGCGCTTCCGTGGTGAGCGTGCGGAGAGCGTCGATGCGGCGCAGGCCCAGCGGCAGCACCGTCACCAGCCCGTCCGCCTGCTGCCAGTTCAGGGTCATGAGTTGGCAGAGGTGCTTGCGGGCGATGGACTGGAGCGTTTCCGTGTCGCTGTCCAATTCCTCCTTGCTGTCCGCCAAATGCACCAGCGTCACCACGGCAAACATCATCCGCTGGTCGCGGGTGGTGAGATCGTCCAGCATCTCGCGGGTCTCCTTGCGCTGCTGCTCCAGATCGTAGGGGACAACGGCAGAAAAGTTATTGTTAGCGTTCTGCCGGCGCTGCCAGTTGGTCACATTGGTTTCCACACCCAGCAGGCGATTCTGCATCTCCCGCACCGCCTCATCGGTAGGAACAGGGATGATGTCAATGGACAGCATGAGACTGCGGTTCAGGCTGGTAAGCTCATTGATCATGGAATCCTTGATGTAGCTGGCATACTCCTTCAGAAATAGTACCCGGCCATACTTACCGCCCATGATAAAATGATCCTTTTTGAATTCCATGCTGTCCGGGCAGATGGCGTCCTTGAAGGAGCGCCCGTTCTTCATGTTCTCCCGGAGGTCAAAGCGGAACTCGCTTTCCTCACCCACACGGTAGAAATCATGCAGGATGTGGAGGCGGTCTGCCGCATCCATCTCCTCGCAGTGGGAGTCCATGTGGTTCAGACGGGAAGAGGCGTCATGGACCGTGCGGTCAAAAAATGCGCGGGCCTCCTCTACATTTTTCTTGTGGACGGACAATGTGATGTAGCGTTCCTGCACCACGCTGTTGGATGAGTCCGTCACCTTATCCAGCAGCATGGCGTTGTATTCCTTGCGTCCGCCGTCCAGATCATCTCCCTTGGGCGGGATGAGGATCTCCTGCTCAAAATTACGCCGGTCCAGGCGCTTATTGTTGATGGTGATCTTCGTGGTGGAGCCGGTGTCCAGTGCGTTCAGCAGCTCGGAATAGCTGAGAAACATCGCCGTCTTATCCTCTTTCGAGGCAATGGCGTAGTTGATGTCGCTAAAACGCAGTGTTTTAGAATACTTGCTGCCAAATTGAAAGACCCCATCCGGCCAGATGCGGCGGATGGGGATGATGTCCTGTACAGATCTCGGAACCGTAAATCTTTCTTTGTCCTGCTTCAGTGTATTTTGCAGAGTTTTAATCAAGTTTGAGAGCCTCCTTTATCGTTGAATTTTCCAGAGCTTTGGCGTATATGTTGTCCGATTTGAACACGAGCCTGCGGGGAAACAGGAATTCCGAGCGGATATACGCGAGCAGAAAGCGTTCCAGCGTCATGCCGTTATACTGAAAAAAGCCGCCCAGGGCAAAGGGAAAGGCTGCAAGCACGCAGACCCAGCCAATCTCCCCATTCCCCAGCACAGGGCGCAGGCCGAAATATACGCCCACTGCCACGGCGACCGCCAGCAGTGCGAACAGCAACTGCCGCAGGGACAGCCCGAAGAATAGACTCTCCTGGTAATTTCGTACTTCTTTGTTGATGCGGACCTCCAATGGATCACCTCCGAGTTTTTTCTGAGTTTTGCTGAACAGACTCTTGCTTTGTCTGTGCAGTCATGGTACTATGCCACAAACCCGATGAAGGAGGTCGTGACACATGATCGCTTTTCTGATGATTGCCGGGCTTGGCGTCCTGGCGCTTCTCTCCCGGTTCGCCGCGCTGACACGGATGACCATCCCGCTTTTGTACACCGTGTCCATGCTGACGGTGTTCCACGGCTGGTATCGCACCCATACCGTGCTGGCAGACCGCATCCTGTTCGCCCTTGTAGGGCTGGTGGTGCTGTCCTGGCTGCTTTCGCTGATCCGCTTTGTCTGCGATCTTGTTATGCAGGCACGGGATGACGCTGCCGCTATGGAGTATTTCTCCTACCGTGTTCGCAAAGCACGGGAGAACGGCGAAGACACCGTCAGCACAGAGGGTCTGTGGCGCTGAATCAGCCAAGGCCCATCAGCTCCCGGATGATGCGGTCGCTCATCTTGATCGCGCCCACCAGCACCAGCATATTGAAGATCAGCTCGCCCACATAGTTCCATACGATGGTGGCTGCCGCCAGCGTATCGTCCGCAATGGCGGGCGGTGAAGACGCAAACGCCGAGAAAATCACACAAGCCAATACGATGACACAGCCCTCCAGACAGATGGCGGCATAGCTTTTCAGAAAAGCAACGCCGATACTGCTGGAGGGCTGTCCCGCAAAGCTGGCCAGCGGGATGGGTGCGATGGCTGTGGCGATGTAGAGCTTAAAAAAACGGCTATATACCGTCAGGATCATCACGAGGGAGAGTACCCAGATAAAGAGCGAGCCCAGCAGCGTCACCGCCCAAAGGGGGATGGAGTCAATAAAGCCCACATCCTCGATGACACTCACCAGTTCATCCGGTAATGTGGTGGCAGACATCGCCGTCAGCCCGGAGGAATCCATGATGGTCGTCACCATGCCCTGGGCAACGCGAAACGCGCCGGTCATCAGCTCCATGCCCCACGATACCGCCGCCTGCGCCAGCACAAAGCGGATGAAGCATTTGAAGGCCACTTCCGGCTTCTTCATCTCGGTAAAGCTGCCGCAGGTCTTGACCACGCCCATCACGAAAAACAGCACCAACAGCGCATACCCCACAGCTTTTAATCCATCGTTGATGTTCACGATGACATTCCAGACACCGCCGCCCTTAAAGGACTCCGGCGAGGTGCTGATAAGCTGCCAGATCTCTGCCAGCCTTCCGTTCCACATTTCCAGCGCAGAGTTCAAATTGTCTACGATCCAGTTTCCGCTTCCCATTCAAAATCACCTCCTACGGGAAGAACAGGGTGAACAGTATCATGCCGTTCACCCTGCCGCGTTTTTCAGCCGGTGATGAGGGAGAGGATCTCCTTGGTGAAGGTAATGACGATGCCGCCTGCCACCGTCAGCATACCGTTGGCGCGCTGGGAGGGGTCATGGCTCTTGAGAGACAGGCCCACCTGCAAAATACCGAAGCCCAGCAGGATGAGGCCAATGGCGCGGATCAGCGAGAAAATAAAATCGGACAGGTTGTTGACCACCGTCAGCGGATCGTCTGCGGCCAGCGCGGGCACCGCGGTGGCGACCAGAAGCAGGGCAACGCAGGCAAAGACGGAATAGATCCGCTTTGCCTTTCTCTCGAAATTTTTGTTGTTCAAATCATGTTTCATGCTGCAGCATTCTCCTTTTCATTGTCAAAATCAGTTTGGAACAGCGGCTCTCCCGGAATGGGAGGCTCTGCCGTCCCGTGGTGGATGTAGGGCGGTCCGCCGCCATCCATCGTATAGCGGATGGCGGGATGCTCCATGAGCTCATACTTTTCGTCCATCACCGGCCGTGTGCCGCGGATGAACAGAATACAATACCGGTTATCCAGCATCCGCACCTCGTCCGGCGTCAGCAGTTCCCGCCCACTGATCTGGAAGTTGGTGGAGTAAGACCCGGACCGCCCTTTGGTCTGCCCGTGGGTCTTGGTGTCGATGGTGGACTTGCCCAGGGCCTCCGAAATGTATTTGTGGGTACTGCTCTCGTTACCGCCGAGGTAAAGAAGGGTATCCGAGTTGCCGGGGATGGTTTCCCACGAATCCTTGTACAGTTCCTTGATCTGCGCCATGTTCTGGATGATGGTGCTGCACGAAATATTTCGGGAACGCATGGTCGCAAGTTCCCGTGGCAGCCCCGGCAGATTGACCGATGGCGCTTCGTCCAAAATAAAGTGGACGTGACACGGCAGCGCCCCGTGGTGGATCTGGTCGGCACAGTAGTACAGCGTCTGGAATATCTGGGAGTACAGCAGGCTGACAAGAAAATTGAAGGTCGTATCATTATCTGGGATCACGGCATAAAGAGCACATTTTCTCTCGCCTAAAGTATACAAATCCATGTCATCATGGTCGGTGATGGCCTTGATCTGCGGCAGATTGAATGGGGCCAGCCGCACAGCGGCGCTCACCAAAATGCTTTTCGCTGTCTTGCCTGCCGCCTGCTTAAATACCCGGTATTGCCGCAGCGCGACGCTCTCCGGATTTTCATATTCCATCGCCTTAAACAGCAGGTCCAACGGCGAGACATACTCGTCATCGTCCTCCTTCACTTCGGCATATTCCAGCACACGCATCACCATGGAAAAATTCTGCTCATACTCCGGGGCCTCTTGGTGCAGCATGAGGATAATGGCTTGGAGCAGGGCTGTCTCAGACTTGGTCCAAAACGGGTCGGACTCATGACTGCCCTTGGGCGTGGTTGCCTGGATCAGCGTATTCACCAGCTTCAGTGCGTCTTTTTCATCCCGCAAGTAGCAAAAGGGGTTATAACCGTCAGACTGTTCCAAATTCACAAGATTCAGCACCCGGACGTCATAGCCCCTTTTTTTCAGGTATCCACCTGTGTCGGTCAGAACTTCCATTTTCGGGTCCGTGATCACATAATTGGTATTGGCCTCCAAGATGTTGGGCTTGACATAGCCGCGGGTTTTGGCCGCGCCGCTGCCGCCAATGACCAGCACATTCAGTGAGCGCCGGTGCTTGTGGGTATCCAGCCCCAGCCGCACATGGCGGGTGAGGATCTTGTTCTGCTTTTGACGGAACTGCGCGTTGAGCTGCCGGGGAGAGCCCCATGCGGCGGAGCCGTGTTCCTCTCCGTCCCGTGTTCTGCCCTGTCCGGAAGCATAGAGACACAGCCCCATGAGATACGCGCCGGTGCAGACGAGAATGGACAACAGACTCTTGTCTGTCCATTGGATGTGGAACGGGTGCTCCAAGGCGGAAGTCAGGTTGGAGAGTAGATCCGGCAGGCCACCGCCCAGGGACGGAGCAATGAGCAGCGCCGCCCAGATGACTGGAATGTAAAGGAAAAGACGGAAAATAAGGCTGCTTTGCTGGGATGTTTGTTTCAGGCAGTTCACCTCTTTCATGTAAAAAGCGGCCCTGAATGAGATGGTCTCATTCAGGGCCGTGTTCTTATGGAGCTAATATTTTATGCTTAATCCATTTTGAATAGTCCTTTGTTATTAGGAGTGTGTCAATAGGGCCTCCACAAGTACCTATACCGGTTTGAAACCGGTGTATTTTGCAAGTAACATCGACCAAAAATTCGGCGAAATCAATGCCATCCTTTAACTGCATGCAACGCCATTCAATGGGGATTGCGTGTTCTCCTGTCAGTAAGTTAGCAATGACTTTAGGCTCGCCATTCCATACTGCAGCACATTGTCCCGGTACATCTATTTCCGAAGTAATATCATGCTGCTCATCGGAATCTATGATTCTATACACAAATCGCTCACTATTGACATATCCGCAAACATGGAATATTACAATTCCTGCGTGTTTACCTTTTACATATGCAGCAAGTTTGTTAGCAACGTCGCTTACAGTATCCTCGGAGCGTACCTCTTCCAGTTCGAAGCAACGAATAAAATCGGCAATTGTCTTACCGTCAAGAGTTTGATCTCCACAGCTCGAAATCCCAATATTCCCATTTTTGATCAGGAATAGTTTTTGACCGTTATCACTCACTGTGTACTGGTCCCTGACGCCATCCTTGCAAGGGGTGATTCCTGTTAACCGGCTATCCGCACTCATAACAATGCCTTCTTTTAGATATACACTTACGATAATGGACATTATATTCCCTCCCTAATAAAGCTTATAATTCCATGATAATTTATATTTCGTGATTTGCAAGTAATTTTAAGCATAACTTAAAATTACCGCATTTTTTTACTCCTTTTTAACTCCCTGGTCGGGGCAGACTTCTGCTGCTGATCCAACTGTGCCTTGTAGCCCTTCAGGCGTTCCAGCACAGAGGGGCGTTCCTCACTCGTCATCCGGTCCTCGTCTTTGGATGAGGTCGAGCTGGGCGCGGTAGCGGGCAAGCCTTGTCCCGACCGAGATCCTTTTTTTGATGCCACCTCCTGCCGCTTGCCCACAGGCGGTGTCACAGGCGTTTCCCCCTGCTGGGGGCGTTGCTGCTCGCGCTGCGGCGCCTCCTGTCCCACACGGGCTTCCTGCTCCTTAGAGGGGACATCCTGCCGCGCCTGCTCCGGCTGCCCGGTATATCGGATGCGCTCAAAGATCATATTGGCGCGGTCGATCTCCGTTACCGGCATGATCACATCCACGACTTTTCCCTTGTTATCCGAATCACGGATGGCAGAGAACAGGATCTTCTGTTTTCCTGCCCGCTGCCTGAATTGCTGATACTGCTCCGGAGACATGGCGAATCGCCGCACATCGCGGGTCTCCTTCAGCATCTTTGCAAGATTGACTTTGCCGGAAATGGTCTTGTGTTTTTTCGCCAGCGCCATGGTGAGCGCCAGTACATTTTTAATGGCGGAGCCGCTCAGCCGGACAGCGACCTCGCTGCCGGAGAGCATCATGCGTACCAGCTGGTCCGCCGCTTCACCGCCTCCGATGTTCATGCTCCCGCACCTCCTTCTGGTGTTCTTCTGTTTTCTGTATGTCCTGCTCCATTGCGGGCGTCTGCCGGCAGATCTCCCGGCAGAGCTTCAATTTTCCCCGCTCCGCCCGGATATTCCGATTCACCTCTGAGAGCTGCTCATACACCTCTGCCTTTTCTTCCTTCAGCACCTCCTGTGGAATGCCGCTGTCCTCCAGCAGCTTCACGGCTTTCATATACTGCTCAAACTCCTGCTCCATGCCGGTGAGCCCTTCCTCGTATAACGCCCTGCTGGGTTCCAGCGCCTCCGCATCTGCCAGCGCTGCGTAGAGCGGCAGGCGTTTCTTCTTCCGCACATTGAGGAGGGTCCGCTGCTTTGTCAATCTGCCCAGCGTTTCCTCTATGCGATGTTCGAATGCCGCCATGTCAGCAGGCGTTGTGATGTTATTTTCCCGCAGGAACGCGAACTGCGCCTGATACCGCTCGAAGCGCATGACCGCCTGCCGCAGATGCGGCGTCATGCGGGGCGGATACTGCCGCTTTTCGATCTTGCCCAGCAGATAGAGATAATGGACATAGAGGGCGAGAAAACCGCTGTATCTGGGATGCTTCCGGTACGGCTGATACGCCGGCCGCGCAGGCAAGACAGGCCGCAGTCCCGCTTCGATCTGTTCCAGGTTGCCCTGGATGGCGGCGCGGATACCATCCTCCGTGAACAGCGGATCTCGCCTGCCGGGGTACTGATATCGATCCTGCCCCCGCAGGCGGAAGCCGAGCCTGCCGCCATGATGGATCTCATACCCCTTATGCTCCATGAGCAGGAAGAAGTGGCCGAGGTCGTTGGCGTCCCGGATGGCATCCCGCAGATCTGCCTCCAGCAGGGAGCGGAAGGTGGGCTGCCCCCTGGACTGCCGCAGCCACTCAATGTAGCTGACCGACCTGGCAGGCACACCCTGCACGATGACGGATAATCCATGCTCTCGGCAGAGCCGGTCTGAAATGGCACGGATCTGCTGGTAGTAGCTTCGGGCGTTGCTGTGATATTTTTCTCCGGTGAGCTGGTTGATGGAATTGAATGCGATATGGGCGTGGATGTGTTCCCGGTCGGTATGGATGCCGATGACTGCCTGGTATCCGGGCAGATGCTCCCGCACGAATTCCTGCGCGATCTCCAGCGCCAGTTCCGGCGTGATCTCGCCCGGACGGAAGGACTGGATGATATGATAGAGCTGCACTCCGTCTGTTTTGTTCCAGCGGATCTTGGCGTCCTGCATCTCGGCGCAGGCACTTTTGATTGAGCACCCCTGCGTGGCAGTCAACACCTGTTCCTCCGTCTTGTCACCGTTGACCACATAGGCAATGGCCTGAGCCAAACCGCCTCTGCGGGCAAGGATTTTTGTGACTGCCATTACTGTTTCACCAATTCTGTCATTTTTGTCTCTATCGTCCGCATCAGAAACTTCAGTTCCCGGATATCCTCCTTCGTAGCAAAACCGGCGTTGGCTTTCCGGACGATCTGATTGATGTTCTTGCCGATGCGGTTGATCTCCACATACAGGTCGTGAAGCTCCTGCGGCGGCCGCTGGCGGATGGTAATACCGCCGATCATCTCCCGGATCGCCGCGCTGACCGGCAGACCGGAAACGGCGCAGATCTGCGACAGCTTCCTGCGCTCCGCATCGGTCAGCCGAACGGAGATCATGTGTGTTCTTCCGGGCATATCGCCTCCTTTCCTGCGGCGCTGCCGCAAAATCTTCCGCCCGCAGGCGGCATTGGGGACTGGGGATACCCCCAGCAAGCGCGTTTGTCATACAAACGCTATGCTTGCGCCAGCGCCGCCCACGGCGGCGTTGGCTGTTCCCCGCCGATGGCGGGGCGCTTTTTGAGAGGTAGGTTGATTCCAATACAGGCGGACACGGTCCGCACCTTTTCCAGAAAAAAGAAATGTCTGGCAGCAGCGCCAGACATCCGGTTTCGCAGGGTCCTTCCGCACAGGGTGTCAATGTAACACCCAAAATAGAAACGGCAGGGTGTCATCAAGACACCCTGCCCGTTCAAATATTGAATCAACGCTCGATCTCTTCCGTTTTCTGCCTGCTGTTTCGTGCAGTAGTTCGAGCTGCGTCGAAAGGAAGGACGAACGAATCCTTCTACCTGTTGATAATAGCTCGTCTGTTCCTCTACAAAGAATGCCACAAGAGGCGCATAGCAAGTGCTGTTGCCACACAGCGCAGGCTCAGGCGGCGCACGCCAGTTCCTTCCGAATACGTTCCCGTGCCAGCTCCGCATAGGTGTCTGTGACTTCGATGCCGGTGGCGGTATAGCCCTCCTGCACAGCCGCCAGCACCGTGGTACCGCTGCCGGCAAAGGGGTCCAGAATATGCCCGCCCGGTTCCGTAATCTTCACAATGTCCCGCATCAGCTGCAGCGGCTTCTCCGTCAGATGGATGCGGCTCTGGGGATTGCCGTATTTGAACACCCCCGGCAGACACGGGACCGGACGGCTGATGGGCATATCGCCGTTGGAGCCCCAGACGATATACTCCGCCTGCTGACGGAAGCGCCCCTTCTGCGGGCGGCTGTTGCCCTTATCCCAAACTGCGGTGCCGCGCCAGATCCAACCGGCCCACTGGAGAGCGTCTGTCGCCGCGGGAAGCTGCCGCCAGTCGATGAACATACATACCGGCGCACCGCTCTTGCATACCTTTCGCGCTTCATACAACCACTCCGCCGCCCAGCGGGTCCAGGAGCGCTGGTCCTTGGCGTCCCCATCGAAAGGGGGCGGTGCGTTCTCGCCCATGCTGGAATACTTTCTGGCTGTGGATTTGTTTTTCTCCGTCTGGGTGCGCCCACCGGACGCATAGGGCGGATCGGTGATGACAGCGTCAAAGGTGTTGGGGGCAAAGGTCCCCAGCACCTTCAGGGCATCACCCTGGAGGATGCTCCATTTCTGATTATCGCTCATGCTCATGCTTCTCCTTCTTTTTCGTTCGATTTTCGCGGGGCGGAGACAGCTCCGTTTCCACATATTCGCTGATGATTCCCAGTGCTTCCTCGTAGCTGTGGCACGCTCCGCCCATGATGCGGGTCTGCATTTCCTTGGCTTCTGCCGCCATGCCATTCTGCCGAAGAACTCTGGCGGCAATACCCATCAGATGGAAGATGTTGCCGTCCTGCCCCAGCAGAGGGCAGAGAGGGCGGGGGTTCTCCTGCCGGACGGAGCGAAACTCGCCCAGCCTGTTGGGAACATAGTCAGAAAGCCATGTGCCGCCGAATGCGCCGTGGGTCTGCAAACGCCACATCGCCAGTTTCCCCATGTCCACCTGAATGTCCTCGAAGGGGAACAGCAGATTGGTGAGTCCATCGTGCTGAAAAACCTTGACCGTCTCAAAGCGGTTGCCATTCTGCAGGATGCCGTCCTGCGTCAACAGGTCATTGATGCCATCCAGCCACTCCTGCGCCTCTCCGCCGCAGCCCTGCAGCACCAGTCCCTCCTGATGCTCCATATCCCGCAGATCGTCCGCAGTGATCCTCTCAATTGGCATTTATCTCTCCTTTCTTTTGGGATGCCGTGCAGGCGGCGTCCGGCCAATGGTCTTCTGATCCGTCAACACGGGGATGCCCAGCTCGCCGGCTTTGTATATCTCCTGCCACATCCCATCCGTCCAGACCGGACCGTACACATTCATCTGCTGACAGGATTCCAGCAGGCGCAGTCCCATCGCCCTGGCTTTTTCATCCTGGGCGGGATCGTCGGGATCTGCGACAGGCGGGAACAGCAGGTGCGGACAGATAGGGATATTTCCCTCCGCAAACACCTCCTGCGCTTTCTGCCGCGCAAACTCCACATTGTTTGTCACATCGCCCCGCAGCGGAGCACAGATATAGACCAGCTTGGGGCCGCTCCGTTCCAGCTCCGGCGTGCGCTCCCGGAATGCGGACAGATACTGACCGACGGCATCCCGCAGAGCGGCATAGTCCGCGGCAGTGGGATGATAGGCGTACCATTCCACTTTTCCGTAGTCATCCCACAGGTGGGGAATGACGCCGCTGCGGAAGTTGGGATTGTTCGGCACCTGCTTTTTACCCCAGACATCCTGAAAGCGCAGCAGTGTCCGGTCCACCACGCCCTCCGTGCGGTTGAGCACCGTGAGGCGGATGGCGTCATATTGGCTGGAGATATGGGTAGAGAGAAACTCCGCCCGTACACGCAGGTCCTTTCCGAGATCTCCCACGCACACACGCCCGGAGAATTGAGGCCGATCCACGAGATCGCTGTGTTCAAACAGCTTTCGCAGCTCCTGCTCATACACGGTCATCGCTCCACACCTCGTTTCTTTGGCGTTTTTGTTTTCATAGGACTTACTTCTTTTTGCAGAGGTTTCAAGGTCTCACGCCCGATGCCGCGGATCACGCTGCGGCTCTTGCCGCTCAGGACAAAGGTATCCCTTGTATCGTTGCGGACTTCCTCGCAGGGCAGGATCACGGCAGAACCGGTGATGCGGATATCCCCCTGCACCGTGCCATACACCTTGCAGTTGCCGGACAGGATGGGAGTCCCCATCGTATGGGGATCGTGAATGATCTGCGCGTTTCCGGAAGCCAGTGCTTTTCCGGTCATGGAGGCCCCGCGGAGATAGGCGTTGTCCTCGGCGTGGCTGTGGCCGCTCATCACGCTGCCTTTAGAAACATAGGCGCTGCCACAGGCAATGGCGTCGCCCCGCAGACAGGCATCCCGATCCACATAGGCGTCACCCGCTGCAATGGCGTCATCGAAGATCCACGCGCAGTCTCCCGGCTCCGCGGACAGGTTGCTTTCGCTTTCCACGAAGCCACCTATGTCGCCTGCGCGGATCTCGCCGCAGATGTCCCGCAGCGCGCGGATGCGGTGCAGGAACGGATATTCCTCATGGGCCATGTCTGTGATCTCATATTTTTGATTGCTGATGGTTCTCATCTCCTTTTCCTTTTTTATGCCGCTTTTTGGCACAGGGCATCTTCTTTTCGGAATGCCGCATCGATGTCGGAAAAGCGCTCCGTGCGGTTGAATTTCTCGGACACCTTTCCCGGCATGGCCTGCAGCTCCAGCATTCTTGCCCACAGCTCCGGATGGTGGTCATAAAGGTGCCGCAGTTCCTTCCGCTTGGCATTCGGGCAGAACCAGCAGCCGCCACGGTCTGTGAACGCATAGACAGGTGAAAGCAGCCCTGCCGTTTGGCAGAGCTGCTTTGCATCCTCTTCGGTGTAGTGATATTTTTCCAGCAGGGACACCTGATCTCCCTGCAAGCGGCGCAAGCGCACCGGCTCATCGCTGGCGATGCCCACATACTGCACAGTATCCGGCGTCAGAGTCCTATTATACCGGCGGATGGGACGGAGCTTACAGTCCCGCTGAACGTAGCAATGCCCGCACAGAGGGAATCCGCGCCGAAGTCCTTTTTTCGGACCGCGGGTAACTGTTCCTGCAAACAAATCCAGATAGGTCTTATCCGAACGCAGCACACGGACCGGGATGCCCAACCGTTCCAGTCTGGGGAGCGCAGTCTCATAGATGAATGCCCGATGCTCCGGCACCTCGCCGGAGGTCCTTTTATCGAACATCACCTCACAGTAGACCGCTTCATCCAGCGGTTCCCCGTGCTCCAGCGCCAGCAGGATCGTGGCAAGGCTGTCTTTGCCGAAGGAGCAGGACGCAATATGCAGGGTGTTCTTCTTTTCTTTTGAAATCATGATCATCCTCTCTGATTCTGTTTTTGCTGGCAGTATTGTCAGCAGGTGGGGAGTCTGCTATAATAGCGCATATCATTTCCAGTCATTTTTAGATATGAAGGAGACGAAATACGATGAATAAAACAGAACTGATCACCGCCATGGCGGAAGCCAGCGGCCTTACCAAGAAGGACTGCGACACCGCTCTGAATGCGTTTGTCGACACGCTGCAGACTGCGTTGAAGTCCGGTGACAAGGTACAGCTGCTGGGCTTTGGCACCTTCGAGGTGAAGGAGCGCGTCGCCCGCACCGGCAAGAATCCCGCCACCGGAGCCACCATTGAAATCCCCGCTTCCAAGGCGCCGGCTTTCAAACCCGGCAAGGCGTTCAAGGATTCCGTGCAGTGATAACACGCCCGCGAGAGACCATCTCTCGCGGGCCTTTTCTGTTATCGGTGCGATACGCCCATGTCCTTGGCACGACAGGCACATTCCAGCACCTCTGTCATATCCGTGCGCTCCCAGGGCGCGTCCGCATGGGTGAAGTGACCGTAATTGCAGAACTTTTGGAACATAGGCTGATCCAGTCCCAGCGTTCCGATCATGCCGTCCGGCGTCAGGTTGAATACCGTGCGGACTGCCTGCTCCAGCACGTCATCGGAATAGATGCCGGTATGCTCCGTATCCACCGTCACCGCCACAGGCTGTGCCTTGCCGATGGCATAGGCAAGGCTGATGGTGCAGCGCTTTGCCAGTCCTGCCGCTACGATATTCTTGGCAATGTAACGGGCCATGTACGCGCCGCTGCGGTCCACCTTCGTTCCATCCTTGCCGGACAGCGCGCCGCCGCCATGAGGGACGAGGCCGCCGTAGGTGTCCACCATCAGCTTGCGCCCGGTGAGTCCGGTGTCCGCTTCAAAACCGCCCTGGACAAATCGACCGGAGGGATTGACCAGCACTTCGGTATGTTCGTCCAGCGGAAGTTCCTGCATGGCGGGTCGGATCACATGGCGCAGGATGTCCCGGCGCAGTTCCGGCAGGGGCAGTTCCTCCTCATGCTGGCAGGATACCACCACTGCGGCAACGCGGTACGGGACTCCAGAGCGGTATTCCACAGACACCTGTGCCTTGCCGTCCGGACGCAGGCCGGGGATGATGCCCTGCCTGCGGGTATCGGTCAACAGGCGGGCCAGTCGATGGGCCAGCACCACAGGTAGGGGCAGCAGCTCCTTTGTTTCATCGCAGGCAAAGCCGTACAGGATTCCCTGATCTCCTGCGCCGGTCTCCGTGCCGCCGCACACAGCTTCCGCAATGTCGGGACTCTGCTCATGGGTGATGACCTCCACTTCATAGTCGCTGCCGCCGTATCCGGCTTCCCGCACCGTTCTGCAAATAATGGCAGGGATATCCGGAATCTTCGCTGCCGTGATCTCACCTGCGGCGATGATCTTTCCGGCTGTGGCCATGACCTCACAGGCAACGCGGGCAGCGGTGTCCTGCGTAAGACAGGCATCCACCACCGCGTCCGCGATGGTGTCGCAGAGCTTGTCGGGATGTCCCTCGGTGACTGACTCAGCGGTCAGAATGCAGTTATCTTTCATGTTCATGTTTCTCCTTTTTCATCGGTTTCTTATGTGCCTCCGGCTGTTTCGGAACAGAAAGGATCATTTCATGGCTGTATTTGTCCTGATACTTTTCGATCTGCTGCTCCGTCAGCGAGGCAAAATCATCCTCTTTAAGACCGGCAACAAAAAATGTGCCGCAGACAATGTCATACGGCACACCGTGATCATCGGTCAGGGTGCGGTTCCACGGCAGGCCCAGCAGCTTGCCCTCGTCATTACAGACGAGCGCCACCGGGTCATCGAAGGGGTAAACTGCCTGAATGGTGCCGCCTACCAGTTCCTGCATGGCAGAAAGAGTGTGGTCGATCTCCTGCACTTCAGGCATTTCCATGGGGCGCACCACAAGGACTTTCATTTTTTCTGTGCTGATATGGGTTCCTCCTTCTTCAAAAGAAAAGCGGCAGCGACAGATTCCTCTGCCGTTGCCGCAAATGGTGATTCTTATTCTTTTTTGGATGCCAGCGTCCGGGTCTTCAGCAGGGCATTCTCCAACGCCCGATGATCTTCATGCTCCGGCCACCATTGGGGACGCAGGAATCCCAGCGTCGCAGCCGCCCATTCATAATCGGCCCGTTCCAGAGCGCCGCGCATCAGTCCCTGCCGGAATTTCCGGTGCCGTTCCCGCACGGCCGGGTCCACGCTATCCCGGTCCAGATACAGTTCCAGAAAACCGCCGAGGACAGCGGCTTCCTCCATCGTGTAAAACATATCCGCACCCCTCCCGCAAACAGGGGATATTGTAACACAGACCGCGGAAAATGAACACCTCTTTTTTCGCTCCGACTGTCTGTTGCGCGGATACCGCGCCTGTGATACACTGTGCTTACGAACAAAAATATGAGGAGGCTGCTGTGATGATATGGCTTTGGGAGCTTTCATGGCTGTGGAAGATGCTTGGCGTCGCTTTACTGGTTTCCGCGGTATGCGTCGCCGCGGCCGCGCTGATCGGCAAGGCGGCAAAAATCCGCCCCGGCAAAAAGGTTTTCCTGCTCGTTGGGATCTTGGCCTTTGTGATCTCTATTCTGGTGATCTTCTTTCTTGCACAGACGCCGGCGCTGCTCTGAGTTACCGCTCCGGCCCTCTGTTTCGCTCAGGCGCTCGCTTTGGCTTGTCGATCCTGCCGCTCCATACCTCGTCAATGGTCCTGCTCCACGCAGCCTGTAATGACTCCACCGGCAGGCCGTTGGCTTCAAAGCCTCGCTGGATCACGCGGTAATAATACGGGGACGGCAGTGCAGGCTGGCGGCAATACGGCTCCGCCATGATATAGACCATGACTGGGAGCTCAGCGCCAGCCGCGTCTTTAACAGTCACGGTTTCTTTCGTGTAATGGCGGGGATACCCCTCATACCGATCCAGAGACTGTTCACAGTTTGGCGTGATCTTCCACACCAGTCCGTGGACAGTACTGCCTTTTTTCGGTGCAACGGTAGCGAAGCCGCTGCCGCGGAAGCGCAGTTCGTAGTTTTCAAGCCTGACCGGTCCCACGATCTCGGCGTCCGGACAGCGCTGCGCCATCTGCTCCAGATCAAGGTTGCTGCCGTAGGCAAAATACAGGTTTTCCTCCACGTCACACCTCCAGCAGCTTCAGAGCGCCAAAGCGGTCCAGATGACGGAGCAGGGCTGCCGCCTGTGTCTCCGCATCGCCATCCGGCAGCGGACAGTCCATTCCCGTGGTGCGGATGACATTGTTCTGTACAAACCAGATGTAGGTCTCCACATCCGGGAACTCTGTGGGATCAAAGCTGAGATCCCGAAGCTGTTCCATGATCCCGGCTGCGGTCCCTTCGTACACGGTATCTTCAATTTGAATCTTCAAAGGCTTCACCTCTCCATTTCTCTGGATTTTTTCTTCTTTTGATTGACTGTATAGCTGTCCTTATCGAAACGCCACGCCCGATTATGGAAAGCTTTTCATAATCGGGCTTATCGCTATCCATATAAAATGAAAAGGAAGCAGGAACTCTCCCGGTAAACAAGAGAAGTCCCCGCAAATTTCTTTTCATAATATTTAAGGACTCAGCGATTTCAGCCAATCCATCAGTTTGCTGTCGGATTGCCATGTACCTGTCTCTGGAACAGGGGTTGGATATGCCTGCTCCAATGCCTTTCGCTTCATCTCGGTATCTGCACGAGCATATATTTCCGTAGTCTTAATGTCGACATGGCCTAAGATATCACGAATATAGACGATATTGACACCGGATTGAAGAAGGTGCATGGCTTTTGTATGCCGCAAAATATGCGGTGTGATTTTTCCGTGGCCATCAGGCGCATACTTTTGCAAAATATAAGTAATTCCTGCACGTGTAAAAGATTTCCCTTGCGAATTCAAAAATAGCCGTTGAGTTCGTCTTTCTGGGCTGGATAAGTTTTGCCTTTGAACATAAGTTTTCAGCAGATCCGCCGTTTTTGTTGAAAGTGGGACCTCCCTGGATTTGTTCCCCTTCCCTGTAAGTTGTACACGCGCATACCGTCCAAAGTGTATGTCTCCAACAGTCAGATTCAGCAGTTCGGATACCCTTGCCCCTGTATCATAGAGCAAGCAGAGTATAAGCAGATCTCGAAAACCTTTTTCAGTAGAAGGCTCTGGTTTTTCCAACATTTCCTTGATTTCCTCATATGAAAGATACTGTAGGACTGGCGTTGGACGTTTTTTCATGGGGATTTGGAGGATTCTCTCACAGCTGTAAATATAGCGCGAATTTTCTCTGCGAACAAACTTGAAAAAGGCTTTTATGGCAGACAATCGTTGGTTTCGTGTTGCGGCGGAATTTCCCTGTTTCTCACAAAGCCAGTTTAGGTATCCCTCAATTAAGTCGGGTGACAGGGCCTCAATCGTAATTTTGCGAACAGGCAATCCGCATACTTCCTCACAATACAGAAGCAAACGGGAAAAAGCTGTTTCATAGGAAGCGAGTGTATTGTCACTGACTCCGCGTTGGCATGGTAAGTAGGAGAGCAAATATTTGCTGAGTAAAGACGCAAAATCTGTAGTTCTCACAACTCCACCTGCTTTCCAGGAAAAACATCAAAATTAGCTTCCATTGCAGAAACGATATGAGGAAATGCCTCTGCGGTCAAACGCAGATACTGCTGTGTCGAGGAGAGTCCTACATGACCCATGTATGCGGACAAATACGGAAGTTTGGCATTTAGGTCCTCGCCAGCCTCAGCCCACTTCTGCAAACAATGAACCGCGAAAGTGTGACGTAAGTCATGGATTCTCGGGCCTTTTCCTTTCCCGCCGTAAGATATCCCTGCATAGTGAAGCGTCTGCCGCCATGCATAGTGAATTGTGTGAGAAACGTAGTGTTCGCCCTTTGGTGTCTGAAAAAATGCTGCTTCGTCTTTTCTATGATGCCCCACACTTGAAACATATTTGGAGCAGCAATATGTTAGCGATTCAGACATTGGAACCAGGCGTTCTTTGCCAAATTTGCTGTTTCGTATATGTAGGACACCTTGCTCCAAATTGACATCCGCAATAACAAGATTCAATGCTTCTGAAACCCGCAGACCGCAGCCATAAAGCATTCGGAACAGCAAACTCATCACATAAACGCGCTGCGGAGAAATCGGTGTGTATGGAAGTCCATCTGCGGCTGCAAATAAGCGTACAATCTCACTATGGCTAAAAATATATGGTACAAAGTTGGATTGAACCCTCCGGATATCCCTGTCAACATATGCGTCTATGCCAGTTTTCTCTAAGTGCTGCATGAATCGCCGGATCTCTGTGGCACGGTAATAATGGTTGCGAGGACTTTCATTGATATCCTTTTCATTCCAGCGCTCAACCGCGCTTTTGGAGGCATGATCCAATGGTTCTCCGTTTGCAAGACACATTCGCAGAAAGCGGAGCAGCATACCCATCGGTTTCTGAACCTGCACCCCGACACTTTCCTTTTCCACCAAATATTCATGGCATCTTTCGGACAAAGCATTTTGGAATCCAGCCTTTTCGCAAAATTCAGCCAACCCAATCATAGCAATACCTCCACATCCAATGCACAGTCTCGAAGATGGGTTATATCGACCTGCAAATACTTTTTCACTGTATCGGTTGAGGTATGGCCTAAAATGTTTGCAATGGTTGAAATTGGAATGTTTTCCTCCATGAGTCTCGTTGCCAAGGTGTGCCGCAGCGAGTGCATACCATGCTTGCACTTGGATAAATTAATCTTTGCCATCTGCGCATAGCGAACAATGATGCCGCTCAGAGAAGACGTATCTGAAAAAGCCATGATGGGAGTCCGCCCTGTCAAAAAAACGTTCTGTATATCAGTTTTGGGCCGTCCATATTTTAAGTAATCAATGATTGCCCAGCCAACATCATCAGGCAGCGGCAAATCGACACGCTTTTGCGTTTTGGATTGTACAAAAGACAGTCTGCTATTCTCCCAATCTATATCCCCAAGGCACAACGCACGGATATCCCCGACACGAAGTCCAAGTTTTGTTACAAGCAGCAGAATTGCATAATCTCTTTTCCCCATAGGATTTGCCCGATCCACCGCAGATAGCAGTTTATCTACATCTTCACGTTCCCACACAGATGGCAGAGAATTTTTGCGCAACGATCGTTTTGCCGGCATATTGCGGGAATAATCTTCGCTCACATATCCGTTATGAAACAGGAACTGCAAGAAAAGGCTTATCGTGCGCCTGTGGTGCTCTACCGCATCATCGCTTAATGTAATAATTGTGCCCAAGAATCCAACTACTGTTTTATAAGAGATCTCAGAAATGGCAATCTTGTTTGAGTGCAGGTAGTTGAAAAATTTACGCAGATCTGCTTGCCGCCTGTATACAGTGGCCTCTGAAGTACCTTTGCTCCGGCAATCATCTCCAAATTTATCACTCAGATATTGGAATTCTGGCGTGAGTTGGAGGTTTCCCTTTAACCGTCTGGCACGGAAAAATGAGCCATGTGTATGAAAGTCATTCAGCAGTGCAATTGTTCTCCATGCATATTGCGTGGTACATGGCAACTCGTGGACAAGGCGTCCGTCGAACTCAACAGGATAATGCTTTTCAAGAAATTGCTTTCCTACATAGGAAGAATAGCATTCGATTCCCAGGTCTGCTCCAAATGTGAGCAGTCGTTTTGTTACTGTCCTAAAATTTGAAAGCCGGGATTCACTATACCCGGCTGCGACCAACGCCTGATCAAAGGCAGCGGTCAGTTCCTGCATTGACTTTGTGTTGTCCATGTAGATGCCTCCAAAAATTATTATGCAAAGAATGCACTCTAATTTTACCTGCTATCTCTTACTTTGGACAGATTCCTTTTCATTTTATATGGATAGCGATAAGCCCGATCACCGTCCAGATTTGCCAACAGGTGGTCACGGGTATGCTTGAATTCCTCGCCGTTGAGTCCCAGCCGCACCAACCAGACCCGGAAGGTGAACAGTTCATTGTCGCTGTGGGTCTTGCGCATGACCGTGCTGCGCTGGGCGATAGCCTGGGCGGAGATGGCAAGGCACAGATTCACATAGGCGGCAACTTTTCCCGCGTGGAGCGTGGAATTGAAGCAGCGCCATTCCACCGTCCCTCGGTAAAAGACCGAATGCAGATTCAGCGCGTAATAGCGGGTCCAGTTATAATGGTCTGCGCTGCCGTTATCTCCCTCATACCAGATATTCTCCAGCTGCGTCAGATCCCTTGTCTCATCCGACGAGAGCCTGCGTGCCTGCTTCAGCATGGGTTCCCGCACCTTCTGGCACCAGCGGGACGCCCGGCTTTCATTGACCTGCAGCGCTTTGAACAGGATATCCTCCTTGGAGTACATGATGCCGATGAGGTTTTTCAGACTCTGCCGGTTATGATTGGCTGCGTCCACATGGACATGGATGCCGCAGGAGCTGTTGGCCTTGGCTCCTGCGTGGCGTACCTGCCGGACACATTCCTGCAGCTTGGGCAGTTCCGCATAGGTAAGCTTTGGCGTTACCATCTCCACGCGGTATCTGTAGTCACCCGTTGCACGATAGCCGCTGCCGATCTTCTGCTCCCCGTGGATGCTGGAGTCACTCATGACTGTCCACTCTTTGCCGTCCCGATCCGTCACACACCATTTATCGTAAGCGCCGCCCACATAGCGGGCGTCCGTTGCAAAATACGCGGCCAGCGCTGTTGCCGCCTGCTCACGGGTGATGCCGGTCATTTCAACTTCCACGCCGAAGCACTGGTCCTTCAGCCCGATCATGCGGCAGCACCGGCTTTCAGTTCCGCATCCACCTCCCGGATACGGCGCCCGATGGCTTCAATGACATTGGCGGTGACGCTGTTGCCTGCCTGCTTATACGCCTGTGCATCAGACTGGATGGCGAGGATGCGGTCGATCTGCCACTCATCGAAGCCATGCAGCCGCAGACACTCCCGCGGCATCAGACGCCGGATGCGTCCGCCACGTTCCACGATGCCCTGGATGCAGCTCGTCTCCAATGTATGGGCGATATCCTGTCCCACACGACCACGGCGGGTATTGCTCCCGGAAAAGCCGAGATCGACGCTGTCACCGGGATTCGCCTCTTTATAGCCTTTTTTCGTGGCTTCCTTGATGAGCAGAACGCCGGAACGTTCTGCTCTATGATTGGACAGCGTTGTCTGTCCATAACGGGCAGTGAGGCAGCGGGCAGCCTCCGTTTGTCTCGCCTCCCCGGCACATAGATCCACAAAGGGTCTGTCCTGCGGAATGATATACAATCCTGTTTTGCCGCCCACACCTCCAGCGCCCGCAGTCTGCGTGCAGGCTATTCCGTCTGCGTCGTAGACACGGGAGCCTTGCGAGCCTCCGAGGACTTGTATAAGAGCTTTTCCACCTGTGCCGAAGACAGGAAATATTTTTCCGGCGCATCGGGGATCAAGATAGCAGATAAGGAACAGCCGCCTTCTGGATTGCGGGACTCCAAAATGTTTGCTGTTAAGCACCATCCATTCCACGCGGTACCCCAGGTCATTAAGCGTGGCGAGGATGACAGAAAACGTCCGGCCTTTGTCATGCGACAGCAGTCCCGGAACGTTTTCGAGCAGAAGATACGAAGGTCGTTTGGATTGAGCCAATCGGGCAATTTCAAAGAAGAGAGTGCCGCGGGTGTCGTCAAAGCCCTTTCTTCTGCCAGCGATTGAAAATGTCTGACAAGGGAATCCTCCGCACAGAAGGTCAAAGTCCGGCAGGTCTGCGGGGTCGATTTTTGTGGCATCGTGATAATATCGTTCCTCCTTTCCCGGCTCATAAATGGCCTCATAGCTGGCATTGGCGTATTTGTCGATCTCGCAGTGTCCTACACACCGGAAACCGCCCGCGCGGGTCAATCCCGTGCGGAAGCCGCCGATGCCGGCGAACATATCAAAATATCGGATCAGGTCATCTCATCTCCTTCCTGCAGGGCAAGCAAAAAGCCGAGGACGCTTTCATCTACATCCCCGGCGCCGCCGCTATCCTGCGCTTCTTCTTTGGTGAGCTGCACTCCCCGCAGTTCCTGCCGAATGGTCTGGCGAACGGCGTCCAGCAGTTCCTGCTGCCCTTTATACTCACAGACCATGCGGCAGACCGCGGCGGTACGCTGTCCTGCGGGGATCTCCGTCAGCTTCTTCCACGCCCTGCGCTGGATGGGCGAGGACATGGAAAAGGACAGATTGATCCGCTTTTTGTTACTGCTCATCGTTCTTGGAAAGACGTTCCGTCAGCCGCTCATAGCCTTTGGCGTTGAGGGATACATCGTCAAGGATGACTGGGCGGCAAAGACCGTCCGCGGCGGATACAGTCCGCTTCAGAAGCGCTGCGCCGCCGCCCAGAAAAACAGCAGGCATGGCACGGGTATCCAGTCCGCTCTCCGTAATGGCGGAGAGCAGGCGATGGACATAGGCGTCTGCCTGCCGGTCAATAATTTTTCTGGCATCATCGTTGATATGGACAGCATCGCCGCGCAGCACGCTTTCCATCTGTGCTGCCGTCATAGACAGGCCCAGCGTGCGGCGGATCTGCTCACCGATCTCATCCAGACAGCGGATCATGCCAAGTTCCAGACTGCGGCAGGTCGATGCATTGGGAATACGGTTGTCCAGGCGCATCAGATCCACCGTCCAGCCACCGATATCCGCCACGATCACAGAAGGCTCATCCAGCAGGATGCTCTGGGTCAAAACTGCGGCATAGCCCTGCGGGAACAGGGACACCTTGCGGATGGCGATGGAGTATTCCTGTCCCTCATAGCGGAAATTTACCGTTTTCCCATCCCGGAGCAGATAGTCCCGGAATGCATTTTTCTCCCGTCCAAAGCTGGTAAGGGGCAGTCCGGCCGCCAGATGGATCTCTGTCGCAGGCTCCGCATGACGGAAGGAAAGCTCCTTTGCAATGGCCGCCAGCGTGAGGAGGTAGTAGTCCTCTGTCTGCGTTTTGTTCTTCTGAAGCGCCTGACGCCCGCTGCCCACCACATAGAATTTTCCGCCGTATTCCAGCACGTCCTTCAGCGTATATGGCTCGTGCTCATACGCCACCAGGCCGGAGGGGAACGAGAAATGGGCCGTTTTCATAGCGGCATAGCCGTGGTCGACACCAACAATCATGGACTCGCTCATCTTGCTTCACCTCCACGGCTGCGTTTCTTCTTATTTGATGTCTGGCGCCGGTCATAGTCCTTTCCGGCATGGATCAGATCCCGGATCTCCTTCAGCTGCAGATTCCAGCGCGTTTGACCGTCCCACTCCGGATGCTTCGCACAGAGCCGGGGCAGATATTTCTTCAGATCCGCACCCTCTCTGGGAAACTCGATGCCGTCCTTATAGACGATATCTTGTTCCAGCTTCATCAAAAGCGCTTCATATGCGCTCCAATCTGTCTGATCATAGGCGCTTTTCCCGGTGAGCTGCTCGTAGGCATAGTCCCCGACATAGCTCAACTGCTCAAAGCAGCAATCGCCGTAGGGAACGACATCCGCAAGGCTGTCCGGGTCTGCCAGCGCGGCAAAATAGACCTCGCGCCCCTGTGCGATGAGCCAGGCGCGAAAATCGATAAAACCGTCATCGCTGCAGCCGTATTCCTTCATGATCCCTGCCGCGTCCCACAAGCCGAACTTGTCCGCGAGATCTTCATAGGCGTGGATAATGTCGTGAAAATTCTGTGCCTGCGTGGGGCCCATAGAAACCAGCCGGTCTTTCAGATTGGCCAGCATGGCGTCCATATCCTGCCCGCAGGCGTTTTTTGCCTCATGGATCAGGTCCCAGAAGGATTCTTTGTTGATCTCTGTGATCGGTCCCTTCACATTCTGTCTCTCCTTCCCAATACGCTTTTTGATGTGCGCTGCCGCACCCGCGCAGATCTTCTGATAAAACGCGCGATACTCCGGTGAGGTCTTATCCACTTCACCGAGAATAGCCCGCTCATAGGGCGTGCCGGGGACGATTTCCCAGGTAACGACCCCAAAGTATGCCGCTTCCAGATACCGCAGCAGCGTGTGACCGTCTGCCATCTCAAACATTCCATGGTTATCCTCATAGGGAAATTCCTCATAGACCTTGAGCCCGGTGACTTCTTCCGCGGCGGCATACAGCGAGAAACCGTCTGCGTCCAGCGTCGGCGCAAGCTGCGCGTACTGTTCCTCCGGGGACAGCATTTCCTCATGCCGCTCCATCTGACCGCTCCTTTCTTACCCAGCCCATAAAACGCTCTAAAAAGTGAACGCGACCATGCACCTTCCCGGCAGACACATCCAGCCCATTCATCTGCGCCTGAATGCGGCGCTGGATGGCTTTCAACTTCTGCGGGTCATTGCAGCAGTCTACGATGACATACTCGCCGCCGCTGGTGGAGAGGATTTCCCGCTTGCCGTTCTCGTCCCGGATGCCGGACAGGAGACGCTGTCCCAGCCGTTTCCGGTAGGCGTCCTGGAGCGCGTCCATATCTCCGCAGACATCATGCTTTTTCAAGATCTCCGCGATCTCACAGGAAGTGATCTTCGTCTCGGCAGACAGCTTTTGCAAAATCTCCGCCTGCGCGTCAGGCGGGATTCCCGTCCGGCTGGGCATCGTTTTCTTCGCTTTCTGCATCGGCACACCTCCAATCCGCGGGCAGGATCTTCTGCTCGATGATATCCGCAATCGTCCGGAACACCTCCGCCAGATCGCGGGATTCCTTCACGGTATCCCGCATTTCCTCCGGGGTCATCCGCGTCCCGTCCGTCCAGCAGCGGACATTTTCCTCGGACGGTGTCAGCAGGACGGCTTTTTCATACGCTTTGCAGAAAAGTGCCGCGATCTTTCCTTTTCGGTCGATCTCGGCATCCTGCTTTTTCAGTTCTTTTTTCGCTTTTTCGTATTCCAGCGCTTCGGCGGCCGCCTGCTCCCGCTGCTCTTCCGGAAGGTTCTGAAGCTGCCGGGTCAGGTCATAACCCTTGTTGATGGACAGTTCCTTCTTATCCAGAGCCTCCTTGATGACCTCCGGGGCGTTCTCATCGATCTGCATGACCTTGCCCATGGTGCGCTCACCCAGGCCGACTGCTTCTGCCAGCTCCTTGCGGGTGTCCACAGTATCGGAACTTTCCGGCAATGTTGCCGAAAGGTCTGTGCGTGTCCCTTGGTTTGCCCTGGCTTTTGCCTCGATCTCCGGCTTCAGCTTCAGCGCGATCTTACCCAGCTCCCACTTTTCCAGATTTCTGCGATTTTTCTGCGTGTCCAGCGCCCACTGCTTGGCTTCCAGCAGATCCTCAAAGGAAAATACCGCCATCGTATAGGGCAGGCCATGCTTTTCACACAGCGACTGACGGTTATGCCCGTCCACGATCACCATGTCCTCATTGACGATGATGGGGGAGTAACAGCCGTTTCGCAGCAGATCCTCTTCCAGAGCGGCAGACTGCTCCGCGCTCAAAGGCGGGAGCAGTTCGGCCATCTCCGGCAGGATCACAGGACTGCGCTCTGCGCTGGTGTATGTGATCCCGGTGTTTTTCATCAGGCGGCGTCCTCACTGGCGGACATATCCTCCACCGCCTGTGCCGCGTCCTCCGCCTTGCGGGGAGACAGGAATTCCACATCGCTGGCTTTGATGAGGAAACCGGGCTGGCGCTGGGGATCGTCCGCGAAGGTGATGGTCTCGAAATCGCCGGTGGCTACCAGCTTACAGCCCTTCCACGCAAACGCCGCGCAGCGCTCGGCCAGAGGGCCGCGCACCTTGATGGAGATAAAATCGGTGAGCTTGTTGCCGTCCTTATCCTTATAGCGGCGGTCCGAAGCGATACGCAGGATGGCATAGGGTTTGCCGGTGGCCTCATTCATTTTCAGTTCCACATCGTGGGTCAGATTGCCAATGGCAGTGATTTTCAGCATGGTTCATTTCTCCTTTTTAATTATGATGTTTGATGTTAGAAAAGCCACCCTCCCGGCATCGGGAGGGTGGCAGGGTGTTTACTTGCCCCAGCTTTCGCTGTCACCCAGAATGGCGGTATGGGCGTTGGCGGCTTCCATGACTGCGTAATACGCCCAATGCTTGCGGCTCACATCCGGGAAGGTGTTGAGCTTGCGGAGATTGTCCGCGATGTAGTCCTCATCCGCTTCGCGGCCCAGCAGGCGGTTGACGATGGTGACGACCTCGGCGCGGTTGATCTCGCGGTCTGCGTGGAACGAGCCGTCCCCGTAGCCGTTAATCCAGCCGTGGAGCGCGGCGTACTTGATGTATTCTGCCGCCCAATAGCCGGAAGAAACATCATTGAAGCCGCTGAACTGCTCCATGATCTCAGCGTCGCCGTCGCCGTACACATCAAAGAAACGGACAGCCATCGTGGTAAACTCAGCACGGGTAATGGCATCGTTGGGGGCAAAGATGGTCTTGCTCTTACCATAGGTAATGCCGTTGTTGCACAGATACTTCACATAGCCGCTATACCAGGCGTGGGCAGGAATGTCCGCAAATTTGGTATTTGCCGCCGTGGAAATGGTGTCACCGTTCTTCTCCGCCAGCAGGCGGGCGAAGATCGCGGCGGCTTCACTGCGGGTCATGCTGCGGCTGGGGCCAAAGGTGCCGTCCGTGTAGCCGACGATGTAAACGCCGTGGCGCTCGGTCTGCTCCACTTCGGGGACGGTCAGCTCACCGTTTTTGTCGGTCTTGCCTACGGCAGACTGACCCAGATCACCCTTGACCGTGACATTTTTCCCCTGCTGGGGAGCCTTCTTGTGGTCGGTCACGATGACCGTCACCTGATGCTTGGCGTCCAGATCTGTGCCGTCCGGCAGCTTCACCGTGATATTGCCGGTCTTGCCGATGGACACTGCACTGCCGGAGATGGGGCGCTTCGTGTCCGTGCGGATGACCTTGACGGTCAGCGTCCAGCGGTCGCCGTCCGCGTCCTCATAGCCAGTAGTGACCTTGCCGTCCTCGTTGGTCTTACCGCTGCTGGTGGGGACGGTGATCTGACCTGCCTTGTCGGTCTTGCCGGAGGCGTAGTTGTCATTCTTATCCGTGACAGCGATGCTCATGTCCGGCACAGCGGACTTGTCCTTGACAAGCTGCACGGTCACGGTCGTCTGGTCGGCGTAGTCCAGCAGGCGGCTGTTCGGCAGGCGGATGGAGATGCTGTTATCCTTGTGGAGCGCAACTGCGGCGTTTGCCACAGGATTTTTGGTGTCGGTATCGGTGACGGTCACAAGATAACCGCCTACAACGGCTTCACCCTTGCTGTCCGTGGTGCCGCTGTTGTAGATTTTCTCGATCTCTGCCGTTTCCAGCTTCTCGCCGCAGTTCTCGCACTCCTTGTGCTTGCTGCCCGCAGCGTCGGTGGTAGGCTCCTTGTCGATGATCCAGTCGCCGGGTTTATGACCGGCAGACTCGGTATAGTCGGTCTTGGTAGTGTCGCCACAGCGGGTGCAGGTGTTGGTGGTGTATCCCATCTCCGTGCAGGTGGGGGCAGTCACTTCGGACTTGTAATCGTGTCCCAGCGCATTTTTCAGCACCGCGCCGCAGCGGGTGCAGAGCTGGGGTTCCGTGCAGGTAGCAGGAGCGCCGGGGATGTGTCCATCCGCAGGGTCGGCATCCAGACGGTGGTAGCCACAGCGGGTGCAGCGGTATTCCATGACCCCCTCGCCGGTGCAGGTGGCGTTGGTAACAAGGGTTCCCTTATCCCAGCTATGACCAAGCGCGTCGGTGTAGTCTGTGACGAAGCTGCTGCCGCAGCCGTCACAGCGGTGGATGGTCTTGCCGCCGTTTTCGCAGGTAGCGGCGATGACATGGGATTCGTAATTGTGAGGCAGCGCCGCCGTGATGTCCTCAATGTGACGATCCCCACAGGCGGAGCACTCGCGGACGGTATAACCGGGGCTGGTACAGGTGGCAGCCACGGTGTAGACCTCATAGCTGTGTTCGCCCTTGGGCGTGGCGGTCTGCTTCATCTGTCCGCAGCGGGAGCACAGTTCCAGCAGCTTGCCATCCGTTTCGCAGGTGGCGTCGCGGATGACGATGCTCTGCCATGCGTGACCGAGGGAGTCCACATAGTCGCGCTTTTCGATCTTGCCGCACTCCGTGCAGAGGTAGCGGTCATAGCCGAGGCTGGTGCAGCCGGCCTTGGTGCTGTCCAGCAGAATATACTTGTGGTTTTCACCACAGCCCTTGTCGGCACAGCAATTTCCGTTGCAATTCTTGTTCTGGCAGCCACAGTTGGGGTTAGAACAGCCGCAGTCGCAGTTGCCGTTTTCATCCGTCGTATCATCACGGAGCCAGACATAGGCCACACCGTTTTCCGTCATATCCACACCGTCACAGGTGTAGGTGATCTCGTAATAGACAGTGTACTGACCCTCGTCCGTATAGTTGGGCGCGGAGGTCATGGTGCAGCTATCCGCGCTGTTGCCGTAACG
>ERZ773148.669-NODE-669-length-29330-cov-5.832895_pt1 | contig 29330 bp, 28 predicted proteins | sample MGYA00580846_ERZ773148 | MGnify/ENA primary metagenome ERZ773148 (study PRJEB29015, sample SAMEA2737879) | human gut metagenome | biome: human gut; feature: human-associated habitat; material: faeces | place: China | collected 2012 ... | reverse complement strand
CAATCGTTTCCGTAATCTTCGGATATACCGGAATCACGATGACTAAGCTGACTGACGAAGAATATGCTAAGATTTTAGAAGAAAGAGAAGCTGAAAAGCAGGCTGCATTAAAGTCACTTGAAGCTTAATTGATTTTTCAAAATAAATAAAGAAAAGAGCAAGCCCTCGGCAAAATGCCGAGGGCTTTGTGCATCATCGACGGTCCGGCACGGAGCGGTAATCTTTTTAAGTGCCGGCCTCATATTTTCTCTTCGTTTCTACCATACTATTTATTGGAAGAAAACACAATGGAGAATAAACGTATCTATGCAAAACCTTTTTATTGATTTGGCGCAGGCCTCGGCTTCCATGCTCGGATATGTGCTGAAAGTTCTGATGCCCCTTATAATCGGCCTTGTTCTGGCCTATCTTTTCAGTGCTCCGGCTGCATGGCTCGAGAAAAAAGTAAAAAGCCGCAGCATAGCAATCCTGCTTACTTATATCGGAGCTGCCGCATGTCTTTCTGCACTCATCTATGGATTTATTGTCTTAATTGCCGGTGCCCTGCCGCGGGGAAACTTAAGCGACACCCTTAATCTTATCAAAAACTACTGTGAAGGTGCTGCTGATGCAATCGTCTCTTTTGCTTCCGATTATGTGCCCGGACTCTCTGCGGCAGGCAGCCGCCATGCTCTCAAGGAGCTCCAAAACAAGCTTTTAGGCGGGTTTTCACTCAATAGCATTCTGGGCGCAGCCTATTCGCTTATCGGCGGTCTTGTGACATTTTTTGTAGGTCTGGTGGCATCCGTCTATCTTCTTAAGGACAGGGAATTCTTTGTAATGCTTTGGGAAAGATTCCTTTCTTTGACAACGAAGCAAAAAACGCACGGGCTGATAAGTGAGGCGGCACAGGACATCAACAAAGTCATCTCAACTTTTATCAAGGGGGCACTCATCGACAGTCTTCTCGTGGCATTCCTTTCCTCCCTTATCCTCAGCATCCTGAAAGTCGACTACGGAGTACTCATCGGCATCATCGGCGGCGTTTTGAACATCATTCCGTATTTCGGACCGTTTTTTGGCATGGTTCCGGCATTCATTGCCGCCTTTTTCTCCGGCGGTCTTCTTCACGCAGCAGCTGCGGTCTGCGGTCTCATTCTGGTCCAGCAAATCGACTCCAACTATATCTACCCCAAGGTGGTCGGCGAGGCCACCGGTCTGCACCCGCTCTTTGTCCTGCTGTCCGTAAGCATCATGGGATACTTCTTTGGGATCCCGGGCATGCTGCTTGCCGTTCCGGCTGCCGGCATCATCCAAGTATTCATAAAGCGCTGGGCCTATTCCAAGGAATAGCCCAAAAGAGAAATCGACATTGCCCAAAGGGCAATGCCGATTTCTCTTTTGTATATTGTTATGCAAATGTAATTACAGTGCCTGTTTTGCCTTCCAAAGCATCGATAGCCTTAGCAAGCGAAGTGATGATAGCCTTCTTGTCAGGGTTTGCCTGAACAAACTTCATGCAGGCTTTAACTTTTGGAAGCATGGAGCCCGGTGCAAACTGCCCCTCTTCACAATATTTTTCAGCTTCTGCATAAGTCATGTGTGACAGGTCTTCCTGGTTCGGCTTGTTGAAGTTGATTGCAACCTTTTCTACTTCTGTGAGGATCATCAGAGCGTCCGCTTCGATGTTTTCTGCAAGAAGTTCTGCTGCGAAGTCTTTGTCGATAACCGCAGCAACGCCTTCAAGGTCGCCGTCTTCCTTGCGAACTACAGGGATTCCGCCGCCTCCGCAAGTGATTACGATTGTGGAATCGAATAATCTCTTAACGGAATCAAGTTCAACGATTTCAGTCGGGATTGGAGAAGCAACAACTCTTCTCCAGCCGCGTCCTGCGTCCTCTTTCACAGTGTAGCCTTTTTCTTCTACGAGGGCTTTTGCTTCTTCTTCCGAATAGAAAGGTCCGATTGGCTTTGTAGGATTCTTGAATCCCGGATCGTTTGCGTCAACAACCATCTGCGTAAGAACCGTTGCTACCGGAATGTCTTTGCCACGCTTCTTAAGAGCAAACTTCAGAGCCTGCTGAAGGTGGTATCCGATATAGCCCTGTGACATGGCTCCGCATACGTCGAACGGCATAGCCGGAGTTACGTTTTTTGCTGTTTCGGAAGCAAGAAGGATTCTTCCTACCTGTGGTCCGTTGCCGTGAACAACCGCTACTTCGTATCCTTTTTCGGATAAGTCAGCGATTCTTTCGCAAGTTTCTTTTACTACTGCCAATTGAGCCTCAGCTGTAGGATCTGCCTTGCCTGACTGCAGGGCATTTCCGCCGAGAGCGACAACAATTTTTTCTGCCATTTTATTCTCTCCTTATAAATCGTCTCTGTTAACAGGGCAGGACATGCAGCGAGGGCCGCCTCTGCCTCTGGAAAGTTCCGCGGACGGAACTGTAAGAACCTTGATGCCCTTCTGATCGAGAAGTTCATTGGTTACATAGTTTCTTTCGTAAGTTACAACCGTTCCCGGTGCTATGCACAGAGTGTTGGAACCGTCATTCCACTGCTCACGCTGAGCCGCAAGAAGGTCTCCGCCTCCGCAGCGAATGAGGTCAACAGCCGGAACTTTGAGTTCGAGTGCAAGAATCTTGTGAAGTTCATCCTTAAGAGCGTTAAACTTCAGCTCGCCCTTCGCATCAAGTGTGATTTCGTAAACCCCGAGAGGCCCTTCGATTTCCGGATGGATTGTGAACTTGTCGTAATCAACCATCGTGAATACGGTGTCAAGGTGCATGAATGCTCTTGACTTCGGAATATCGAACGCAAGAACTTTCTTGAAAGTGCTTCCCTGAAGCAGGTTTCTTGCAAAATGTTCAAGACCGGAAACCGTAGTTCTTTCAGATAATCCCACAGCCACGATGTCCTTGGAAAGAACCAGAACGTCGCCGCCTTCGATGGAATAAGTGTCTGTCAGATCATACCACTGTTTATTTTCTTCGGTCGCAAAATCTCTGTTGTACTTGTAGATATATCTCAAGATTAAAGATTCTCTTCTTCTTGCATCCGTGTGCATGTGGTGAATGTTGATTCCTTCGCCTACGCATGCGCCCGGGTCACGAGTGAAGTAAAGGTTCGGCATCGGGTCGGATACGAATGGATAGTCGTCTTCAACCAAATCCATTAAGGATGTAGCATCTTTTGTCTTAACTTCTTCTCTCTTGATACCTGCGATTACCTTTGTCACCATTTCTGCCGGTGCCATGTCAAGCAGGTAAGTCGTCATTGCGCTTCTTAAACCCTTGGAGTTGATTTTGCTGAGGCTCAGGAATTCGTTTACGAACTGAATCTGAATCTCAGGGTTTGCCATAGCCTTAGCGGCTTCCGTTACGTAGTAAACCACTTCAACGCCGTTGTCTCTGAGAACCTGAGCAAATTTGTCATGTTCTTCCTGAGCAATTTTCAGATAAGGGATGTCATCAAAAAGCAGTCTTTCCATCGTGGACGGAGTGAGCGCTTCGAGTTCTTTACCCGGTCTGTGAAGCAATACTTTATTTAATTTTCCGATTTCGGAAAAATTATGAATTCCAGGATACATTTGATTTCTCCTTTCGACTGCCAATGCAGTGCATTAGCCAATAGTTGCAACCATCACGGCCTTAATTGTATGCATTCTGTTTTCTGCTTCGTCGAAAACTTTGGAATGTCTTGATAAGAATACTTCATCGGTTACTTCGCGGATGTCGTATCCTAATTCTTTCTGTTCTGCTGCCATTGTAGTGTCGAAATCGTGGAAGGAAGGTAAGCAGTGAAGGAAGATAACATCACTGTTTTCTGTCTTGTCGAGCATTTCTTTTGTAACCTTGAAAGGAGTAAGCATTCTAACTCTTTCAGGAATCTGATCTTCTTCACCCATGGAAGCCCAAATGTCAGTGTAAAGAACGTCTGCTCCCTTCAAGCATGCTTCGTCTGAAGATACTTCGATAACTGCTCCTGTGTATTCGGCAACTTCTCTTGCTCTCTTGATTACATCCTGATCGATCTGGTCTGCAAGTTCCTTCGGTCCGTAAGCAACGAAGTGCATACCCATCTTAGCGCATCCGTACATCCAAGCGTAAGCCATGTTGTTTCTGATGTCTCCGCAGAATACAACTTTAACTTTGTTTAACGGCTTAGCAACGTGCTCTTCGATTGTGAGCATGTCAGCAAGGATCTGAGTCGGGTGGTCAACGTCTGTTAAACCGTTCCATACAGGTACGCCTGCGTTTGCAGCTAATTCTTCAACAACGGACTGCTTGAATCCTCTGTATTCGATACCGTCATAGAATCTGCCGAGAACCTTAGCTGTGTCTGCGATTGTTTCCTTCTTACCCATCTGGGAGCTCTTGCTGTCAAGGAAAGTTACGTGAGCACCTTCGTCAAGTGCTGCAACTTCAAATGCACATCTTGTTCTTGTGGAAGTTTTTTCGAATAAAAGAACGATGTTCTTCCCCTTTAAAACTTCATTGTGGATACCTGCTCTTTTCTTAGCCTTTAAGTCGTGAGCTAAGTCAAGCATGTATCTGATTTCTTCCGGTGTGAAATCCATTAATGTTAAGAAATGTCTTCCTTTTAAGTTTACTGCCATTTTTCAATTCTCCTTTTCGTTTTATAAATGTATCGCTTAAAAAATTAGTGACTTTTTCTAACTAAAATATTACTATACGGTACATTTTTTGAAAGTACCAGGCTCTGTTATTTTTTGTGTGCCAGTTGTCTTTCGAGTTCCGTTTCGAGTGTCTCTCTCAATATTTCAAGACCCTTTTCGAGGCGTTCTTCCGTTTCAAACGAATAATTGATGCGAATATGTCCGCGTCCGCCGTTTTTGTGCGGATAAAACACATATCCCGGAAGCAGTGCCAGCCCGCGCTTATATGCCGCATTGGAAAATTCCTTGCTGTCGACTCCCTGCGGCAGAGCGCACCAAATGTACACCCCGCCCCTCGGTCTGTGATAGCTGATTCCAAGCGGGCTCATTTCATCCAGCCCACGGCACACGATTTCCTGCTTTCTCGCATAGTTTTCCCTAAATGCGTCTAATATACCATAATAACTTCCGTCACTTAAATATTTTGCAAGTAATTTCTGAGCCGTCCAGTCAACCGCCATCATTCGCACGGACACCAAATAGCTTAAACTCTCAATCAGGTTTCTGTCGGCCACCACAAAAGCAAGCGAAAGGCCCGGCACAAACGAAAGCGAAAAAGAATAAATGTATATCACATTCTCTGCCTTGTCAAAGGCTTTTATCGGCGGAAGCTTCATTCCGTCATAGACAAGTTCGGAAGCCGCGTCCTCTTCCACGATCGGGATACGGTATTTGTTTGAAATTTCGATAATTTTTTTGCGTCGTTCCGGCGGCAGAATGGCCCCGGTGGGGTCATGAAAACTCGAATTCACGAAAATAAAGCGCGGCTTTCTCTGCAGCACCGTTCTTTCGAGCGTTTCACAGTCGATTCCATCTTCATCAATGGGAACGGTCACAATGTTTGCACCCGCAAGTTCCATCGCTCGGTAGGCATCCGGCGATACCGCTTCTTCCATGATTACGCTGTCACCCGGTTTTACGAGGAGGGTTACCAGGAAGTCGAGTGCCTGATTGGTCTCACTCAAAATCTGAATCTGTCCGGTCGTCGCTTTGATTCCTTTCGTGCTGAGAAAGGAAACGAGCTGTTGGCGAAGAATTTTGTCGCCCTTGTACGGACTGTAAAAATACTGCGTTTTTCCTTCTTCCGAGACCATTGCGACTATATGTTCGGCAAGTTTTTTCTTGTCGTATATCCCGGGACACGCGATGCCGCTTCCCATGGAAATTTTTTCTCTGTCCCCGAATCGCTGAAAAAGATCGTCAAATGTAATTTCCATGTCGAGGTATTTTTCATTGATTTCGGACTGCCAGTTTACCTTCTTGATTTTTGTTCCGCCTGCCTTTTCACTCCTTGCGGGCTCTCCGTCCTTCGTCTGTGGCATCGCCACTATGTATCCTATGCCCTGCTTGGATTCGATAAGTTCCTCCGCTTTCAGCTCGTTGTAAGCCTTTGCAATCGTATTTCGATGAACATTCAAAAGCTTAGCCGTCGCTCTTTCAGAAGGAAGCGTGCTTCCCGTCACGAGTTCTCCCGAAAAAATGAGCTGTTTCATCCGGTTTGCAATCTGCATATAAATTGGGATTTTTGAGTCGTAATCGATCTTTATATTCATACCTTTTCTCCGTGGAACTGATAGTAGCAGACTTCCAATCTGCCGTTGTACAACTTCCTCCGCCTGTCTGCGCTTCTGCCGAGTGCCTTTTCAATCGATCTGTCCGCAGTCACCACAAAAAGCGACCAGGTCGGGTTTTCTCCGAAAAATCTTCGATATGCTTCATAGATTTTTTCGATTCCCCGTCGGTCTCCGATTCTTTCGCCGTACGGAGGATTTGTGACCATCACGCCGCTCAGGCTCTTGGTACGCATTGCCGAAATGTCTGCGGCTGCAAATTTGATGCAGTCATCCACGCCCGCCTCTTCAGCGTTTGCTTTTGCGGCAGCGATTGCCTTCGGGTTGATGTCAAGACCGAAAATCTTCGGCTTGCATTCATTGTCAATTGCCTCAAATGCCGCCTTTCGCTCTTCTTTCCAAAGGTTTGCCGGTATCGCTTCCCACTCTTCGCTCGCAAAGCTTCGGCTTATTCCTGGAGCGATGTTTTTTGCAATTAGTGCCGCCTCGATCGGAATGGTCCCGGAGCCGCAGCACGGGTCGGACAGGATTCTGTCCTTGTTCCAAAATGAAAGCTGAATCATCGCCGCTGCCAGCGTTTCCTTGATCGGAGCCTCAACGCTGTGCGTCCGGTAGCCGCGTTTGTGAAGTCCCGGCCCTGTCGTGTCCAGTGTAACCGTAACCCTGTCCTTGAGGATTGTAATCTTTATGTCATAGGCTGCCCCGGTCTTCGTAAAATAATCCACCATGTAAAATTCCTTGAGACGTTCCACGACCGCTTTTTCGGCTACCGACTGGCACGCCGGCACGCTCGAAAGCTTTGACTTTACCGAGGAGCCGTTTACCACGAATTTTCCGTCAATCGGAATCCACTCTTCCCATGGAATCGCCTTCATCTGCTGAAAAAGGTCCTCAAATTCAAGTACCGTAAATTCCGCCATCTTAATCTGCACGCGGTCCGCACTTCGAAGCCACAGGTTTGCGCGTACCACTGCACGCTCATCGCCGAGGAAGGTAATCTTTCCGTCCTCGGATTTCAAAATTTTATATCCCAGATTTTCGAGTTCTCTTTTGACAACCGCCTCGAGCCCGAAGGTCGCGGTCGCAATCAGTTCCAGTTTCATTTTGATTCCTCATTTCTATTGTCTTCAAGAAAAAAGCGTTCCCCGAAGGGAACGCTGAGCTTTTGTTTAAAGATAAGGTGCCCTTCTGTTGAGCGAGCTGCTTTCCAGCTTCTCAAGAATATCAAGTGATTTTCCTGTTCCGACTGCAACGCAGGACTTCGGGTCCTCTGCGACAACCACTTTGATTGCCGTTCTGTCTTCAATTCTCTTATCAATTCCGCAGAGAAGCGCGCCGCCTCCCGTGATGATAATTCCGGAATTGCTGATGTCTGCTGCAAGCTCCGGTGGAGTGATTTCAAGGACATTGTGCACTGCCTCGCAAATCGCATGAAGCGGTTCTTCCAGTGCGTCCATCATTTCATCGGATGTCACTTCGACACTCTTCGGGAGTCCTGTAACAAGGTCTCTTCCTCTGCATTCCTTGGTTACGACTTCGTCTCTCGGGAATGCCGTTCCGATGGTAAGCTTAAGTTCTTCTGCCGTTCTCTCGCCGATGTAGAGCTTGTGCTCTTTTCTCATATATTTGATGATTGCTTCGTCGAATTTATCGCCGGCAATCTTAACCGATGTGCTGGCTACAATTCCGCCGAGGGAAATAACCGCAATGTCCGTGGTTCCACCGCCGATGTCGATTACCATAACCCCATCCGGCTTGGAAATATCAATTCCCGCACCGATTGCAGCGGCAACCGGTTCTTCCATCAGATATACATCCTTGCCGCCCGCCTGCGTGGCTGCTTCTCTTACCGCTCTCTTCTCAACTTCGGTAACGCCGCTCGGAACGCATACCATAATTTTAGGCTTAAAAAACCTGCCGCTTCCGCATGTTTTTCTGATGAAATGCTTCAGCATTCTCTCGGTTATGTCATAATCCGAAATAACGCCGTCACGCAGCGGTCTTACTGCTACAATGTTTGCAGGCGTTCTGCCAAGCATCTGTCTCGCTTCTTCGCCGACTGCAAGAATTTCGTCGGTGTCCTTGTTGATGGCAACAACCGAAGGTTCATTCAAAACGATGCCTTTGCCTTTTATATATACAAGTACATTGGCTGTACCTAAATCAATTCCAACTTCTGTCGCAAATCCCATTACCTATCTCCTCTTTTCTGTTGATATTAGTTATCATTTACATTTCTCAGAACATTATATATAATTTTTCAACTTTTTTCAATTTATTTGCGATAAATATTTGGATTTTTTTCTCTGAAGCACGCTGTGCCGCACTGTGTTCCGCATCGGCACATTTGCCCCCGGGCTCCGTTTCTTGTTTCATTTGAGCTGGAATTTTCTGGGTTCATGCGGTTTTTACATTTTTTTGCCCTTTTTGACCCGTTTAATATAACAAATCCGCCTTCTGAGGCGGTTTTACCGCTCATTTCACCCATAATCCTCATGTTTCGGCTCTTTGGGGTGGGCTGGGCGAAGAACTTGAATACAATATGTAGTGTCCATTTTCGTTTGTATACTATATGTCGGAAGTCTCCAAAGAGCGTCTTACATTTTTGCCTTCAAAACAGCATTTTAATGTAATTTTGGGCTGCACAGGCAGTCCGGTTTCATTTAAAGCTCTGCGATTTCCTCTTCGCCGAGTCCGGTGTTCTTCGCAATCACGTCAATCGGCGCACTTTCGTCGTAATTTGTATCAAAGAGGGCGTTGTAGAGTTCAATCAGTTTCGACTTGTCGTGAAAAATTGTGACAAAGACGGAATCCTTATAGGTTCGTTTGACTTCCTGCGCTTGCACTTGTCCGGCTTCTTGCGTTTGCACCTGTGGCTGTGCCTGCATATTTGTATTCATTTTCATTTTAGATTCTCCTCGTATAAGTATAGGAGAACGACGTCATTCTTTGTAAGTATTTTACATTAAATGGCATATAATGTCAATATATATTTTTACATTTCGCTCGAAAGTTCTGAATGGATGCAAAAAAATTCAGACACCGGGGCGTATGCGCCCGATTGCCTGAGCAGTGTAGTGGTAAACTAAAATCGAAGGTTACCAGTGAAGTACACCAAAGAAGAACGCTTAGAGGTTAGCCGCAAAATTTATGAATCGGGACTGTCAAAGTCTCAAGGCAGGAGAAGTATTCGGCATAAGTGAAAACAGAAACGAGATTGATGAGTACATTAAATTCTTTAACGAAGAAAGACCTGCATACTCTCTGAACTACTTAACACCGAAGCAGTTTAGAGAAACATATATGCAGGTCCAGAAAAAAATTTAAAAAAGTACAAGTTCTATTTGTGCGTATCCAAAATATATTGACTAGTGCAACACGGTCCGCCATGCTTTGTTCGACCACTGCGTGTAATATTTCTGTCCATCGATGATGCGAACGCCGCGAAGTTTGTAATAGTAGGTTTTGCCTGTTCTCAGATTTTTCGTATTCAGATAGATTGAAACCTCTCCGTTCCCGGTCGCAAAGAATGCCTTCTTGCCGTAACCGCTGTTTTTCTTCACAGAGCGATAAATTTCAAACCGATCAACCTTATAACCTCTCGACTTCGTCCATGACAAAAGAATCTTTTTGTTCTTTGTGAGCTTGGACTCCAATGTGATGCTTGTGTTTTCAACCCCCTCTTTGATATTTTTTATGGATTCGTCTGTCGAAGGGTTTGTCGGGTCAGTTGGCTTACCTGGTACAGCCGGCTCCGCCTTCTTCGCCGTCTTGATTTCGACTTTGTCGCCGGTCTTTAATCCGCTTAGCTGCGTCACAGAGCCTTTGGACGCACCGTTCAGCAAAATATCCTGAATTTCATAGCCGGCTGCCGCGGTGATTGTGAGCTTCGTTCCATCCGCGCTGAGCATCGTTTGGAAGCCCTCGCCTGCTAAAATCGTCGGCTTCTGAACCGGTATGTAGCTGCCGCCGCCGGAACCGCTGCCACCCGAGCTTCCGCCGCTTGAACCACCGCTGCTTCCGCCTGAACTGCCACTTCCTCCGGAACCGCTTTCGTCGTTTCTGCTTACGCTGAATGTGAGCGTTACGGTCGCTTTTGCCCCGTCACTGCCCGAAATCGTAAGCGTTTCATTGTAGATTCCTACGGCAAGGCCATCTTTCGGCTGCACGGTAAACTCCGCGGTTTCGCGCGGCGCAAGCGCAATTTTTCCTTGCGTATCAGGAGTTCCCATATAAGTTATCACATAATTTTGACTTGTCGGCATATTGAGTTGAAGCGCTTTGGTTCCGCTGTTAATCACCTTTAGTGCTTCCCCGGTCGGCGTCGCTCCCTTTTCAACGATGCTTCCAAATTCCAGTGCTTTGTCGATAGTTTCAATCTTGGATATTAACTGAAATGTTTCACTTTGTGGGCTATAGTCACTGGAATCGCTTTTTGCATGGTTAGGATCATTCTCCGCAGGATTCGCCATCACACGAAATTCATAATAAGCTCCGCTCTTTAGGTTTTTATTTGAAGCAAGCAGGTCAAATTCCGGAGTTGTAACAGTAAGTGAACTTAAACCAAAACTGCCGGAAATAGATTCCATTATTGTTACAGTATAATTCGCTGCATTTTCCACCGAGTCCCATTTTCCTACAAAACCATCCCAACGCAGGTTTGTCGGTGTGGTTAATTTTTTTAGTCTGCCCTTATAGTGATATGTTGCAGCATCTTCGATATATCCCTGCTGAACCTCGCCTTTGAAATAAGACAAGAAAATCGGATAGTCATCTTCCGGCAAAGCTCCGTTCTGTTGCACATGCTGATCCATCGCTTTTTTTAGATCATAGGTGTACTTATTATTCACTACTGAGATTTTCTCAGAAGAAAGCAATTTTCCCTCACTACTGCCAATTTTTTGGCGAATCGTCACTTGCAAGGTATGCCCTGCTTCAGCATTACAGGTCAGCACACCTTCCGACGAAACGGAAACATTCGGTACAAGTTCTCTTCCTGTCGAAGTTATGGATAAGTCACTTTCCGGCATCTGAAATGTCGTGTCACTCAAATTGGAAATATTAACTTGTCCTTCAGATTCCACCGTCCAGCCTTCAAAAATCCATCCGGAATTAGCGAAACATGAAAGCTCAACCATTTTTCCACTTTCTACGCTTACACTATTTTTTCCGCTGTTGCTATAATAAGAAACTCCGTCTATCTTTGCTATATTTTCGCGTCTCGTAACTTTACCCGCTACATAGGTGCTTGGCAAGGTCAATGTATATGACCTCTCAGCATGCGCCACCCCCCCACTTCCGGTAAGCGGCATCATCGTGAATGCCACGCAGAATGCTATCAAAATCGCAAATAATCTTTTTTTCTTCTTCATCTTTTCCTCCTATCTCACGCGGCAGGCGTATTTGCACTGTTTCAGTTCTGTCTGTGCAACTAATTTGCCGTTCTTGTCATAGACTAAGATTCGCGCCTTGTAGTAGTAGCGCACGCCTTTCTTCCCGCTTGTGTTGATATAGGTTCCCGTCTTTTTCACAATGCTTGCCTTGTATCCGGAAGCCTTCTTCGTGCTTCTGTAGAATTTATACTTTACCATGTAACCAAGCTTTTGCATGGCTTTAATTGATGCGGCCGTCTTTTCGTCCATCTTCACAACAACCTTGATGTTCTTATTCGGGGTTTTAGAAGAACGCGCATACAGCACCATTTTGGAAACTCGACCATTGACTGCGGACAGGCTCGCGTCATCACTTGGCGGATTATCCGCCTTCTTTGCTGTCTTGATTTCGACTTTGTCGCCGGTCTTTAATCCGCTGAGTTCTGTCACAGAGCCTTTGGACGTACCGTTCAGCAAAACATCCGTAATTTCGTAACCATCTGCCGCGGTGATTGTGAGCTTCGTTCCGTCCGCGCTGAGTGTTGTTTGGGAGCCTTCCCCTGCCAAAATCGCCGGCTTCTGAACCGGTATGTAGCTGCCGCCGCCGGAACTGCCGGCGCTTTTTATTACATTGAACTTCAGTTCCACGCTTGCCGAAACTTTGTTGCTTCCCGAAACCGTAAGGGTTTCGTTATATTCTCCGGCCGCAAGGTTTTCTTTCGGCTGTACGGTGATTTCCGCGGTTCTTCTCGGAGCAATTCGGCTTTCCGAAAGTTTGCTCACGGTGTAATTGCTGTTTTCCTGTAAAACTGCCTCTGACAGAACAACGGTTTCGTTTCCGGTATTTGTGATCGTTACCGTCTTTGGAGTCGGCTGTGCATAGCCTGTCTTAACCGTTCCGAAATTGATCTCGGAAGGGGCCACGGTAATGGCGTAGTTAGGCTTGCTTGCTTGAATTTTAACCCAACGGTTTGCATAGGTTCCCGCAAGCGTCTCATCGACAGGTCCAGCAGTTTCTTCCGATTCCCCTGCTGTGACAGTCGGTATTAACCCTTCCGCATAGGTTGGCAGCGGAGATTGCTTTAATAAGATTGCGGCAAACTTGTCTTGATTTGCCTGCGTTTTCGCACTTGCGATGACGGTGCCGCCGTTGATTGTCATCCCATATGTTGAGATTCCGTTGGAGCGGTCTGCGACTTCGCCTCCGTTTTCTTTGCCGACAGCTTCAATGCAAGCATTATCTTCAATCGTTAAATGACTTTGCTGTCGTGGATCTCTGTCTCCGTATATTCCGAAACTGCTTCCACCTGCCTGCCCTCCCTCTGCATATAAAAAAGCATTATCAGAGAGTTTGGCTTCGGAAGGTTCGTTGTGAATTTTATGAATGTACACTCCCATGCTGGAGCCTGCCAGGTCGCCATAGGTTTGCCCGCCGTAGGCATACACGCTTGCGTTTGCCGAAGCTTTAAAACCAGCTGCACGGATTCCCATGCTGGTGCTCCATTCATTGCTTACACCCGTATTCTTTGTTACGTCCCCGCCGTAAGCTTTTAAACTTGCACTTCCGTCAATTATCAAAGTTCCTGATGCAGATATTCCGCTGCTTTCTCTAGATCTCACTGCCTTTACATGACCGCCTGTTGCCGTAACCTGTGCATTGTCGGTAATCGTCATTTGTGAACAGCTAACACCATAGCTGTATGCAGCTTTGCAAATGTTCTCAGCCATATCACCATATAATTCCAACTTGGCTGAATCTTTGACGATAACATTCCCGGAATAAATCCCTGCGCTTATTCTTCCTGATTCATTTCCATCTTTTACGGGTTTTCCTCCTTTTATGGTCAGCTTGCCGCTTCCGCGTATTGTGACGGATTTATTCAAATTATTCGCATCGCCCATGCCTACAGAGCCAATAACGATGCCTTCGGAAGTTTGCCCTGCATCATCTCCTGCCTGTATGATATTTTCGCTTCCCTCTGTCAAAACAACAGTAACATCTCCCGGAAGGAGCACTCCGTAATAATATCCGTTTTTAAAGATCTGTATCGAGCTTGGGACAAAGGTCGGCTCCGTCACCACAATCCTCGCGCCGGAAAGGGTCAAGGTTTTCGTCTCATGGTTCCATGACCAGCCTTCGGCACTGTCGGTTACGGAAGTAATGGTAAAGTCAACTGTCGTTTCCTTTCCGTCCGTCGCCATGTATTTTCCGTCCGTGCTTGTCAAATCAAGCATGGTCGTTCTGGTCGGCTGCATGGTTTCCGTGCCGGTTTCCTCCGCATACGCCGTCATCCCTGCGGCTGCACCAAGCGGCATCATCGCAAATGCCACGCACAATATCAGTAAAATCATCAAAATCCGCCTGTGTAGTCTCATTCCCATTCCCTAATTCTCCTTTTTTTCATGTCCAAAGCAAGTGCTCTTCTCATGCATTTTTATGCAGCGCAATGTAAGGCACACCGCCGCAAAAAACGAAACAACCGCAACGAAAACATAACCGCCGGCGCTTTCCGACAGCAGCGTTGCTCCGTTCATGCCCTGTACCAAAGCTGCCTTGTCTGTACCGCCCGAAAGTTCCGCAATCGCACCCACGAGCAGGCACGAAAGCATCACGCACAATGCGGACAGGCATCGGATTGCCCGTTTTTCTTTCTTTTCAATCATGTGAGCCGCGCGCAGTTTCGCCTCGCTGACTCGTTTTTTTGTCTCGTACATGCTGAATTCCTCCCTCTTATCTATATAGGGACGAAAAAAGGAAAAACTACGCAGACTTAAAGATGTTTTTTTTGAGGAACAAAACCAACAAAAGAGTGGTTACCGGTATGAAATACGCGATAACCTGCAGCGTCCCGCCGACGCTGACAAGAAGATTGTAAATGGCATGATAGACGATTGCAACGAACAGAATGCCCGGAAGGCAGACCGACCGGAGCATGCGGTTTTCCCACACGAGAAGAAGCCCTTCGGAGTAGGCACCTCCGCAGACCACATGCATCGCACCCGCGCCGAAACCGCGAATAAGCAGAAATCCAATCTGCTCCGCACCGTTTCCCGTCAGATAGCAGATATTTTCGAACGTCGCAAAGCTTACCGCCGTTATAATCGCCGCAAGCCTGAATTTTTCAATTTTAGGCTCAAAAATCACCATGAAAAACAGCAGCGGAAGGAGCTTCATAACCTCTTCAATCACAGGCGCAATCTGCGTGGTCGCATTCATGTTGTCAACCCCATAGAAGGCGCAGAAGAACGTATTCAGATACGCCGAAAGCATGCACATCGTCATGCCTGCGAAACAGAAACAAAACGCCGCCCTGTATTTTTTGTCGGTGCAGAGCATCGCAATAAAAAGCGGTGCCGTTATGCAGACGTAAATATTTTCTATATTTGTCATTTCCCCACCGCCTTTCTCGTCGCCGGAAGCATCGCAAAGATTGCCCCGGAGAGCAAAAAGTCAAACCAGAAATAAGGGTTTGAAAGCGTGTCGCTCACCCAGAAACACGAACTTGTCCACAGCGCATATTCGAGCACAACGAAGCAGAGCACCGTGATGTGAAAAAATCGCATGCCGCGTGTGCTGCTGCCGCCTTCTGCTTTTTTCTTCCGTCTGCAGAACACCAGCCCGCGAATTGCGAGCCATGCGGCCGCAGCCGTTGCTAAGCACATGAGAATATTAAAAAATACATCACCGTGTGTGATGTACAGGATAAACTGAGGCACGCAGAAAACCGGGCAGAGCCAACAAAGTTTCGTGCGAAAATTTTTTTCCTCGTCGGAAGGCAGAGTCAGTTCGATTGTAAGCAGAAAGACATAACTTGCAATCCACCCGAGTTCCGACACATAAAAAACCTGCGGCGTAGTACCGAGAAGCAGCACGTGCAGCGTCCAGTACAGTGTCCCCAGGCTGTAGGTTCCGAAAAAGCAGGCAAGCAAAAAATACGGCTGTCTGCGCATCTTTGCATACAAAACCGATGCCATCACGCAGCCGATAGCCGAAACAACGAACTGTAGGAGATAATCCCAGAATTCAATCATACTTGCCACGAAGTTACGCCCTCCCTTTCCAGATGCCCGCGCAGGGATTTTCGCCCGCGGTAAACAAGGTCTGCAATCTGTTTCTCGCTCTTTCGCATGACCGCCGCCGCTTCCGCATGCTTCATGCCCTCGAAATACACAAGATACAAAGCCTCGCGGTAGTCCGGGCTGAGTCTGCCCATGCACAGGTGAAGAATTTCTCTTCGTTCTTCCGTCTGCACGGCCGCCTCCACCAGAATATCGCTTTCCGGCTCACTCTGCAGTTCTTCAAAACTGAACGCATGATTCCGCCGCCGCTTCTGCGCGCAGCGAATGGCAAGATTTCTTGCCGCTTTGTATAGGTAGGCCTTGACGCCGCCCTCACGGATTCGCGGTCTTTTTGCAATTAAATACGCAAAGAGATCTATCATAAGATCCTCCGCTTCGTGGACATCATGAATATAGCCGTCTATGTAGAGGGTGAGGCTGTTGCCGAAACGTTCAACCAAAACCTCAAGTGCGTCCTCATCCCCTTCAAGAAAGCTTCCATACACTTCATAATCACTTTTCTCCGCAAAAATACTCTTTCCCATACGGGTATTATACACCAACCATGGTGCCCATGAAAACAGGAATTTGTGTATTTTCGTCAATTATCGCATAAATATACGGTCTGTCGAGGCGTACCGTGTATTCTTTAAGCGGAACCGGCATGGAGGTTGCTTTTACAAACACGCCCGTCACTGCCGCGGCTTTCGTGCCTTCGCGGTCCACTTCGATAAAGGTTTTGTGTATAATATCGCCGACAAACAGGTTCTCGCCGTTTGCCGTGCCCATTTTGCTGAGGTCTGCGTCCGCAGAGCTGAAAACATCTTTGATTCCCATTTTCTTAAGGATGTTCACCATCGCATCCGTGGAATATTCACTCTTAAAGGATGGCATCACCGCATGCACAGTTGCCTCTTCACCGGAGTTCAAGAACGCGGCAAAGCTGTTCCCATCCATCTGCGCAAGATACTCTTTCACGCTGATGCCTTCGTTCGGCAGAATTGCCACAAACCGATAGCCTGATTGGTACGGCTTGGTAAACCCCGTTGCCAGCTTGTCACGTAAAAACGTATCCTCGGTCGAATACATCATGTTCATTTTCTTCTTTTTGCCGTTTTCGAACGTGAAGTTTTCCTTCTTTACCTGGAATTTCTCGTACGGCTCCGCCCATTTATCCTGAAAAGCCACTGCATTCGCAAGAACCGTCATATCGCTTGGGTTCAAGCGGTCTACGAGCTTCTTAATCATGCCGTCGGTCTGTTTGTCAACCCATTTATTGATTTGATTGACAGTTGCATCGTCGAAGTTTCCGCCCTTTATTTCCGCATCAAACGACTTTTTTAGGAGTTTCTTGTAAGCGGCGTCCGGTTTGAATCCCGCTGCTTCGTTGTACCAAAAAGCGTTTGCGATATTAATCTTGGTTTTGCGGTTATCGCTCTTGCTCTCCTGCGCCGCCGACCACTCCTTGACCCACACGTTCATGTCGTCTGTCTTCATGCCGAATGTCTTTTCCATCTGAGTCTTCGTATCGCCCGCGGCTCCGTTTTCGACCATTCCCATCGCCATAATTACGGAAATCGGCGAAACCATCGAGTTCTTCTTGCTGCTTGCAGCCTGTTTGAAAATTTCTACCGAAACGTTCTGCATTTGCTCGCCCCCATAAATGTATGAATCATATGCACCGCTGTGTGTGATGCTCTTGCTCGGCACAGCTCCCCAATCGTCGTCACAGAGTTCGTGTGTCGCCGGAGCCTCGGCAGTGAGATTTCCCGCTTCGTTTCCGGCCTTCTCGCCGGTTTCCTTCACATCGCCGGATGCATTCACATTATTGTTTTCCGCGGCATTCATGTCATTCTCTGAAACATCGCCGGCATTGGCATCATAAGGTGCGTCAACCATCGGCAGTGCAACGAATTCGCCCGAAGGCTCAAAGGTTCCGGCAATGATTTCGTCGAGCACGCCGCTTGAGCCGACTGCAATCATCACGCATGCCGCCGCTGCTGCGATTCCCCCTGCAATCTTAAAACGCTTCCTGCGGGAAGCAGGCGCAGATTTTGCTCCTATGCCGGCGGCTGCCGCCGCTGCCTCTTCTGCCTTCTGCTTCTCGGCCTTTGCAAAAACGCTCTTTATGAACTCCTCTCTCGTCTTCAATTAAAACTCCTCCTTTTCGCCGAGTATGTCTCGGAGCGCTTTCTTGCCCCGATACACCAGATTCTCAATCTGTTTCCGGCTTCTCCCCATGATTTTTCCGGCATCGTCGTACGACATTTCCTCCAGATAGACAAGGTGAATCGCAATTCGGTACTCGTCTTTGATCTGTTCCAGTGCCTCGCTGAGCCTTCGTTTTCGGTCTTCTGCCGCCACCGCCTGCTCAAGTGTCCGCAAATCGGCGATTTCCCCTATCTCATCAAGCGGCACCGGCTTCATCCTCTTGTGCTTCCTAAGCCAATCGACCGCTTTGTTGCGCGCAATCGCAAACAAAAAAGTCTTAAGTGAGCTTTTTCCCTCGAAGCGCTCCGGATGAACGATGAGCTCGACAAACGCATCCTCTGCCAAGTCCTCTGCCGTATCCAAATCATTTACATATCTGTGGATAAAGAAAATCAAATTTTCCCTGTAAAGATCCACGATTTCTCCAAAAGCCTCCTGGTCCCCGTCAATAAAACGGCGGTAGCTTGCTGCCCCGTTATCCATTCGTGCCTCCTATCCCTTTTCATATATTTAGTCGCAGGTTTTGCTGTAAACCCTCACTGATACTTTCATTTATCATTCAACTTCTTACCGAATATTTTACTTGTGCCGCCGCATGCTGTCAACCGTACAAAAAAACCTTTCCCCGTCTTCGTTCAGCACATGCCCATGCCCGGTCCCAGCGCCCGTGCATAAAATGCTCGATTTTTCTATCTTTTAGGGCATCGGACCAAAAAGATAGAAAATCGAGCTTCCGCCCTCGGCTGAGCCAGGGGATCGCATTCGCCGCATGCACATCTTCTTTTTTCGGTTTTGCGGATGCGAACAGTCTATAACATTGAAATTCCAATGATTCTCAGAATCATTGGAATTTTTCTTTTTATATAGCTCGGCGGCTTGCCGGGCGGCACCCGGCCGACGGGGCTTCGGCAACAGCCTGTTCTGAGGCTTTTTTGCTGTTTTGGGGGCATTTGCAGGCCGCCAGTTTCTATTTTTGAGGCGTTTCGGCCAAAAAGATATTACTTTATGCACAATTATCCATTTTTTGACATTTTGTCTCTGCAGGCACGCAAAAAGACCGCTGCGCGGTCTTTTTACTCGTTGGCGGAAGCGGTGGGATTCGAACCCACGTGCCCTTGCGGACAACCGCATTTCGAGTCAAGTGGTAAAAACCGAACTTGGCGGAATTTGACGGAAGATAACAGCAGATGAAAGAACCCCGAAAATGCCGTGTTTTCAAGGCTTTTCGCATCTCTTTGAATCGAAAACAAAGTGAAAATCCGAGTCCGAGAGTCTCCTCCGATTTCGCCGAGTTCTAACGGATTTTCGGGAAAGTCTATTAGAATTTTTGATAGAACCGAGCGATTTTTCGCCCCAAAATCACGCTTTTGGCAGTGCGTGAAAAGCACCGGTTATGCCGAACCGCACCAAAAGTCGTGTAGACAAATGCCGGTACAGAATCAAAATTTCCACTATCGGCAAAAATATGAGAAAAACAGATTTTTACCGATTGATTTTTGCCGATAATGTGGTATACTGATTTACGGATAAATAAGACACATTGGAAAGATGGTGTTTATGAATGGTTAGAAAGATAATCCTTGATCTCCCAAATGAGGAAGCCTTGAAATTGTTAGATGAAGATATAAAAGCCTTTGGTATAATAGATGAGGATATACTTACAGAGAGCGACAAAGAACGGTCTGACGAGGAAGAAGAATGAAGTATTTATCCGTAAAAGAGATAGCCGCGCTTTGGAACACCTCCGAGCGCAGCGTTCGCAACTACTGTGCGGCAGGGCGCGTCCCAGGCACTTTTCTGACGGGCAAGACCTGGAATATTCCCGAAAATGCCGAGAAACCCGAACGGAGCAATAAAAGCAAGCCCACACCGCAGACTTTGGCGGATATTCTCAAAGAAGAAAAGCGCAGCCGGATCCAATTTTATCCTGAAAACCGGAACAAGTGACGCAAGAAAAGACTGGTTCGCCGTCGGTGATTACAAGAAGCTGCCGAATGAGGTCGGCGGGCGGGAAACAACCTTACCCGAGGAAGTGTCGGCGGAAATGAAAAAGCTGCTCGATGCGTATAACAGCAAGGAAACGGTGACGCTTGAAGATATCCTTGACTTTCATGTGTGGTTTGAGCGCATCCACCCCTTCCAGGACGGCAACGGGCGTGTCGGTCGGCTGATTATGTTCAAGGAATGCCTGAAACACAATATCGTGCCGTTTATTATTGAGGACAGCATAAAAATGTTCTATTATCGCGGACTGCAGGAGTGGGACCGGGAAAAAGGATACCTGACCGACACCTGCCTGTCGGCGCAGGATGGATTCAAGAAATACCTGGATTATTTCAGAATACCGTATGAAAACTGAAAACCTCACGCACGGATCATATAAAGCTGTGCGTGAGGTTTTTTGTAATATACTGTGTTTTTGCGAAGAATGGCAAGGGGTTGTTCAGGTGGTTTTTGCGAAAAAAGATCTTGTAATCCTTCAAGTCAAGTACACCGACAGCATCGATGTGCATACAATCAAATATACGAGACGGGGGTGCGGTGTTCATTTATAGCGAATTTTCAATCGTCCTCATCTTCATCTTCCCATGACGAAATAATGTGAAGCTCTCCGCTGTCCATGTCCATAGCCATATTGTCGCCCATGCGCATCATCATATTGCCATCGGAGTCGATTGCCATATTGTCGGAAACGGCACACGCAAAATCACCGTCGTCATAGTCGAAGAAATGCTTACTCATAGATTTGCCTCCTTAATCTTCAATAATCTCGTATTCCACACGGGAGCCTTTGACTCTGCGGGCGTGGTAGTGTGTTCCGTTCGCTTTCCAGTGCGGGAAGTGATCTGCTTTTTCCTCGTTGGTATCACGATGGCAAATGATGATGTTTTCGAGGACATCGCAGCCGCCGGCGGAAAGCGGGCGGATGTGGTCAAGCGTCGGGTGATAAGCACTGTTCGGATTCCCGCAAGCGGATTTTTTCATCAGCCGTCCGGTATAATCATACGCCTCCTGCTTCGCACCGAAAATCCTGTTCCATACGTCTATGGTCTTATGCTTTGACATTTTGAGTACCTCCTTTCAATGATTCTGCCCATATTATAGCGAACCGCTGAAAGGAATGGCAGGGTACAGATGTACCCCCCCGGCAAAGTTAGAATAAGTCGGTTATATTCCGTCCTGTTTTTTCGGCTATTAAAATGATATTTTCAAGCTTTGGGCATCTGAATTTTTTACTATTAATGTTTTTTCTCCAAGATTCAATGGCAGACACACCGAGATTTAATTTCTCTGCGGCTTCGTCAATGTTTTCAAAACTATCAAGAATAACTTGGTAGCATTGATGAGCTACGGCTTCTTTATCGCATTTTTGATATCGTTCTAAAAGCGCCTGCAAGTCAAATATATCTCCGCCGGTGACTTGCTTCAGAGCATCGTATTTGTTTTCCTGCGTGACTGTTGTTCCGCTGTCCATCATCGCAACAAAGTGTACGCTTTTCCAATCGCTTGGAATAAGATATGGGCTGTGCGTTGAATAAATTACCCTGATGCCTCGGCTTTCAAGCTGGAGCAGCTCTTTCAAAACCTCTTTTTGCGCAAGGGGGTGGAGCATAGCTGCAGGTTCGTCAATAATAAACAGGTCGCCGCTTTCGAGTGTATTCTTCATAAAATAATATGTGAAATACCACCGTCTGCCGGCACTTGTCGAATTCAGGTCAACGATTTCACCGCTTTTTTCGTGCAGCAGTATTGCCGGGATTTTCCCGTCGGACTGTTCGACCGAAATGCGGTCATACATGCCGTTTTCAAATTCGGGAATGTGTTCATTGAGGTATTTTTCAAATTCATTCAATGCGGCTTCGGACAGCGAAAAATCCTTATTTTCGCTGATCTGCTTTTGAATTTCATCTTTATCGGAACCGGTATAAACTCGGTTTAGATATGTTTGCAGAATCACGCGGGACCTATCGCTCCGGAAATACTCGCGCTCCTGTTTCTCTGTTTTGAAAATGACTTCGCTGCTTTCATTCCGTAAAAAAGCGCATTTTGCGCCGACGCAGTTTCGGACTTCGCGGATAAATTTATAAAACACACCGCTGTTATCGGGAATTATTTGATCGTCAGTTAAGGCGGCTTTCAATCGTTTTGCCCGTTCGTCCAGTTCATGCAGCAAGGCAGTGATTTTCTCGCAGGATGCTTTTGTCGCCTTGTTGATTTTTGTGATTTCCCGCTTTATCGCCGTTTCATTGACTGTAATGAATTTTTCTTCAAAAGGCGCTAAATCGGGTTTAACATAATGGAGTTTGAATGAGAGTTGTTCCGGGTCATTTAAGCCATAATAATAATCGACATATCCGAATTTCATAAAGTTCTCTTCGGCAGCAAAATTTTCCTTAACAAATCCTGCAAATTTTTCGGCTTCCCGGATCACCATTTCAACCTGCCTTTTGAGGAAATCATAACTTGTCGTTGAATTTTTGAAATTTATGTTCTGAAGCCCCTGTAACGGATGTTCGTTTTCACTGTACGCAATTTTGGTCAGCTGCTTTGTATATGTATTGAAAGCGTCTTTCAATTCGCCTGCAAGTTCGGAGATTTCGTCGATTTCCATTCTTAAAAGCGGAATTAGACATTCCGACTCGATTCGGTTTATCTTGCAGTCTTCTCCGGAGCAGGCAGCAAATTCGCATTTTTCGTCAATGCTTTTACCGGGGAAAAGCCTCTCGGCATCCTCCTTTTCAAGGCGGATATGCACTTTATATTTCAGCGGCAGTTCTTTGCGCATCCCGAAGTAATTGCCGTTTGCTTCCGCAACGGCACTCAGTGCTTCCAAAATATTGGTTTTTCCGCTTCCGTTCTTGCCGATCAGCACGGTCGGCAATCCGTTATAATAGTTTATTTCAACCGGTTCTTTTATCGACTTGTAATTTGTAATTTCGATTTTCGTTATTCTCATATAAACCTCCGTAAGCAATTGAGGCGTGTTTTCGTTCTTACCACAGATATAACTTTGGGGAACAAATTCGCAATTCACATCTAAATTTGCTCCCCAATATTGGTGCTTAGTGCCCTATGGTTTTCCAACAGCGTTCTTTCATAAAGCCCGCAATAACAGAGGAGTCTTCGCCTTCATAATACTTCACGAGCAGTTTCTTGAACTCTGGCACTTCGCTTTCGGGAATGACCAAAAAACCTCCGCCGTGAGCAATAAGATAATGGTTTGCAAAGATAACAGAAGCGCGTTTATTGCCATCCAAGAATATCTGGGTCTTCATGCAGTAAAGACAAAGCCTGATGGCAATACTAACGGCATCGTCCTCTTCCTCGATGATCTCTAGAATTCTGTCTTTCACATCCGATTCATTCGGCAGGGGCGGAACATAAGACGAACCGCCTATTGTAACCGGAACACCGCGGATTCGACCGCCTTCCGCAAAAAAGCCTTCATTGACAAGCCTTGCAATATGACTGAGCATATAATAGTCGGAACGGCTGGCAACTACATCACGGTCCAAAATAAACTCCCATGCGTGTTTCAAATTCAAAATTTTCTGCACGTCGGTAGCTGTCATACCGGATACTTTTCCGTTCTCTATAATCTCTTCCGTCTGAGGAAAAGAAGTTGCAACACCCTCCAAAACAGCCTGATCATAGATATTCATTTTCATATTGGCACGCGCAAAGGCAATGTTGTTTATAACATCGGCGGAAAGGGCATCCTCGGAATAACCGGCTGCGGCAAGCTGCTTTTCAATGCTGCGAAGTGACTTTCTGATCTCACGGGCTTCTCTGGCATTGCGCAAAAGCAGATTATACAGTTCTTCGGTATATGCACCTACATAAGTAGATGTCTGTTTTCCTGCTACGCGCTTTCTCACATAAAGGTATTTCCCATCGCCGCGCTCTTTGATTTCGGGTGTGCCGTCATAAGGCATTAAGTTCAGTCTGGTATTGAGGTCGGCTCGACTTCTGAGCAATTCCTGTATTTCACTATATTGTACTGCCATTGCAGCACCTCCTTTTGGGGAACAAATTTTTTAAACATTATATCAGAATGTTCCCCAACAGTCAATAAGCATTGGGGAACAATTTTGAAAAATAATCTTTAACTTTTCTCCCCAATCTTGCAAATACATAATATAGTATGCCCTGATTTCGGAAGCAGCAGAAAATATGATTCTGTTTAGCATTTCTAAAACTTTTTGCAGTTTTCCAACGAGGACTTCTTCGGCAGAAAAATAAAAAAGTACGGTATCATAAAACCGTCGATTTAGTAAGATGCGCTTACATTACGGCAAGAAACAAAGAGGACGCACAGTACATTTTTCTTTCTGCCGGTTTGAACCCCGACCGCTAAAATCCACACATGACTTTTGGTGCGGTTGCCCGCAACCGGGTGTTTTGAAATTTGGCGATTTTTTGTCTGACGGAAATCTTTCTAATGCCGCAAAAAGTATGCAGGCCTTAAAAAGCCTTATTTCACGCGGTGTTTGAAGATTTTTCATCCTAATATTCACGGGCGAAAAAGAGCATAAAATCGGCTCGAAAAATTGACAGAAACACAAAAAATAGAAACGAAAGAATTTTCACCGAATAGAAAAAACCCTTGAAAACACTGGGTTTTCAAGGGTTCCGTTGGCGGAAGCGGTGGGATTCGAACCCACGTGCCCTTGCGGACAACCGCATTTCGAGTGCGGCTCGTTATGACCACTTCGATACGCTTCCGTATTCTATAAAACTGCCGTGCCGCCCGGGATTCCGCCGACACCTTGAAAAGTATACCATAAAACCGTCTGCAATTCAAGCCAAAAAAAGTTTTAAAATCCTATTGACAGACAGCAATTTTTATAGTATAGTTAGCACATGCTAACCGAATAGATGAAAAAGCCTTCACTCTTGCTTTCTTCGGTTAGCTGGATTTAAGCCAGCGAGTTAGTCTGTGCTAACCAAGCCGGCGTAAACTCATTTTATGCCACTTAAACAATTTTAATAGTCATCACTATTTGGTCTGAGGCGGGCACTGAGCGTGCCCGCCCGTTACAGACTCCCATATTTACGGAGGAATCCCAAATGGAACGTTATCTGATTGAACATTGCTCACCGACATTGGCATCGCTTAAGACAGCCAATCTTTTTAATTATACATTTTGTTCGGAAGACGAACTTCAAGATCACTTGAAAACGCTGGCATCCAAGCTTGAGCCGAAGGGAGTCAGCATTACCATACTAAGAAAAAGAGCCCAAAGTGCTCTCATCTATGTCTATAGAGAGAAAAAGCTCCGGGCTGATTTGAATCATCCAAATGCCTGTAAAATTTTGCGAAGAAACGGTTATACCGATACTTCCGTTGACGCAGCGATTGCGCATTTGAAAGAGTGCTTCGCCAGCTGCGGCTGCAGCAAGGAATTTCCGCATGAAATCGGTCTGTTTTTAGGCTATCCGCCTGCCGACGTTGCAGGCTACATTCTGAACAGCGGAAAGAACTGCAAATGCTGCGGCTGCTGGAAGGTTTACTGCAACGAATGTGAGGCGATGAAGACCTTCGCAAAATTCGCAAAATGCAAGGAAGTCTACAAGTCTATGTTTTTCCAGAAAGGCAAAACGCTTCACCAGCTCACGATTGCGGTTTAGCGGCGATTTTCAGCCGTCTTGCCACAGTCCTTTCACTTCGCAAACTCCGCGCGGTCTGCAAAAGCCGCGCACTTTATATTTCTACCGTCACTTCCACCGGCTCGGCGATTTTGACCGGGCCTTCTATGTATGTGGTTTGAACCTTGCCGCCTCGGACTTCTACCGATGCGTCAATCGTTCCCGCAGGCTGCGGGAATGTGAAGATATACTCACCGTCCGGTTTTTCGGAGCCGAACGCGATGGCGCACGATGCGGTGCCGCTGGCGCAGGAGCCTTCGAAGTAAGTGCTGTCCACATCCTTCACGTAAACAACCGGAGCCAGCGTTTCGTTCTTCGTGTCATAGAACATCGCGCCCATTGCCGGCGGATTGAATCTGTCATATACAAACTTCTTTACGCGCTCAAAATTTTCGAGATTTGCCGGAATGTCCGGTATAATCAAGTGGAGAATTCCACCGAAATCAACTGCCTTGACCTCTTTGAGGGCGGCATCCGACGCGGTGTTGTCCGGTCCACCTGCCGCCGTCGATGCTTCCGGCATGCCGCCCGCTGCACCGGAACTCTCAGAGCCTCCTGCTGTGTCGAAAATGCCCGAAATGTCGAATCGTTTAATGTCGATATACGCAGGCATCTTCACCTTTGTGTAATTCGTATCGGTATTAACCTCAACGGTGAGGATTTCATCGACGCCGCTGACATCGACGAACACTTTGCCGCTGCCGGAAATCCCGAGCTGCTTTGCAACCATCAGCCCGAAAGTTCGGGTTGCGTTTCCGCAGAACTCCAGCCCGCACATTTCCATCCTGCCCTCGGCACGCCCGCATTCAGGTGCATCCAAAATGAAGGCCACCTGCTCTGCTGCGTACTCTTTCATCGCTAGAAGCTGCTCGGCAACCTTCGCATAGTCCGCCCTTTCAAATTTGTCGTGCACGAAAATTGTTTTGTTGCCCGCGGGATTTGCCACGGTTATTTTAATGTTCTTTTCCATCGTTTATTACCTATTTTATCCCTGCAAGTCCTGAATGATTTTTCAAAATTATTTTGCCGGTGCGCTGAGTGCCTTGCCCCATGCGCCGTACGAACGACCGTATTTGGAATCCGTGTAGGAACGTATTTTTACATAATATTTCACGCCGCTCGTTGCTTCCTTGAATGCCATGGAATTGAATTTATCCGCGTGAATTGTAAAATTGTGCGTCTTCTCCGCCTCAAAGTTCTCGGATTCGCTAATGAGGATGTTATATCCGCTTGCATATTCTTGTCCCTTCCATTTGAGGATGAGTTCTCCCTTTTTCTGGGAAGTCAGGGATGTCAATGCCATTTTTTTCGGGGCGATGCGGAAATACATCGTCGTTTGGCCTTCGTATTTGCCTTTTGCTTTCTTGCCCGCCTTAATCGTCATCTTCGCGATTCCCGGCTTCGTGTTGTAGGAATATTTAACGGTTATAAGACCCTTCTTTACGAGGTCCGCCTGTTTGAGTTTCCCGATTTTGAGCGCAGGTTTTTTCGCCTTTCCGTTATAAGTCGTCGTTTTATAGGAAAGTTTCATGACCTTCGAATCAAGACGCGGCGAGTATGCCACCGGATATCTGCCCATAAAGGTTACCGTAACGGCTGCTCCTCCCGGTATGCCGTCAGCTCTCACATGTTCAAAGTCAGACTGGTCAAAATCCCAAAGTCCTTCCTGACCGTTATAGTTCGTGATTACATCGCAGACTTCCGTGTCTGAGCCGGCAAAGATTTCAAGAATCCAGCCGTACTGCGAATCATAGTTAAGTGTATAAAACTCGCTTCCCCTCGCGTTTGGCTCAAATGTAACCGTAGGAGGTACATCGTCCGGCTCCCCGCCGTAGCCGAAAGCCGCTTCCGCACTAAACGGAATCATCGTAAATACAAGGCAGAGCGCCATGCCGAGCGTTAATAATTTTTTCTTCATTTCTTCCTCCTTAATTTAGATTTTTGTCTGTTTCATTTTTATCCACTTTTTCCTATAAGTGTATGATAACATTTGAGTGCTTTGTGTGTCAAGACAGCATGGTTTTTTGGTGATTTTTGGGGTATAATAAAGTCAGAAAAACACAAGGAGAGAGAAATCATGGATCAGAGAATTATCAAACTTTCGGATATGCTTACAAGTTACTCCTGCGACCTCCAAAGAGGCGACAGGGTTTTAATCGATTACGAGGGCGAAGCCTCCCGGCCGCTTGTCTGCCAGCTTATCAAGGACTGCTACAAGCTCGGCGCAAAGCCTTATGTGACTTCCCGGGACAGCCGCCTGATGCGCGAAATGCTGCTGGGCTGCGACGAGGAGCAGCTGGAGTTCCTCAACGATTTCCAGCTTTATCAAATGAAGGGAATGGACGCGTACATTGCCATCCGCGGAAATGAAAACACCGCAGAGCTTAGCGATGTTCCTTCCGAAAAACTCAATCTTTACTACAAAATGACACGCCCGACGCTCGACTACCGCGTAAACCGCACCAAATGGGTGATTCTGCGCTATCCGAACCCTTCGATGGCACAGCTTGCGAACATGTCGCAGGAAGCATTTAAGGAATTTTTCTTCAATGTATGCACGCTCGACTACAAAAAAATGAGCCGCGCGATGGACAGCCTCGTCGAGCTTATGAACCGCACGGACAAGGTTCATCTCGTGGGTCCGGGCACCGACCTTAAGTTCTCCATCAAGGACATTCCGGCAGTCAAATGCGATGGTCTTCGCAACATCCCGGACGGCGAGGTCTACACAGCCCCTGTCCGCGAGTCGATGAACGGTGTGATTTCCTACAATACTCCGAGCGAAGAGCAGGGCTACACCTACGAAAACATCCGGTTTGAAATCAAAAAGGGCAAAATCGTCAAGGCGACTGCCAACAACGACGAAAAAATCAACGCCCTTCTCGACACTGACGAGGGTGCCCGCTACTTCGGCGAATTCGCCATCGGTGTCAATCCGTATGTATTGACTCCTATGAAGGACACTCTTTTCGACGAAAAAATCTGCGGAAGCTTCCATCTTACGCCGGGCATGTGCTACGAAGATGCACCAAACGGCAACGAGTCTGCGATTCACTGGGATCTGGTGATGATTCAGCGTCCGGAATACGGCGGCGGCGAAATCTGGTTCGACGATATCCTGATTCGCAAAGACGGCCTTTTTGTGGTTGACGAGCTGAAATGCCTGAACCCGGAGAATCTGAAATAGAAATGTGCACTGCGGCGCGGGCGCGTCGGGTCGCCTGTTGAGGCCGCCGTGCATAAAATGCCGGTTTCTTCTATCTTTTTGCCATTTGGAACGAAAAGATAGAAGATTCCCCCTCTTTTACCGGATATTTTTCGGGCGACGAAAAGACTGTTTCAAATCGTCAAAATTCTCATTTGCATGAAATCGTTGAAATTTCAACGATTTCATTTCAAGACGATTTTTACGCATAATCTTGCAGCGCGGGATTATGCTTTTTTTATAGGTCGGGAGCCCTCCGCGGGGCTCCCGGCTTCTATTTTTGATGCGGTTTGGGCAAAAAGATATTACTTTATGCATGATTATCTATTTTTTTTCCAACTGCGGCAGAGAGTAAAGCGGCGAAAGCAAGGCGGGCATATGGCCGTAAAGCACAAAGCAGTCGCAGCAGGGGCAAGGCACAAAGAGTTGCCGCGGGCGCATGGCAGAGCGCACAACAAGCTGCTCTCTTGAGCCGCTTGTTATCTCTGCGATGTCAGCAGTGGGGATATTTTTCGCCTTCATGCTTTTCGCAATTTCGCGCTTTTCCTGTACTAAAGTGTACCCCTTGTCAAGGACATTTTAAGAAGAAGGGATTTCTAAATATC
>ERZ773148.668-NODE-668-length-29350-cov-5.757501_pt1 | contig 29350 bp, 26 predicted proteins | sample MGYA00580846_ERZ773148 | MGnify/ENA primary metagenome ERZ773148 (study PRJEB29015, sample SAMEA2737879) | human gut metagenome | biome: human gut; feature: human-associated habitat; material: faeces | place: China | collected 2012 ... | reverse complement strand
GGCGGCGGGACACCCAACTGTTCATCCCGCCCAAGGTCCAGGTCCAATGTTGCGCGACCCGTCCTTCGGCAGCGAACGACTGACGATACCCGTTGTTGGTGCTCCCGTCCAGACAGGCAGAAACCGCCAACGGCTTCACCGGCGCCGTCAGAGGGACCCGATTGTCGTCCAGGTCCACGGCACCGCCAATGGCCTTTCCACCATACAGCACCGTGGCAGAGCCTTTGTAAAGCGTCACGGAGCGCAGGTTGTCCGGATTCAGGCTGACGTTGAAATCGGGACTAATCCCCGACAGGTCGTTCAGCGAAAGCCCCTGGTGCAGCACCTTGACACGGTTGCCGCTCAAGCCACGGATGACGGCGGCACCCGCGTTCGGTCCGAAGTTAGGAGCAGGTGTAATAGTCGGGGCGCGTTCTTTTGTCGCTGGAGGGAAGGGTGAAGTCCACTACGCCACAATTACCGCCCGGCTCAGGGTCTCGCCCAACGTAGCCGCCCGGCTCCACTTCAGCTGCTCGCCTCCGATTTCATCCCTGCCGGTCGCCACGGGAGCCTCTCCCTTCACGACCACCTCGTTCAGCATCACGGGCTTCAGCCTCCTGCCCAGGGAGTCCGGAGGCATACGGAGGTCGTCAGCCGCCCGTCCGATGAGCGGAAGCATGACTGCCAGCCACACCGGCACGCCCCTTCCCGGTCGTTGCCGGAGCAATCCGTTGAGGGTCCTCATCATGAAGCCTCCACGATTTTGATGCTCACCGATTTCAACTCCTGCCAGCCGGCACGGTCGGTCACCCGTATCATGAAGTGATAGTCGCCCGCGTCGATGTCGTCGGGAATGGGAATCTCCACCCGTGCATCGTGGCGCAGGCTGTGCGGCGGAATGGAGAAATCCCGGTTGTAGACCCAGGGCTTCACCGGCTTCTTCACCGGGTCGAACGGACAGTCGCCCGCCTCGGTGCTATGGGTATGGTGGTCGAAATTGTTATGCACCTCGATGTTATAGTTGCCCAGCTCCACATCGTCGGTGAACGCATAGTGGAACGGGATGACTCCCCCCTTCACATACACCTGACAATTGGTGGGGAAGGAATCGTCGAGCGTCTCGATGACAGGCTTCCGCAAGTCACCCTCTTCACTGCTGCAGGACGACAGTCCGCAGATACACACAGCCAGCAGACAGACTACTGCCTTAAACCTGGCGATACATACATTCTCTTTCATAGGCTTATTGTTTTAGGGAAGGCAGGGAGCATCCATGCGACGCATCCCGCCTTCGGGTTTTATAAGTTCAGGGTATTCACTTTCCCGTCACAGTTCCATCCCCAGCAGGACGGAGAACTGACATCCCGGTCCGGGCACATCAATCAGACGGTAGTAGCTTGTGGCATCGTAATAACGCTTGCCGAGCAGGTTGAGTCCCTGCACGTGCACGCTCATCCGATGTCCTTTCCAGGCAAAGGCTTTCCCGGCAGACACATTCACCAGTCCATAACCCGCCGTAGGCAGTTCGGGAGGGACGATGCGGTTCCGCCTTCCGACAAGCGTACAGCTGCATCCGACGAACCCGTCCCCCGTCCCGTCCGCGGAAGGGAACACGTACTTCAACTCCAGTCCGGCTCTCCAGGGCGGCGAAAAAGGCAGGGCGGTCCCTTTGCCGGCACCCGAAAGCTGGACGGCATACAGGTACTCTCCCTGCACGCCGGCTTCCAACCGAGGCAGTACCCAATAGCTTGCCCCGGCTTCAAAGCCCCAACGGAACACACGGCTCTGGGTATGGACATATGTCTGCAAGCCCTCCGTATAGCCGGCTGTCGGCAGGAGATAGATGTAGTTCGGGAAATAGTTCAAAAAGGGTTCGAGGTGGAGATGTGCCTGCTCCGTACGCCATGCCATGCCGGCATCCAGCTGGTAAGACTCTTCGGGCTGCAAGTCCGGCATGCCCTTCTCATAGCGGAAGACGTGGTAGTTGACACCATCCGCCCCCACTTCCTGAGGCTGGGGGACACGGAAGCTCTTGCCCACATTGGCTTTCCAGGTCCATGCCCCCGACACGTAACGTCCTCCGACCGACCAGGTCAGGCTGCGGAACGTCCAACGGCCTTCAGGCGAACGCTCCTTATAGACCGAGTCGGCATCCGCCACCGGAGTGAGGAACCAGTCACGGTAACGGTGCACATGCAGACTTGCACGGTCCACACGGATGCCGGCATTCAGCGTCAGGGCATCCGACAGGGTGTAGCGGTCGAGCAGATAGCCTCCCAGCGACTGTGCTTCAAAAGCCGGAAGGATGAACCCCCAACCACCGCGACGGTTGTGCTGGAAGTCCGCCGCCAGTCCGGCTTGCAAGCGGTGCCTTTCCTGGACATCCACTTCCAGACCGATGCCGACTGCCAGCGTCTGCTTGCGGAAGCTCCTCTCCACATTGCCGGGCGGAAGGGGCATGTAGCCATGGGACACCGCCTTCGACAGCTCCTTGCGCCAATTCGCCTGGTAAGCCACGCGGCTCTCCCAACGGACGTCCCCGGTCTGCCAGAGGGAGTGGTTCGTCAGTTTCACATGATTCACCCGCTGGCAAGGCAGGTCGACATCACGCGACGAACGGTCATAATCGATGTCAGACAGTCGCACCTCCAGTCCGTGCGCGTCGGCAAAGAAGCCGCTCTCAAGATGTACCAGCGACGCATCGACCCGGGTGGAGAAGTTCTCACCGGTATATCCCCAGGCCAGACTTCCGTCATACTCCCTGCCTGCCGTATTCCGCAACCGACGCTTCCGCAAAGGAATCCGGTAGGAGTAATAGCGGACGCTGTCTGTCGTCACCTTGTAGTCGGCATAATCGACCGCCGTAAAGCATACCTTATAATAATGTCTCCCCCGACGTCCGCCGACACGGGCAGACAGCCCCGCCGAAGCATTCCCCGTCTGCGCAAACAGACGGACGCCTGCTTCGAAAGGCTTCATCGGCATGACACGACTGTGCAGACTGACGACTCCGCCAATGGCATCCGAGCCATAGAACAACGCAGCCGGTCCCTTGATGATTTCCACACGGTCGACCGCAAACTGGTCAATCTCCAGTCCGTGGTCGTCGCCCCACTGCTGTCCCTCATGCCGGAGTCCGTTTTCCACCACCAGCACGCGGTTGAATCCCATGCCCCGGATGAAGGGTTTCGATTGTCCGGAACCGATGTGCATGGCACGCACGCCCGGCACTCCGTCCAGCGTCTGCATCAAGCTGCCCGCACGCTGCTCGTCCATCCAGTCCTGCCCCACACGGACGACGTTGAGCGAAGGGAGCAGACGGCTGCCTGCTTCCTCCCGTCCGCCGACCACGACAACCTCATCCAGCGTCACGCTCCTTGCAGCATGCGGTGGAATGGTGTCGGACGTCTCCGCCCGGGAATGCAACATAAAAAGGAGTAGAATGCCCACAAAAATGTTTCTCATTGCTTTTCACATAAATGAATACATATTCTCTCTGAGCGGACCGGGCAGGCACAATGCATCCCTGACGTAAATCCCGGCATCCGAAGAAGCCGGAACATACGGACACACCGTCCGATGCCTGTATCCGAACAGACTTACGGTAAAAATGTAATGATAGTAGGAAATTTGTTGTTCTTAGAGGGAAAATCAAACCAGAACAACAGGCGGGGCGCGAAGTTGAAAGAGGTGGATACACCTACGGTCCGGCATCGCCACATACAGGGAATATTCAGCTTCAGATACCGGAACAGCGACTTCCACTTGCAGCGACTCGGCTTCAGTGAAAGGTGAAAGCATGAAATGGCAGATGGGGCACTGTTCCTCGGAAGAATGCTCATGCCCGTCGGTACTCCGGCAAACATCCTGGGTGCACGTCCCGTGGTGATGAAGGGTCTTCACCACGAAGAAAGGCATGAGTACCAGGAACAGCATCCATGCCACGGCAATCCGGCGTTTAGCCGTTGTTTTCATTCCATGTTTCTTCGACATGTTGCAAATATAGAACTCTTATCGGGAAGTCTTGTCACATATTATCTTAATATACTGTATCATTTTGCAAATATACCTAACGGAGAACCGACGGGCAGCTCCGGTTTTCGCTTTCCAATTGCCAACGCCTCTCAAAATACCTAGAAATGGTGATTGCAGCATTCACCCCCGCCGACTACTTTTGTACACGCTTAAACTTTTTAATGATTACAATTATGGAACCCATTATTAATTCACAACTGCCCGCATTCAAGGTGCAGGCATTTCATAACGGAGAATTTATCACAGTAACCAATGAAGATGTAAAAGGCAAGTGGGCTATCTTCTTCTTCTACCCGGCAGACTTCACCTTCGTATGCCCGACAGAGCTGCTTGACATGGCTCAAAACTACGACCAGTTCAAGGCAATGGGTGTAGAGGTTTATTCTGTCAGCACCGACTCACATTTTGTCCATAAAGCCTGGCACGACGCTTCGGAGAGCATCCGCAACATCCATTATCCCATGCTTGCCGACCCGACAGGTGCCCTGTGCCGTGCATTCGGTGTCATGATTGAAGAAGAAGGTATGGCTTATCGCGGCACCTTCCTGGTCAACCCGGAAGGTCAGATCAAGCTTGCCGAGATTCAGGATAACAACATCGGACGTAACGCCGACGAGCTCTTGCGTAAAGTGGAAGCTGCCCAATTCGTAGCATCCCACGACGGTGAGGTTTGTCCTGCCAAATGGAAAAAAGGCGCTGCAACCTTAAAGCCCAGCATCGACCTGGTGGGCAAACTGTAATCTCAATCGGATCAGAAACAGGTCGAAGTCAAGATGCAAGTACGGAGGGCAAACCGTACTTGCATGCTTGTTTTATATCAGGGATATTTAAATACTAGACCCTGATCCTCCCGAAGTCAAGAAAACAAACTGACTAATTTTGCTTCCAAATTACTATCTTTGAACCATCAGAGACAGTACATTATACATTATTCTCTGATTATACACAAATTATCATCCCTATTAGGAAGATAAAAAAGACTGTCTCAAAACAATAAATCCCGCTTCAGAGTGGGATTTATTGTTTCCAAAAGAGTTCCATTGTTAGGAATAAAGACAAAACGGATTTATAATCTATGGCTTTATGTTTCATATGGCAAAGATAAGATTTATCGGCCATTTGTTAAATCCCCAAGAAAACAAACTGAGCCGAGAATGTTCATGCCGGGCGAGACAAAGAAAAAACGCTAACTACTTTATTAGTAATTAGCGTTTCTTACGGGTGGCAGATGGGACTCGAACCCACGACATTCAGAACCACAATCTGACGCTCTAACCAACTGAACTACAGCCACCATGTATATTTTGCTTTCGAGATATCGCTTTCTCAATTGCGATGCAAAGGTAGGCATTATTTTGAATTCTGCAAATAGTTTGGTCGATATTTTTCAGAAAACATACTCTTTTATGCCTCTATTGTACTTCTCGAACAGGCGACGGCTCTCGCCGACAAACGTATGAAGGCGCGTCCGCTCAGACGGAGTAAGGTCTTGGGGAGGATTGGCAGCCGGATAAAGACGATATTGGCTCTTGCCGCTCAACACCGGACGTGATACCCACACCAGGCTATAAGCACAATCACTCAGGCGAGTGGTCTCCCCCGTCTTTGTCAACTGCAACCGGACCATCAGCCCTCCGTCTGTACCGGACTTTGACATGTTGCTGATGTAGTTGCCCAGTGAATAGACCACCAGATGGCGTCGGGAGCGCTCCTTCTCGTCTTCCCAGACCTCAATGGGCTGCACCACATGGGGATGCGAACCGATGATGTGGTCTACCCCTTCACGAATCAACCAACGTGCCAACTGACGGGTGGATGCCTCGGGCTGGCTCTTGTATTCCAATCCCCAATGCATCAACGCAATGATGGCATCGGGACGAAGCCGCCGGGCTGCCTGAATATCCTTGCGGATTTGCAGCGTATCAATGTAGTTGACCACTTGGGGAGGAGACACTTTCAGCCCGTTCGTCCCATACGTGTAATTGAGGAAGACAATCCGCAGACCGTTCTGCTCCACCAGCAGCGGATAACGACGGGAACGCTCCGTGGCATCACGGTAAGTCCCTGCAAAAGGAATACGGAGGGAGTCAAGCATCGAAATGGTGCGTGACAGCCCTTTCTTTCCGCCGTCCAGGCAATGGTTGTTGGCAGTGACCAGCACATCGAAACCGGCATCCTTGACCGCCTTTAGATACTCATCGGGGGCACTGAACTGCGGATAGCCCTTATAAGGCTTGCCTGCCAAGGTCACTTCCAGATTGGCAACAGCCAGGTCGGCCTTCTCTATCTCGGGCTTCACCAGCGTAAAGCAGGAATCATAATTGTAACCGGTCGCCGTACGGGCGGCATCGATTTGCGCCTGATGCTGCATCAGGTCGCCGGCAAACAGCAAGTCGACAGTCTGTGCAGGGGCAGCATGCCACAGGATGCAGCCTAGAAGCAGGCATCCGTATTTCATCAATCGTTGCAGGAACATGGGAGAAAAGTGAACGGGTGGATAAATGGAAAGGGGACAAGGCGACGAGAAACCTGTTCACTCGTCCGCCCGTCCCCTGAATTTCTTACAGTCTTCAATCCTTATAGACGGCTTTCTTGCCGGCAAGCAGGGTATTCTTCATCAACGACACAATCGTCATCGGACCCACACCGCCCGGCACCGGAGTGATGAACGAACACTTCGGAGCCACTTCGTCAAACTTCACATCGCCGGTAAGCTTGAAGCCGGACTTACGGGTTGCGTCGGGCACACGGGTCGTACCGACATCGATGACCACGGCGCCTTCTTTCACCATTTCGGCTTTCACGAAGTTGGGCTGCCCCATGGCGGCAATGATGATGTCCGCCTCCTGACATTCCTTCACCAGGTCCTTCGAACGGCTGTGACAGACGGTCACGGTCGCATCTCCGGGATAGGCTTTCTGCATCATGAGCGTAGCCATCGGCTTGCCCACGATGTTGCTGCGTCCGAGCACCACACACTTCTTGCCCGAAGTCTCGATGTTGTAGCGGCGGAGCAACTCCAGGATGCCGTTAGGCGTAGCCGACACGTAGCAGGGAAGTCCGATGGACAGACGTCCGACATTGATGGGGTGGAAACCATCCACATCCTTGCGGTAGTCAATCGTCTCGATGACTTTCTGCTCGGAGATATGCTTCGGCAGGGGAAGCTGCACGATGAATCCGTCCACGTCGGCATCGGCATTCAGCTCTCTCACCTTGTCGAGCAACTCGGCTTCCGTCACATCCGCCTCATAACGGATGAGAGTCGATTTGAAGCCGCACTCTTCGCAGGCCTTCACTTTGTTTGCCACATACGTCTCACTGCCTCCGTCGTGACCCACCAGGATGGCAGCCAGGTGAGGACGCTTGCCTCCTGCAGCCACAATCTGTGCCACCTCTTCGGCTATTTCCTTCTTAATCTGTGCCGAAACGGCTTTTCCGTCGATTAGTGTCATAGCATCTATTCTTTTTTTAATGTAACTATTGCAAACTTACTTCATTTTCGGCATGCCCGGCATCTTCGGCATCCGTGCCATCATCTTGCCCATCTTGCTTCCGGTGACCATCTTCATCATCTTGCGTGTCTGGTCAAACTGCTTCAGGAGGCGGTTCACTTCCTGAAGGCTCGTTCCGCTACCCTTGGCGATGCGCTGACGGCGGGAGTTGTTCAGGATTTCGGGGTGTGTACGCTCCTTCGGCGTCATGGAGTAGATGATGGCCTCAATACTCTTGAACGCGTTGTCGTCGATTTCAATGTCCTTGATGGCTTTGCCCACACCGGGAATCATCGAAGCCAGGTCCTTCAGGTTACCCATCTTCTTGATTTGCTGGATTTGCGCCAGGAAGTCGTTGAAGTCGAACTGGTTCTTCTCGATTTTCTTTTGCAGACGCTTGGCTTCCGCCTCATCATACTGTTCCTGGGCACGTTCCACCAGGGAGACGATATCACCCATGCCGAGGATACGGTCTGCCATACGGGCAGGGTGGAACAAGTCGATGGCTTCCAGCTTTTCTCCCGTACCGACGAATTTGATAGGCTTGTTGACCACCGTACGGATGGACAACGCAGCACCACCCCGGGTGTCACCGTCCAGCTTTGTCAGGACCACGCCATCAAAGTCCAGGCGTTCGTTGAACTCACGTGCAGTGTTCACCGCATCCTGTCCCGTCATGGCGTCGACTACGAAGAGCGTTTCATCCGGCTCGATGGCACGCTTGATGGACTCGATTTCGTTCATCATCTGCTCGTCGATGGCGAGACGTCCGGCCGTATCGACAATCACCGTGTCATACCCTTTCGCCTTGGCTTCCTGAATGGCATGTTGGGCTATCTCCACGGGGTTCTTGCTGTCCGGTTCGCTGTAGACAGGCACCTGCACCTGCTCGCCCAGCACCTTCAGCTGTTCGATGGCGGCAGGACGATAGACGTCGCAGGCTACCAGCAACGGCTTGCGTCCTTTCTTGTTCTTCAGCATCAGGGAGAGCTTGCCGGAGAAGGTCGTCTTACCCGAGCCTTGCAGACCGGACATCAGGATGACGGCAGGACGGCTCTTGAGGTTTATCTCCGCCGTTTCGCCGCCCATCAGGGTCGTCAGCTCGTCGTGCACGATCTTCACGAGCAACTGGCTCGGCTTCACGGCAGTCAGCACATTCTGTCCCAACGCCTTCTCCTTCACCGTGTCCGTAAAGGTCTTAGCCACTTTGTAGTTCACGTCGGCATCGAGCAACGCACGGCGTACATCCTTCAGCGTCTCTGCCACATTGATTTCGGTGATTTTGCCTTCACCTTTCAAGATTTTAAACGACCGTTCAAGTCGTTCACTCAGATTATCGAACATATATATTTTCGCTTGTTTTGTTTTTTATTTCGTGTCCAATCCTATAGAATGTTGCAAAAGTACAAAAAACTTCAGAATCCACGACTACCCGGCTAAAGTTTCGCTATGCCCAACTCATCTGTTGACAAGGATTTATTTGACGAATCGCTCTAAAAAGCCTGTCTTAGTCACCAACCTGCATTTTGATGTGAGGAAGGGCGTCGTGAAGTGATTCGTTTGACATTTTGACAGGCTGGCACTTCTGCTGGAGAGAGGAAAGCCAATCCCTTCCTAGGGTTGTACCAGCATCTGTTCGAAGTGCATCGACCGTATCCACCGCCAACTAAAGAAGGAGACGGCCGCTCTCCCTTACAACGACAATTTTGACTTTTGCTCCCATTTATCCCCTGAAATCAGTCCAAAAGATACAAAAAAGCCCATAAGTTTCAAATAAAACTGTTTCAATCCTTCCTTTTCTTCAAAATTCATGCCTTAGTTTTGTTTTTATCATTTATATTTGCAGGCGGTAAACATGGTTGAAGACCATGTACATGGGTATGACAAATCAGGATGTACCTCCGGTGCGTTCGATGATTGGTCCCGCCTGTCCCGGCAGGCTGTTTTCAATTGCCCAATTTCTCTCTCCATACTCTTTTCCTACACGGATGCTCCGAAAGACATTCTCTTTTGAGCATCCGTGTTTCCTTTCTAACATCCCTTAATGATTTTGGAACAAAACACGAGAATTCATTAATATTATTTCATACTTCTCACATTATTCCTTATATTTGCCCCAACTGTAGGAAAAAGAGACTTTAAGATTTGACAGATGTCATGAGTCGGAAGCTGAAATCAAGAATCACCCTTACGCTTGTCTTCGTCCTTTGTTGTGTCGTGACAGGTGTGTTCTTCTATGCCCAGTTGAATCTGAAGGAGAAGAACCAGAAGGCCGACCTCTTTTCCCTCGTCCCCCTTCATGCACAGGCCATCATCGAAACCAACAACATCAACAGCCTCTTCCAGGCGTTGGAGGCCACTCCCTTTGTCGACGAATACGAACAGCTCCACTTCTCCGACCTCTTCAACTTCCTCAACCACAAGATTGATGAGATAGCTGAAGAGAAAGGTCACGGACTGAGTGTCCCCATGAGCAACGTACTCATCAGCTTCCACAATCCGGGGCTGCCGGAGGACCAGGTCCTGTACGGACACCTGGGCAACGGCGACCGTAACCTGATGGAGGACATCCTCCGGGAACTGAGTTCCACAGGATATACACCGAAAGAAGTCTCCTACAAAGGGGAGAAAATCATCATCTATCCGCTCGACAACGGGAAGTTTCTGGCATGCTTCTTCCAGCAGAACAGCTATGCCATCAGCTTCCAGAAGAAACTCATCGAGGCTGTCATCGATGCCGCGACCGACAAGGCATCCATCCGCCACGATTCGCTCTTTGCGAAAATCTACCGACAGAAAAAGAGTGAGAATGCCACACGGCTGTATGCACGCACACGCCCCATCGCCGACTGGACACAGTATGACCTCCACCTGCAGGGGAATGCCATCTACCTGACCGGACTGTGCTACCGGGCGGAAGGCGACAAGGACTGTTACTACCCGCAGCTGGCACATGCACGAGTCCCGTTGCTGTCTGCCGATTTCCTCCCGACAAATACCTATACATTCTATCAGATGGGTATTCCGCAAATCCAACACCTGGTCGACGCGCTTGCCTGCCGGGACTCCATTGCCGGGAAGGATACCCTGACCGAGCGTCCCTTGCAACAGGCTTTCTATCGGTTTGTGGAGGACTACACACGCACGGAGCTGGACATCATCGGGTTCCGGGGGAATGACTCTACGGAAGACCATCGGGTCATGTTACTGCCCCTGCGTTTCGAGCTGTCCGCCACGCGGGGTGCCTGGCAGAAGATAGCCCGAAGCGGCTGGAAGCGCATCTGGCACAAGGGACAGTCCTACCCCATCTACACGCTGCCCAACAACCGGCTGGCGAAACACCTGCTGACGGAACGTGCGGCTGAAGCTGACAAGCTGCACGCCATCCTCAACGAACAGTACCTTATCCTCTCCGACCGGGAAGAGGACCTGAGGGCTTACCTGAACAAGCGTTCCTACTCCGAGGTAGCCCGGGTGGCATGGACCGACTATCTGGACACATTGGCGCCGGAAGCAAACTTCACCTTCTTCGCCGACATGGAGGACATCTACCTCCATCCGAATGAGTTCAAGACGATTCTTCCACCCTTCTTCTTCAACCACCCGAAGTTCTTCGGCGATTTTACCATCACGCTCCAATTCATCGAGGCAAACGAAACACTCAACACCAACATCACACTGAACTTCAAGCACTGAGCGAGACACCGGACGGTTCAAGGGACAGAGGACCGGCTTTCAGCCTCCCATCCGCCATCAGACTTCGATTTCCAGTCCGTCGTATGCCATGTGTACATGCGGCGGCAATGACTGGGAGAACACGGCATGCAACCCGATGTGATGGCTGGCATGCGTGAAGTAAGTCTCTTTCGCACCGACACGGGCTGCAAAAGCCAAAGCCTCCTCCACATTCTGGTGCGTCCAGTGTGGTTCAAAGCGCAAGGCATTCACCACCAGACAATCGACATTCTCCAGATGCGCGAACTCCTCTTCAGGCATACTCTTCATGTCAGTGATGTAGACCAGTCCCCCGATGCGGTAGCCCAGGATGGGCAAGGGGCCATGCATCACCCGGAGAGGCATCACCTCCACCTCACGGATGAAGAAGGGACGTCCCGGATAAATCTCCTGCAGCTTCACTTGAGGGACTCCGGGATACTTATGTTCGGCAAAACAATAGGGAATGCGACGCCTCAACCGCTCCGCCGTGTAGTCCTCTGCATAAAGGGTGACTTCACCCAGGCGGCAGAACGGACGCAAGTCATCGATACCTCCCACATGGTCGTAATGCTCATGCGTGATGAGCACCCCGTCAATGGGTTGAAAAGGAAGGTTCATCACCTGCTCCCGGAAGTCGGGTCCGCAGTCAATCAAGATGCGCGTGTCGTGCGTCTCCACCAAGGCAGACGTACGCAAACGCTTGTCGCGCGGGTCATCCGACCGGCACACCTCGCAGGTGCATCCGACCTCGGGAACCCCGGTAGATGTCCCGCTGCCTAATATCGTTATCTTCATAAGAATCTCTTTAGGACCGAGTTGGATTAAACTATGTAATTCACTTCCGGATGAATCTCGACACCGAATTTCTCCTTCACATCCCGGCGGACGGCCTCAGCCAATGCCATGACCTCTGCACCCGTGGCACCACCCCGGTTGACAAGCACCAACGCCTGTCGGTCATGCACACCGGCACGTCCCAGCGCACGCCCTTTCCAGCCACACTGGTCGATCATCCATCCGGCAGGGATTTTCACATGGTCGGCATCCACCTCATAGAACGGCATGGAAGGATAGTCGGCACGGATGCGTTCAAAACACGGACGCTCCACCACCGGATTCATGAAGAAGCTGCCGGCATTGCCCTGCTTCCGCGGGTCGGGCAACTTGCTGTCGCGGATACGGCGCACCGCTTCGCGTACAGTTGCCAACGTCAGGGGTTTCCCTTCCAGTTCCGTACGCAGGTTACCATAATCCAGGCGGAAGTCCGGCTGCTTGCCCAGACGGTAGGTGACATGCGTCACGATGAACCGCCCTTTCCACTCATTCTTGAATATACTCTGACGATAGGCATACCGGCAATCGGCTGCGGGAATAAGCCTCAACGCGCCGGTTGCCACCTCCACTACTTCCACTTCGGAGATCAGGTCTTTTACCTCGGCACCGTATGCACCGATATTCTGCACGGCACTGGCACCCACCTCCCCGGGAATGGCGGACAGGTTCTCGGCACCATACCAACCCCGGTCCACACAGTGGGCCACAAAGTCATCCCACACTTCACCGGCACCGACCTTCACCCACACGTGGCTGTCATCCTCGGCTACAGGCGTCATGCCACGTATGGCAGAATGGAGGACCGTTCCTCTGAAATCGCCTCCAAACAGCAGGTTGCTTCCACCCCCGATGGGGAGCAGACGGCCTTCAGCGCCTGCACGCCGACGTTCGGCCAGCACCGTCTGCAGGTCATCAACCGAAGTATATTCCACAAAAAAAGCTGCCTTCACATCCATCCCGAAGGTGTTGTGCGGCAGCAATGAATAGTCTGTATAACGATGTATCATAAACAAATATAGAACACGATTTAGAAACTGTTTCGCACCTGTCGTGCAGAAACGAATATGCAAGTCCGGGAAAGCCTTTTGCTGGAGCTCAAAGCCGTTTCCTAGTTGCTCAGGTCTTCAAAGCTGGACAGATACCACTCATCATGCTTGCGCGAGAAGAAGAGCGTATTGCTGTATCCGCTGCCGATGCCCCGGAAAGTGACAATCTTTTCCTTCGACGAGGGACTGTAAGGCTGTCCGTAGTTGATGTTGGTCATCTTGTCCCTGGGCAGATTCGGACGGAAGGCAAACCACTGGTCGACCTCGATGAACGCCTCCATCACATTGAAGTCATCGTCAGGGTCTGTCGTGACGAACTTCAGCGGAGACTCCACATGCTCCCGCTGGAAGATGGAGTCGTTGCAGAACTTGTAGAAGAATTGCAGGAAGTCCTCGTTGGGGTCATTCTTCAGCGAAGTCTCCTCGATGTCTTCCAGCATCCAGCGTCCGTTCACCCGTTCGAAATGGTAACGCCGTGTCTTCGACGTATCCAGGAAGAGCCAGGAGACGTAGACCCGGTTGACGTCGGTCTTCTTCTCATACTCCATGTCCGGCTCACTGTCGAAGAGCATGTTATAAAACTCCAGATTGGTATACAGGGCATCATGAATCCATGCCGACCGGGCGATGGTCGTCTGCACACTGTCTTCCTTATAAGGCAGAGGGAAATGCGTCCGATACAGCTGGAACTGCTTGTCTGAGGCATACGTATAGACAAAGTCGTCAAATGTCTCATCCAGATTTTCAGGGACATCCATCATCGCACGCACGGAATCAGCCGCCACGGAATCGGCAGCCACTGAATCTACAGTCACAACTCCGCTATTCACTCTCTTGGCTCCTTGACCGTTGCTGCATGCGCCAAACAACAGAAGCACGATTATTCCGATAGATAACGTTTTCATACCTTCTTTAAATTGGCACAAAAGTAGGTCTTTTCTCAATAGTAACAAAAGATTAAGGAGACAAAAGAGGAACGGATTTCATTTCTTATAAGTCATTCCAAAAGCCTTCTCATCCCAAAGGTTATGGTCATTGAGCAACAGAGAAGAGAAACTCTTGGTATCCGTATCCTCCTCTTTCATCTTGACAAACTGCTTGGTTGGAGCAATGAAGTATGTCGTCTTATGGATGTGACCCGTAAGCGGCATTGCTTCCACACCGTATGCCAAGTCCGGCATTTCACCCTCATAATCAAAAATCATCTCATAAACGATCACTTCTCCCATTTCGCGAAGTTCATACTGCTTAAGGACTTGCTGATTGAGTGTGACACAGCATTCCAAGGTTGCACGAATCTTCCCTCTCCGATCTCGAATGAATAAGAGGTCTGTCCGATAGGGACTGATACCACCATAAGTGATTGCACCAAGGATAGACTTATCCGGCAGGGGGATCTGCAAATAAAGAGCTGGAGCCATATCAGGATTCTGTGCAGGATTCCAAACCTTTTTACGCTGCATATCTGAATAAATCTTACCGAGGAAACGAGCGTCATGACCGATACTAGCAAGTTTTGCTCCCGTATCCAAGTCTTTATAAGGAAAATCAGAATAAGGAACATAATTTAAGGCTCTGTCTAATGGATCTTCTTGTGCATACAATCTACTATTGCTAGTCATACCAACTAGCAATAACAGACTGGTGCACAAGAACAATCGTTTCATATCCAATTCTTTCATTTCTTATAAGTCATCCCAAACGCCTTCTCATCCCAAAGGTTATGTTCTTGCAGCAAGGCAGACGAGAAAGTCCTGCTTTCTGTATCTTCCTCCTTCATCTTGACAAACTTTTTAGTCGGAGCTATAAAGTAGGTTGTCTTATGGATATGACCGGTAACAGGAAGAGGTTTCAGACTATATTCTGCATAAGGCATCAACTTGGGAGAGTCAAATATCATTTGATAAATAATTACCTCCCCCTTTTCAGTCAATTCATATTGCTTGACAACAAGCTCATCATACATCACACAACACTCCAAAGTATCGCGAATCTTCCCCCTCAAATCCCGAATAAAAAGCATGTCTGTCCGGTAATCAGTAACTCCGCAAAAGGACAATGCACCCAATATAGACTTGTCAGGCAAAACTATCTTTAAGTAAACATCTGGCGCAAAGCCCTTATGTGCATCAGCCATCGTAAAAAGTTTCCCTTGAAGGTCCTTATATATTTTAGCTGAAATGTTATTACCAAGACCAACGCAATACCTATCAGTTTGAGAATTGGGCAATTCGCGCTCTCTATATGGCAATTCTGAGAACGGAATAAACTTCAAGCCCTTCTCCAAGGAATCTTCTTGTGCGTATAATCTACTATTATCAGTTATAGCCACCAGTATCAACAGGCAAATCAATGTGCAAAGTCGTTTCATAAATACCTCCTTCCTATCATTCTACTTTGTAGAACTGCATAAATATCATTTCCCTTAAAACGGCTTATTACCAGTAAAAGCTCCATGTTCTCTACAGCCTCCGGGATTCACCAACAACTACAGCTTCAGTCGCACAAAGACAAGCCATCCGGCTCGCCATCTTCATTCCAATCAACCGTCATGTACATCACATTTTTACCACGGTGATCCTTACTATAATACAGCCAGTAACCATTCCCCATATAGATTCCGTCATCACTCAAATCAGGACTCTCTTTATCCGAATCCAAACGGGTCATCACCATACGCTGCGAAATTCTTACATAGCCATAACCCATCAGGCTCCTGGCGTACTTCACTTTATCAAGGGCACCATACACCTCACCGGACAGGTAAATACCAGCAGTCCGTCTTCCATCCTCATATTGGTCTACACGAACCGGACGAAAATTGTATAAATCCAGATAAAGCACAACTCCGGAATAACGCCCGGAAGCATCACCCCGCATACACTTCACACAATCAGACATACCCCATTCGTCCGAATCCGGAATGAATGTGGTGATATAGCAAACATCCCGTTGGCGTGCCGTGTTGCGCATAACCATCAGACGCTGGTAAATCGGCGCGGACCTACGATACAGGCTGTCCTTGAAGGGCATTTCATAATGGGCTGTATACTGCATTCGGGTCTCTATAGGCATATCAAAGAAAACGATGTCGCCTCGCTGCACCTGAGCGGCATCTTCCCAACGAGCCGTAAACTCTCCCGTTGGGAAATTCACACCGTCGCTTCGCAAAGCATAGATAGTGTGGGGTACGGAAATACGCTCCATGACCTCTTCGAAGAAAGCGTGTGCCTCCTCAAAAGAAAAGGCTGCGGATTCCTGCCGCCTCTTGTCTTCGCCAGTCAGCTTGTCACAAGAATTCACACCTCCATTGAGCAGCAGAAAGAGAGGTCCTAAATAAAAAAATGTTTTTATATTCATGGTTGATCTATTAAGGTTTCAGATGATTGCTACAACAAAAATAAGATAAGCCTCTACAGATTCCAAATAAAACTTTTAAGATTTAGGACTATTTTAGAAGCACACATTTCACTTGTATTTCACACAAATATAAAATATTATCTACACATATATGCCATAGAATCTCCTAGATAAAAGGGATACAAATACATCCTCCATTTGAATAATAAACGACAATATGAAATTCTATCAGAAAGGGTCCTTACCCTTTCATTTCTTATACGTCATCCCAAACGCCTTCTCATCCCAAAGGTCATGCTCTTGCAACAAGAAAGACGAAAAACTCTTGGTATCCGTATCTTCCTCCTTCATCTTGACAAACTGCTTGGTTGGAGCGATGAAGTATGTCGTCTTATGGATATGACCGGTGACAGGAACAGGCTCGACACAATAATCCTCATAAGGCATCACTTTATCGGGCTCAAATATCATTTGATAGACTACCAATTCTTCCATCTCGCGAAGCTCATACTGCTTGATTGCAAAACCTAGAAACATCACACAGCACTCTAATGACGAATGTATGACCCCTTTCCTATCGCGTATGAATAATAAATCTGTTCGATAAGCAGTAGCTCCTCCAAAAGTAAGAGCACCTAAAATCGATTTATCCGGCAAGGCTATTTTTAAATAAACAGATGGCATGAGATCCTTACTCTCTGTAGCCCAACCATGCATCTTACATGTTAAGTCATCATACATTTTTGCAGGCAAACGAGAATCAAAATCAGTACTAGCCATAGATTTTTGTCCTCCAGGAAAAAAACGATTTCGATATGACATCTCAGAAAATGAGATATAATTCAAGCTCTCTTCCAGAGTAGGTTCTTGCGCATACAATCTGCTATTGCTAGTCATACCAACTAGCAATAACAGACTGATGCACAAGAATAATCGTTTCATATCCAATTCTTTCATTTCTTATACGTCATTCCAAACGCTTTTTCATCCCAAAGGTTATGATCTCGCAACAAAGCAGACGAAAAAGTCTTGGTGTCCGTATCCTCTTCCTTCATCTTAACAAATTTTTTGGTCGAAGCAATGAAGTAAGTTGTCCTATGAATGTGCCCCGTAAGTGGTATTGAGTGTACTTGATAAGGAAGATCCGGTATCTCACCCTGATGTTCAAGAACCATCTGATAAACAACCACTTCGCCCATTTCCCGAACTTCATATTGCTTAACAGGCAGCTCATCTAACATCACACAACATTCCAACGTATCACGAATCCGTCGTTTCAGGTCCCGGATAAAAAGCACATCTGTTTGATAATCAGTCACGCCTCCAAAAGAAAGAGCACCCAAAATAGAATGATCTGGTAATGCTATTTTCAAATAGACTACAGGCGTAAAGTCAATCATTTTATTTGCCATACTAAACTTCTTGCATTGAAGGTCTGAATACATTCGTCCTAAAATGCTGGAATTAAACTCAACAAAGCAACTACTCTCCCGTCCTTCCGGCAAATAACGTTCCTTATAAGGAGCTTCCAAAAAAGGAATCATATCCAAGCCTTCGTCCAACGTATATTGAGCATATAATTCCCCCAAAAATACGCAAATGAAGCAAATCAATGTGCAAAGTCGTTTCATAATCATTATTTCTTTAAAATTCTTATTTGTACTATTGAATAATTTCTTTTTGCTTTAGCTAACTTTCGTCCAATAAACATACCCTGATTTTCATCATAATAAAGACGGTTTCTTTCAGAAAGAGCTGAAGAAGCCTTAGACCTTCGATGCCCAGTTTCGATAAAGTAGAAAAAATATTGCTGCTTATCTTCATCATACCCTCTTCCAGTAAGTAAAACAAAATGATCTGTTGTTTTGTCACTATTTGGAGAGCCTACATTATAATCTAAACCTACTAAAACTGGAATTTCTTGTTTTAAAGATTCATTTATCATATTAAAACCTTTTTGAGGATCCCCGACTCTCTTTAGCTTTCCAGAATCTTCCACATAAAGTTGATAACGCTTTACTTCATACCATTTTCCTAGTTTTTTATCTAATAAAATGATACATACTTCATAGCAATCTCTTGGAGGATCTGCATCAGTATCATACCCCGGATAGTCATCCTCATCAAACTTCAATTTGATATTTGGTAGACGTTCCAGTAAAGGATTAGGAGGAGGTGATGAAGGGATTTCACCACCCCATACAGCTCCTAGATCTGGATCCGGATGTGGTCCTGATGGTCTATCAGAAAAATCTATAAATGGAAATGGGAGATTTGTCCCATTGTCTACAGGCTCCGGCTTCTCACCAACAACTACGGCATCAGGAGTACAGAGAGAATCCGGTTTGCCGTCTTCATTCCAATCAATTGTCAAGTAAACAACCTCATTACCGTTGGAGTCCTTACCGTAATACAGCCAAAAGCTGTTACCTATATAGGTATACCTGCCACCCTTCAAACCGGGAACCCCTTCGTCCGAACCCAAACGGGTCGTCACCATGCGTTGCGAGATTCTCACATTGCCCATCAGACTCCTGGCGTAGTTCACTTTGTCAAGGGCATCGTCCACCTCACCGGACAGGAAAACACCGGCAGACCACTTTCCGTCCTTATAACGGTCTACACGGACCGGACGAAAATTGTATAAATCCAGATAAAGCACAAGTCCGGAATATCGTCCGGAAGTATCGTCCTGCATACACTTCACACAATCCGACATTCCCAGTTCGTCCGAATCCGGAATGAATGTGGTGATGTAGCAAGCATCCTGCTGGAGTACCGTATGGCGCATGACCATCAGACGCTGGTACATCGGCACGGGTTGATAATAATACAGACTGTCGTTGTAGGCAATTTCCTGATAAGCCGTATACCGCATCTGGGTCTCAATGGGTATATCAAAGAAAACGATGTCGCCCCGCTGCACTTGTCGGGCATCTTCCCAACGGACGGTGAACTCTCCCGTCGGGAAATTCACGCCGTCGCTTTGCAAGGCTTGACTACTACGGGTCCGGGAATATGCTCCATGACCTCTTCGAAGAAAGTGTGTGCCTCCTCAAAAGAAAAGGCTGCGGATTCCTGCCGCCTCTTTTCTTCTCTTGTCAGCTCCTCCCAGGTGTCTGTACACCCGTAGAGCAGAAGCAAGAAGGCACTTAACCGAAAGAATGCTTTTACTTTCATGGTAAACGAGTTAAGATTTAGATTATTTATCGCAGCGAAAATAAGATAAGTACCTGTAAAATCCAAACAACGATTTTAAGTTTTAGGACTATTTTAGAACTACATATTTCTCTTGTATTACACACACTTATAGAATATTTTCACACAATTATATCATCAGAAAGCCCTTGCAAAGGAGAAAAATGCACCTGTCATATTTAAACAATAAGTGACAATATGGCAACACCTCCAGAAAGCTTTGGAAGGAAGCGCCCTGTCCTCATTGGAAACGACAAGCAGACTGCCGTACCTTACAGAAAAATGACCCTCCCGTCTCTCCAGACGAAAATCCGTTCCTCCTGACCTCTTTGCAGGTTTCTGAGCCAATATAACGCATGGGCAGGCACTTTCGGAAACTCCAACTCTGCCGAGGTGGCAACCTGGGTACCCAACGACTGCCAACCTTCCGCACCATAATAATACAATTCATAGACTTCCCCGGCATTGATGCCGTTGTCATCGGTCCGCGGAAGAAGGCGGATGCGCGTTACAGGTACATCGTGCCCAAAATCAAGCCCAATCCAGGAGGGGTAATACTCAAACGTCAGCACATCTCCGTCAAAAGCCTGGCCAGACGGTACGCCTTCAGCCTGAAAAGGGACTCCGGTCAGCAACTCCGACTGATTGTAAAACCGAACTTCAGCCAGCGGAACAAATCCACCCCGTTTGCTGATGCGCCAATACCGGTATGCACCGGGAGCGGACAGTTCCAGTTCTGTCCATCCCAAAGCAGGATTCACACGGTCGACCTGCGCCAAGGTGTCTGCCGTATGAAAATCACGTCGGCTGGAGGCTTCGACACGGCATCCACGCAAGTCCATCCCCCACATCAATTTTGTACCTGTCAGCGGATATTTGCGTGTCAGATGCAACGTGACCGTCTGCAAGGTATCCGGGCACAACTCTTCCACCGTCCCGTCGGTATGCAGCCAAAGCGGATAGCCGAAATGGCATTTTTCATTCCCGACATAGTACGTAGGCAAGTATACGACGTTGCGCCCCATATCCCTGAACAGCACCTTACCGTCGTCCGGGTTTCCCCATGCAATCGGTTGCCAGCCCAGGTTGTTGAACACAGACAGATAGATGGTCTTTTCAGGATGTCCACCGTCAGCGGTCTGCAGATCCGTCACCGGCATATAGAGGGCGGACACATCCTTGAAGAAAGGGTCTTGAAACAGCTCCGGAATCTTATCCGTTCCCGGGGAAGGACGTTCGTTCCGGGAATATGTCATGCGGTAGACTTTTGCCGAACGGATGTTGTTCACCTCGCTGAAAGAGCGGTTCGCCGAGGTCGGTTCGATGAGGGTTGTCCAGGAATGACTGCCGTTGCGGTGCGCCCAATAGGGCACAAAGTCGATGGCTGAAGGAATCCCGGCAGCCCGGAAACTCAGCACATCATACAGGCAGGTACTCAGACAGTCGAGGGTATAACGCATGGGCGGGTTTGCAGACAGCAGTACATCCGACAAGTAGCCGTCATCCTCCTTGCCCACCTTTTCGCGGAGCAGCAGCCTGACATCCGCCAACGTGGTCGGGGTGAACTGTGCCCCGTCCATCATTGCCGCCATTTTCCGCCACAAATCCGCTGTCGTATCAGATGGCAGCAAGGGTTCAGCTGTCACGCGGTATGGCAGAAGATATTCGCAGAACTCCTCGAACGAGTGGTTTGACAACCAGGGACAGGAACGCCATAACGCCATCTTGCGGTCAATATGGGCAATGAGGTAGTCTGCCCGGATGTTTTCCACGTCCTCTACACGTCCTTCTTCGTAGATACCCAGATTGGTACGCAGCGGAAGGGTGTAGAGCACCGACTTCACCACGTGGGACATGGTGGGATGAAGGGAATCCAGCCCCTCCCGATATCGCCGGAAGTCTCTGCCTTCGGACGTATAGTGCCCGGGCATATTCTCAATCAGGAACAACGCCGCCTTCAGCGACAGCGAATCCTCGGGCGATTGTGAATAATGTGCGATGACTTTCTCCAGTTCCGCACGGTTTTCTCCGGCAGCTTCCAGAGCTTGTTCCAACGGAGCCGCCCGGTGGCAAGCCCAGCAAAAGAGCAGGATGGGTAAATAAAACAAACAGGTTCTCATGACTGTTGTGGTTGTTGGATACTGTTCAAATAGCGTTTGACTTCTCCCCGAATACGGAAGACCAGAGTGTTCTCCACTTTCACGGGAAGTTGCAGGATGGCGCGACCTTCCGCAGCAGCCTGCTGTTCAAGTCCTTCCTGTCGATAAAGGTCAAACAGTTTGTAACGGGGCAGGAAACGGCAGGGAAGAATCATCCGGGCTTGCCGATAGGCTGCTTCAGCCTGTTCGTATCGCCCGTGAACCCGATAGCAATCTCCCAGATAACAGAACAGCACAGAACCGGGGAAATAGCCGGTAGCCTCCTCCAGCACGTTCAAGGTCCGGGGAGATTCCGGGGCATGCTCATGGCACCGGAGGATGTATTCTTCGTACAGGTCGGGATATGTCTTCAGGGCATCGTGGTCGTCCTTTTCCAGTGTTTCCGTTTGCAGCCGCTGCCGAAGGTCCAGATACCGGACGGTCCCCCAACCGATGACGGCTACCGCTGCAAGGCACACAGCCATCCGGACATAACGCGGTCTGGCTACGGGATCCGTCACACCGTCGGACAAGGCACCAACCAGCAGGAAAAACAACACGTACAGACTTGCTACATTGGAGGGATAAGCAAACAGGCCGTACACACCCCACAACAGAAGCAGGGAACGCCACAGTCGGTCTGCAGAGGTCTGTCTCCGGCGCAGCAGACAGGACAGGAACAGACCGACGGACAGCAGCAGTCCGATGAGACCCTGTTCGATGAGGACTTTAAACGGCTCATTGTAGGCATAGACCACATTGTCGGCATAAAGGGCTTCCGGTGTGCCGGGATGCTGACGGAAATAGTCGGCCTGGGCATAGAGGTATTGCCTACGGAAGGCATCTGCCCCCAGTCCGGTCAAGGGATGTTCCTGCACCAGGGGCATGGCAGCTTTCCATATCAGCCAACGCCCTTTGGCAGAGTCGGGCTTGAACTGATACAGTCCGATGCCGCAGAGGATTCCTCCCAGGAGAACCGGCAGGACGAGCCATCTCCTGCCCTTCACGATACGGACAAGCTGCCCGCCTCCTGCCAACCAGGCAAGCAAGCCTGCCAATGTCCCCAACCAGGAGGCACGGGAATGAGAGGCGATGAGAAGTGCCAAAAGGGATAGTCCCCACAATCCCTCAAGCATCTTGCTGCCCTGCTGCCTGTTGAGTTGTGTCACGACAACGAGAAAACCAATACCTGCCCAGGCTCCCCATACCCCGGGATTGGAGGGCAGCAGGTCTTCCCATCTTCCTTCTGCCTGCAACCATCCTGCACAAGCCACCACTGTGGCGTATCCTGCCAGGACATGACAGAGATGCCGCCGCAATTTATCGTTCAGCAAACGTACAGTCTCAAAAGCCAGACACGCCACAGCTACAGCCGTCAGCATCCGCAAGGTCACGGATTGCTGACGGACAAGCACATTACCCAGGAGTTGCCAACCCAACCAGGCATAGAGCCACACTGTGGGACGAAGGAGGCATTGGAGTCGCAACATAAGAGAAACGGTCAGGCGAAAGAGTATATTATTGGATACAAAACAAGCTATACATCAGGATTCAGAACTGATTGTCTGCATAAGCCTTGCACCCGGCATCGAACACCAGTCTGTAGCTATGGTACTTAATCTACGAATACATCATAGTAGTACTTCATAATCCTCCCATCTTTTCCCATACAAGGACTATATACCGAGAGCCCATATATCCAGACCATACAATCGATCATAGATATAATATTTCTCCGGAAATAAGTGCTCCCTTATCTTTACGAACTTACCTCCTTTCACTTGATAGAGTTCGTCTATACGATAAGCACGTACCGGTGCCCGCTTTGTTAAATACTCATGATAAGTAATATGTGCCGGTTCAGTAACGACTAAATGGGATACGATAATGGTCAAGTCCTTGCCAATCCGATACTGCTTGATAGCAATATTACTATTAAGGGTGCAACCTTCCAATACATCAGTGATGTTTCCGTTCTCATCAGCCAAAAAGAGCTGATCATTTTGATAATCAGTAGCTCCTCCAAAGGTAACTGCACCAAGCACGTACTTTGAATCAGGGATTTTCACCTTCAGATAAAGAGAAGGATACAAATCCTCATTCTTATAAGCGCGGATATACTGTGTGGATTGCAAATCCTCATAGAGATTGTCCGGTATAACCGTGTTGATGGGAAATTCGCCCAAATAAGGGAATAGAGTCCACTTGCGACTAGAATAAGGAAGATCTACAAAAGGGACAGCATCTAGAGCCTGTTTAACAGTCTTGACATCCTGAGCAATACACCAATCTGCAGTCATCATGCTCAACATACAAATAAGTAATAGCAATCGTTTCATAATCATTTATTAGGTCTAATTTGTACTACATTATAAACTTTTTTACCATCCCATTTATAACCACTAATTTTATCTTCCTTTGGATCATAGTATAACCGATTCCCAGAGACTGCATTATGTGCCTGATCCTTATAACGTCCCGTCTCAATATAGGTAAAATAATATTGTTCTTTCTCCGGATCATACCCTCGTCCTGTTATAACAACCCAATGATCCGTCAGATTATCACTTCGATTGCCACCATCTTTATAATCGACACCCACTTTAATGGGTCTTCCGGCATCCAAATGCTCATTGATTATATCAAATGCTACTTTTGTTTCTCCGGGCGAAGTGATTCGACCATTGATTTTCTTCTTTATAAAATAAGCATGAGATAAATCTCCGACATTTGTCTGCGCCCCCATTAGTTGGCGTAAGATATAGTCGCTTAATTTATAACAGTCCATACCATCCGTTCCATAACCCGGAAACTTAGATGCCGGATAGTCAAAATGAATATCTTTCAAACGTGTTGAAGTTGAGGTTCCCGTATTAGTTGGAGTTGAGCCAGAAGAACCAGAGCCTCCTCCCACGCTCCATCCACTACTTCCATTTCCTCTTTCTCCAACGGTTCCACCTCCTCTTTCACCAGTACTGTCCCTTGCGCCTTCACTTCCTGGAACCGGGTCTTCAGGAAGGTCATAGTAATAAATAGGTGGAATCGTATCAATCGGATAAGGAATAAATCCACTATCTATGGGAGAAGATGAATGGTCCGGACGATGTCCAACCACAACTACCGGATCCAATACAACCGTATCAGGAGCTCCATCGCCATTGGTATCTTTTAGCGTATAATATACCCCATCATAGAAAAATGTCCATGTACCATCGCTGTTCTTCACCAGCTCTCCACCTTTGAATTGACCAAAGATTTCATCCATTGTCAATCGGGTGGTCATGATGCGACGGCGTTGGGCTATTTGGAGTTCTCCCACAAGTTGTTGAGCATATCGGACACGGGAGACAGCTTCTTCCAACGGTCCTGCCAAAAAGACTCCGCCTTGCAGCTTACCGTCCTTATAACGATTGACACGCAACGGGCGTTGGGTATAAAAATCAATAAACAGGACTACTCCGGAATAATATCCGTAATTCTCATCACGCATGTAGCGTTCGCAATCTGCCATACTTGTCGTGTTTGAATCCGGTATGAAGGTGACAATATAGCAAGCATCACGTTGATTCTCCACATTACGCATCACCATCAGACGTTGATAAACCGGTACGTCCTGATAGAGCCATAAGTCATCTTCATAGTCTACACGCCGACGTGCACGGTAATCCATCTGAGCTTCAATCGGCACATCAAAAAAGACAATGCCTCCCCACTCACACTGTCTGGCTTGTTGCCACAAGGGAATGAATTCTCCCGTGGGGAAACTCACACCGTCGCTTTCCAGTTCTTTACTGCTCCGAGTCACCGGTATTTGCTCCATAAACTCTTCAAAAAAAGGTTCGTGCCTCTTTTAAAGGAAAGGCGGCTGATTCACGCCGTTTTTCTCGCGTCCCTGTCAGCTCATCCAAGGTGTCTGTACACCCGTTGAGCAACAGAAAGAGAGTTCCTAAATGAAAAAATGTTTTTATATTCATGGTTCATTTGTTAAGGTTTCGGTTGATTGTTGCAGCAAAAATAAGATAAGCCTCTACAGATTCCAAATAAAACTTTTAAGATTTAGGACTATTTTAGAAATACATATTTCACTTGTATTTCACACGCTTATAGAACATTTTTCACACATGCATGCCATAAAACGTCCTAGATAAAAGGGATGCAAATACATCCTCCATTTGAATAATAAACGACAATATGAAATTCTATCAGAAAGAGTCCTTACCCTTTCATTTCTTATAAGTCATTCCAAACGCTTTCTCATCCCAAAGGTTATGCTCATGCAACAAGACAGACGAAAAAGTCTTGGTGTCCGTATCTTCCTCTTTCATCTTAACAAATTTTTTAGTCGGAGCAATGAAGTAAGTTGTCTTATGAATATGACCGGTAACAGGAACAGGTTTCACAGTATAATCTTCATAAGGCATCAACTTAGAAGATTCAAATATCATTTGATAAACTATGACTTCTCCACTCTCGCGAAGTTCGTATTGTTTAATTGCCGAATCATCAAGCATTACACGACACTCCAACGTGTCGCGAATCCGCCCTTTCAAATCCCGAAGAAAGAGCATATCAGTTCGATACTCGGTCGCCCCTCCAAAGGAAAGAGCACCCAGTATCGACTTATCAGGCAAAACGATCTTCAAATAAACATCCGGCATAAAGTCAGTCACTTCATCTGCCATACTAAATTGTTTGCATTGAAGGTCATCGTACATTCTCGCCGGAATGCGTGAATCAAAGCTAACGCAACATCTCCGTCCATATTCAACAGGCAGATAGCGTTCCTTATAAGGCAGTTTCGAAAAAGGAATCATACCCAAACCTTCTTCAAACGTATATTGTGCATACAGATTTCCAAAGAATATGCAAATCAGACAAATCAAGGTGCAAAAGCGTTTCATAATCCATTCATGGTTTCAGGTTCGAGGGCTACATACCGGGGGCCCAGATATCCAGGTTATACAATTGGTCGTAGGTGTAATATTTCTCAGGGAACGGACGTTCTCCGACTTTTACGAACTTACCTTCTTTCACTTGATAGAGTTCGTCCATACGATAAGCACGTACCGGTGCCTCATTTGTCAAATACTCATCATAAGTAATGTGCGCCGGCTTGGTTACGACCAGATGGGAGACCGTGATGGACAGGTCCTCGTAAATCCGATACTGCTTGATGGCAATATTGCTGTTGAGGGTACAGCCTTCCAGTACATCGGTGATGTTCCCGTTTTCATCAGCCAAAAAGAGCTGGTCATTTTGATAATCGGTGGCTCCTCCAAAGGTAACAGCACCTAGCACGTACTTCGAATCGGGGATTCGCACCTTCAGATAAAGAGAAGGATACAAATCCTCATTCTTATAAGCATGAATATACTGGGTGGATTGCAAATCCTCATAGAGATTGTCTGGTATTACTGTATTAATAGGGAATTCGCCTCGATAAGGGAACAACGTCCACTTGCGGTGAACATGAGGCAGACTCACAAAAGGTACAGCATCCAATGCTTGTTTAACCGTTTTGATATCCTGAGCAATACACCAATCTGCAGTCATCATGCTCAACATACAAATAAGTAATAGCAATCGTTTCATAATTAGGATTTTCAGTTATTTCATGCAACGTTTTATCAAGTGTCGGGGGTTGCCCGCCCGGGGCGTCAGACAACTTACCCCCGGAAATCGCCTGACAGTCCCATACGGGCGGACAACCTCCGACACTGCAAGGCTTCTGTCAGACCGACTGACACAGGCCGTCAGCAAGTCACAAAGATACGTTTGAAACAAGCCATCTTCCAAAGGAGAAATTTAAGATTTAGGATTCTTTTTGGATAAGATTCTCATTTGTATATCATACACTTATAGAATATTTTTCACACGTTTTTTCGTTCCTTCCCATACTTGCAGGGCGGATTGACGTACTTCGGTTTGAGAAAAAGACGTAAGTCCCGCGTATGCAGTACCTCCTCGGGGAGAGAAGTGTTAAAAGGTTTCGCCCGTTTTGTCAGAATGCAGCCGTACTTCCACTTTTGCTTGACAGATTTCACAGAATGGGACTTTTGCCCTAACGCATACTTTTCAAAATCCGGGCAAACCAGCGCGCAAACGTAAATGAATGCAAACAAAAAGTCGGAAAAGAGGACTTGGTTTTAGAAAACTATACACTTCATTTTCGAAATCCTTACATTTTAACGCTCAAACAATATTGTTTCACGCGTCAAACACTTGTGTTTGGGAAGTCAAACAATATTGTTTCACCTCCCAAACAATATTGTTTCGTCCGCGAAAGTCAAATGTTTGGAAAATGAAACGCAAAAACATCAAGTTTCATTCGCTGGAAGGAGAGCCGTGTCAACAAATCGGATGGTAATAAAAGGGAGGGATATTTCCGTTTACAAGAAAACAGGTGAACCGTGTTTCATCTTTACACATGGCAGATGGAAAGCACCGGGAGCTTATCGGCGACACTCTGCATTTTGCGAATCGTCTGAGAAGGGCCTCGGAATCCACGAAAGCGTATTCTGATGCAAGGAAGGGCACTGGGAAGGGCTTCGTTTGACAAAATGTCAATTCCGGGAAGCGACGGGACCGGAAGGCAGAGCGTCCGCTCGTCGGCTGACAGAAAGGGAAGCAGGATGAAAATATTTCCTCGTCGGCTAAAAACAACCATTATTCCACAGATTTCATTACCTTTGCAACGATTTTGCACACAGACAAACAAAACATTAAGGACACAATAATGATAGCAAAGATTCAACAACTTCTATCAGAGGTAGAGACCTTGAAGGCCAACAGTGCCGAGGAACTGGAAGCACTGCGCATCAAATACCTCAGCAAGAAAGGGGTCATCAGTGAACTGATGGCGGACTTCCGCAATGTGCCGGCTGAACAGAAAAAAGAGGTCGGCATGAAGCTCAACGAACTGAAACAACGCACACAGGAGCGCATCGCCGCCCTGAAAGAGGTGTTCGAGAGTCAGGACCACGGCTGCGACGAACTCGACCTGACCCGCACGGCTTACCCCATCGCCCTGGGTACACGCCATCCGCTCTCCATCGTGAAGAACCAAATCATCGACATATTCGCCCGCATGGGCTTCAACATCGCCGACGGTCCCGAGGTGGAGGATGACCTCCATGTCTACACGAAGCTGAACTTCGCCGCCGACCACCCGGCACGCGACATGCAGGACACCTTCTTCGTGGATGTCGACCCCGACGACGTGACGCGCAACGTCATCCTGCGTTCGCACACCAGCTCCGTGCAGGTGCGCACCATGGAACGCCAGCAACCGCCCATCCGCATCATCTGCCCGGGACGTGTCTACCGCAACGAGGCCATCAGCTACCGTGCACACTGCTTCTTCCACCAGGTGGAAGCGCTCTACATCGACAAGGGGGTATCGTTCACCGACCTGAAACAGGTGCTGCTGCTCTTCGCACAGGAGATGTTCGGCAGCGACACGAAAATCCGTCTGCGTCCGTCCTACTTCCCCTTCACGCCTCAAAGGTGAGAACGCAGTCGACATACTGTGCAACTCTTTCCTGCTTCG
>ERZ773148.666-NODE-666-length-29396-cov-20.494632_pt1 | contig 29396 bp, 20 predicted proteins | sample MGYA00580846_ERZ773148 | MGnify/ENA primary metagenome ERZ773148 (study PRJEB29015, sample SAMEA2737879) | human gut metagenome | biome: human gut; feature: human-associated habitat; material: faeces | place: China | collected 2012 ... | reverse complement strand
CCCAGGGGTGGGTGCTTTTATACGCTTCGTGTTGCACTTACTACTGGAAATTGCGAGCAAATCCCTAAAGTGCAACTTATAGGGACGCCATCCTGCTAACTGCTATCTGTGAGTCACCATCGAGTACACCCCTCCTCCACAATGTTCGTATCGTGCTGAGTAGATTACACATACGAGTTCCAAAAAGAGTTCCCCTCTTGGAACTTTTTAGTTCCAACGGAGGAACTTTTCGGTTCCAACGGAGGAACTTTCGAGTTCCAACGGAGGAATTTTTCGGTTCCTAGGTAGGAATTCAAAATTTCCAAGGGAGGAAAAGTAAATTTCCAACGATGGAAAACTTTCTTTCCAAGGGAGGAAAACTTTCTTTCCAAGGGAGGAAAGCAAAAGCGCCCTAGGAGGGGCTGCCATAACCCACCGAGCTGCTTATCTGACTAGAGGAGACTAAGCGGTGACATTGACCTGATAAACAGTCTACTAAACCGATTTGTCGAGTCACTCTGCGCGAGCAACGGCTGAGATCTTTCGAGCTAGATGTACGTTCGTTGGTCGATTTTTATTACCTTAGCGACCGAATACCATTTCCGAGTAGTTTCAAACAGTACATGATTTCGACCCAATACAATGCGATGATCACTGCCGTAGGTGCTTACCTACCAGAGGATCGACTGACTAATGCCGACCTAGAGCAGATGGTCGACACCACCGACGAGTGGATTATGACACGTGTAGGCATCAAGGAGCGCCGCATACTCAAGGACAAGAGCCTCGGCGCATCCTACCTAGCTATCCAAGCTGTTCGCCAGATGTTGGAGCGATGGAGTATAGACCCGCTCTCAGTGGAGGGTATCATACTAGCGACGAATACGGCCGACTACCACTTTCCCTCGACCTCTTCGATCGTAGCCTTTGAGACTGGTTGCCGACACGCTTTTACCTTTGATATCAACTCGGCCTGCCCTAGCTGGCTCTACGCGCTAGAGACGGGTGCCAACTTCATTCGCTCAGGACAGTACAAGCGTCTGATCGTAGTGGCTACGGAGAAGATGTCCGCAGCAATTGACTACACCGACCGCCAGACGAGTCCGCTCTTTGGTGATGGCTCGGGCTGCGTTCTCCTGGAGCGTACGGAAGATACTTCGCTAGGCGTACAGGATGCTCTCTTCAAGACCGACGGCAATGGCCGCTCGCACCTGATCATGAAGTCGGGCGGATCGGCTAGTCCCGCCACGGCAGAGACGGTCGCACGCCGTGAGCACTTCGTCTATCAGGAGGGGCAGCATGTCTTTAAGAATGCGGTCCTCGACATGGCTCGTGTGAGCCGTGAGGTGATGAAGCGCAACCATCTGACCAACGATGATGTTGCGTGGGTCGTACCTCACCAAGCTAATATGCGTATTATCCAGGCTGTATCGGAGTATACCGAGGTGCCGATGGACAAGGTGATGGTCACTATCGAGAAGTATGGCAACATATCCTCCGCCACGATACCTATCTGTCTCTGGGAGTATGAGCCTAAGCTCAAGAAGGGCGACAAGCTCATCCTAAGCTCCTTCGGTGCAGGGTACACGTGGGGAGCTGTCTATCTAGTCTGGGGCTATGACGGAGCTACAGCACCTCGCCGGTAAGCCCTTACCAGAGGGCTACAAGAGTGGCTTCGTGAGCATCGTCGGCAACCCTAATGTGGGCAAGTCGACGCTGATGAACTACCTGGTCGGAGAGCGTATCTCGATCATCACGAGCAAGGCGCAGACGACACGGCATCGCATCCTAGGCATCGTCAATAGCGAACACATGCAGGTGGTCTACAGCGATACGCCTGGTGTGCTACAGCCTAGCTACAAGCTGCAGGAGCGTATGCGCGCCTACTCGGAGCAAGCTCTAGAGGATGCTGACCTGCTACTCTACGTCACTGACACGATGGAGGAGCGAGACAAGCATCACGACTTCGTGGAGCGTGTACAGCGACTCTCCTGCCCGATCATCGTGGTCATTAATAAGGTAGACCTAACAGACCAGAAGCATCTAGAGGAGCTAGTCGACTACTGGCACGGCATCATGCCACAGGCGGAGATTATCCCCGTGTCGGCACTGAGGCAGTTTAACCTAGCTCCGCTCAAGAAGCGCATTGAGGAGCTGCTCCCCGTGTCACCGCCTTACTTCGAGCAGGACGCGCTGACCGATCGGCCAGCACGCTTCTTCGTCTCGGAAATCATCCGCGAGAAGGCGCTCCAGTACTATCACCAAGAGGTGCCATACGCCGTGGAGGTCGTCGTGGAGGAGTTTGTCGAGAGTCCCGACCGAATCGACATGCGCTGCGTGATCCTCGTAGAGCGTGAGTCGCAAAAGGGGATCATCATCGGGCACAAAGGCTCCGCCATCAAGCGTCTTGGCATCTCCGCACGAAAGGATCTAGAGCGATTCTTTGACAAGCATATCCACCTGACACTATTAGTCCGTGTGGATAAGGATTGGCGTCAGAGCGATCAAGCGTTGACACAGTTTGGCTATGACATCTAGCCGTTGAGTTGCTTTTTTTGACGCACCTATTTATATACTAAGCAGACTGACATAGTCTATAAGAGATATCAAGCTATGAGTAATCTAGTAGCCATCGTAGGACGCCCCAACGTGGGCAAGAGTACCCTCTTCAATCGTCTGACTCGCTCCCGCCAAGCTATCGTCACAGAGGAGGCGGGTACGACACGTGACCGACAGTACGGCCACGTCACTTGGTGCGAGCGTACCTTTTCGATTGTAGACACCGGCGGATGGGTCTTGCGCAGCGATGACGTCTTCGAGGAGGAGATCAATAAGCAGGTGCGCATAGCAGTCGAAGAGGCTGACCTGATCCTCTTTGTCGTGGACATACTCAACGGCGTGACCGACCTAGACGACGAGATAGCTCTGATGCTCCGACAGACGAGCAAGCCTATCATCTTAGTGGCCAACAAGGCGGACAACTTCACCCAGCACAACGACGCGGCGGAGTTTTACTCCCTAGGCATTGGCGACCCCTACCCTATCTCTGCGATCAACGGCTCCTCGACGGGCGACCTCCTAGATCATATCTTAGAGCTGCTCCCTAAGGAGGGCAATCATGAGCCTCTCCTCGAGCTGCCTCGCTTTGCGATCGTGGGCAGACCGAATGCGGGTAAGTCTTCGCTCCTTAACGCACTCATCGGCGAGGAGCGCAACATCGTCACCGACCGCTCTGGCACGACGCGTGACAGCATCTTTGCGGAGTACGATAAGTTCAACCAGCACTTCTACCTCGTTGATACAGCGGGCATCCGCAAGAAGGGCAAGGTCAACGAAGACCTCGAGTACTACTCGGTGATCCGTGCTATCCGTGCTATCGAAAATGCCGATGTGTGCATCATGCTGATCGATGCTACGAGAGGTATAGAGGCTCAGGACGCCAACATCTTTCGGGTGATCCAGCGCAACAACAAGGGGCTTGTCGTCTGCGTCAATAAGTGGGACCTCGTTGAGGACAAAAGCACGCCCGTGCAGCGCACTATGGAGGAGGCGATCCGCGCGCGGTTTGCCCCCTTTACCGACTTCCCCATCCTCTTTATCTCAGCACTCAATAAGCAGCGCATCCTCAAGGTCATCGAGACGGCACAGCATGTCTACGATATGCGCTCGACACGCATCCCAACGCACCAGCTCAACCAAGTGCTACTGCCGCTGATCGAGAAGACTCCACCACCCTCTATCAAGGGTAAGTACATCAAGATTAAATTCGTACAGCAACTCCCCACGGCGGTCCCGTCTTTTGCTTTTTATGCGAACCTGCCCCAATGGGTACGTGAGCCGTACAAGCGTTTTCTCGAAAACCAAATCCGCAAGAACTGGGACTTCTGCGGTACTCCCATCAACATCTTCCTCAGAGAGAAGTAACCCTCCCCTTCACCACCTACTATAAATATGGAGCAAGCAATAACTGCATCAGATCATATTAAAAGGTATCTCATCATCCCCTCTGGAGGGTCGGGAGTTCGGATGGGAGCTGATCTGCCCAAGCAATACATCAAGCTGGGCGATAAAACAATCCTCCAGCACACCATAGAGGCTCTGGCTAAGCATGTGGACTACATCGTCCTCGGCATATCGTACGACTACCGCATCATCGTCGAGGATATGATCCAAACGATGGGTCTTGCCGATCGTGTCTATCTAACGGTCGCTGGGAAGAGACGCTTTGACACAGTCCAGAGAGCTCTACGTGTCGTACCTGATGGAGTACTCGTCGGTATACATGATGCGGTACGTCCCTTTGTCTCTAGATCGGTCGTGGACAGGTGCTACGAGGAGGCGCAGCGGGTGGGTGCAGCCGTGCCTGTCCTAGAGCTCACGGAGAGCTTGCGCTATCTACCCAATGAGGGCAAGCAGCCTTCGCAAGCTGTAGATCGCAGCATCTACCGCTTAGTGCGTACACCTCAGGTCTTCTGGTCCGAGCGCATCAAGGAGGCTTACCAGCAGCCTTTTCAGGAGAGCTTTACCGACGACTGCTCCGTCTATGATCAGCTCTACAGCGACCTAGCCTTAGTGCCTGACACTACGGAGAATATCAAGATCACCACACCTGACCAGCTTTACTGGGGTGAGCACATCCTGACCACATCTCATCAAGAGCGTCTACGCCTCACTGGGAGACTTCTCTCGAATAGATAAGCTGTCCCCTCTCTGCCCATACTGCTATGAGCTTCTTGACCACACCCCTAGCAGACCTCCCCGGACTGGGTCCCAAGCGGGCGCAGCTGATAGCCGAAGAGCTGGATCTACACACCTATCGGGATCTGCTCTACTACATCCCCTACCGCTATGCTGACCGTCGGGTCATCTATCCCATAGGGACACTCACACCCTCTATGACTGAGGTACAGGTCGAGGGGATCTTACAGCCCTTTAGCGCACCCTCGCTGGGACGCAAGAGCAACCTCTCGGCACGCCTTATGGACGACACGGGCGAGTTACTATTGGTTTGGTTCAAAGGGCACAACTACATACAGCGTGCGCTCACCCCGGGCTGCAAATATATCGTCTATGGCAAGCTACAGCTCTTCAACAATCAGCTGCAGATCACACATCCAGAGATCAAACCTGCAGACAAGCCAAGCCCATCCGTCGGCGGGTACCAACCGATCTACCGAACCACCGAGCGACTCAAGCGTGCCCGCATCGACTCCGCTTTCTTAGGACGCTACATAGACCAGCTCCTCCAGAGCCCTTACTTCTCCATCCCCGAGACGCTCTCTGAGCCTCTCATAGCGCACCGTCATCTAGCACCTCTCCAGACGGCTATCAGATGGATCCATCACCCGCAGAGTGTCGAGCAGGCGCAGGTGGCTAAGTTCAGACTGAAGTACGACGAACTCTTTTACCTCAACCTCTACCTGCGTCGCCTAGCCGTCATGCAACGTATGCGCTACGAGGGCTACCGCTTAGATCAGGTGGGCAAGCTCTTCAACGGCCTATACTACGCACTACCCTACGACCTCACGGGAGCGCAAAAGCGAGTCCTCCGTGAGATACGTCGGGACACCAACTCAGGAGCACAGATGAATCGTCTCATACAGGGAGACGTAGGCAGTGGCAAGACCCTCGTTGCACTCTTTGCCATGCTCCTAGCCGTAGACAACGGCTACCAAGCCTGCATGCTCGCCCCCACGGAGATCCTAGCGCAGCAGCACTACGAGACCATCTCCGAGTTCGTCGAGGGCCTGGATGTCTCCATAGCACTCCTCACGGGGAGCAGCAAGACGAGAGAGCGACGTGAGACCCTGTCCGCCCTAGCCGATGGTAGCCTCTCCATCTTGATCGGCACGCACGCTATACTGGAGGAGCGGGTCGCCTTCCGCAAGCTCGGCATGGCCGTCATCGACGAGCAGCACCGCTTTGGCGTAGCCCAGCGCTCCAAGCTCTGGGGCAAGAATGTGCTGACCCTTCCCCACATCCTCGTCATGAGTGCCACCCCGATACCCCGCACCCTAGCGATGACTATGTATGGTGACCTCGATGTCTCGGTGATAGACGAGATGCCCCCTGGGCGCAAACCGATCACGACCGTCCAGATAGCAGAAAAGAAGAAAGAAACACTCTACAGCCTCATCAACGAAACGATCAATCGTGGACAGCAGATCTACGTTGTCTTCCCGATGATCGAAGGAACGGAGGAGTCTGATTTTGCCAATCTAGAGGTAGGCTACAAGGAGTACGTAGAGCACTTTGGCGAAGAGCGAGTCGTCTACGTTCACGGACGACTCAGCGCCGAGGACAAGGCGGAGCAGATGGAGCGTTTTGCCTCGGGAGAGGTGCCTATACTCCTAGCCACGACGGTCATCGAGGTGGGTGTCAACGTGCCAAACGCTACGGTCATGGTGATCAACGATGCGCAGCGCTTCGGACTGGCACAGCTACACCAGCTGCGGGGACGTGTAGGACGTGGTGGCGACAAGAGCTACTGCATCCTCGTCACGCCCGACGACCTGCAGGGCGATGCCAAGCAACGCATCGACACGATGGTTGCCACGCAAGACGGCTTCAAAATTGCTGAGGAGGATATGCGCCTGCGAGGCTTCGGACAGATGGAGGGGACACGGCAGAGCGGTACTCTAGCGGGCATCAGCATAGCCGACCCCGTGGCCGACTACAACCTCCTCGCCCTCACGCGAGTAGACGTCAACTATCTCCTCGACTACAGTCCGCTCCTCGACAAACCCGACACAGAGCTCTACCGCATCAACCTCGAACGCATCCACCCAAACGCCCACCACTGGGGACAAATCAGCTAATCCCCCATCTCACTCCCTTTCTCACTCCCCCTCCAAAGTCCTTGGGATGCCAACCGTTGGCTCCCAGCCCCTAGTCAATGAGCCTCTGCAAAGGCAATCATTGCTGTACCACAACGGACGCCCTTTCACGAGAGACCATCCGTGCGACCCTACAGGAGTCGTCTTGCTCAGCATCTTCACAGCGGGTTACACGAGTCGAGTGAGCTACACATATATAGTATGGCAGATAGTGTGGAAAGGTCGTCCCATACTCATGAGACAAATATCTTCCACCTGGCATGGGACGAAAAAATCCCAAGGGAGGGATCAAATCGTCCCAAGGGAGGGACGAAATGGTCCCCACGGAGGGGTGCAGGAACAGCTGAGACGTGTAACGATTTTGTAGAGAGGTATGGTCGGACGCAGTGCGGTCTGCGTCTGACCGAGCATCCTTACAGCGGGTTACTAGCTTCTAATCTCTAACCCCTAATCTCTAACCCCTAACCCCTAATCTCTAACCTCTAACTTCTAACCTCTAACTTCTGACCTCTAATCTCTAACTTCTAACGGCTCTTTGGCAAGGTGGTCGCTTTTCAGTACCTTTGCGGGTGATTATGGTTAGTGGATAGGCATACCGCTCACTACACCTATGCGAGGTGTAGCGTATGTCACGCCACTCTAAGAGGGAATCAGGTGCAAATCCTGAGCAAGCCCGTTGCTGTAAAGCTCTCTCTAAGCTAACGTGTCATCTACTCGATGAGACCACTGCCCCGCTAACGTCACTCAGGGGTGGGAAGGATACACCTTAGCGAGCTAAGCCAGAAGACCTGCCACGATCATTATTTCTATCAGTCTGCAACGTGGACTTTGCAGCTCGATACGCTTCTGGCAGGGCATTCGCATGCCCTTGGCACCAGACGACTGGGATGGATGCTCCTAGTCGGTGGCTCGTTGAGCCGTTAAGTCGTTGAGTCGTAGAGTCTACCATGCGGTACTGAGACAGTATCTTGAATCCCCTAGACTTTATGATATGAGACATATCTACCCCGTTATACTTCACATCCTCACCGGTCTACTCCTCCTCGGTGTGGCGACACTCTCTGCGCAGGAGAGCCGCATCACGGAGGTGGTCGCTTACCACCCGGCTCCCGGACAATTTATGGGGAGCAAAGTGATGGCGAGCGAGGGCGTATCAACTTATCAAGAGCTACTCCAGCAAGCACAGCGCATCTTCGTCCAGGAGGGGCGCTTCCTCTCTCTCGGCGGGTGGGGCGGCTACATCATCGTACGCATCCAGCCCGCATTGGTCAATCAGCCTAACCAAGCGGACTTTGCGATACTGGGCAATGCTTTCATCGGTAATGCGGAGCCAGGCATCATCTATGTGAGCCAAGATGCCAATGGCAATGGACTGGCCGACGACCCGTGGTACCGCATCCGTGGCAGCGAAGACTATCGGAGCAACCTAGACTACACAATCACCTATTACAAGCCAAAAGATCCGTACAACGATCCGATCGCCTGGAGCGACTCGGAGGGTGAGTCGGGACTTATACCGCGTAATAAGTACCACACGGCCAATAGCTACTACCCGCTCTGGGAGGGTGACAAAGTATCCTTCTCGGGGGTCCTCCTACCAGACTGTATGAAGCAAGAGCATGAGGGGGGCCTTTGGAAGTCGCAGCCTTACGCTTATGGCTATGCAGACAATCACCCCAACGACTCCCCAGGTAGCCACATTGATATAGACAGTGCGGTCAATGCTAAGGGTGAACTGGTACAGCTAGATCGCATCGACTTCCTCAAGGTGCAGACGGGTGTCCACCAGCAGACCGATGAGACGGGCGAAGTTTCGACCGAGTTTGCAGGCATCAAGCCCCTCGCCAAAGGCACCAGCATCACCTCCCCCACTGCGAAACCAGCCGTGCATCTCTTCTATAGCGACAACCAGCTATATGTCGAGAGCGAGGTGACGGGTACACTATACCTATATAATATAGACGGGCAACTCGTCCTGACGCATCCGCTCTCTGTGGGGCGCGCTATGGTCACTCTGCCCGCTATGAACGATTGCTATGTCGCACTCTTACGCCTAGAGGGCGGGGCTACGACATCTTATCGTATATGCAGACAATAACAAACTATATATTCACTCAATTACTATGCAAAGAACAGTAACGACAACGCTCCTACTACTCTGCTGGTTACTCCTGCCACCGATCGTGTGGGGACAAGAGGACAACACGCTCTTGATGCCCACGTCGACCTCTGGCAGTAACGAGCATAAGGTGGGAGACACCCCGCTGATCCTCTACGATAGTGGAGGAGCCGACGGCAATGCCTTGGCAGGCAAGACGGGCAAGATCCTCTTCACGCCAGAGCAAGCTGGCAAGTGTATCGAGATAGAGATACAGGAGCTTGCTTTAGACAATCAAGACGAGCTTTACATCCTCGAGGGCAGTGCACCTTTCTCTGATTGGCTGACGCCTAACGAGAAATTAGTCATCAGAAAATTTGCCAAGGCGGATAGACCAACGCTGCCCCTTAAGCTTCGCTCTAGTGACAAGTCTGGTAAGCTAACAATCGGTAGCAAGACGAAGGCGAATCCAGGCGCAGGCTTTAAGATTATCGTACGCACGGTCGATCAGCCTGCGATCAAGATTACCTCTATCCTAGAGGACAAGAGTGCTAGCCACGACCCCTACATCGGTGAGCAGTCGCTCATCGTCTCTAACCTCAAGATTACAACCGAGGGACTAGCCAAGGCTCCCCAGCTGACGGCTCTGCACTATAAGCTCAGCGAGACAAAGCCGAGCGACATCACGGCGATATACCTCTACGAGGTGAACAGCCGTAAGCCCAAACAGCTAGACGCTAGCAAGCTACTCGGCAAGACGACCGAAGTTTCTGCCGAGGGTACGATCACACTCTCTAAGGAGTACACGCTCTCTGAGCCTAACCATGCTCTAGTTTTGGTCGTTGACCTCAAGAGCGACGTGGCGGCTGGTAGCCGTATCAATGTCGCTACGACAAAGTTCACGACGACTCTCGGCGATCACGCCGTAACGCTCCAAGAGCCTAAGACGCTCACCGTAGAGGATGCTTACGCACTCGCTAAGACTCCGAAAACCTACACCGTAGGCGACAAGTCGCTGACACTATACGACGATGGCGGTAAGTATGAGCCGATCAGCGAGAAGTTTGACGGATACGCTGTCTTCAAGCCTGAGACTGCTGGCAAGGTGATCCAGGTAGACTTTACGAAGCTAGATCTCTTTAGCTACTCTTCTATCGGTCGTGCCGATCTAGTTGAGGTGTACAATGGCTCAGAGGTCAATGCGGACAACCTCATCATCAAGCTCAACAAGGAGAAGGCTTACAAGGCAACTTCGACAGCTCCTGATGGAAGTCTGACGATCCGTCTCGTAACGAATACGGGGGTTCCCAAGGCTGGCTTTGAGGCTCTGGTCTCTCAGATTGCACCTATGCCGATGGCGGTTGACTCGCTCTCGGGTAGAACCATCGAGGTCGATACCTTTGCGATGCCCATCAATGCCAGCGTCAAGCAGGTCGGTATGGTTGCTTTCACGCTCGTTGCTAAGGGAACCAAAGACCCTGTTACACTGCAGCGTCTAGACCTAAGCTCTATCAGCAAGACGACAGACATCGCTCAGGTGGCTCTCTACTACAGCCCAATTGTAGATAACTTTACGAAGGCTAAGGAGATCGCTCGCTGGGACTTTGCCGAGGCACTCACCGCCACGCTCCCCACACCTCAAGCACTGCGCGAGGGGGCTAACCACTTCTACCTAGTCGTAGACCTCCAGGAGACTGCGAGCAAGGGAGGCAAGATCAACCTATCCATTGATAAGATCCACCTCTCGTCAGGCGAGAAGACGCTACCCGAGAAGGAGCGCACCCGCACGGAGGCTCTAGAGGTAATGAATAAGATGGTGCTCACCCTCGGTAAGCATCATGTCAAGGTGTTCGAGCCTTGGGACTTCATGCCTCAGCTCAAGCACAAACTTACCACGGGATATGACACCGATGCAGGCGAGCGTAGCGTCACCTTTGAGGCGACCGCTCCAGACAACGTCATCCAGCTAGATATCAATGAGTGGGACTTCTACTACTCCTCTTGGGGTAGCAAGCCTACGCTTCGGATCTATGACGGTGAGGATGCCTCGGCTCCTCTGCTCTTTGAGCTAAAGCCCAACAAGGATGCCTACAAGACGAAACCTGCCGACTACATCCGCTCTACGCAGAAGGCTCTGACCTTCGTCTTTGATGCTAAAGGTGCTTCCGGCTCGCTAGGCTGGCGTGGTCAGGTCAAGCAGTACCTGCCACAGGACATGAAGGTTGACTCAGCCGCTGCAAAGCAACTCGAGCTACCCTTCATCGCTGTCGGCTCTGAGATGAATGCAGTCTTAGCACTTGACATACATACGATCGGTGACCGCAATCCGATCCTCATGGACGGTCTCACCGTGGACCTCAAGGGTGGCGCACCTCAGATCGAGCGCGTAGCTCTCTACGCCGCTACGGCCGAGGGTACGCTCGATGCGAACAAGCTCATCGCTGCTGCTCAGGTAGAGCCAACGATGAAAAGCGTCGACCTTCCAGCCGATGCACTAGCGCAAAACGGCACGCTGAAAGAATTTGCCAATAGCTACATCCTCGCACTAGACATTCGCAAGGATGCTCCAGCAGCTGATAGCATAGACGTGGCTATCGCCAAGCTAACTGTTGCTGGTAAGCTTATTGACGTTCGCAACGCTGATCCTAAGGGATCGTACAAGCTGGTCAACATCTTCAACCACCCATCATCGGGTGACAATAAGGAGGTGACCGTCACCACGCCCCTATCGTACTACGACGAGGGCGGTCCCAATGGCAAGGTGCTCAAGAACACAGGGTCGTACGTGACCTTCCTCCCAGCCCACGAAGGCGAGGTGGTAACCCTCACGATCGACTCAATAAATCTACGAAGAGCCACCTTCGGCATCTACTCAGGACGTGACCACACTGTCAAGAGCAAGCTGCTCTCCACAGGTGACAACAATATACTCAAGCAGACTGGTGTCAGAACCTTCACCTCGCAAGAGCAGGACGGCTCTCTGACGGTCTACTTCAAGGGTTCAGACACTTACACTTTCGGGTGGGCTGCTCGTGTAGAGAGCGTCAAGCCTCGCGACCTTTTTGTCAAGAAGGTCTCCGCCACGGCTCTCCCCGTAGATAAGCAGGGTGTACTCTCGGGTAGCTCACTGCCCGCTGTACGCATCGACCTAACCACCGCTGGAGAGAAGGGCAAGACGACCCTCGAGAAGCTACAGCTAGAGATCTCTAGCGAAGGCATTGAGGAGCTCGCACTATACGCTACAGGAGCTATCAGTGAGTTTGATGAAGCTCATCTGATCGCAACGGTCAAGCCACAAGCTACGCAGACGGAGGTCATCTTTAAGTTTGACCCCGCCGATACACTGAAGCTACCACGCACGCAGTACTACTGGGTCAAGGCTCAGCTCGCTGGCGACCTCAAGGTAGGTACTCCTATCTCGGTTGCCGCCAAGAGTGTTACCGTCGGAGGTACCAAGTACGATGTGAAGCAGGAGAAGCCCTTTGACACGAAGACGCGTCAGGGCGGACTCCAAGGCACGCTCCGTGTTGGCTCGAGCAGTGCTGCCTCCTACAAGAGTCTGGCTGCAGCCGCTAAGGATCTGACCAAGCAGGGTGTCTCTGGTGCTGTCACCGTTGAGGTGGAGCCGGGTGAGTATCCTGAGACAGTTCTCCTCGAGCGTGTCCCCGGAGCCTCTGCCAAGAACAGCATCACCATCGTTGGTCTTGGCAACTCTCGTGACGAGGTCGTTATCTCTGCCAATGGGTATAACAAGCCTATTGGAGACGATGCCTATCGACGTTACTATGGTGTGATGACCGTACGCAATACCCCCTATGTGACGCTGCGCAATATGACGATTCACTCGACAGACCTCGGATTCCCAACGATGGTCTACGTTCAGGAGAACTCATCGCACTTCACGATGGACAATTGCCATGTCTACACCAAGAACACGAGCAATATGAACTACAACATGTCTCCGCACCTTGTCAAGATTGAGGCGGCCAGCAATCCACACGCACAGAGCTGTGATGTCTTGGTTGAGAACTCGCTCTTTGAGGGTGGACACATTGCTCTACAGATTGGAGGTACCAGTACTGTTGCCAACCCCGTAGGTAAGGGCTACACGGTGCGCAACAACCGCTTCGTAGATCATAGTGGCAAGGCAATCTATGTCATTCGTTCCTCCGAAGTCCTTATCGAGGGCAACGAGATGGTACAGCAGATTACGCCTCAGAGAGAGTACATCGGTATCGATGCAACCTTCCACACAGATGCCAAGGTCATAGGCAATGACTTTGACCTGACACAGCCCGAGGCCTATAAACTCAGTTCACTACACGGCATCTCTGTCCGTGAGGTGCAGGGCGAGGGTCTACTCGTTGCCAACAATGTGATCCGCATCACGCGTGGCTCTTCTGATAGCCGTGCCTTTAAGGCGAGCAACGTTACGGGACTGAGCTTTGTCTTCAACACCGCTATAGCTCGTGACGGCAAGAGTACAGCACTCCTTATGCTCAACGGCGATATCTCTTCGTCTCAGCTCTCAGACAACATCCTGCAGAACCGAGACGGTGGAGGCATCCTCTTTAGCAATCAAGCTCTCCCCAACAAGCAGCTCACTTGCGACCGCAATGCGCTCTACACCTCTGACAGCAAGGGCGTACTCATCACCGCTAAGGGTAAGAAGTACGACGCAACCAACTATCAGCAGGCGACAAAGAGCACAGCATCCAAGGTCGTAGAGGTAGCCTTCGTCTCTGACAAGGTACTCTACCCGAAGGATATGACCGTACTGCCACAGGGTGCTCCGCACGCTGCTATCACGACGGACATCCTTGGCACAGCTCGTGACAAAGAGCATCCGACCGTTGGTGCTTACGAGCAGGATCCTAATGTAACCGACGAGGCTCCTAAGCTCATCAACAAGCAGGTAGTTCGTGCGCTACATCAGTCCGCTACGATCTCTGTCGAGCCGGATCAGATGACCGACGTCTACCTGATGACGATTGCAAAGGGCGAGGAGGCTACGACAGCTCCAGATGCCGCTACGATACGAGACAAGGGCAGACACTTCACCGCTCTTGGCAAGCGTGCGACTGAGTTTACCATCATGGGGCTAGAGCCTGAGACCACTTATGAGGTCTATGGACTCCTCCACGGTACGCTCAATAATAAGGATGCCGAGCCTGAGCTCCTCTTTACCTTTACTACTACCTATATGCCTACGCGAGTGGCTACCTTTGAGAAGGACAACCGCACCATAGAGGGTGATGTCGTCTACTCAGGGACCAATAGCTTCGCAGGAGTCAAGGTCGTCGAGGACTTCACCCGCTCACGCAATCAGATTGCTGAGATGGCGGGCGATAAGGTGACCATCACCGTGACCAACTCTAAGAGCAAGATACCACAGCGAGGCTTCTCGCTCATGGCAGACCGCCCCGTCTATATGCGCATCGATGGTGGTACACGTATCACACTCTCCGCTACTGAGCAGGAGTGGGCTTACGTAGACCTGGCTCAGAGAGGCGACATACGTGAGGTGACCCTCGAGAGCCGTGGCAAGCTATGGATCGACGACTACAACGGCGATGCCCTCGCTATGCAGCTCGCTATCGCTCCCGTGACCATCAGTCTCGGGCAGCAGGCTCAGCTAACGGCTCAGGTGATCCGTGGTGTGGCTCCTTATAGCTATAAGTGGTCACAAGGCGACTCGCTACAGACTGTCTCCGTAGCTCCTACGCAGACGACACGCTACAGTGTCACTGTGACAGATGCTGCTGGTAGCCAAGTCACCGAGAGCGTCTATGTCTACGTCAATGGACTACACGGCGAGGCTATGGTGGCAACCTTTGAGGAGGAGCCACTCTCTAGCGAGGAGCCTTACAGCCAAAAGGCTCCATTCGGCAGCGGTTCGTTCGCTTTCTCCAACAGCTACAATGCTGAGTGGAATAGCTGGAGTGGCTTTGCCCTAGCAGCTAGTGCCGATACGACCTACACGGGCGACTTTGCGACGCAACAGTACAACAACGTCGTCGGTGGTGGTCATGAGCTGGAGGGTAAGTCCAAGCAGTATGTCGTGGCTTACTGTCCAGGAGATAATCCTCAGTGGGGCTCTTACAATCCCGTCGTCACGGTCATGCCTAGTAGCGACCGCAAGGTGCAGCTCGAGGGTGTCTATCTGACCAACACGGCCTGGGTCAAGAGCTTTGCCACCCAGGGCGATAAGAACTATGGTCGTCCCGCCTTTGAGGAGGGTAGCTTCTTTATCGTGACCATCACGGCTGACAATGGCAAGAAGGTTGAGGTACCACTCATCGACTATCGCAATAAGAAGCGCGAAGTGGTCAACGACTGGAAGTGGGTCGATCTCTCCTCTCTCGGTGAGGTCAAGACGCTCAAGTTCTCCGTCCAGTCGAGCGACACCTATGCGCCTAGCTACTTTGCGATGGACAACCTGCACATCAAGCAGGATGCCTCTACCAAGCCAGCCAAGGAGCAGATAGCCCTCGAAGTGGTCGCAACCACTGAGAGCACAGCGCAGATACGCTGGCAGACGCTCCCCACGCAGGTGAGCTACACCGTAAGCTATCGTCCTGTAGGTGCTGACGCTAGTGCGACGCAGACGATGCGCCTCGATCCTACGCAGCAGCTCCGCTCGCTAGAGCTTCGTGACGGCTACGTCTACACCACCCTCGAGGGGCTACAGATGGGTACACGCTATGAAGTCACCGTTGAGGCGACCATCATGCCCGCTATGCAGACGGTCGCTCAGGGTAAGACCACCTTCACGATTCAGTCGACGGCTATCAACGCTATCGACAGCGAGACAGCACGTATCGTAGCGACACCCGAGGGTATCCTCGTGATGGGTCTACAGGGTGCGACCATCGAGCTATACACCGCTAGCGGTGCTCAGATAGGTCACTACCAGATAACTGAGACAGAACAGCTCATTGCTGAGCCATTCCAGTCTGGTATCTACATCATCGCAGCCCACAAGGCAGGCGAGGTACGCACCTTCCGACTGATTCTCTAGTGACTTCACAGCTACAGGCTCCGACGGAGAGCATTCTCTGACAAGCGGAGCCTGAGCTTCACAACATGCGTAGCCCCACTCGGTCATCGTGCCGGGTGGGGCTACTGCTTTGAGAAAAGCCAGGCATGGGCTAGCTCAACTCGAAACTGTTGTAAAAGTCAACAGTCAGGACATGTCCAGACTTTGCAGAAAGGATAAAGCGCAAGGCGCTGAGGGGGAGGTCTGAAGAGAGCATACCTCCGTATGTGACCGAAGCCGAATCCCCAAAGCAACACAGCGATTCGCCTTTATGCAACAGCCTTCCATTGACGAGGAGCGTACGACACTCTACCCTTTTAGACGGTTCAAGGTACGTACAGAGCAGACCCGGACTGCAAGGTCGTTGGCGTTGACTGCATAGATACGTGCTGTAAGGCTCCAATTGATATCTGTGCCGTTGTCGTCCACGATTTGTAGCATGGGGATGTAGTTGGTGTTGCCTATCGAGTGATACACTCTGTAAAAGTCTCCACTTGGGTAGTATACCGCTTGCGCTACATTCATCCCTTGTCTATTGACATACTTGCCAAACGCTTTCTCCTGCCCACCTCGCTCGTTGAAGCTCGCTCCGCAAAGAGGCACGCCTGGCACGTCCAGCTCGTCAGCCGTCAGCCGTCAGCTTGTCCACCTTGGCACCGCCCTTGATGCGGACAAGGTAGGGGTTGGGGATATCCTTATAGCGGTCCTTACCGATTTCAGCTCTGTACGTCTTACTATAGTCCACGTCAAAGTATCGGTCGGGAGAGGCGAAGAGTCGTAGCCCGCTCTGGGTCAGTGCGCTCTGCTGTGCGCCCGTGTCGTAGCGTCTGCGGACTCGTAGCCCGTTGACCGTGGCCCCGCTGTCACCTGAGCCCATCTTGCCGGCAAACCGATGCCAAGCTAAAACAATAAAGCGATGCGCCTCTATGGGTACTATTTCCCCTTATCTCATGGTCTCGACGAAGTCTCTTGACAGAGCTAGCATACAAAGCGAGGAGGATGCTACCTTGCTTGTAGGTAGCACCCTCCTCGTGATTAAGTGAGAGAGTCTGTTGCTTAGCGCAACGTGTCTCTATTAGTTATCTCGCTTAGGTCTTGCTGAGTATGATATATTCAGTGCATCAGCACGACGTAGCTCTTGCTTGATATCTGCTATGATTTTCATCTTGGTAGATGCATCGCCCTTGATAGAGATGGTCATCAGCTTGCGACGCTCATCCTGTATCTGAGCTTCTTGATCCTTGACAAAGCCATAAACGGCAGAGGCATCTGTGGTAATCTGGTCGTTGAGCTGGATAGCTGGTGCTGTACCAAACTTAGCCTGTAGCTCAGGAACAGGCTTACCTACGTAGATAAAGGATACAAGAGACTTCTCCTCCAACTTGGTTAGCTCTGTGGCTGTGGGGAGATTCTGAAAGGCTACCTTAGGTGTAACCTCTCGAATACTCGTCACCATCATGATGAAAAACAGAAAGGCAAAAATCAAGTCTGGCAGTGAGGATGTATTCAGCTCAGGCATCGTACGCCCTCCAGCTTGTTTGAACTTTCCCATAATAATGCGCTATAAGTTGAAGATTAGGAGTTGAGTGGCATCTCAGAGATGTGCATCGGATAGCAGTCGACTACAACCTTCTGCTTGTCTGGTGTAAGGTCATTGTATGGCTGACCATACTCCTTCTGAGCGACGATATCCCATACCTCATTGTAAGCGCGGAGTAGCTCGTTCTGTACGTCGATATACATCTGATAGCTGGTCTCGACCTCGTTCTTGAGGGAGATAGCATACGAAGATATCGTCACGAGTCGATCTCCTAGTCCTGCGATGTAGCGTGTCTCCTTCTCTGGGAGATGTGGCAGATCTTGCGGGTTGAGGATAAACTCGACAGTACGATCCTTGAGCCTATCAAGAGGTACGATAGCCATGTCGTCACGTCCTGACGCATCTTTTTTGATGATAGCTATCTGATCCGAGCGGTTCACAAGGATACGGAGTACGTTACGATCACGTATCTCTATATCTTGTTGCTGCTGCTCGGGGGGAACCAACGGCGGTAGGCGCCTCTTTAGTCCCTGATCGGTGTCCATTGAAGTAGTAATCAAGAAGAAGATCAGAAGAATAAAAGAGATGTCGGCCATGGATGACCCATTGATACTGGGTACCTTCTTTTTAGTTTTAGACATTGCTCTTTACTGATGTGTTTGATTACTTACTTGGCAAGACGCTTGCGGATACCACCCCAGATGACACCCACGATGATGAGAGCCACTAGTGTGTAGGTGGTGTAGATGCACATATCGATGATCTTGAGCCACCCTGGAGTGTTGTATTGTGCTGAGTCTTCATTGACAGCCATCGGAGTACCATCGCCTATAGCATAGGTGATGCCGAGTATCACGATCAAGACTATGAATACTAAGAGACTCTGGAGAGCTCTCTTAGGATTGGTGCGGAACCCTTGGATTAGGGAGACGATAGCGAATACTATCGTTGCTATGAGCGTCAGCGCAACAAGTGCATAGCCCCAATACAAAACTAAGTCTGTATTGGCATAGACCTTATTGCCCGCAGCATCTAGCTCGACTCCCCCGACGAAGAACGCAAGGCAGACCGCAACGGAGACTACTAAGAGTACTAGTAGCGTCCAGCTAGAGATCTTACGAATTTTGGTTACTGCCATGGTTGCGTATTACTTATGGAGGTTGTACTTGATAGCAAAGTCAACTAGCGTGATTGAAGCATCCTCCATACGATTGAGGATAGACTCAACCTTAGATAGGATGTAGTTGTAGAAGACCTGTAGGATCATAGCAACGATCAGACCACCGATGGTCGTGATCAGAGCCACCTTCATACCACCAGCGACGACCGTTGGGCTGATATCACCAACCTTCTCAATCTTATCGAATGCCATGACCATACCAACGACGGTACCAAGGAATCCGAGTGAAGGTGCAATAGCGATGAAGAGGGTAATCCATGAGAGGTTCTTCTCAAGGAGTCCGCCCTGTACACCACCGTAGGAGACGATAGAACGCTCGACTACGTCGATGCCCTGGTCAAAGCGCATCAGTGCCTGGTATGCGATAGAAGCAACAGGACCACGTGTGTTGCGTGCGATGTCCTTAGCTCCATTCATGTCACCGCGGTTGAGAGCCTCCTCGAGCTTGCGTAGGAATGCCTCGTAGTTATTGTCTGCTAGGTTGAGGTAGATGATACGCTCTAGGCAGAGAACGAGACCGAGGATCAGGACGAGTGCGATGAGTGCCATAAAGTCAGCACCACCCTCGATGAACTTGGTCTTGAGAGCCTGGTGGAAGGTCTGATCAGCCGTAGCGTCTTGCTCCATGACAGCCTCCATGTCGACTTCAACAGCCTCATCAGCGACAGCTGGTGTCACCTCCTCTGTGGTGTCTGTAGCTGCTGGAGCAGCCTCCTGTGCGTAGGTCATCTGTGTGAGGCCCAGTGTGAGTAGAGCCATGCATGATAACGTTGCAAATAACTTTTTCATTGCGATAGTTGTGTTAGTTGATTATTTCTAGTTTGATTGTTATTACTGCGGAGAGAGAGGGATTCGAACCCTCGAAACGTTTTCGACGTTTACACGCTTTCCAGGCGTGCCTCTTCAGCCACTCGAGCATCTCTCCTTATGGGTCTATTTTGTTTGTTCTGTCTTGCTATGCTTACTTGTTCTTTCCAGCTATCTGTGTCAGTAAATAGGCTCTCTTGATCCGTTTAGTAGTGCAAATCTAAAGAAATTTGGCGACTTAGCACGCATCTAGACCGTCGACCTCGCTTTTCACAACCTAATTCGGGAGGCTTTGTGATCTGTCACGATCGTCGGCTAGCCGACTAAGTCTAACGAAAAGAGCCGTATAGCATTGCTTGTCGTATGCTCTGCCAAGCTCTCTAGCGAGATGCCTATCTGATCTGCGACATAGCTAGCTGTATGAACTAAATATGCTGGCTCATTGCGCTTCCCCCGCTGGGGAATAGGAGCCAAATAGGGTGCGTCTGTCTCTAGAAGCATCTTGTCTAGAGGTATCTGAGACAGTAGTCGAGCGGTGCGAGACCGCTTATAGGTTACATTGCCATTGATCCCTATCATCATCAGTGGCAAGTGATCCAATATGCGCTGTAGCTGTGTCTCCTCGCCTTCGAAGCAGTGAAAGACTCCTCGAAGCTGCTCGGGAGCGAAGTGAGAGGTCAGGAGGTCGATCGTCTCGTCCAGTGCTGATCGTACATGCAGTATCACCGGTAGGTCTAGCTCTGTAGCCCATCCGACCTGCTCGATGAGAGCTTTCTGCTGCTCGTCGGCGTAGGTACGATCCCAGTAGAAGTCTAGTCCGATCTCCCCTATCGCTACTATTGCCTCACTAGACTGAGCTATGTATTGGCGTAGCTGACGTAGCTGCTCGGCGTAATCTGCCTCCACCGAGGTGGGGTGCAGCCCTAGCGCCATCGCTGTACGATCAGGATAGCTGCGGTGAGTCTCGACAAGTAGAGGAAGTGACGTGAGATCTACATTGGGCATAACCATATAGCCTACCCCCGCCTGACGGGCTGCTGAGATGACAGCCTCTCTATCTGCGTCATACTCGACACCATATATATGTGTGTGGGTATCTATCAGCATATCTCTGTCCTACCTCTTCGATCTAACCAAAGGGAAGCTCTCCCTTTCGCTACAAAGTCACCAGTCCTTCGCTAAGGACTGAGCGTTTAAGTATTGCGCTCCGCTATTTTGGTTACAAAAGCGCGCAACTGCGTAGCCTCTCTACCACAAGCTGACTCCAAAGCCTTCAGCGCACTCTGCGCCTCTGCTAAGTAGTCTCGCACGAGTGCCTGCACTTGTGTAGCTACGTCCATCTCGTCATATAGAGCCTTGACAGCTGAGATCTTCTCTTCAGCCTGCTCGTTAGATCTACGCATCGCCTCTGTGAGTGCTTGTCGCTGAGCGGGAGAAGCTGTAGCATAGGCGAGTGTATGGAGGATAGTCTTCTTGCCCTCTAGGATATCCCCTCCGAGAGGCTTGCCAAAGGTCTCACTATCTCCGTATAGATCTAAGTAGTCATCTTGAAGCTGAAAGGCTAACCCGAGGTTCCACCCAAAAGCATAAGAGGACTCGAGCTCTGCAGCACTCCCCTTCGAGAGGATAGCTCCAAAGCGCGTTGCCGTGGCTATCAAGATCGCTGTCTTGTAGCCGATCATCTCTAGGTATTGCTCCTTAGAGACATAGTCTAGCTGCTCATACTCCAGGTCTAGTTGCTGACCCTCCATGATGAGCGTAGCCATCTTATTGAAGTCTTGTATCAGATCAAGGAACATCTCAGCAGAGACACCCTCTGTAAGCATCTGATAAGCTAGAATGAGCATAGCATCTCCCGAGAGGATGGCAGGTGTCAGTCCATACTTAGCATAGACCGAGGGCTTGCCGCGCCGTACGGGAGAATTGTCCATCACATCGTCATGTAGTAGCGTAAAGTTGTGAAAGACCTCTAGGGCTACTATAGGCGATGCTACCAAGGGGGCCTCGGGACGTAAGTACGCCTGCATCAAGAGAGCCAGGACTGGACGCACACGCTTAGCTCCCTCTTGCTCCAACGTGTATCGTATCGGAGCGTAGAGAGCTTGAGGTGTGCGCTTATCTAGCTTCAGACGCTGCAGTGTATCCTGCACTATCTGACGATAAGCCCCCAGATCTTTGGCTTCTACTGTGTGAGACATTCCTTGGTTAGTATGAGGTGTAGAGACTTCCTGTGATACGATGCTAATGGGTGATATAGCCATCTACCTACCAGAGCTACTTGGTAGCAAGTTGGGTCAACAACGTAGGGAGACACCTATATCATCCGATAGCGCATTGTGTTATTACAGAAAGGAGGTCACGCCTTTTGCATTAGCCTAGCACGAAGGCAACAGGTAGCGTAAAGTAAGAGCGTACAGGCTTACCACGCTGCTTACCTGGCGTCCACTTAGGCATAGACTTAAGCACACGGATAGCCTCTTTGTCTAGTGCGGGGTCTACCTTGCGTGCTACAATCACATCTCCGATAGATCCGTCCTTCTCCACGACGAAGCGGAGCACGACCTTACCCTGGATGTTGTTGTCTAGAGCACTCTGTGGGTACTCGATGTGATTAGCAATCCACTTAAGCATTGAGGGTATATCACCCATGGGGGGTACAGCGGGATTCTCAACGATCTCGAAGATCTGATCCTCAGGCTCCTCGACTGTCTGTACAGGCTGTACGATAACGGGTGGCGGTGGTAGCTCACGATCCTGGTCTACAGAGACAATTGAAATCTTAGCAACCTCCTTGCTATCGTCCACTACCTTAAACTCCTCAGGTAGTGCTACCTCTACGACCTCCTGTGGAGCCTCTGGTTCGGGCTCGGGCTGCTCTTGTTGCTGCTCGTTGATGATGAGCGCATCATCGATGTCGGCGATATTGAGTGCAGTCATATCGTCTGTACTATCGTCCTTTGTAGAGGTCCACTCTAGAGCGGTATAAAGGATACCTAGAGCTAAGACAAATCCCATAGCCAACGATAAGGGTATCGTCCTTCTTAGGTCTGCGTGGGGTGATTTCTTGATTTCCATATAGCGAGTTATCTTATTTCTTCGGTGGAATGGTAGTTCTTTTGGAGTGTGCTATCACGTATAGCTAGCTCTCTCGGCACAAATGTACGAAGATTTTTGCGAGTAGCCTACATCACCCAGTTAAGTCTGCCCTAAAAGGTGCGATGCCACACGCCAAAAGAACCCCCTCCCCGACGGATAAGTTACTTCTTAATGTTCGGCAACTCAAGGCCGTAGCCCTTCTTCTTGTCAGCTGCCTTAAGGAGTATAGCCGTGATGAGTGCTACTACACCAAATGCGGTAAAGACAAGCATAGCCTGGAAGTAATTCTTAGGCTCTCCAGGAGCTACATTCTGGTTGTTTGCATCGAGGATGGCACCAATGAGCATTGGCACAGACATGAGACCGATGTTCTGAATCCAGAAGATAGCTGAGTAAGCGGAGCCTAGCACCTTACCTGGGATGATCTTAGGTACGGAAGGCCATAGAGCTGCAGGAACCAGCGAGAAGGAGATACCTAGTACTACGATTGCTATGATAGCGATGGTAGCCGCCAGTCCATGAGAGACACTTCCGAATGGGAAGAAAGCAAACGTACCATGGCAGACGATCATCAAGATAGCACCGATCATCAGCATCGTCGCACCTTTGCCACGAGCATCTAGATAAAAGCCCAAGATTGGGGTTATCACCATAGCACCTACGGGGAAGAGACTAAAGATCTTAGCAGCGACATCAGCTTCAAAGCCTACATTGCTCACAAGCATCTCAGTAGCAAACTTCTGGAAGGGGAAGATGGCTGAGTAGTAGAGCACGCAGAGGATCGCAACGATCCAAAACATCGAGTTGCCAAAGACATGACCGAGGTCTCTAAACTTAAAGGGCTCCTCTTCCTCTTTCTCCACAGCTGCATGTGCTGCTTCTAGCTGCTGGTCGAGCTTCTTATCCATAAAGAAGTAAACCACGTACAGAAGTAGAGCTACGACAAGGAGACAAGTACCAAAGAAGACGGAAGCGCGTACAGTACCATACTGCTCAGCGATCATCGGTGAGAGCCAAAAGACTGCGAAAACACCCAAACGAGCTACAGCCATCTCGATACCCATAGCGAGAGCCATCTCCTTGCCCTCAAACCACTTGACGATGGATCGAGAGACCGTCACGCCTCCCATCTCTGTACCGCAGCCGAAGAGTGCAAAACCCACACAAGCTAGCTTGGCGGAAGCTGGTACACCCGTCCAGAAGCTGTTGAAGAAGTTGTACCCGAAGCCTCCTGCATTAAATGCGGGACTCAGTGCGTACAGCTTGATCAAAGCTCCAATCACCATCAGAGAGCCCGATAGGAGGAAGGTAAAGCGTACACCCATCTTGTCTAGGATGATACCTGCGAAGATGAGGAAGAAGAAGAATACATTGATAAAGAACTCACTACCTCCATAGGTCCCGAAGACGGTAGAGCTCCAGTTAAGCTCTGACTCAACCATCGTCTTGACAGGTGAGAGGATGTCTACAAACATGTAGGCAAAGAACATCGTGAGTGCGACTAGTGCCAGTGCTAGCCATCTCATCCCTGCGCTGTCTCGCAGGGTCTTCAATTGTGTAGATTCAGTCATTACGTTATGTAGTATGTTTAGTTTGTTGATGCGTATATATAGGTAGAGCGTCTAGCCCTCATTGATGGGCTGGGCGCTCTTGTTGTATCGTGGGATAACTCTTGAGTAGCTCGGCAACGATGAAGTTGCTACCACCGACGAAGATCAAGTCGCCTGCATTAGCAAGCGCCACGACCTCTCGCAGTGCCTCCTCTACCGAGGGATAAGCTCTCCCCCTGAGGCCGATAGCCTCAGCACGTTGCAGTAGCTCCTCGGCGGGTAGCGTACGCTGTGACGCTGTCGTGCAGAAGTAGTAGCGAGCTGATGAAGGCAAGAGAGCCAAGTTGGTGTCTATATCCTTGTCGGCACTCATACCTACTATTACATATAGGTGATCATAGGTTGCCTCTTCGAGTTGGTGCGCTACGACAGCTATACCAGCGGGGTTGTGCGCTGTATCGCAGACGATATGCGGATCTGTCGAGAGCGTCTCCCAGCGGCCACGCAGTCCTGAGAGCTTGTACAGCTCCGCAAAGCCTCGCGCCACCTCCTCATGAGTGAGTGGTGTGTCGAGCACTTTGTCATCTAGGATGCGGAGTGCGGTTAGGACGGTATGAGCATTTTCCAGCTGCGCATCGCCCGAGAGCGGCGTCTCTATGAGTCCATAATCGACAGTGTCCAGCTGCATACCAGGATGTAGCTCATCGTATCGCTTGATCGTGTGCTCATCTTCGCAGAAGGTGATCGGAGCATGACGCTCATCAGCCATCTGCTCAAAAAGCTCACGCACAGAGCCTCCAGCATTCCCAATGACAGCATGGACACCCTCCTTGATGATACCCGCCTTCTCATAGGCAATCGCCTCGAGTGTATTGCCGAGATATTGCGTATGATCCAGACTAATGTTGGTTATGATCGAGAGCTTAGGCTGTATCACATTGGTACTGTCTAGTCGTCCTCCTAGCCCTACCTCGATGACAGCGTAGTCCACCTCATGGGTGTGGAAATGCTCAAACGCCATCAAGGTCGTGTACTCAAAGAATGAGGGACCGACAGACTCAATCAGCGGACGAGTCCGCTCGACAAAGGAGACCACCTCCTCCTCAGAGATCATCTCGCCATTGATCCGTATGCGCTCGCGAAAGTCCACCAGGTGTGGCGAGGTAAAGAGTCCCACCTTATAGCCTGCAGCTGTCAGCACGGAGGCTATGAGCGAGGTGGTCGAGCCTTTACCATTGGTACCACCCACATGGATGGTGCGAATGTATCGCTGTGGATTGCCTATCGCCTCGCACATCTGCTGCATGCGCTCTAGGCCAGGCTTATAGGCGTCGCCCCCTTGGTTTTGATAGCAAGGGGTCACTTGGTAGAGATAGTCTACCGTTTCTTTATAGTTCATTGTTGAGCTTGCGCATGATGGTCTGTGAGCGATCAGGCCCTACAGATATGATCGAGATAGGTACTCGTAGTTGCGCCTCTAGGAAGGCCACATAGTGACGGAAAGCGTCTGGTAGCTCTTGCTCCGAGCGGCAGCCGTCTAGTGGCGTCTGCCAGCCTGGTAGCTCCTGGTAGATAGGCTCTATGTCCGCCTCGAGTGAGTACGGCATATTCTTGTACTCCTTATCTCCTATGCGGTAGGCGACACAAGCCTTGATCGTCGGGAGCGTGTCTAGCACATCACTCTTCATCATGATCAGATGCGTCACACCGCTAAGCATGATCGTGTAGCGCAGCGCTACAAGGTCTATCCAGCCACAGCGACGAGGACGCCCCGTCACCGCGCCAAACTCATGACCACGATCGGCCATCAGGTGCCCCACCTCATCTTGTAGCTCTGTGGGGAAAGGTCCTGACCCGACACGTGTACAATATGCCTTGAAGATACCGTAGACGCGACCTATTGCCTTGGGCGAGATGCCCAGACCGATACAGCAGCCAGCACTTACCGTGTTACTACTAGTCACAAAGGGATAAGTACCAAAGTCCACATCCAGTAGCGAGCCCTGCGCACCCTCAGCAAGGACGTTCAGCCCCTCCTCGAGTGCTTCGTTGATGAGGATCTCACTATCTACAAACTGGTAGCCCTTGAGGTACTCAATGGCTTGGTAAAAAGCCTCCTCCATCTCAGACAGCTTGGATAGGTCAGCACCCATCTTCTGCAATAGATCCACGTGACGATCCCGCACAGCTTTGTAGCGGGTCTCAAAGTCTCGCTCTATGTCACCGATGCGTAGGCCCGTGCGAGCCACCTTGTCGGTATAGCAGGGTCCTATACCCTTGCCCGTGGTACCAATCTTAGCAGCACCCTTAGAGAGCTCCTGAGCAGCATCTAGCAGACGATGCGTCGGGAGGATCAGGTGCGCCTTGCGGGATATGACTAGTCGCTTCTTGATGTCGTGGCCGCTCTGAGCCAGCTGCTCAGCCTCCTCACGTAGTAGGACGGGGTCGAGTACGACACCGTTGCCGATCATGTTAAGCTTGTTGCCCTGGAAGATGCCTGAGGGGATCGAACGCAATACGTAGCGCTGTCCCTCAAACTCCAGTGTATGCCCCGCATTAGGGCCTCCTTGAAAGCGTGCTACCATTTGATAGCCTGGGGTTAGGACGTCAACGATCTTGCCTTTGCCCTCATCGCCCCATTGTAGTCCGAGTAGGACGTCTACCTTTTTCTTGTTCATGTCTTAATATATCTCTATCGATCAGCGACTTGAGGAGGCTTGTTGTAGCCACCCGACTGAGTTGCCGACCTCTTGTTATTCGTTTTAGCAGTCTCACGCTCGCAGCGCTGGCATAGTCCGTAGAAGATCAGCAGAGGCTGTACCAGACGATACCGATGCGGCGTAGTATGACGTAGAGCCTTGAGACGTCGAGGCTGTCTATAGAGCACCTCAGCACCACAGCAGCGACAGCGACAGACAGCATAGAGACTAGCCTGCTCACTGGTCAGATAGTGCGCTTCGCTCGCCTGCGGGAGCTGTACGATCAGCCCCGCCTCAGCCAGCAGACGCACAGTACTATAGACCGTGCCGCGACTCTGGCGATAGCCCTCCTCCTTCAGCTGAGCCATCAGCTCCTCTGTCGTAAAGATACGACGCTGCAGACTGACCACCTGAGCGATCTCTACTCGCTCAGAAGTCAGCTGATAGCCGTGCTGCTTGAGAAAGGCCTTAAAAGGCGACACCAAATCCGACATCATACTGCGCCACGCCCCTATCGTAGGAGGCGTGACATACTACCATTTTACTGCGTTACACATTCGTGAGGACCACATCTGTAGTAGCCCCACAGCGAGACGCGTCACCACTTCGTGCGACACGCTCCACGGTAGTCCCCTACCCCACTTCGTCCTCCAGCTGAGAGCAACGAGTGCAGCGGGATCTGACCGATGTCGCAAAGTTATACAAATTACTTTACTTACGCCACCTCTCGACCAGCACCAATTCCGCAAGTCGAGTTACTCGTCTCATCTGAAATCCCTTTGCTCAATAGCAATCTGCATTTTACTCAACTCTCTCCGCGAAACTACTCAAATCTCTCTGCAAGCTTACGAGTAGCGCTATGTTGAGACGCACGTAACGGACGCGGTAACTTTTAACGGGGACGGACGCCCTCCGCCTCAGCACGAGTCGTGCGTACCTACAAATGTTACCCATCAGATCGCTTCCATAGCTCTGATCCCTCAGATCGCTCCGATAGCTCTGATAAAAAGGACCTCGTGAGAGGTCCGACGCATCGTAGCCGTCGGTCGGAGGGGCAAAAGCCCCGAACGACCGATGGATAGGCGGACGTGGTAGGTGGTCGACCCCTTGTGGGTCGGACTAAGCGAAGCTTACAGTCATAGTCCGACCTCCCACACAGGGGAGGTCGTTATGCGGGGTGTACCCATCGGCTCCCCCAGTCGGAGGGCGTAGCCCGAACGACTGGGGGAACAAGACGTCGCCCATTGGTCGACCCCTTGTGGGTCGGACTAGACGAAGGATGCAGTCCCAGTCAGAACGCTCTTATCTTTCTAGAACTTCCCAGTTTTTCCTCCTTGCAGTAGTTACGTCAGTAGCGCTGCACCTGTTTTCATCCCTTTTCTTAGAGGAGCGATCTACTATAACAATAGTGCCACTACTCTTTCCCCTCCGATTGGGAAGACTATTCATCAACTTGGTCATAGCCTTGCCATTGATACGATTACTGTAGCAACGAATCTTCGTCAATCTAGCACGCCCAGACACGTTCAAGTTAGTCAGCTTATTGTCTTCGCAGTAAAGCTCTGTCAAGGCGGTGTTCTTTGACACGTTCAAACTGGTCAGTTGATTGTAGGAGCAGTCAAGCTCTGTCAAGGTGCTGTTATTTGACACGTTCAAGCTGATCAGTTGATTTTCGGAGCAGTAAAGCTCTGTCAAGGCAGTGTTCTTTGACACGTTCAAGCTGGTCAGCTTATTGTGTTCGCAGTAAAGCTCTGTCAAAGCGGTGTTCTTTGACACGTTCAAGCTGGGCAGCAGATTGTAGGAGCAGTCAAGCTCTGTCAAGGCGGTGTTCTTTGATACGTTCAAGCTGGGCAGTTTGTTAAGGCCGCAATGAAGCTCTATCAAGGCGGTGTTCTTTGATACGTTCAAGTTGGTCAGTTGATTGCTGGAACAGTCAAGCTCTGTCAAGGCGGTGTTCTTTGATACGTTCAAACTGGTCAGCTGATTGTTGAAGCAGACAAGCTCTGTCAAGGCGTTACAGTCCGATACGTCCAAGCTGGTCAGTTGATTATCTGCACAGAATAGCGTCCTCAAGGCGGTGTTCTGTGACACGTTCAAACTGGTCAGTTCATTGTCGAAGCAGTAAAGCGTTGTCACATCGCCACGGATGGTGATCGTTTGGCTAGTGAGCCTGTAGGACTTGCGACCGTAATCGTCCGTTTTCCCAGTCTCTTGAGCTCCCTCAATGGTGCCGTTGCCATTGGCTTGGATGCCCAAATAGATTTTCTCTCCGACAGTTCGGGAGGTGGTCATGGTGATGACGCCTTCGGCGAGGAGGGTGGTGGACGCTAGCAGCGTGCCGAGAATGGCGAAGAGCCAGATGCGTAGATGTTTGCTCATAATGTAGCTAGAGATTAGAATTGGGGGGGGGGGCTGTGAGGGTTCTGCCGTGTGAGTGATGTTTTCTGCGAAGTTATACCTTTACTTTGAGTTGTGCAAGAGTTTAGAAATTAGAGGGGAGACGAGTAACGGTTGTAGGGGGCTGTGTCAATAGTCCATTTGTCGTTTGAGAGAGGGGGGAGGCTGGGAATTT
>ERZ773148.664-NODE-664-length-29444-cov-17.551669_pt1 | contig 29444 bp, 27 predicted proteins | sample MGYA00580846_ERZ773148 | MGnify/ENA primary metagenome ERZ773148 (study PRJEB29015, sample SAMEA2737879) | human gut metagenome | biome: human gut; feature: human-associated habitat; material: faeces | place: China | collected 2012 ... | reverse complement strand
TCCCGCAGCAAAAAGCAGCAGACCGGCGGCGAGAGCAGGGCTGAAGAAAAAGAATTAAAAAGTGCTGTTATAACTTTTGATCCCCATCCCGACTTAGTATTAAAAAAGGATGCTAATGCTACTTCAATTATGACTCTTGATGAAAAAGCAGCACTAATCGCTTTAATGGGAATAGATTATTTAATTGTTGTTGAATTTAATCAAAATGTTGCAAATATGACAGATAGTGAATTCGTTAATCAATTCTTAATTAAACTTAATGTTAAGGAAATAGTAGTTGGATTTGATTTTTGTTTTGGAAAAAATGGCATAGGTAAGGCAGAAACAATTTCAAAACTAGCAAACGGCAAGATTAATACAACAATTATTGATAATAAAACCTATCAAAATGAAAAAATTGGTACCGCAATGATTAAAAAAATGCTACTTCAGGGCAATGTTTCACTAGCAAATAAACTATTAGGTAGATATTATAAAATAAGTGGGGAAGTAAAAAAAGGAAATCAAGTTGGTTCTACTATCAATCTTCCCACCGCAAATATCGAAATAGGTGAAAATGATGCTAAGATAAAACTAGGAGTTTATGCCTCAAGAATATTAATTGATGGGAATTACTATTATGGTTTCAGCAATTATGGTAACAATCCTTCGTTTAATAAGCGTGATCATTTTATTTTAGAAACTAATATATTCAATTTTGATGGCAATTTATATGGAAAATATATTACTATTGAATTAATAGATTTTATCCGGGATGAAAGATGTTTTAATAGTAAAGATGAATTTTTAGCACAAATTGCTAAAGATAAAGAAGTAGCTATGGCAATATGTCAAAAAGAATTTAAATAAATATCTTGCTAAATATAGAAAAATATGGTATAATAATGTTGGCCTTTACTAAGATATTCGATGTTTCCGACGATTTCCTAAGTTAAGGCGACTATAATACACACATTGTGTAAGAATGGAGGAAAAAATATGGCTTGTATTTCTAAAGAAGAAAAGGCAGCTATCATTGCCAAATTTGCTCGCACTGAAGGTGACACTGGTTCACCAGAAGTACAAATCGCGATTTTAACAGCTGAAATTAATAAGTTAAATGAACATTTAAAAGTTCATACTCATGATTTCCACAATCGTAGAGGCTTATTAAAGAAAGTTGGACGTCGTAGAAATCTTTTAGCTTATTTAAAAGATAGAGATGTTCAAAGATATCGTGAAGTAATTGCCAAATTAGGTTTGAGAAAGTAGGACTAAAGGGCACTTATCGAGTGCCCTTTACACTATTTATCTATTTTTATTATAATATTAATCTTATTAATTTAAGTCTAATATAAATGTACGAAATCAAAGAAAGGAAGTTTGCAATTCGGCAAACTAGTGTAAAAAAATGGAAAAACATGTATTTGAGTATTCTCATCGTGACCGAAAAATCGTTGTTGAAATAGGTGAATTAGCAAAGCAAGCTAACGGTGCTTGCCTTGTTCGTTACAATGATACTGCGGTATTAAGTGCAGCAGTAGGAAGTAATCAAGCTATGGCTTCAGACTTTTTCCCACTAACTGTATTATATCAAGAAAAATTATATGCGGCTGGAAAAATTCCTGGTGGATTTTTAAAAAGAGAAGGCCGTGCAACTGAACATGAAACTTTAGTTTCAAGACTAATAGATAGACCAATTAGACCTTTGTTTGCGGAAGGATATCGTAATGAAGTACAAGTTATCAATATGGTAATGTGTGCTAATCCGGATTATTCTTCAGCAATGGCTGCTATGCTTGGTTCAAGTATTGCTTTAACAATATCTGATATTCCTTTTCAAGGACCTATTGCAGGTGTTGTAGTTGGTAGAGTTAATGGAAAATTAGTTCTTAACCCTACTGTTGAAGAATTAGAAAATTCTGATATTAATTTAACTGTTGCAGGAACTAAAAAAGCTATCAACATGGTTGAAGCAGGTGCTAAACAAGTAAGTGAAGATGATATGCTAGAAGCATTATTATTTGCTCATGAAGAAATTAAACGCTTATGTGAGTTCCAAGAAGAAATTCAAAAAGCCATTGGTAAAGAAAAAATGGTTCCAGATTTATTTAAAATACCTGAAGAATTGGAAAAGAGTATTCGTGAATTTGCGGAACCTGAATTAATTCCAGCTATTTCTACTCACGAAAAATTAGCTCGTGAAGCTGCTATTGAAGCTGTTAATGAAAAAACTCGTGAACATTTCAATGAAATATTCGAAAATGATGAAAAATTATCATTACAAGAAATTGAAGAAAATAAAAAATATGTAGATATGGTTCTTGAACATATTCTTGCTGAAGAAGTTAGAAGATTAATTACAAACGATAAAATTCGTCCTGATGGTCGTGCTGTAAATGAAATTAGACCACTTTCTTCAAGAGTTGATATTTTCGAAAGAACTCATGGTTCTGCATTATTTACTAGAGGTCAAACTCAAAGTTTATCAACTGTAACTTTAGGCTCTTTAACTGAATTCCAAATCATTGAAGGTCTTGGAGTAGAAGAAGGCAAACGATTCATGTTACATTACAATTTCCCACAATTTGCAAAGGTCCCCGCGAGAGACGCTCCGACGACCGCAGAGACTTCAAGCGCGCCGAGGGCAGACCCCAGGGCAGATTCCAGGGAAGACCTCAGGGCAGACCTCAGGGTAACCGCCGTGGTCCTCGCGACGAGAAGCGCAGCGGCCCCAAGGTCAACGTGATGAACGAGAAGGCCTTCCCCAAGCTGTAAGCGATGCGAATGAACCGATTCGACGGGGGATGTCCCGCTGTTTCCAACAAACACCCGCAAATGAAACTTACTGCTGACCGTGGACCTTCTCCCACTCCTGGTACTTCTCGATGTAGGGAGCGACGACTTCCCACACCTTGTTCTCCTTCACCAGCTTGTGCACCGCCTTGATGTCGGGGCTCATGAAGCGGTCGCGCGTGTACGGCGTCACCACCTCGCGCACCAGGTCGTACACCTTCTGCAGAGGCTCCGTCGGCTTCTCGCCCAGCAGCCACACGCCCTGGCACGCCGCCAGCAGCTCGATGGCGATCACGTTCTCCACATTCTCCGTCACCTCGATCGCCTTGCGCGCGCAGAAGCCGCCCATGGACACGTGGTCCTCCTGGCCGGCGGAGGTGGAGATGGAGTCCACCACGCCGGGGTGCGCCCCTGACAGAGCGATTATGATGCGTCTGCCATCTCTGGGTAAATTCGATGCCGGCTTGTTACAATAATTTAGAGCTGACTACATATCGACACGGCACCGTGTCGGGGAAAACTGATTTCCACGTGGATATTTCGAAATCCCCACGTGGAGAATAAAAAATTCTTCGGAGGAATGAAATGAAACTTCGGAAGAATCAAATGAAACTTCGGAAGAAATGAATCACGCCCACGTGGAAAATAAAAAATATCCACGTGGAGATTTGAGATTCCCCACGTGGATATTCGAGAAAGGAGGGTGTCGGACGAATTTCCCTGTAAAGATATGTAATTAGAGATTAGAGGTTAGAGGTTAGAGATTAGGGGGGGAGAGGGGCTAGTGGCACTAGTGCTCCTAGTAGATTTAGTGCTCCTAGTCGGTCTAGTGCTTCTAGAGTCTAGTGTCTAATCTCTAACCTCTAAACTTCGCAAATCGGCAACAGGTTTCGCCTTGATGTACGTCCCGTGTGTTCCTACGGCGGCTTACTCATCGGGCTAGCCGAGACAGTCAGCTTCACGCTGCGATTTCGTATCTTTGTGGCGTCTATCAATTTATATAAGAGCGATGCCTAAGAGACTTATCTCCACCCTTTGTCGGTCAGCACTGCTGTTGCTGACGCTATTCCTCTTTAGCCAGTGCGGAGCACGTAAGGCTACACCACGGCGGCCGCATGTCGAGCTACCCGAGTGCAGTATCAGTGATGACGCTTACTCGGTGCCCCAGCTGCCTGGAGCTGAGATGCGTGCTGTGTGGCTTACCTCGATCTTTGGACTAGACTGGCCGAAGGTCTCAGCCGATACTTACCCTGGTATGGTACGGCAGCAGGAGTCGCTCGACAAGATGCTAGATGCTTTTGTGCAGGCGGGGATCAATACGGTCTTCCTACAGGTGCGTCTGCGTGGTGATCTGCTCTATCCGAGCAGTCTCGAGCCACTCTCGCCTACGGTCAGCAAGACGGGTGCGCTACCCAGTGGCTACGATCCCCTTCGGTACGCTATCGATGCGTGTCATCATCGCGGTATGAGTGTACATGCCTGGATGGTAGTCTATCCGCTAGGTACGAATGATCATGTGCGCTCGCTGGCTAAGCAGGGTAAAGGCTTCTACGCCACGCATCCTGAGATGTGTCTCCGACAGGGCAACGCTTGGTTTATGGACCCCGCGCAGCCTGCCGTACGTACCCACATGGCGCAGCTGGTACGCGATTTAGTCACGCGCTATGATGTAGATGGCGTACACCTAGACTATATCCGATATCCTGATGGGCCCAAGAAGTTTGACGACCTCAAGAGCTATCAGCGCATGAACCCTAATCGACTCCCCCGTATGGAGTGGCGCGAGGCGAATGTGACAGCCATGATAGACACGCTGCACCGCACGCTGCAAGAGGTGGCTCCTGAGGTGGCACTCTCTACAGCTTGCATCGGCAAGTATGAGCAGCTACCCAAGCCAGCTCCTGGGGGCTACTTCTGCAAGAATGATGTGTCGCAAGATCCGCTCGTATGGTTTCAGCGAGGCATCGTGGACTTTATCGTGCCGATGATTTATTACAAGGATGGGCACTTCAACTACTACATAGCAGACTGGGCTAAGCGCATCGCTCCTCACGGACCAGTCGTAGCTGGACTAGGCGTCTATCGGCTTTATGACAACTCGCGCTGGCAGCTACAAGACATCTACAATCAGCTCGACACGGTGGCTCATTATGGTCTCTCAGGGGTGAGCTACTACCGCGCTGAGCAGTTCTTGCAGATGTACGATCAGCTACCCGCAGAGCGTCAGGATCAGCTCCTCTTGCCGACACGTCGTCCCGCCTTCGGAGCAGAGTCTCGCATCCCCTTTGGTATGGCACAGATTGAGGAGATCGTAGATCAAGATGATCTGCTGACTATCTCGTGGGGCTATGACCTTCAGGAGCCGACGGGGCACACCTTCAATCTCTACTATCGCCTCTACGGGTCGCATCTCGACTGCCCTCTGGTGCTACTAGGACAAAACCTCTCAGGTCGCTCGGCAACCATCTCGCGAGACTTCCTGCCAGAGGATGTCTTGATCGAGTTCTTTATAGAGCCGACTGTCTTCAGCGGACATACTGGCCAGCTCTCTGCTGGCGCACTCTACTACAACTCCGATGAGCTAAAGAAGTAGTATGTGGGGGCTCTACCTGCACATCCCGTTTTGCCCCACACGGTGCATCTACTGCGACTTTTACTCGCAGAGCGACTTGTCGCTACAGAGTGCCTTCGTGGAGGCTCTCTGCCGGGAACTGACGATCTACCACGACCGTGAGCAGTGGGCTACAGCTCCTCGTACCATCTACCTGGGCGGAGGGACGCCTAGTAGCCTCCCGCTCCCGCTCTTAGAGCGACTGATGCTGCATATCCGCTCGCTGTGGTCGCTAGATGGAACGATCGAGATCACCATCGAGGCAAACCCCGAAGATGTGTCGCCTGAGTGGGCTAGGGGCGTAGCGCAGCTGGGCTTCAACCGCATCAGCCTAGGTGTGCAGAGCTGGAGCGATGAGACGCTACGCTTCTTACATCGCCGACACTCAGCTACACAAGCCGAGCTGGCGATCAGCTATATACGACAGGCGGGCATTAGCAATGTGAGCATCGATCTGATCTTCGCACTACCTAAGGGTTATGAGCAGCACTGGTCCGAGAGCTTGGCGCATGCGTTGACACTGCCCGTGACGCACCTCTCCGCTTATGGCTTGACTTACGAGCGTGGCACACGGCTGGATCGTATGCGGGAGCGCGGAGCGGTGATCCCCTCGAGCGAGGAGACCTATGTGACGCAGTACTATGCGCTGGTAGCAGCTTGTCAGGAGGCAGGCTTTACGCATTACGAATTGTCCAACTGGGCCCTCCCTGGCTTTGCCTCTCAGCACAACAGTGCTTATTGGGACGGTACGCCCTATCTGGGGCTAGGCCCTAGCGCACATAGCTACATGGCGGGGCATCGCTGGTGGAATCTCTCCGACATACACCTATATATAGAGCGACTGCAACAGGACACACTCCCCATAGCTGATGAGGAGTGGCTCACACAGACTGAGCTATACGAGGAGTGCATCATGCTGGGGCTGCGCACTAGTTGTGGTATAGACCTCCGTCGACCCATGTTGCAAGGAGCCCCGCTTATGGAGCGTGCCACCCCGTGGATCAAGCAGGGTCTACTCACCCACACCGCCGATGATCACTTGCGTCTTACCCACGAAGGCTTGGTTTGGTGTGACCGCATCTGTGCAGCACTCTGCTAGCACGCTATGGCTCGCTCATAGGTGTGTCGTGTGGCTAGAGTGGGGGAGTAGGGGAGCCGTGTGAAAGGTTCATTTTACCTAGGTTAAGGTATTGACGGGCGCAGAGATAGCGTCTACCTTTGCAAATAGAAATACCAACATAATGTTTCAAAGCAATGAAGAAAACCGGACTATATTTCGGCTCCTCTACGGGCCATGTCGAGGGCATCGCAGATAAGGTTGCCCAGCTACTAGGAATTGATGCAGCTGACGTGCACAACGTAGCTAATGCTACGCCAGAGTCTGCTATGGAGTACGACCTCCTCATCCTCGGCTCCTCTACTTGGGGCTATGGTGACCTGCAGGACGACTGGGAGGGCTTCCTCCCCAAGCTTGCTAAGCAGGATCTCTCGGGCAAGCAGTTTGCCGTCTTCGGCTGTGGCGACTCAAGCAGCTATTCAGACACTTTCTGTGATGCTATGGCAGAGATTGCTGAGCAAGTCACTGCTGCTGGTGCTACGCTCATTGGGCAGATCCCTGCAGAGGGCTATAGCTACGATGCTACACGCTGTGAGGTGGACGGTCAGCTCGTCGGCTGCTGTCTAGACGAAGACAACGAGAGCGACGAGACGGACGATCGTCTTGACACTTGGGTACAAGCTATCCAAAAGGCATAACGCGTATCTGCGAGGCTTCCTTCATAATTCTTTTTTTCTGTTAGTTAAGTGTGTATGTCGACCGAGTGGGTGATGCTGAGTGATAAGGTTTACGAGTTTCAGAAAGGGATACGTCCTCTATTTCTCTGTACCGTAAGCAGAGAGGTAGCACCTCTCCTAATGAGACGCTTGGAGCGTGCTGGCATAGCTTACCATCTGGAGGAGATCTCTAGTGTGTCACCGCGTGTCAATCTCTTCTTTGGCAAGGAGCTATGTATCGCCATTATCTCTGAGATGGTGAGAGGGCGGTCCTTGACGATGCTCTCGCCTGAGGAAGACTTTATCCTTGGCACCCTGCTCGGCTACGACACTTGTCAGCAGTGCGAGCGCTATCAGCGACGCAAGCAGAGTGCTAGACAGGTTGCCGCCAGTTAACACGAGTCGGCGTCACATAGTTAGACCGTTGGGTGATGGCGTAGTAGTCTGATCTACTCGTCATCACCTGATTGTTTTATGGCGTAGTGGGCTTAGGCGGATTATTTGTAGTATCTATATTTTTCGTATCTTTGCACCACGTTTCTAGCCCAAAGGGGGATCGAGCGTATACGCTACGATCTTAAAATGAGGGCGAGCCGCTAGCTCAGCTGGTAGAGCACAACACTTTTAATGTTGGGGTCATGGGTTCGAGCCCCATGCGGCTCACGGATGCCCCCCAAGAACTTTATAGTACTTTATCAAGTGCTTTATAGTGATACAACACTTCAGTTGGTCTCTCGGTAACTCTTACTGGGAGGCTTCTTTTGTTTTTAGGACTAGTGGGCGAGATTGTTCTGCTGCTTTGCGCTATATTTCTTACCTTTGCTCTCAGTACTATTAGCTACCCTATGAAGTCTCTAGTCAAAGTCTTCCTCACTATACTTCTAGCTACGATAACCTGTCCGCTGGACATGCTAGCGCAGCAAAAAACGTATACAGTCGTGATCGATGCTGGTCACGGCGGTCATGATGCCGGCGCCTGTGCTTTCGGCCGTAAGGAGAAGGATATCAATCTAGCGGTAGCACTCTTGACGCGCAAGTACATTGAGCAGGCGCACCCCGAGATCAAGGTCTATATGACCCGATCTACCGATGTCTTCGTAGGGCTACAGCAACGAGCTAACTTTGCCAATAAGAAGAAGGCCGACCTCTTCATCAGCATCCATACCAACTCGGCCTCGAGCGCCAAAGCCTCAGGCACGGAGACCTATGTACTCGGTTTGCGCCGTGCCAACGATAATCTAGAGGTGTCGAAACGTGAGAACCAGGTAATCCTCCTCGAGAAGGACTACAAGGAGACTTACGAGGGCTTTGATCCAAACAGCACGGAGAGCTACATCATCTTTGAGTTTATGCAAAACGTCCACCTCGCGACCAGTATTGATGTGGCTAGCGAGGTGCAGAAGTCATTTGTCAAGCTGGGACGAGGCAACCGCAGTGTGCGCCAGGGGCCCTTCCTCGTGATACGAGAGACGGCTATGCCGAGCATCCTCATAGAGCTAGGCTTCATCACAAACAAGGCGGAGTCGGACTACCTCGCTAGTGAGAGTGGTCGCAAGGAGCTGGCGCAAGGTATCGCCGATGGCTTCTCTAGGTACTACAAGAAGTATGTACGTGCGACTAGCTCCAAGCAGCAAAAGAGGCAAAAGGTGACCACATCTGACGAAGAGTCTACATCGCAGCAAAGTAGTGCTACGACCTCAGCGAGTGAGGAGTATTACCGCATACAGATCGCCTCTTCACGCCAACCGCTCAAGACGAGTGACCCTTACTTTCGCAACGCAAAGGATGTACAGCGCGAGCAGCGTGGCAAGCTCTACCTCTACACGGTCGAGCAGTGCAACTCTCTCAGTGAGGCACGCCAGGCGCAACAGCGACTTGCTAAGAGCTACCCAGACTGCTACATCGTGCGCTACCGCAAGGGCGTAAGAGACAAAGAAATTTACTAAGAGACACAGCTCGACCATGCCACAGAAAAGACTCACACGACAGACTGTCAAGATAGGATTCTTCACCCTCTTAGCGATCGGAATCCTATACTTAGGGATCACTTACCTCAAGGGGCTCTCCATATCCGCTCGCTCCAAGACCTACTATGTCGCTATGAATGATGTGACGGGGATCAATGTGGCTACACGAGTCTTCGTCAATGGCTACAAGGTGGGCTCTGTACGGAAGATGGACTATGACTACCACAACAATGGCAAGACGATCCTCACGCTCACGCTAGATCCTGACATCAAGCTACCCCAAGGTACGCAGGTGCAGGTCGCTCAGACGCTCTTTAGTGGTGCTTTGGTCAACCTAGTCCTCCCCGAGGTTGAGACGGGGGCTTATCTTAATGCCAAGGACACTATACCTATGTCCATGCGTGCATCTGCCAAGAGCCTAGAGCAGCTACAAGCCGAGTTCGTACCGCGTATCTCTGCCACCCTCAGCAGGATGGATAGCGTCTTGCTACAAGCCAATGCGATCCTCTCGAACCCCGACATAGAGCCGACGCTCGCCGACGTGCGTCAGTCGGCACGGCATATCAACGCTTCGTCAGCGCAGCTACAGCAGTCGCTCCGTTCGCTCCCCACCATTATGGGGCGTATCGATCACACCTCGGCAAATGTGGAGAGCTTTGCCTCTAGGCTAGACTCGCTACAGCTACAAGAGACGGTAGCCAATCTAGAGAGCACCTCGCGTGAGCTCAAGAGCTTTACCCAAAGGCTCAACCAGTCCGATGGTACCGTCGGGCGTCTCCTCAACGAGGATGGGCTCTACAACCGCATCGACAGCGTAACGACTAGCCTCGATGCGCTAATCCGAGACATCAAGGCAAACCCCAAGAAGTACGTCAAGCTCTCACTCTTCTAACCGCAAACCTCTATGACCCGTAATAAAAAGAAACCGCTCAACTGGCTCGATAAGACACTCTTCGTCCTGATGCTCCTTGTCATCGTTGGGATGATTGTAGCGCTCTCTGTCGCTGACGGAGCTAAGCTTTACGTTCTCCTCGGAGGCGGTGGCTTGCTCGTGCTCAACCTGCTCTTCGTCCTCTACTTCGCACGACGTAACAGACTATAAGCGAGTTGAGACTATAAGATGCTCTGGAGACTCTTCATCACATTCGTTCGCATCGGGGGCTTTACCTTCGGTGGTGGCTACGCTATGCTTTCGCTCATACAGCATGATGTCGTGGAGAAGAACCATTGGATGACCAACGAGGAGTTTATCGACCTCTTTGCCGTGTCGCAGTCGCTGCCGGGGGTCTTTGCGGTCAATATGTCTATCTTCATCGGCTATCGCCTGAAGGGCTATCTCGGAGCGGTGACTTGTGCTATTGGTGCGACCTTGCCCTCCTTTATCATCATCCTACTCTTGGCGATGTTTTACCAAGAGGTCAATGACAACGTTTGGGTACAGCGGGTCATGTACGGCATACGTCCTGCGGTGGTGGCGATGATTGCGATCCCCGTCATCACCACTTGGCGTGCGATGAAAGGCACCTGGCGGATGGTTTGGATACCAATCCTGTCGGCTCTGCTGGTCTGGCTTATGGGCGTGTCGCCCGTCTGGATTATCCTCGGCTCTGCCCTCGGAGGAATTATCTATAGTGTCATGAGAAGGAACTAGGACGGCAAGGCAATGATCTACTTACAGCTCTTTTGGGTCTACATTCAGATCGGTATCTTCGGCTTCGGTGGAGGCTATGCGATGCTTTCGCTCATCCAAAACGAAGTGGTCTACAAGTATGGCTGGCTTACGAATCAGCAGTTCACCGACATCGTAGCCGTCAGCCAAGTGACCCCAGGACCGATCGGGATCAACAGCGCTACCTATATCGGCTACACCGTCACGGGTGGCAATATCCTCGGTTCGCTCTTAGCTACGACCGCTGTGATGCTCCCCTCCTTCGTACTCTGCCTCATCATATCCCGAAGCTTCCAAGCTTTTAGAAACAATCGCTACGTTGACGCTGCCTTCCTCGGCATACGTCCCGCCAGTGTCGGACTCATAGCGGCCGCCGCACTGATGCTGATGATACAGCCAGGGCTCTGGACGCTCCTCACGCTCCCCGCTGGCACGCCCATCACGGTGGATAATATCATCGTCACGGAGAACTTCATCGACTACCGCAGCTTCCTCATCTTTGCCGTGACGGGACTCCTCCTATACAAGAAGTGGGTTCACCCCATTCTGCTCATTGTCCTGGCGGGCGTCGCTGGTGCTTTGCTCTACTCTATATGATGATCACCCCTCGACTACACCCTCTCGTTGGCAAGCGAGCTGCTTTCTACACACTGGGCTGTCGGCTCAACTATGCCGAGACCTCGACTATCGCACGGCAGCTAGCGACCGTGGGCGTGGAGCGCATCTCTGACGAGCATCACCACACGATGGAGGTGGTACCTGACATCTGTATCGTCAACAGTTGTTCGGTGACCGACACGGCGGACAAGAAGTGTCGCAGTCTCATCAACCGTCTGCACCGTGAGTACCCCGAGGCACTTATCGTCGTGACTGGCTGCTATGCCCAGCTACAGGGCGACCAGATTGCACAGATGCCTGGTGTAGACCTCGTCGTCGGCTCGGGACGTAAAAGCGAAATCGTCTCGCTCCTCACCGAGCTGTGCCAAAAGCGCAACCAGCCGAAAGCAGCTACGCCCCACGTCACCGTTCGCCGAGAGCTACAACACTTCGAGCCGAGCGTCTCTTCGGACGACCGCACGCGCCACTTCCTCAAGGTACAGGACGGTTGCAACTACTACTGCACTTACTGCACCATACCTGCGGCTCGTGGCATCAGTCGCAACGGATCTATCGCCTCACTGGTGGCGCAGGCGGAGCGTGTCGCTGAGATTGGTGGCAGGGAAATCATCTTGACCGGCGTCAACATCGGCGACTTCGGTCGCACCACGGGCGAAACGCTCCTAGAGCTACTCCACCAGCTGACGCAAGTCGCAGGCATCGCCCGCTACCGCATCGGCTCCATCGAGCCCGAGCTGCTGACCCCAGAGATTATTCAGTTCGTCGCTGAGACAGCGCAGTTCATGCCACACTTCCACATTCCCCTTCAGTCTGGCTCTGATCACGTGCTGCGCCTGATGCGGCGGCACTACGACACGGCACTCTTTGCCGAGCGACTCAAGCTCATCTACGAGTTGATCCCCGACGCTTTCGTCGGTATCGATGTCATTGCGGGCATGCGAGGCGAAATGCCCGAGCATCACGCCGAGACCTTGACTTTCCTCCAAGCGCAACCGTGGAGCCAGCTGCACGTCTTTCCTTATAGCGAGCGCAAAGGCACCAAAGCACTTGAGATCAAGCCCGCTGTACCTGCAGCCGAAAAGAAGCTCCGCACGAAGGAGCTCCTCGCCCTCTCTAGCGAGCGACACAACGCTTTCTGCGCCCCCTTCGCTGGCTCCGTCCGCCCCGTCCTCTGGGAGGAGACACGCCACGGTGATATGATGGAGGGCTTCACCGACAACTATATACGCGTCGCCCAGCCGTACGACCCTGAGCTCGTCGGAGCCATCACCCCCGCACAGCTAGGGCACTGGAGCGTGCGGCGACAAACCTTCACCACCAAGCCATAAGCCGACCTATGAGCCGTCCCGACCTAGCCATCGTCGTCCTCAACTGGAACGGGCGCAAGCTCCTCGAGGAGTACATCCCGCCCCTCGTGGCGCACACACCGCCTGAGGTGGCCGACCTCGTGGTCATAGACAACGGTTCGACAGACGACTCACTCGCTTACCTGCAGGAAGCTTTCCCGCAAGTCAAGCTCGTTCGTCTATCCGAAAACTACGGCTTCGCAGGGGGCTACAACCGAGGGCTTCGTCAGCTCGAATACTCTTATTATTGTCTCCTCAATAGCGACGTACGTGTCTCGCCCTACTGGTGCGGCCGTCCGCTAGATTTGCTGAGGGAGGGACTCGCTGCCGTACAACCCAAGCTGCGCAGTGACCGCCAGCCCGAAGCTTTTGAGTACGCTGGTGCTGCTGGTGGAGAGCTAGATCGCTGGGGCTATCCCTTCTGTCGGGGACGTCTCTTTGACACCGTCGAGCTAGATCATGGGCAGTATGACGATGAGTGCGAGATACTCTGGGCAACAGGAGCCTGCTACTTCGTCAGTAGCGAGGCGTTCTGGAGGGTAGGGGGCTTCGACGAGAGCTTCTTCGCTCACATGGAGGAGATCGATCTGTCGTGGCGGCTCTGGCTCGCCGGCGGTCGTATCCTCTACACCCCCGACAGCGTCGTCTACCATCTCGGAGGAGCTACGCTCGAGATGGGCAGCCCAAGGAAGAGCTACCTCAACTTTCGCAACAACCTCCGCATGCTTTACAAGAACCTCCCCACACGGCATGCCCGCAGGCGCATCCTCCTCTGTCGCCTCCCGCTAGACCTGCTCGCCGCCCTCACCTTCCTCGTCAAGGGGCAGCCCCGACACGCCACAGCCGTGCTACGAGCCGTGCGCGACTTCTACCGCACCCGTCGCCAGCTCGCCCGCTCCGCCGATCAGCCCTGGTACCAGCCCACAGCGATCCCGCCCATAGCGCGCTACTCGCTCCTTTGGCAGTACCACCTCCGTCGTCGGCGCACCTACGACCAGCTCCCCTCGTGAGCCTTCGCTTACTTTAGGAAGACAAAGTAAACCGCTAGAACAAGGCAGGCGAAAGCGGCTAAGTGGTTCCACTGCAACGGCTCCCCACGGAAAAAGATCACCGAGAAGAGCGTAAAGACCGTAATCGACACCACCTCCTGTATCACCTTGAGCTGCATCAAGCTGAAGGCTCCGCCGTTGCCGACGTAGCCGTAGCGATTGGCGGGGATCTGAAAGGAGTACTCAAAGAGCGCCAAGCACCAGCTCAGTAGGATAACCAGATAGAGTGGCGTGTGGTCCGTGATGACCCGCATCTGCTCCAGCTTAATGTGTCCGTACCATGCGAAGGTCATAAAGATGTTAGAGACCACCAGCAGAGCGACCGTTAACCAAGGATTCATAGAATAGATCTGTAGATAAGACATTACAAGACTGTTCAACAGTCTCATTACGGAGTGCAAAGTTAGCAACCTTACCGCACTCTGCGTTTCGTCAAGCAGCGAGCGCGACTGATTCCGTAGTGCAAAGCCCACCATCACTGCTCGACGTATCGCGCTGTCTTCGTAGTATATACGAGTTCCAAAAACAGTTCCCCTTTTGGAACTTTTTAGTTCCAAGGGTGGAACTCTTTAGTTCCAGCGGAGGAACTTTTTAGTTCCAAGGTAGGAACTTTTTAGTTCCAAGGTAGGAACTTTCCAGTTCCAACGGTGGAACAAACTGGAATGTGCGCAAACTGTTGCAATTCTCTTGGCTAAAGTGTATCTTTGTCATAGTGTAAACAGAACTCTAAATACTATGGCAACTATATACGACTTCACCGCCCTGACCTCTCAAGGCAAGGAGCTAAACTTAGCCGACCTGCGTGGCAAAGTGATCCTCATCGTCAATACCGCCAGCAAGTGTGGCTACACACCTCAGCTGGCTGGGCTCGAGGAGCTACACAAGCAGTACCACGACCAGGGACTCGTCCTGCTCGGCTTCCCCTGCAATCAGTTTGGCGGACAAGACCCCGGCACCGATGAGGAGATACGCAACTTCTGTCAGGTCAACTATGGCGTCACCTTCCAAATCATGCAGAAGGTAGAGGTCAACGGACCCCACGCCCACCCGCTCTTTAAGTTCCTCAAGGAGGAGACGAGCCAAGACTCAGACCTGCCGGTCAAGCCGATACAGTGGAACTTCAACAAGTTCCTCATCTCCCGTGACGGCACCGACATAACCCGCTACGGATCGGCTAAGCTCCCGAAGAACTTAGCCAAGGACATCGAAGCTCTCCTCTAATCCACGACTAAAGCTATGTTTAACTCTCCCATCTACTTCTGGCTCATCGCTGGGCTACTGCTCCTACTCGTTGAACTACTCACGCCCGGCTTCGTCGTCGCCTGCTTTGGCATAGGAGCTTTGCTGGCGATCCTGCCAGCAGCTCTTGGAGCCTCTATTACTTGGCAGGTGATTACCTTTTGTATCGGGTCGATCCTCGCCCTTTTGCTCCTGCGTCCTATGGTTCGTCGCCTCAGTCGCAACAAGGAGACCGCCCGCACGGGCATCGAGGCGCTCTACGGGCGCACGGCTCGGGTCACCGAGTGCATCGATGCTAGTCGGGAGATGGGTCGCATCGCTGTGGATGGAGATAACTGGCGTGCCCGCACGGTAGCACCCGACATGGTCATCCCCCGTGGCGAGCTGGTGCGCATTGTCAGCAACGACAGCATCGTCATGATCGTCGAGCCTATCACACAAACAACTGAATAACAACTAAAATACTACACATATATGGAAGCATCCCTCATCGTACTGGGCGTACTCGTCCTGCTCGTCATCTACATCATCGCCAAGGGGCTAGTCATCGTCCAGCAGTCTGAGACGATGATCGTGGAGCGTCTCGGACGCTATCTCAAGACCCTCCCCTCGGGTATCAACCTGATCATTCCCTTCATCGATAAGCCACGCCCTATGGTTTGGCGTATCACAGCTTCATCCAGCAAGGGTGGCACGCTCGTGCGCTTCATCAATACGGACCGCATCGACCTACGAGAGAATGTCTACGACTTCGCCCGTCAGAGCGTCATCACCCGTGACAATGTCGTCACGGAGATTAACGCAGTTCTTTACTTCCAAATCGTCGAGCCACTCAAAGCGGTCTACGAGATCTCCAATCTCCCCGTAGCTATCGAGATGCTTACACAGACCTCGCTACGTAACGTGATCGGCGAGATGGATCTCGACGAGACGCTCACCAGCCGTGACACGATCAATAGCAAGCTACGCGATATCCTAGACGAAGCGACCAATAAGTGGGGTGTCAAGGTAAACCGCGTGGAGCTACAAGACATCAACCCGCCCCGAGACATCCGTGACGCTATGGAAAAGCAGATGCGTGCCGAGCGTGATAAGCGTGCGCAAGTACTCTCCGCTGAGGGTCAGAAGGAAGCTATGATCCGTGAGTCTGAGGGTCGCATGACTGAGTCGGTCAACCATGCCGAGGGTGAGAAGAAAGCGCAGATCCTCGCTGCCGAGGCTGACGCTCGCGCTACCAACCTTCGTGCAGAGGCTGAGGCAGAGGCCATCGAGCGCATCACCTCTGCAGTCGCCAGCACGGGGAGCAATCCTACGCAGTATCTCATAGCGATGCGCTATCTGGACACGCTCGAAAAGATCGGACGCAACAGCTCCGATAAGACGCTCTTCCTCCCCTACGAGGCGACGGGCATCCTCTCTGCCCTCGGTGGCATCAAGGAAGTCTCTGCCAGCGAGGTAGGCAACCTCCTGACCAAGGTCGGCAAGCACTAATCCCGCCCCTAGAGACGCAAACCTCTCTGACGCACAGACGTGTAGCCCGCTGTAGGGACGCACGGTCTGTGCGTCCGTTGTATCAAGGCAATACAATAAAGAACAACTAACCCTATGAGCAACACAGAGCAGATAGCCCACGTAAGGGCTCTAGAGGATGGCTCCTACGAGACGCAGCCTCTACTAGACCATCTACACGGCGTGGCGGAGCTGGCGCAGAGCTACGCTGAGCGCATCACCACTTATCCAGAGCTTGGCGAGATCGGTTACCTGCTGGGACTCTTGCACGACTTGGGCAAGTACCAGGAGGGCTTCCAGCGCTACATACGTCAGCAGTCTGGTTTAGACCCTACGCTCAACGGGTGGCGCACCCCGCACAGTCCCGCAGGAGCACGCTACGCCTACGACTTAACGCAGGTGGGTGGTAATCAGCAACTACTCAAGATCCTCTCGCTCTGCATCGGGGCTCACCACCGAGGACTCTACGATGCTTCTGAGTGGAAAGGACAAGTTGTGGACTCTAGTGATACTAAGCGAGCAGTGGCAAACTTAGTCAGGGGACTCCAACCTGAGGCGAGCCAATTTGAAGAGCTTCTTCACAAAGCTTCTTTGGACAAGGTCGCTACGGTGTGGAACGAGCAATACCAAGAAGACTACCAGCTACTGATCCGTATGCTTTTCTCCTGTTTGGTAGACGCAGACTTCCTCGATACAGAGCGGTTTATGTCTCCCGACAAGAGCCTTGCACGTCAGAGTGCTAAAGCTTCGCTAGAGCAGATGCGCGCACAGCTAGAGGAGTATGTGTCACACTTCAACCGTGCGGGGCGGATCAATGAGGCGCGAGCAGCCTTCCTCGACCAATGTCGCAACCATGGGCGCACGGCTCAGCGAAAGATCTACTCGCTCACGCTCCCCACAGGTGCCGGCAAGACGGTCTCCTCGATGATGTGGGCTCTGGAGCATGCCATAGCGCAGGGGTGTGAGCGCATCATCTACGTCATCCCCTACACCTCGATCATAACCCAGACGGCGCAAACCTTTAGAGACATCTTTGGGGCGGATCAAGTGCTGGAGCATCACTCAGATGTGGATGTCAAGGAGCGAGCTGACGAAGCTATGGAGTACACCAAGCTCATGACGGAAAACTGGGATGTGCCGCTCATCGTGACGACCAACGTGCAGTTCTTCGAATCGCTCTACGCTCATCGTGTGAGTCGCTGTCGCAAGCTACACAACATTTGCAACTCGGTCGTTGTCTTTGACGAGGTGCAGATGTTTCCCCCTCGGCTACTCAACCCGATCCTGCGTGTGGTGGAGAGCCTCCACTACGCCTTTCGTGTGGAGCCTCTCTTCTGTACCGCTACGCTACCGGTCTTTGACAAAGACATCCTGTCAGACAGCAAGCGGATCGGCCATGAGTTCTTCTTCCTTAAAGAGCCCGTTCAGGAGGTTGTACCTTATGATGCCGAGCTTTTTGCGCCCTTTGACAAGGTTCGCTACCATTGGGACCTACTTAAGCTCTCTACGGAGGAGCTAGCGGAGCGATTGACCGAGCACGAGAGCTTCCTCTGTATCGTGAATAGTCGCAACGACGCGGCTCGTCTCTATACCGCTCTGCAAGCTCAAGACAAGTCGGGTGAGGGGCTGATACATCTCTCACGAAGGATGTGCTCGGCACACATTCAGGAGCGCATAGAGGAGATACGCCGTCGCCTGAAGGCTGGCGAGCCTGTGCGTGTCGTCAGTACGCAGCTGGTCGAGGCTGGTGTAGACTTAGACTTTCCTGTGGTCTACCGAGCGATGGCGGGTCTAGACTCGGTCATGCAGGCCGCTGGGCGGTGCAACCGTGAGGGACGTATGGCAGAGCCTGGCGAGGTCTACATCTTTCGCTTTGCTGATGGGAAGGACCTCCCAGGTGAAATGGGCTGGGCGCAAGGTGCCTTGGAAGACCTCCTTGATCAGCTGGCTGAGCAGGGAGCTCCACAGAGAGAGGAAATAGAGTGCTACTACAAGGCGTTCTATAATGATGTCGACTGCTTCGACAACAAGAAAGATAAGGAGGTTTCCAAACTGCTTTGGGATGAGGGGGACAAGCGATGTGAGGAACTACGCTTCGACTACGAGACAGCGAGCGAGAACTTTAAATATATAGAGAATCAGGATACCCCGATCGTCATTCCCTATGGCGATGCGGGGAAAGCGATCATCAAGAAGCTCCAAAACAATCTCCCGCTGACACGACAGGAGTACCGACAAATGAATCGGCTTACCGTTGGCCTAAAACAAAAAGATTGTTTAACTTTGGAGGGAAGTATATCAGTAAACGATAGCGGCATCGCTTATTTGACCGATGATAAGCTCTACAGCACGGAGACTGGAATACAGATAATCGACAGAACATCAACATTCGAGACAGCATAAACAGATATGGAAGAGTATATAGATAAGGAGTACTGCCTGCGTGTGCGTGGCCCCTTCGCCTGCTTCACACGCCCCGAGATGAAGGTGGAGCGTGTCAGCTATGACGTGATCACGCCCAGTGCAGCGCGAGCCATCTTTCAGGCGATCTACTGGAAGCCCGCCATACGCTGGGAAATCACGAAGATAGAGGTGCTAGCCCCGATCAAGCGGTTTACCATCAAGCGAAACGAGGTGGCCTCTATTATGAGCAAAGGGAGCACAGGCATAAACATTTCAGAGGATCGCAGACAGCGCGCCTCCTACATCTTACGTGATGTAGACTATCGGATCTATGCCAAGATGGTCTACATCCCCGTGAGGAACCGCTCAGCTAGTTGTCAGAAGCACTACAACGAGGAGTACAGCGAAGCCGAGCGCAAGGCGGAGAATCCGAGGAAGTACCAAGAGATCTTCGAGCGCAGAGCCAAAGCTGGGCAGTGCTTCATGATGCCTTACCTAGGGTGCCGTGAGTTCACCTGCTCCTTTGAGTATGTAGACCTAGAGCATGGTGAGACATCACTAGAGCCCAGACCTATCCCTGAGAGTAGGGACCTGAGCATTATGCTCTACGATATGGACTTCGAGCGGGATCGGAAGAATCCCCCAGCTATGTTTTACCATGCGCAGATGACCGAGGGCGTTATCCTCGTCCCCCCTATGGATAGTAAAGAGATACTGAGATGATCCTACAAGCACTATACAACTACTACGAGGCGATGCGCAAGATGGATCGCATCGCTCCCTTGGGACAAGAGGTCAAGCCCATTCACTGGGTCATCGTCATTCGCGAAGATGGCTCCTTCGTCCGACTGAAAAACATCAAAAACCCAAACGATAATATGGGGCGGGAATATCTTGTCCCAATTGCAGAAAAGCGCAGTGGACAACGTCCACCCGCACAACCCTTTTGGGACAATCGCAAGTATATCCTAGGATATGAAGAAAGTACGGAGGGTGTATCTCCCTGTATGAATCAGTTTGAAGACTTCAAGCGAGCCATATCCGAAGTTGCAAACTTGTACCCAGACAATGCTTGCTTTAAGGCGGTCTGTCGCTTTTACGAACACTATCGTGGCGCCGAGACGCCTCTGCCCGAGGATGCTCACACCGAGCGCGTTTTTGTGGAAGACTGGATGACTTTCCAGCTGCAAGGTGACACAGAGCTTTTGGCTACACAAGAGGATGCGTACGACTATACCGCTCAAAAGACTCTAGCGAGCAATATTGAAGGACGATGCTTGATTACAGGAGAAAGACTTCCAATTGCAAGAATCCATCCTCGTATAAAGATGCCAAATGCTAAACCAGGGACTACTCTTATTAGTTTTAATGACCCGTCGTCTCAGTCTTATGGCAAGAAACAAGGATCCAATGCCTTTGTATCAACGTATGCTTCTTTTACTCATACAACGGCTCTCAACTACTTACTAAGCAACCAACAGACACGTTATTCTCTTGGAAGTCTCTTCTACGTTTTTTGGAATTCGAATCTTGATGATCCTAGTATCAACGAGACCTTTCGTACCGTAATCTTCGAAGGCGTAAGGAATGACGATGCCCCGGAGCCGTCCGACACAGATGATGAGCAACCTAAGCGAAGAGGTAAGAGTAAAAAGAAAGCCCCAGATCCAACGCAGTACACCTACAAAGTACTCGAGCAGTTCAAAGCTATCCGTGGCAACCGTGGTCACGGAGAGCATTGGGAGGACACAAGACAGTTTTACATCCTTGGACTAACCCTCAATGAAGGTGCACGCATCTCCGTCAAGTATTGGCAGCAGGGGACGGTATCGGAGATCTTCGACAGGGTCTATCAGCATCTCGTCGATATGAATATCATCAGCCGGGATGGCTTCGTAGATGAGGAGAACCCACCCCTACGCTCTCTATATAATATAGTGTCCACAGTCTCCCCGGTCTCCACAGCACCCAGCACTAAAAAGTTTCAACTTAACTTAGTACAGAGCATCGTCGAGAGTATCCTCAATGGCACCCCCTATTCGCTCACACTACAGCAAGCATGTATTAGTAGGATTCCACAAATACTCCGACAAAAGCCCAACAAGGAAAAGCAAGAGTACAAGAAAAGTTTTGACCTATGTGTGGCCATTCTCAAGGGCTGCATCAACCGCAAAGCAAGAGTATATAAACATCTAAAAGAACTAGATATGGCTTTAGACAAGCAAAACGACAACATCGCCTACCTCTCAGGACGCCTCTTTGCCATCTTCGAGCAGGTTCAGCGCGCAACTCTAGGTAAGGGAGTCAATGCGACCATCCGAGACCGCTTTTACGACAGTGCCTCTACACGACCCAATACTGTGATGGGGCCACTATTCAGACTGTCCAACCATCACCTGAGCAAGCTGTACAAAGAGACACCTGGACTGGCTGTCTTCTTTGATAAGCTCCTCAGTGAGATTACCGAGCTTATTACCGCAAAGGGAAAAGCATTCCCCGCTACCTTCTCGCTAGATGAGCAGAGTCTCTTCGCAGTAGGCTACTATCATCAGAAAGTCTACACCTATAATAAGAAGGAGGACGCAAACAACCCAACCGAAGAAACAGAACAATAACCAATAGAGTCATGAATATGCAACCGAATAACCCACAGATCGTACAGAATCGCTATGACTTCATCCTGCTCTTTGACGTCAAGGATGGCAACCCCAACGGAGATCCCGATAGTGACAACCTGCCCCGTGTAGACTCCGAGACTGGAGAGGGACTCGTCACCGACGTATGTATCAAGCGCAAGGTGCGTAACTATATCGACTACCTACACATCACGGATAGACCTCAGTCTTACGAGATCTATGTCAAGGAGGGTCCCATCCTCAAAGACAAGATCTCGGCAATGACATCAGATGAAATAGAGAAGCTCAAGAAGGACGCTAAGAAGAATGAAAAGAAGATCATTGACCTCAAGCGGGAGGCGATGCTTCGAGAGTTCTATGACATACGAGCTTTTGGTGCTGTTATGTCTTTTAAGGAGGCTAATGCTGGACAAGTCCGAGGTCCTATACAGCTCACATTCGGACGATCTATTGACCCGATCTTTCCACACGAGCACACGATAGTTCCCGTGGTTGCTGCAAAGAAGGATCAGACCATGGGGCGCAAAGCCACCGTGCCTTACGGACTATATAAGATGTATGGCTTCGTGACGCCACACTTTGCTGAGGACACAGGCTTTACGGAGGATGACTTGAGTCTCTTCTGGAAGGCACTCCAGAAGATGTTTGACCTAGACCACTCAGCAGCCCGCGGACTCATGAGCCTGCAGAAGTTGATCGTCTTCAAGCACGACTCGCCTCTGGGCAATGTGTCTGCGCACAAGCTCTTCGAGCGTGTCTCCGTAGCACGGCGAGAGGGACTCACAGGTCCCGCACGCGACTTCTCCGACTACACCGTCCAGATCGATCGCGACGGACTCCAGGGGGTTCAGGTCCTCGAGGACACCGAGCTCGTCTAGCCCGCTTTCACACAAAAGCCCCTCTCGTAGCGCACACCACTACGGAGGGGCTTTTCTCTAAAACGACCTTCGTCCCCATGAGACGCTACAGCGACGAGGAACTACTGACCATCTCTGAGATACAGCACTACTGCTTCTGTCCACGTCAGTGGCAACTGATCACCCTAGAGCAGCTATGGCACGACAACCACCTCACAGCGCTAGGGCAGATCCTCCACAAGCGTGTGGATCAGCCTGAGCTGAGTGCTCGTGTCGGTGACACGATCACGATGAGACGGGTACCGCTCGTCTCCTACACTTTGGGGCTATACGGGCTGTCCGATGCGGTGGAGTTGACCCCGCTACGGGATCATAGTTTGCGCCCCTTCCGACACCCTAAGTACCCAGGGGCGTGGCAGGCGACTCCTGTCGAATATAAGCGTGGCAAGCCTAAGACTCACCTCGCGGACAAACTGCAGCTCTGCGCTCAGGTCATAGCCCTTGAGGAGATGTACCAAGTCTCTATTCTCTATGGAGCCCTCTACTATGGAGAGACACGGCATCGCCTACAGGTCGAGATGGACGAGACCCTGCGGACGGCGTGCTACGAGGTAGCGCGTAAGATGCACGAGGCCTTTGCGCAGCGTACGCCTATACCAGCGCACTACACCCGTCAGTGCCGCTCTTGCTCTCTTCTCGATGAGTGTATGCCTCGTATCGCATCACACCGATCGGCAAAGAGCTACCTCAAGCATCACGACATACTCACCTTATGAGAAAGCTACTCAACACCCTCTATATCCTAACACCCAATGTCTACCTGCTCAAAGATGGAACCAATGTCGTGGCACGGGTAGATGGCGAAGAGACCTTTCGCATACCAATACACAACCTCGAGGGGATCATCACATTCTCCTATATGGGCGCTTCGCCAGGGCTGATGCAACTCTGCGTGCAGGAGGGTGTCAAGCTCACCTTTCTCACCCCCACAGGTCGCTATATCGGTTCGCTAGAGGGACCCACGAGGGGCAACGTCCTCTTGCGTCGCACCCAATACCGCATTGCTGACGATGAACCCGCCGCAGCGCACTTCGCCGCTCTATTTATCTCGGCCAAGATAGCCAACCAGCGGTCGGTGCTGAGCAGATATATGAGAGACTACCACCCGACAGAGGGCGTGGAGGCAACCTTTCAAGAAGCACTCAGCCAACTCAAGATCTTGCAGAAGAGCTTAGCCTACAAGCGAGACCGTATGACCGTTATGGGTGTAGAGGGCTTAGCAGCGCAGCAATACTTTGCTCTCTTTCACCATCTCATAAGACGACCAGAGTTCACCTTCGAGGGACGCTCCCGTCGCCCGCCTCGCGATGAGACCAATGCGTTGCTCTCGTTCTTCTACACCATCCTCGCCCACGAGGTCTCGGCAGCACTGGAGACCGTTGGCCTAGACCCATACGTGGGTTTCCTCCATACGGACAGACCGGGCAGAGCAAGCCTTGCCCTAGACCTTATGGAGGAGCTTCGCGCCTACCTCGTAGACCGCTTCGTCCTGACCGTCATCAACAAACGACAGGTCGCCACCTCTGACTTCATCACCCAGGGCGAAAACGGCTACATCCTCAGAGACGAACCCCGCAAAGAGCTCCTAGCCGCTTGGCAACAACGCAAGCGAGAGGAGATTATGCACCCCTTCCTCCAGGAGCGCATACCCATAGGACTGCTTCCCTATGCTCAGGCATTGCTCCTAGCCCGATGCCTCCGAGGAGACCTTGACGACTACCCTGTCTTCTTAATCCAAAGCTGATGTACCTACTTGTCACCTACGATGTGAATACCGCCTCGCCTGACGGTGCTAAGCGCCTTCGCCAAGTGGCGAAGATATGCCAAAACTACGGCCAGCGCGTCCAGAACTCGGTCTTCGAATGCCTCGTCTCTCCTGCCCAAAGGGTGGAACTAGAGGTTGCGCTCACGGATACAATCAGCCTATCAAGCGACTCCCTGCGCATCTACCACCTCGGCACCAACTACCAGTCTAAGATCACCACCATTGGCAAGACAAAGGGCGTAGACCCCGAGGGCGTGTTGCTCATATAGTACTCAGCTTCGTTTTCTCTTGCTTGTACTCCTCTGCGAATGCCAAGCGATCAGTGAAAAGGCGGACTATTCGCATGCGTTGAGATCCAGAGACATACCGCCTCGCAGTCATCGCCAACGCACCGACTCGCCCGCTTGTAGTCTTCTATTCGCAACTTATCCTCATCTAATCCTCTATTTATGCGTACCTTTGGGCATCGCAGTCGCACCCCGCACGGGGTGCGTGAATTGAAACTCTTTTCCATGACGAAAATTGTTTATTTGACGAATGTCGCACCCCGCACGGGGTGCGTGAATTGAAACTATCCTGCATATACAACGTCCGATTCCACTGCTTAGTCGCACCCCGCACGGGGTGCGTGAATTGAAACGATTAACACATAGCATTTGTCAGAATGAGTTATAGTCGCACCCCGCACGGGGTGCGTGAATTGAAACTCTTTAGAAATATCGCGCGACAAATGCCAATAATGTCGCACCCCGCACGGGGTGCGTGAATTGAAACCGATCCACAGCAAAACTATTAGATACAGCAGTAGTCGCACCCCGCACGGGGTGCGTGAATTGAAACTTGTGGTGTTCGGTGGGACAATCGCCTTAACCTTGGTGTCGCACCCCGCACGGGGTGCGTGAATTGAAACCTCAGAAGCTACTATATGCCTACCAACTCCAGACCGTCGCACCCCGCACGGGGTGCGTGAATTGAAACCGAAAAGTACTATAATCAAACATGCGCGAATGCAGTCGCACCCCGCACGGGGTGCGTGAATTGAAACTTAGACTTAAACTGAAGATACTTATCCATAGATGGGTCGCACCCCGCACGGGGTGCGTGAATTGAAACTTTGATTTTGGGTGAATAGTCATAATTGTATCGGTGTCGCACCCCGCACGGGGTGCGTGAATTGAAACAGTTATCATAGCTCCTCGTCCTCCTCCGTTAGTGGTCGCACCCCGCACGGGGTGCGTGAATTGAAACTCTACATACTGTTTAGTAGTTAGATTAGCGTCAGGTCGCACCCCGCACGGGGTGCGTGAATTGAAACAAGCTTTGAGATGGGACAACTCATCCCATTTTTGGTCGCACCCCGCACGGGGTGCGTGAATTGAAACAGACTGTTGTAAACGGCATGCTTGAAAAGGATAGTCGCACCCCGCACGGGGTGCGTGAATTGAAACCTCTCCATCTTTAAACAAAGCCATAGAAGACGAGTCGCACCCCGCACGGGGTGCGTGAATTGAAACACGAGCCTGTATCTCTTGATAACCGAGAGCAGAAAAGTCGCACCCCGCACGGGGTGCGTGAATTGAAACGGGCATACTGTTTATCTGTACGAGCATCAGCCCGTCGCACCCCGCACGGGGTGCGTGAATTGAAACCCTATCATCTGTATATGACAAAGATCAGGCCTAGTCGCACCCCGCACGGGGTGCGTGAATTGAAACTCGGGGAGCAACTGATCAACATACCGCTTATCAGTCGCACCCCGCACGGGGTGCGTGAATTGAAACAACTGTATTACGGAACATCCAAGACGATCGCTTATGTCGCACCCCGCACGGGGTGCGTGAATTGAAACGGCAAAGCCATTGCCCCCCACCTCAAAAGAGGTGGTCGCACCCCGCACGGGGTGCGTGAATTGAAACTGGGGACAATTGTCTTATTTGTGGTGTTTTGGTCGGTCGCACCCCGCACGGGGTGCGTGAATTGAAACGTCATAAACTCTGTCCATGGAGTTTTACTTGCTGTCGCACCCCGCACGGGGTGCGTGAATTGAAACATGTCTTGCTTATAAAAGCCTTCCAATTCGGGGATGTCGCACCCCGCACGGGGTGCGTGAATTGAAACTTGTAGCTGGAGCGATAGACGCCAGCCCCCGGGTGTCGCACCCCGCACGGGGTGCGTGAATTGAAACTCATTAGACTTAGTCTGCATACCTGTAACCTCTGTCGCACCCCGCACGGGGTGCGTGAATTGAAACTGTTGTGCCTTATGATGATTTTAAGCCTGTAGATGTCGCACCCCGCACGGGGTGCGTGAATTGAAACTCCTCAGTGGCATTATATCTAAAAGGAGAACCGAAGTCGCACCCCGCACGGGGTGCGTGAATTGAAACATACTTAGCCTTATCAACCAAATACGGCTGTATAGAGTCGCACCCCGCACGGGGTGCGTGAATTGAAACATAACTAAATATACGATTGTCTGGACGGCACGTTAGTCGCACCCCGCACGGGGTGCGTGAATTGAAACAATGCCAACGTAGCGACCGCCACGTCAGGCGCAGTCGCACCCCGCACGGGGTGCGTGAATTGAAACCTCGCTAAGGAGGTCGCGGAGATCTTAGATCACTGTCGCACCCCGCACGGGGTGCGTGAATTGAAACGTCAAGCTTGGTGATAAGGAATATGTTATTGGACGTCGCACCCCGCACGGGGTGCGTGAATTGAAACGTCGAGAAACCTCTATTGGAGTATTTCGGTCTTGGTCGCACCCCGCACGGGGTGCGTGAATTGAAACTAATTGCTTGATTTGTTCACCCACATTGCGAGGCTGTCGCACCCCGCACGGGGTGCGTGAATTGAAACATAAGTCACGTACTCCACTGGGAACCTGTACAGCCGTCGCACCCCGCACGGGGTGCGTGAATTGAAACGCTCTTGGCTTGTCAGAGCTTCATACTGCCCCCCGTCGCACCCCGCACGGGGTGCGTGAATTGAAACCCATACGTCAGCCTCTATACACTCTCTCTTGAGTGTCGCACCCCGCACGGGGTGCGTGAATTGAAACACCATCTCCTGTACGAAGCCACACCCGATTAAATGTCGCACCCCGCACGGGGTGCGTGAATTGAAACGGAGGTCGGTGCCGTAGTGCTGTTGCTTGCTCTCTGTCGCACCCCGCACGGGGTGCGTGAATTGAAACGCCAAAGCGTCCACATCTCTACAGACACCGTCAGGTCGCACCCCGCACGGGGTGCGTGAATTGAAACCTCGGCTTTGTCTTCTATCGATTCGATGCGCTGGTTGTCGCACCCCGCACGGGGTGCGTGAATTGAAACTGTACTTTGACGTACAATGATACTGCCTTACTAGGTGTCGCACCCCGCACGGGGTGCGTGAATTGAAACCGTAATGTCAAGGTTTCAGGTCGTTCGGTTGATTTGTCGCACCCCGCACGGGGTGCGTGAATTGAAACTTAAAAAATCCCCCCCCCTCCTGATGGTCGGGTAGTCGCACCCCGCACGGGGTGCGTGAATTGAAACATATCGGACGAGCTGAGGCGGGCTTTCGTCCACTGTCGCACCCCGCACGGGGTGCGTGAATTGAAACTTCGCCACAACGTCCGCAGAGGCGTGGGGTGATGTCGCACCCCACACGGGGTGCGTGAATTGAAACTTGTGGCTGATAGCTCTCTAGCTTGCAACTCTCGTCGCACCCCACACGGGGTGCGTGAATTGAAACTGTCCCTCGAAGCGTGGCTCTCGTGGTGTGTCAAGTCGCACCCCACACGGGGTGCGTGAATTGAAACCGGTGGCAGACTGAAGTAGCTGTGGAGGACTGCTCGTCGCACCCCACACGGGGTGCGTGAATTGAAACATCAGTTCATCTTTCGTCATCGTCTTGGTCGTCTGGTGTCGCACCCCACACGGGGTGCGTGAATTGAAACAGTTATCATAGCTCTAGTCCTCTAGCTCGTCCTCGTCGCACCCCACACGGGGTGCGTGAATTGAAACGCCATCGTCCTGCACGACCCCGATGACCCCGACCCGTCGCACCCCACACGGGGTGCGTGAATTGAAACGCATCTCCTTATTAGCAGTGATCTGCTCTGACGTCGCACCCCACACGGGGTGCGTGAATTGAAACTTATCACCATACGAAGTAGCAAGACCGAAATACTGTCGCACCCCACACGGGGTGCGTGAATTGAAACTTTAAAGTGAGAGATTTGAGTACCATCTCCAAACTGTCGCACCCCACACGGGGTGCGTGAATTGAAACGTCTGCGTAGCTCCGAGAAAATGCTCGTCATCTGCGTCGCACCCCACACGGGGTGCGTGAATTGAAACTCCAAAATATGATCAGAATGACCTGAGAAATAAGTCGCACCCCACACGGGGTGCGTGAATTGAAACACCGGCTGAACCTTAGACAATAGATTATCTACAGTCGCACCCCACACGGGGTGCGTGAATTGAAACGTATAGTGCAACAATTGAGATGATGGGAAATGCAGTCGCACCCCACACGGGGTGCGTGAATTGAAACCGTGCCGATGAGCCGTTGCAACTTAGCTTTGGCGTCGCACCCCACACGGGGTGCGTGAATTGAAACAAGACAACATTAGATACACGACCGCTGAAGTAAGTCGCACCCCACACGGGGTGCGTGAATTGAAACATTAACGTGCATCACGTTACCGATATACTTACGTAGTCGCACCCCACACGGGGTGCGTGAATTGAAACATAGCACATCAGATTAAAATTACAGACCAACCAAAGTCGCACCCCACACGGGGTGCGTGAATTGAAACCAATTATTCGCCGAATTATAACGAATGTTAAAGTCGCACCCCACACGGGGTGCGTGAATTGAAACTATTGTATTACGGAACATCCAACTAGATCGTTTAGTCGCACCCCACACGGGGTGCGTGAATTGAAACAGACTTACGGTCTTGTATGTAGCGCGCGTTCTCTAGTCGCACCCCACACGGGGTGCGTGAATTGAAACAGTTACTGACTTAGAGAACGCTTATAAAGATGCTGTCGCACCCCACACGGGGTGCGTGAATTGAAACAGAACGTGATCCGCATGACCTGAGAAATAATATAAGCGCACATTCCAGTGTCAAGTGCAACACAGTTACAAATGTAGGAAAAAAACTTCAT
>ERZ773148.653-NODE-653-length-29821-cov-9.872875_pt1 | contig 29821 bp, 24 predicted proteins | sample MGYA00580846_ERZ773148 | MGnify/ENA primary metagenome ERZ773148 (study PRJEB29015, sample SAMEA2737879) | human gut metagenome | biome: human gut; feature: human-associated habitat; material: faeces | place: China | collected 2012 ... | reverse complement strand
GCTTCATCTGCGGCAGGGCGGCTACCTGCGGGGGGAGGGGTAGGCCCTTTCCTTTTTGGATGGGGTGGTGCAGAGAGCTGGCCCCGGGCGCCCCGCCGGCCGCCGGAGGCGGCCAGACCGAGGGGCCGCGGAGCGGCCCCTCGGTTCCCACGGCGGAACGCAGCGGGGCGGGGCGCCCGGAAGGTGCGGCGAGTGCTGATGCGAGAAGGAGCAGGGATTCGGCGGTGGTGGGGCAGGGACAGGGAAAAGCCCCCACGCATAGGGTGGAAAGCAGAGGCTCAGCCTTTGGATTCACTATGACCCGGAAAGGGGCGACCCTATGTATCTCCTTGTCTATAAATTCGGCGGCTCTTCGGTCGCTGATGCTGCTGGACTGCGCTGTGCCGCCGGGCAGCTGGCGGAGGCCGCGGCGGCCGGCTTCCATATTATCGCGGTGGTTTCTGCGCAGGGAAAGACCACCGACCGCCTGCTGCAAAGTACGGCGGAGCTGACCGCACACCCTGCCTGCCGGGAGGCTGACCAACTATTGGCCACCGGGGAGCAGGCATCCGCTGCGCTGATGGCCATGACCCTGCAGGAAATGGGGCTTCCCGCTGTTTCCCTTACCGGCTGGCAGGCCGGCATCCATACCGATGGCAACCATGCTGCCGCGGAGATCACGGCGCTGCACCGACGCCGCATCCTGCGGGAGCTGGAGGCCGGGAAGATCGTGATTGTGGCGGGGTTCCAGGGGGTGGACCGTGAGGGCGACATCACCACACTGGGGCGGGGCGGCAGCGATACCACCGCGGTGGCGCTGGCCGCGGCCTTTGATGCCTGCGGGTGCCGCATCTGTACCGATGTGGACGGTGTGTACGACCGTGACCCGCGGGAATTCCCCCAAAGCCGCCGGTATGAGCGCATCCCCTATGATGAGATGCTGGAAATGGCAGAGGGCGGCGCCAAGGTGCTGCACCCCCGCAGCGTTTTTCTGGCCCGGAAGTACCGGGTGCCGCTGAAGGTACTGCGCACCGGCGCAGAGACCCCCTGCACGGTGGTGGGGATGGAGGAACGGCAGCACCATTCCCTGGCGGCCGATACTACTTTCCTTTACCGGTAGCTCGGTGAGGGAGGGACGGCAGGGGTTGTTGGCATAGGGAAGGTTGGCGCGGGGGGAGGGGCCGCAGGCCAAACCGCCCGGAGGGCGGTTTCAGCGGGCGGAGCCCGCAGGCCGCCCCGGCGAAGCCGGGGCGGCCTGCGGTCCCAACCTGGTCCTGCACCAAGCCCTCCCTTGACAAACCCCCTGCCGCCCCGTACAATGGCAGCAGAAACTGCTGCTCCGTGCGGGGGGATGAGGGGGTCATTTGATGCGATTTTGGGATTACCTGCGGTACCGGCGGCGGGTGCTGCTGGCGGCAGCGGTCTGCTGCGTGATATTTGCGGCAAGCTTTGCGCTGTACCGGCTGCCGCTGCGGGCGGTGCTGTACCCGGTGGGACTGTGTCTGCTTGTGGGACTGGGCTTTGCCGTGTGGGATTACCGCCGGACCCTAAAGCGGCACCGGGCACTGACCGGCTGTGGGGATCTGACCGCGGAGCTGCTGCGGGAGCTGCCCCCGCCGGAAAGCCTGGCAGAGGAGGATTACCGGGCGCAGCTGCTGCACCTGCGGCAGCTGTGCACTGAATTGCAAAGCGCGGCCGACAACCGCTACCGGGATGCCATCGAGTACTACACCACCTGGGCGCACCAGATCAAGACCCCGATCGCTTCGATGCGGTTGGCGCTGCAGGGGGAGGATACCGCCCTTTTCCGGCGGCTATTGAGTGATCTTTCCCGCACCGAGCAGTATGTGGAGATGGTGATGGCCTTCCTGCGGCTGGAGGACGCTCCCGGGGACTATGTGTTCCGGGAGGTCGCGCTGGATGAGGTGCTGCGGCAGGCGCTGCGCCGTTTCTCGGCGGAATTTATAGACCGGCGGCTGCGGCTTGACTATACCCCTACGGGGCTTACTGTGCTTACCGATGAAAAGTGGCTGTGCTTTGTGCTGGAGCAGCTGCTTTCCAATGCGCTGAAATACACCCGGGAGGGGAGTATCACGGTGGAACTGGCCGGGGAGCGGGTTCTGGCGATCCGGGATACCGGCATCGGCATTGCGCCGGAGGACCTGCCGCGAATTTTTGAAAAGGGGTATACCGGGCAGAACGGCCGGGCGGACAAGCGGGCCAGCGGGCTGGGGCTGTACCTGTGCAGCCGCATCTGCCGCAACCTGGGGATAGGGCTGACGGTGAAAAGCACCTCCGGCGTGGGGACCACCCTGCTGCTGGATTTTACGCAGTACCCCCTGCGGGTGGAATGAGAGGGACAAGCCCCGGGGAGGGGAGAGCGGCCCGCAGGGCCGGCCGCCGCAGGCGGCCGTAGGGCGGCGAAGCCGCCCAAACCCGCCCCGGAGGGGCGGGTTGCCCTGCGGGCTGAAGCCTGCCCTCTGCAGGGAGCTGGCCGAGGAAAGCGTGGGGTGCCGAAAGCCTTACAAAAATGTAAGATTTGGGGCGGAAAATGTAAGCCATATCGATGGCAAGGCAGGCCCCGCCCCTGTTACAATAGCAGCAGTAAGGCCCGGTCCCATTCATCGATGGAACCGGGCACCAATGCAAGGAGGCTGCTTAGTTTATGAGTATCTTGGAAGTAAAGGGTCTGCGCAAGGTCTACACCACCCGCTTTGGCGGGAACCGGGTGGAGGCGCTGCGCAATGTCAGTTTTAGTGTGGAGCAGGGCGAATATGTGGCCGTGATGGGAGAAAGCGGCAGCGGCAAGACCACGCTGCTGAATATCCTGGCGGCACTGGATAAGCCCACCGCCGGCAGCGTGGTGCTGGATGGTCGGGAGCTTTCCGAGGTGGGCGATGCCGATGCCGCCGCCTTCCGGCGGGATAATCTGGGATTTGTGTTCCAGGAGTTTAACCTGCTGGATACCTTCTCACTGGAGGACAACATAGCGCTGCCGCTGGTGCTGGCGGGCAAGGGCTACCGGGAGATCAACGAAAGGCTGATGCCCGTTGCCCGGCGGCTGGGGATCGCCGAGCTGCTGAAAAAGTATCCCTATGAGGTCTCCGGCGGGCAGAAGCAGCGGGCGGCGGTGGCCCGCGCCATCATCACCCGGCCCAGCCTGCTTTTAGCGGATGAGCCGACCGGCGCCCTGGATTCCCGCTCCAGCGATGAGCTGCTGCGGCTCTTCGGGGAGCTGAACCGCGGCGGGCAGACCATCGTGATGGTCACCCACTCGGTACGGGCGGCCAGTACCGCCGGGCGGGTGCTGTTCATCAAGGATGGCGAGGTATTCCACCAGCTGTACCGCGGCGGCCGCAGCGAGGAACAGTTCTACCAGGAGATAAGCGGTACCCTGACCCTGCTGGCGACGGGAGGGATGGAGCAATGAAATTCGGACTGTATCCCCGGCTGGCGCTGGCCGGTATCCGGAAAAACAAGCGCCTGTACATCCCCTATCTGCTTACCTGTACCGGTATGGCGATGATGTACTATATCATCATCTTTTTGCAGCACAATGAAATGCTGGACGGCATGCGAGGCGGGACGACCGCTTCCACCATTCTGGCGCTGGGTGGCTGGGTGGTGGCCATCTTCGCCTGCATTTTTCTCTTTTATACCCATTCTTTTCTATTGCGCCGCCGCAAAAAGGAATTCGGCCTTTATAACATCCTGGGCATGGGGCGCCGCCACCTGGTGCGCATCGAGATATGGGAAACGATTTTTGTGGCCATCGGCACCACGGCGGCAGGGCTGCTGTGCGGCATTGCTTTTTCCAAGCTGGCGGAGCTGGGCCTGATGAACCTCATGCGCGGAAGCATTACCTACACCTTTTCGGTAAGCGCCAGCGCCATCGCGATGTCACTGGTCATTTTTGGCGTTATTCACCTGCTGCTTTTGCTGCGGGCCGCCGTGGCGGTAGGGCGCACCTCGGCCATCAGCCTGCTGCAAAGCGAAGCCGCCGGCGAAAAGCCCCCGCGCGCCAACTGGTTTTTGGGCCTGCTGGGCGTTATCCTGCTGGGAGTGGCCTACTACATGGCAGTCACCATTAAGGAGCCGCTGATGGCGCTGGCACTGTTCTTTGTGGCGGTGGTACTGGTCATTCTGGCCACTTATCTCATTATGATAAGCGGCAGCGTGCTGCTGTGCCGCCAGCTGCAGAAGAACACGGCCTACTACTATAATCCCCGGCATTTTGTTTCAGTCTCCTCCATGGCTTACCGCATGAAGCGCAACGGCGCGGGACTGGCTTCGGTGTGCATCCTGGCCACCATGGTACTGGTGATGCTCTCTTCCACCACCAGCCTGTACTTTGGCGCGGAGGATTCCTTGATGGCCCGCTACCCCTGGGAGCTGATGGTGGAATACCGCTTTGAGAGCGCAGAGGACCTTGTCCCGCAGAATGTCAGCGAGCTTCGTGATGAGATCGATACCATTCTGGCGGAGCAAAGCTGCACGCCGCAGAATGTTTCGGAATGGCGCGCGCTGGCCATCAGCGGCTATCTGGAGGGCAGCCGCGGTGATTTTGCCCGTGCGGACGAAAGCGGCGGTTTCTATACGCCCAAGGGCGAAATCTGCAATTTCTACTTTATCCCGCAGGAGGACTACAATGCCCGGACCGGCGAAACCGTGGCGCTGCAGCCGGGCGAGGCGCTGGTCTATGATTCCCGGGGCACCGGCTATTCCCACAGCGAGCTGGATCTCGGCTACGGGCTGCATTATGACATCGTGGGGCAGGCGCTCCCATGGAAATGCGGCAGCATCGCCATGGATATTGCCCCCACACTGGTGCTGGTCGTTCCGGACCTGACCGAGGCCGAGCATGGCCTGGCGGCGCTGGGGCAGTATCCCGCGTGCCGGTGGAACTACGGCTTTGATACGGGGCTGCCCGCCGAAAAGCAGGCGGAGATCAGCAACAGCCTGTACGATGCCAACATCGGGATGCATGATGACTATACCGAAGCCCATGGCATCCGCACCCGTACCATTGAGTGCCGCACCATGAATGAGGCGGACTTCTTTGGCACCTACGGCGGGCTGTTCTGCCTGGGTATTATCCTCAGCGTGGAGTTCCTCTTTGCCGCTGTACTTATTATCTACTATAAGCAGATCTCGGAGGGGTACGAGGATCAGTCCCGCTTCGGCATCATGCAGAAGGTGGGCATGACCAAGGCGGAGATCCGCCGCAGCATCAACAGCCAGCTGCTTACGGTCTTTTATCTGCCGCTGGTGATGGCCGGACTGCACCTGGTTTTTGCCTTCCCCATGATCCGCCGCCTGCTGCTGCTCTTTAACCTGAACAATGTGGGGCTTTTCGCTCTCGCCACTGTCATCAGCTTTGCGGCGTTCGGGGTGCTGTATGCCCTTATCTACCGCATTACCGGCAATGTGTATTACCGCATCGTCAGCGATATCCACGACCGGGAATGATCACCAATTTACCGCCCAAAACTTTTTGCACTTTTTTCTTGCAATTTGCCGGGCGTTGTGGTAAACTATTTCAGTACGGTTCAGCCAATGCAAGCTAACATTGGCGCCAGGAATTCGAAAGAGGTGAAATCGCATGAAAAAAGGCATCCATCCCAAGTATGGCCCTGCTGTGATTCGCTGCGCCTGCGGTAATACGCTGGAGACCATCTCCACCGTCCCCGAGATCCGCGTAGAAATCTGCTCCAAGTGCCATCCCTTCTTTACCGGCAAGCAGAAGCTGGTAGATACCGGCGGCCGCGTTGATCGTTTCAACAAGCGCTTCAATCTGGGCAAATAATCTGCAAAAGTATAAGGCGGTGCCGCACGGTGCCGCCTTATTTTTGCTCCCCTGTAACCGTCTCCCCTGTGCAAAGGGAGATGGCACTGCCCCATCCCACAGGCTCCCCTTGCCTCCCTTGTGTAAAGGAAGGTGGCACGGCACAGCCATGACGGAGGGATTGATAGCAGAAACCATAATAAAGTTTTATCTTGCCTACCCGGGGGGATAGTTTGCAGTCGCCTAGCGGCGTCGCGGAGTCACCGGAGGGTGACGGCCTGCACGCCTGCCCGGCGAGGGGTTACTTTTCTATGAAGAAAAGTAACCAAAAGTCACCCGGGGAGGACCCCGAGACCCCCGACGCGTCGGTACGCCCCGTATAATCGGGGCCCCCGCAAGGTCGCAAGACCTTGTGGGGAAAGGAGGATGCACCGCAGCGGGGAGGGCTGCCCGGAGCAAAGCGCAGGGTCAGCCCGACTTAAGCGAAGGTTGCGTCCGACGCGACGACGCTTATAAGGTCGATTTTTAATTTGCTCCCTGCTGAATCCAAAATAAAATGCGCCGCGCCGCCGCTAGGCGACCACAAGCTTGCCCTCAATTCGCATAACAAATCCCAGTTGTAATTTCCCAGTAAAATCCTCTATTTATAAGATGTTCGCCCAATATTTTCATATGTTGTGAATCTTCCGTAAATAAAAGTGAAATATTAACCTTTCACATGCAAAAAAGCGGCCATTTTGCCGTATTAGTGAAAGGACTTTACTGATCCCGCCAAAATTCCACGAAAGGAGCCGAAAGGGTATGGAAAAAATCGATATCTCCTCGATGACACTGCCGCAGCTCACCGAATGGGTCACCGGCACACTGGAGGAGCCTAAATTCCGCGCCGGACAAATTTACCGGTGGATCCACCAAAAACGGGTCGGCTCCTTTGCCGAAATGACCAATCTTTCCGCCGCACTGCGGCAAAAGCTGGAGGAGCGTGCTTTTCTCACGGTGCTTTCCACCCGGCGGCGGCTGGAAAGCCGGCTGGACGAAACGGTGAAGCTGCTGCTGGAGCTGCCTGACCAGAACTGCGTGGAAGCCGTTCTGATGCGGTACGAGCATGGGCTGAGCCTCTGCATTTCCACCCAGGTGGGCTGCCGCATGGGGTGCAAGTTCTGCGCCTCCACGCTGGGAGGGCTGGTACGCAGCCTGACCCCGGCCGAGATGCTGGGAGAAGTCTATGAGGCGGAGCGGCAGGCGGGAGAGCCGATCTCCTCGCTGGTGCTGATGGGCATAGGCGAGCCGCTGGATAACTACCGCAATGTACTGGATTTTTTGACGATACTATCCTCGCCGGAGGGCAGAAACCTGAGCCTGCGGCATGTTTCGCTTTCCACCTGCGGCCTGTGCGACCGCATTGACGAGCTGGCGGAGCTGGGGCTGGGGCTGACCCTTTCCATCTCGCTGCACGCGGCGGATGATGAGACCCGCAGCGGCATTATGCCGGTGAATAAGCAGTACAACATTACCCGGCTGATGCAAAGCTGCAAAAATTACTTTGCCAAGACCGGCCGTCGCATCAGCTACGAATATGCCCTCATCGCCGGGGTGAATGACAGCCCTGCCCATGCCGAGGCGCTGGCAAAGCTGCTGGGCGGGCAGAACTGCCATGTGAACCTGATCCCGGTGAACCCGGTGGCGGAACGCGGCACCAAGCGGCCGGATAAAGGAGCGGTGCAGCGCTTCGCGGCCCGGCTGGGGGCGCTGGGGCTGAACGCGACCGTCCGGCGGGAGCTGGGCAGCGATATTGCCGCGGCCTGCGGCCAGCTGAGAAGGGCGGAGGCCGGGAAAGCCGGAGACGGTACGAAGTGACGAGGAATGAGCGCCGGGGAGCGGCCGCCCGGTGAGGGCCGCGAGACGGCGCGGAGGCTGCGGGGGTGCTGGGAGCGGCCCCCTGCAAGGGCCGGGCGGGGACAAAGCCCGGAAAAGACGGAGAACTTCCCGAGGAGGGGAAAAGAAAGATGCTGCATATCTACGGAGCGACAGACCGCGGAATGGTGCGGGAAACCAATGAGGATCGCTTTGCCGGGGAGGTATTTGACCAGGGAAGCGGCTATGCCGTCGTATGCGATGGCATGGGGGGCGAAGTTGGCGGCGGAATAGCGGCCGGCATTGCTGCCGAGGAGGTGCGCCGCATGATCGAAAGCAGCCTGCGGTCCCACATGGAGGAACGCAGCCTGCGGCTGCTGCTGGAAACGGCCATCGCCGGGGCCAACCGGGCGGTATACACCCGCAGCGGCCAAAGCGGCGGGGCCCTGACCGGCATGGGCAGTACCCTTTGCGCCGCCGTCATCAGTGATGGGGTGGCGCTGGTGGCCAATGTGGGCGACAGCCGCTGCTACCTGCTGCGGCAGGGGGAGCTGATCCAGGTGACCGAGGACCACACCGCGGTGGCGGTACTGCTGCGGCAGGGCCTGCTGAGCCCCGAGGAAGCCGCCCATCACCCGGACCGGCACGCCATTACCAGGGCCATAGGGGTGGAGCCGGAGGTCCAGCCGGACTACACCGTGATAGACCTGCTGCGGGGAGACGCCCTGCTGCTGTGCAGTGACGGATTGTATAATACCCTGCCGCCCGGGGAGCTGGCCGGCACCCTGCAGGAGATTCTGCAGGGCGGGGATATCCATACATTGATAGCGAAAGCCAATGCCGCCGGCGGACCGGATAACATCACCGCCGTACTGATCCACAACCGCTGAGAGGAGAACGAAACACATGGAAAATATACTGGGAACCAAGCTGGCAGACCGCTACCTCATAGAGGAGCTGGTGGGGGTAGGCGGCATGTGCAATGTCTACCGGGCCTTTGATGCCGAGGCGCTGCGGACCGTGGCGGTAAAAATGCTGCGGGATGAATATGCCGCCGATGAGGAGTACCTGCGGCGCTTCCGCAATGAGAGCCGGGCCATCAATGCCCTTTCTCACCCCAATATCGTCAAAATTTATGATGTGGTACTGGATGTGCCCAATCCCTACCTAGTGATGGAGTATGTCAGCGGCATCACCCTGAAGGAGTATATCGAGCGGAAGAAGCCCATCCCCGGCAAAACGGCCGCCAATATCGCCGGGCTGGTGCTGACCGCCCTGCAGTGCGCCCATGAAAACGGCATCGTCCACCGGGATGTCAAGCCGCAGAATATCATGGTGACCGAAAAGGGCGAGGTAAAGGTGATGGACTTCGGCATTGCCCGCTTTGCCATGAGCCAGAGCCGCACCATTGACGGCAACGCCATCGGTTCGGTCCACTATATCAGCCCAGAGCAGGCCCTGGGCGACGCGGTGGATCAGCGCACCGATATCTACTCGGTGGGTGTTATCCTCTTTGAGATGCTGAGCGGCAGGCTGCCCTTTGACGGGGAGTCGCCCATCAGTGTGGCGCTGCAGCAGGTGGAGCAGAACCCCAAGGCGCTGCGGAGTCTGAATCCCAATGTGCCGGTGGGTCTGGAGCAGATCACCCTGCACGCCATGGCCAAGGACCCCGACTGCCGCTACCAGAACTGCGGTGAGATGATAGCCGACCTGCGGAAGTGGCTGGCGGACCCCAAGACAACCTTCCCGGCGTATACCGCCCGGACGGCCAAGCCGGCGAAAAAGAGCGGCGAGGGTATTGGCATTATGCCCAAAAAGCAGGGCGTCATGGCCTCCCATATTGCCGCAAAAACTGGTGAAAATAACGAAAAGAAAAGGCTGCGCGACCGGCTGACCACCCCACTTTCCAAGCTGTTTGCGGTGACCTGCGGCGTAGTGGTGGCTTCCCTGCTCTTTGTGCTGGTGATGTTCCAGATCTATCAGCCCTTTAAGTCAGTGGAGGATATCCCCCTGCCCAACCTGGTCGGGGTGGACTTTACCGCCGCCTCCTCCAACGGGGCCTACCCCGGCATCAAGATAAAGCTGGAGAGCGAGGACTACAATGCCGACTATGAGGAGGGGCAGATCTACCGGCAGAGCCCCAACGCCGGCACCAGCGTGAAAAAAGGCAGCACGGTGCAGGTGTGGGTAAGCGCCGGCAACAAGATGGTGACCATCCCGACCTTTACCAACCAGGAGGCGACCGCCGTTTACGCCAAGCTGGTAAGCCTAGGGCTTAAATATTCCACTACCGATATTGCCAGCGACACCATAGCCGAAGGCAGCGTGGTGCGTACCAGCCCCGATGCCGGACAGAGCGTGGCCGCCGGCAGCACCGTGGTGGTGTATGTAAGCGTGGGCAGCAATAAGGAAAAGGTGCAGGTGCCGGTGGTACTGGGCTACCCCGAGGAGAGCGCCGTGCAGGTGCTGCGGGACGCGCAGTTTGATGTGACCGTGACCTACCAGCTGACCGACTACCAGTATGACGGGCTGGTGATCAGCCAAACCCCGGCTTCCCCCAGCATGGTGCCCATTGGGAGCAAGATTACCCTGGTGGTGGGAACAGTGGATAACGCCAATGTGAACGGCGAGGCCACCGTGACGCTGCAGACCACACCGCCTGATCTGCCCGGCACCGTGAATGTGACCGCCGTACTGAACGGCGAGACCGTATACAGTGAGGTAATAGAGCCCCGCAACACCCGGCTCATCTCCATCCCGCTGCAGGGCAGCGGCACCTGCATGGCGGATGTGCTGATCGACGGCGAGGTGTATAAGAGCGCTTCGGTGGACTTTGCCACCGGGCAGTACTACTGGACGGCCGACTATTCTTCGGCCTTTGGTGAGTAAATGGAGGGGTTGATCGTGCGCTCGCTGGGCGGGTTTTATACCGTCATCAGCGAGGACGGAACAAAAACCGAATGCCGGGGACGGGGCATCTTCCGCAAGGACGCAACCACCCTGCTGGTGGGCGACCGATGCCGGTTTGAGCCGACCGAGCCCGGCTGCGGGAGCATTACCGCCATAGCACCGAGAAAAAACACCTTACAGCGGCCGCCGGTGGCCAACCTGGACCGGCTGGCGATGGTGATCTCATTGGCGGACCCGGCCCCCAACGCACTGGTCATAGACCAGCTGACGGCGATTGCGGCCCGCAGGGACATCCCAGTGGTGATGATCTTTACCAAGCCTGACCTGGCCGACCCGACCCCCTGGGCGGAGATCTACCGCAAGGCGGGCTACCCCACTGCCGTGGTGAACAACCGGACCGGGGAGGGACTGACCGAGGCCGCTGCGCTATTGAAGGGCGGGATCACGGCCTTTTGCGGCAACAGCGGCGCCGGGAAAAGCAGCCTGATGAACGGGCTGTACCCGGAGCTGAACTTGGCGACCGGGGAGATCAGCAAAAAGCTGGGGCGGGGACGGCACACCACCCGCCATGTGGAGCTTTTCCCCGATGGGCACGGCGGCTGGCTGTGCGATACCCCGGGATTTTCGGCGCTGGAATTCGCGAAAGCGGAGCCGATGCCGGCGGCGGAGCTGGCGGAGTGCTTCCCCGAGATGGAGAAATACAAGGACCATTGCCGCTACACCGGGTGCAGCCACCGCACTGAGCAGGGCTGCGCCGTGCTGGAGGCGGTGCGGGAGGGGCTGATCCCCGAAAGCCGGCACCGCAGCTATGCGGCGATCTATAACGAACTGAAAGAGCTGAAGGAATGGGAGCTGGCCAAGATGGGACGCTCCCAGGGAGGGACATGATATGCAGGAAAAGGACCTGCTGCAGAAAGCGATGCAGCAAAAGAACATGATGGTGCTGTACCGGGATGAGCTGGTGGCGCCGGAATATGCCGGGGTGCCGGTAGCGGTGGAAAACGAGCTGGTGGTGCTGCAGCGGCAGACGAACTTTGTGCTGGACGGCTACTGCGCCCTGCGCACCGGGGATATTACCGAGGTGGAGCAGATGGACGATGTGCCGTTCCTGAAAAAGGTGATGGCCGGAGAGAAGCTGTACGACGCCGTAAAGGCGCCGGACTTTGCCTGCCGCGGCTGGCAGGAGCTGCTGGAGGGCATTATGGCCCAATACGGCGGCTGGGCCGCGGTGGAGTGCGAGGGCAACCCGGAGGAATCGCTGTACTTCCTGGGGCGGCTGATGAAGGTAGACAGCCGCTACCTGACCATGAAGCGGGTGGACGCGCTGGGCAACTGGCTTTCTGATCCGCCGGTGCTGCCGCTGGACGATGTGACACTAGTTTCCTTTGGCGACCGGTATTTGGAGATCTTCCGGAAATACTGCAAGTGAGGCGGCGCGGGGGAAAATCGGATGATGGCAAGGCAGACCGAAGCAAGGCTGTTGCCCGGCGGAGACGGGCTGTTGCCTTGGGAGGGCAACGCAGCCAGCGGCGATTTTCGCCAAGCCGCCGTATGCTGCCGCAAGGTAGGTATAATATTATAAAATATATACGAATAGTATATTCAGGGAGGAATGGACATGAAGAAGTTTACCAAGGAGCTGGGGCCGGGGTGGATCACGCTGGTGGAGAATGACGACTACGCACTGAGCCGTTTGATTTTCGGCGATGGACTGGAGGTGGACTGCGATGAGGAGGAGACCCCGCTGCTGAAGAAGGGCTTTCAGCAGATACAGGAATACTGGACCGGGCACCGGGTCATCTTTACGCTGCCGCTGGCACCCGGCGGGAGCGATTTTGAGCGGGAGGTATGGGAGACGGTGATGCACATCCCCTACGGGGAGCATTTTACCACCCCGACGCTGCTGGCGGCGCTGGCGCTGGAGGATACCGAGGAGAACCGGGCACGGGTCATCAAGGCGGTGGACGACTGTCCCATTCCGATCTTTATCCCGACGCACCGGGTGGGCGACCCCGAGACGGAGCATGACGAGGAGTATCATTACCCGGCCGGGGAGGATGTGAAGGGGGCCTTTATGGCGCTGGAGCATCCGCTGGACTAAGAATAGAACTGGGCGGCGGGAGGGCGGCCGCAGGCCGCCCGGGCGAAGCCCGGGCACCCCGCCGCGCAGCGGGCGAGGCCGATGCGGAGCATCGGGGCCTGCGGCCGAACCAAAGCCCTGCAGAAACGAGAAAAGAGGCACCCACAGCGGATACCTCTTTTTTGCGTGCTATTTTATTGGGGTAAGTGAAAATCAGACGCGGCGGGTCTTTTTGATGATGGGGACCAGCGCACCGACCACGATGGCGGCGAGGATGATCTCCAGGAGGCCCTGCAGGCCGACAAAGGCGATGATGAACGCAAAGACATTGGTGGTGCCCATCATAGCGGCGAAGCCCTGAAGATAGTCACTGGTGTAGAAGAAGATCGCCAGCGTGCCCATGAACATTGCCGTATGGCAGATGGTGGCCAGTGCACCGGTGATGGTGCCGCTCCACTTGCCGGTGAGGTGATCGAAGCCGCGGTAGATGTAGGCGGCAACCAGTCCCAGCAGGACACGGGGGATCACGCAGACGATAAAGGTGCCAGCGGGATTGATGCTGAACAGGGTGGTGCCGAAGGTGCTTAGGCCGAAGCACTGAAAGAAGCTGGTGAAGCCAAACACTGCACCCAGCACCATGCCGCCGACGGGGCCGGTAAGGGCCGCGCCGAGAATGACGGGAATGTGCAGGAGGGTGATCTCCAGACCCATGGTTTTGATGTAGCCGAGGGGGGTGAAGGTCATCACCAGGATGATGGCGGTAAGAATGCCGAGTGTGGTAAGGGTACGGGTGCGGTTGGTGGAACTTGACATGATAATCCTCCTTGCTGCTATTCCTTTGCCGGGTACGGCGGCACACGGGACGCTTTATCATTGCGGCGGGTGGCGTTCCCTTTTGGGATACGCCCCGTGGCAAAAGCGTGACCGGTGGGGCCTGCGGCGAATGTGGGATACAGCGCAAAATTTTAGGAAGCGACTCCGCTGCCGGTGCGGTAGGGGCGGCTTCCGCGACATATCATAACAGATGAGGGGGCAAAATGCAAGGGGCAAATGGGGCGAAATGGGTGGGCTGCGCCCCTATCCCCTGCCCTGCACAAACCGTACCAAGAAAGGCAAAGCCCCCACCCAAAGCGGGAGGGGGCAAAATGTACGGTTCAGTGCTGTTTGGGCGGGGCGTTGCGGCGGTAAATGGCCAAAAGGCCATCCAGCAGCAGATCCTGATCGAGGATGATGTTGGTGCGGCAATGCGGCACGATAGCCGGGGAAAGGCCGCCGCAGGCTACCACAGTGGGAACTTCGCCCAGTTCCTCTCGGTAGCGCTCAATAAGGCCATCCACCATACAGGCGGTGCCCAGCACCACACCGGAGAGCATACAATCCACCGTATTGCTACCGATGGTCTTGATCTTACCGGTACCGAGACCGATAGAGGGCAGCAGCGAGGCCGACCCTGAAAGCGCCTCCAGCGAGATCTTGACGCCAGGGAGGATAGCGCCGCCGATAAAGCTGCGGTCCTCGGTGACGACGGTGATTTTGGTAGCGGTGCCCAAATCGATGATGATGGCTGGCAGGGGGTATTTTTCCGCCGCGCCCACAGCAGTGCAGGCCAGATCCGCACCCAGGGAAGCGGGTTCATCGATACGGATATTAAGGCCGGTTTTGACCCCGGGGCCAACCACAATGGTGGGGATATGGCCATTGCCGAGGATGCGGACGGCATCATGGAATACGGTGGTGAGTGCCGGAACGACCGAAGAGATGGCCGCGCCGGTAAGCTGGGCCGGATCGGACTGATGCAGGCGGAAGATCTGCGAGAGAAGGACGGCGTATTCCGTTTCGGTACGCAGGGGGTCCGTCTTGGCGCGGGCAGTAAACAGGGCGTTTTTGCCCTCGTACACGCCAAAGCAGATATTGGAGTTGCCGATATCGATGGTGAGGATCATGGGGTCATTCTCCTTTCAGCGGGGCAGCAGGGCAGACAGGCGGTCGGCGGCAGGCTGCATAAAGTCGCCCTCAAACAGCTCGATGGTACCGGTATCCATCAGTGAGGCGAGCGCGGGCTGGATGGGCAGGCGGGCCAGCACCGGAATGTGGTGCTCCGCCGCGATGCTATCAAGGTGGCTTTCGCCGAAAATCGCATGCTGCTTTCCGCAATCAGGGCAGGTGTAGGTGCTCATATTCTCGATGAGGCCCAGAACCGGAACCTTCATCATCTCGGCCATTTTTACCGCTTTTTCCACAATCATGCCGACGAGCTGCTGCGGCGTGGTGACCACGATGATGCCATCCACGGGGAGGGACTGGAATACGGTGAGAGGGACATCGCCGGTGCCGGGGGGCATATCGACAAACATAAAATCGACATCCTTCCAGTACACATCGGTCCAGAACTGGCCCACCGCCCCGGCAATGACCGGGCCGCGCCAGACGACGGGATCGCTTTCCCGTTCGAGCAGCAGATTGATGGACATGACCTGGGTGCCGAAGCGGGAAACAGCAGGCAGCATGACCTCGCCGAGGGTTTCGATCTTTTCCCGAAGGCCGAATGCCTGCGGGATGCTGGGGCCGGTGATATCGGCATCCAGGATGGCGGTGCGGTAGCCCAGCCGCTGCATACTGACGGCCAGCAGGCTGGTGACGAGGGATTTGCCGACGCCGCCCTTGCCGCTGACGACGCCGATGACCTTTTTGACGCTGCTCATTTCATTGAGTTTTTTGGAAAAATCCTGCTCGCTGCCGCAATCGTGGCCGCAGGTACTGCAATCGTGAGTACAGCCCATGGGGATGACCTCCTTTTGATTTTGGACAAAAAAATTTTGCCGGCAAAGCCGAAACCGGCCATGGAAAGCGGGCGGGCCCGCAGGGCTTGGGCTTTGCTGCCGGGGAGAGTGGGTGCAGAAAGTGGGGCGCCCCGCAGGGGCGGCGGTGAAACCGCCGGGACGGGCGAAGCCCGTCAGGCCCGTTCCCGAAGGGAACGGGTCCCCTGCGGGGCGCCCTTCCGGCGGCTGTCACAGATTCTGTTCAGATATTAGTAAGCCTTACCCCAAATGATCATGTGCTTGGCGGGCTTGCCGCAGCAGACGCAGGTGGCACCGAGGTCTTCCTGCTCCAGCGGCATGCAGCGGCTGGTAACGCCGATCTCATCCTTCATCTTGAGCTCGCAAGCCAGCTCGCCGCACCACATGGTCTTATAAAAGCCGTTGGTGCCATCAGCGACCTTGTGCATCTCGGCCATATCGTGGGCAACATAGGTATTGGCTTCGCGGTTGGCCAGGGCTTTCTGATAGAGGCTGTCGTGGATCTCGGCCAGCAGGCGGGTGATCTCGCTTTCGAGATTCTCCAGCTTGACAAAGGTCTTTTCGCGGTTATCGCGACGGACCAGCACGCACTGGCCGGCTTCGATATCCTTGGGGCCGATCTCCAGGCGAAGGGGTACGCCCTTCATCTCATACTGGGCGAACTTCCAGCCGGGGCTGTTCTCGGAAAGATCTATGTCTGCACGGAAGTTCTTTTTGAGGCGCTCACACAGGGCGGAAGCGGTCTCGGCAACGCCCTCCTTATGCTGGGCGATGGGGACGACCATGACCTGGATGGGAGCGACAGCGGGGGGCAGCACCAGGCCGTTATTATCACCGTGGGTCATAATAATGGCGCCGATGATGCGGGTAGACATACCCCAGCTGGTCTGGTGAGGATACTGCAGGGTATTGTTGCGGTCGGTGAACTGGATATCAAAGGCACGGGCAAAGCCGTCGCCGAAGTAGTGGGAGGTACCGCTTTGCAGGCTCTTACCGTCGTGCATCATGGCCTCGATGGTGTAGGTTTCTTCGGCGCCCGCAAATTTTTCCTTATCGGTCTTGACGCCCTTAACAACGGGGATGGCAAGATATTTCTCGCACATCTCTGCGTAGACATTCAGCATGCGCACGGTCTCAGCCTTGGCTTCCTCGGCGGTTTCGTGCATGGTGTGGCCCTCCTGCCACAGGAACTCGGCGCTGCGCAGGAAGGGGCGGGTGGTCTTTTCCCAGCGCATGACGCTGCACCACTGGTTATACAGCTTGGGCAGGTCGCGGTAGCTGTGGATAATGTGGGAATAGTGCTCGCAGAACAGCGTTTCGCTGGTGGGGCGCACGCACAGGCGCTCCTCCAGCTTTTCCTCGCCGCCCATGGTGACCCAGGCCACCTCCGGGGCGAAGCCTTCCACATGGTCCTTCTCTTTCTGCAGAAGGCTCTCCGGTATGAGCATAGGCATATAGACATTCTGGTGGCCGGTCGCCTTGAACATGCCGTCAAGAATATGCTGGATATTTTCCCAAATGGCATAGCCGTAGGGTCGAATGATCATGCAGCCGCGGACGCTGCCGTAATCGACCAGTTCGGCCTTTTTAACGACATCGGTATACCACTGCGCAAAATCGTCCTCCATCGAGGTGATCTCGGCTACCATTTTCTTTTGATCTGCCATAGTATTTCTTTCTCCCTTTCAGTAGGATATATACCTTTATATTATACGGGTTTTTGCGTCATTTGCAAGGGATTGCGGGGATTTTGTGGGGAATTGGGAGGCGGGAGGCCAAAAGAAACGGGCGGGGGGAGGTACGGCCCGGACACGGTAGAAGCTTGCGGAGGATGCCGGCAAAAAACCGCCGCGGGCAGGGGCTTCAAAATTTATTTACAATATTTCACCTTTTCGTCACGGCATTTTTACCGACCTTAAAAAAACAGGTCAAGCATTGTTCACAATTTAACGGTATACTAGGAAGCAGTCAAGGGGCTAGGCACCCCACAGAAAGGCAGGTCAGTTCCATGACATATCCGAACGACAACTTTAATGACCGCAACTTTACCACCGGCAATACCGATCTTCCCACCGGGGAGTATCGCTATGATAAAGACAGCATCCATCAGGATGCCGCGTCCGGGCAGGCGCAGCAAACGGCTGCTTCGGGGTATCATCCCTCGGACGCAAACAAAAAATCCACAGGACGGGGCAAGAAAGGGACGGCGCTGCTGTTGGCAGGCTGCCTGGTGCTCTCGATGGTGGGCGGCGCAGGCGGCGCTGTGATCGCTGCCAAGAGCGGCCTGCTGGGCACCGGTTCCACCGTTCTGTATCAAGGGGTAGAGGTCCCTTCCACCAACGGTTCCACCGTCGGCGTCAGTTATTCCGGTGTGGTGCAGCAGGTGGAGGACAGCGTAGTGGCCATCACCACCGAAAGTGTGGCGACCAACTACTTCTTCCGGCAGTATGTCACCCAGGGCGCAGGCTCCGGCGTGGTGCTGACGGCGGATGGCTACATTGTGACCAACTACCATGTGATAAAAGGCGCACAGCAGATCACCGTGACTGCCAATGACGGCAGCACCTATGCCGCCACCCTGGTGGGTACCGATGAGGATAATGACATCGCGGTGCTGAAGGTGGACGCCAAAGACCTGACCCCGGCTATTCTGGGCGACAGTGACACCCTGAAGGTGGGCGACACCGTGCTGGCCATCGGCAACCCGCTGGGTACCCTTTCCGGCACCGTCACCGATGGTATCGTCAGCGCGCTGGAGCGCCAGGTAACGATAGACGGCAACAACATGACCCTGCTGCAAACCAGCGCGGCGGTCAACCCCGGTAATTCCGGCGGCGGTCTCTTTAATGCCAGCGGAGAGCTGATCGGCATTGTCAATGCCAAATCCACCAGCGATTCCAGCGGCAATGCCGTGGATAACATCGGCTTTGCCATTCCTATCAACAGCGTCAAGACCATCATCGAGGATCTCATCAGCCACGGCTATGTGACTGGTCAGATCGTGCTGGGTGTCAGCCTGGTGGATATCATCGATGAGCGCACCGCCCGCTACTACGGACTGGACAGCACCGGCGTGTATATTCAAAGCGTGGAGTCCGGCTCCATAGCGGATAAAGGCGGCCTGCAGGCTGGCGACCGGCTGCTGAGCTTTGGCGGGGTGGAGGTTTCCACCGCGGATGATCTGAAGGCAGCGCTGGCCAGCCACAGCGTAGGCGACCGGGTGGAGATCAAAGTCTCCCGCAATGGCCGGGAATACACCCACAGTGTGGTACTGACCGAATATGTACCCAGCAGCGCCACCAATTAACTTGCCAACTTCTCCATACTCCTTTTCAATATTGCATGCAAAGCCTCCCCCGTAAGCCGCGGGGGAGGCTTTGCTGCGGCGGAAAAAAGAAGAAACTATGGGCTTTGGGCTTTTCCTTTGGCGGAAAATGTGGTAAAATGACAGCAGAACACAAAACTGCCGCCGATGGCAGTAACTAACGGGAGGTTTGACCATGAGATTTTGCCCGAACTGCAACAGTGCCGTATATGATGACCGGGCGGAGCTTTGCCCAGAGTGCGGCAAGCCGATGAACCAAAATGTATGCCCCAGCTGCGGCCGGCGGCTACAGCCTGGCCAGAAATGTCCCCACTGCAGCGACTGCCGCGCCCACGGCGAACGCTACACCGTGCGAAACCAAAGTCCCGAACAGACTGTCAGCGGCGGACTGAGTATGTGGGCCTATATGGGGCTTATTCTGCTGGCGATGGTGCCGGTCATTGGGCTTATATTTATGATAGTGTGGGCGTGCGGCGTGAGCAGCAACCCCCAGCTGGCCCACTTTGCCCGCGGCATGCTGCTGGCCAAGGCCGCGCTGTTCCTCATCGGGATCATCTTCTTTTCTGTGATGATGGCTGCCATGCAGCCGCTGCTGAATGAGCTGGAGGACTGGCTGAGCTACTACGGCGATGAATACGGCTACTATGATAACTTTGATGATTCCTACAATTACAATTTTGGCGATGACTATAATGCTGGTGATAACGGCGATCTCTTTGGCGATGACTGGCCCGATTTTTACGGGGAGGAGGCCCCGGCTGCCAATGCCGCGTAAGTCATAAAGCAAAAGCCCCCTCCGGGTGTAGCGGAGGGGGCTTTTTTATGTGGGATCACTTTTTGAGGGTCTCGCGGCTGCCCTTCCTAGCAGCGGCTGCTACCAGCCCGCCCAGTGCTACGATAGCCAGAAAGTTGGGAATAACCATCAGCTGGTTAAACATATCGGAAAGCTCCCAAGCTAGGTCATTGGATACGCAGGAGCCGAGGAAGATGAGCGCCACAGCGATGATGGAATAGACCGGGACGGCCTTTTTGCCAAAGAGGTATTCCACATTGATACGGCCGAAGAAGTTCCAGCCCAGGATGGTGGAGAAAGCGAAGAACATAAGGCAGATGGCCACGAACAGACTGCCGGCGGTATTACCCATGATGCTGGAGAAGGCGATCTGCGCCATGTTGGTCTTGCTGACACCTTCGGCTGCGCCGGAGGCAAGGATCCCGTTGCCGGCATACAGGGTGGAGATAACGACCAGAGCGGTCATGGTGAGGACGACAAAGGTATCAATGAAAACGCCGATCATAGCCACAACGCCCTGCTCGTGCGGGCAGCTTACCTTAGCCATAGCGTGGGCGTGGGGAGTGGAGCCCATACCGGCCTCATTGCTGAACAGACCGCGCTTGACGCCCTGGCTGATGGCCTGCTTGAGCGCAAAGCCGAAGCTGCCGCCGATGATGGACTGCGGCTGGAACGCATAGCGGAAAATCATACCAAAGGTCTCCGGGATGAAACGAATGCGGGCCAGCAGCACCACCAGACCGCCAATGAGGTACAGACAGGCCATCACGGGGACGATCTTTTCAGCCCAGGAGGCCACCCGGTGGCTGCCGCCCAGGAATACAAAGGCGGAAAGAGCAGCCACAACAATACCGATGACCCAGGTGGGAACGCCGGTGGCATTGGAAAGCGCCTCACCGATGGAATTGGACTGCACCATGCTGCCGATGAAGCCCAGAGCAATGATGATGGCTACGGCGAAGAAGCCGGCCAGGAACTTGCCGAAGCCGCCCTTAAAGGCGCGCTTGATGTAATAAACCGGACCGCCGTGGACGCTGCCGTCCGCATTGACTACACGGGTCTCCTGCGCCAGCACCGCTTCCGCATAGATGGTAGCCATGCCGAAGAAGGCGATGATCCACATCCAGAAGATGGCGCCGGGCCCGCCGATGAGGATAGCGCCGCAGGCGCCGACGATATTACCGGTACCTACCTGCGCGGCAATGGCCGTGGCCAGCGCCTGGAAGGAGGAAAAGCCGCCCTGCTGCTTTCCGCCATGGAGATTGATGTTGCCGAATACCCGGCGCATACCCTCGCCAAAGCAGCGCACCTGCACAAAGCGGGTACGGATGGAGAAATAAAGGCCCGCGCCCACCAGCAGGATGATGAGGATATAATCCGAGAGATAGCCGTTGATTTTTTGTACGATGCTGAGCAATGCTGCTTCCATTTGTTTCACTCCTGATTAAAATATTGCAGTGAAAAAAGGATAATAAAAAGGCTGCCCGTCTTTTTTAAGCGGCAGCCTCTGAAGAATAGCGAGCGATCAAACAAAAGATGCTTTGATGACCGCTCTGTCCTTTTGCCTGAGAGATTCGGCGGAAAAACCGCCTTGCACCTTCGGCACTCAACTCAATGAGATTCTCCAGAGCCCCCTCCATATTCAGTCTCTTACGATTCTGAATGTTTCTGCGGGGTCGCTATCGTTATTCACTTGATGTTATTCTACACCATTTTGCAGCTTTGTCAAGAGAAAAATGCAAAATGCGTTATTCTTCCGTGCGGATGCACCGCACCGTTACTCGGGCACGGCCATCGTAGGTGCAGGTAAACAGGGTAAGATCCCACTCCCCAGCCCGCATTTCCTCCGCGGCGGTCTCCGGCAGGGTCTCCACCCGGTCCACCGTATAGCGGTAGGTCTGCCCGGCTGCATCGGTAAATAGGACGGCATCTCCGGGACGCAGGGTGTGCAGCGCGGCAAAGTGCCGCCGGTAATTGTGCGCCGCTATGATGATATCATCCCCGGCCAGGGTACCGGCATAGCGGCAGGGCGCCTGGCGCAGAAAATCCATCTCCCATTCGGCCCCCACCGGCAGCTCCAGCGCCAGGGTAGGTAGAGAAAGGATGCCCAGATACTCCTCCCCCTCCAAAGAGACCGTCAGCTCTCCGGCGGGCAGGGTAGGCATCGGCGCTGGAGACTGTCCGATGCTATGTGCCACAGCAGGCAAAATCCTTTGGGTGGCCGCCGCGGCACGGCGTTCCTCCCGCAGATTAAACCCCAATAGGAATGCGGCGGTCAAAATGCACAGGCCGCCCAAAATGATGCAGAACCGGCCGATACGCTCTCGTGTCATGTCGGTTTCCTCCGGCGGCGCAGGCGGCAGCCCACCGCCACCAGCAGCACCCCTATGGCTGCCAGCAGCGTGATAGGCCATTGCAGCAGGCCGGTCTGCGGCAGCTTATCCCCTGGGGTGGGGGCTGGGTTGTCCGGTATGATGATGACCGGCGGTTCGGGGGTACCGGAGCGCTCCAGCTTGGGCTCTACCGTTGCAGCGTACTGCCACCCGCCGCCTGCCTGTTGGGCCGGCAGCTCCAGCAGCACCGGGGTGGTGGCATAGGTGCAGCCGCCCTTTTGGTAGGGAGCCGCGCACAGCAGATACAACCCGGTGGGCAGCCCCTCTAATGCAGCTTTGCCATCAGCCGCGGTGGTAAGCTGCTTTTCTGGGGAAATGCTTTGCTGCTCCACCCATTGGTCCAGCAGCCCGGCCGCCTGCCGCCAGTCGGCGGCATCCCGCAGGTTCCCCAGCACAATACCGCTATCCTCATAGGCCGGCAGCAGGGTGTGCTCTCCCTGCGGAGAAAGCGCCGCTACCCGGTACAGCGAAAAGCCCATGCCGCTTACTGGCTTATTCTCATAGTGACAGTCAATGGTCAACGCGCACAGCGCGTCAGGATCGGCTGTCTGTGCTATCGCGGGGAGACACAGCAGTATGATCAGGATCAGGGCCAGAACGGCTCTGAGACGCTTTTTCATCAGTTCTCCCCCTTTCTATCACATTGCCCTCTTCGGGCCCGGTTTTCTTTTTCTTGCGGCGCAGCAGCGCCAGGATGAGCAAAATAAGCAGGAACAGCAGCAGCGCGCCGATCAGCAGCTTGCCCTTCCAGCCCAAGCTGTGTACTACCTGCTGGGTCACGGTCACTTCCACCGTTTCCTCCACGGTCTCCAGCGGGATGCGGTGCCCGCGCACCAGCAGCCGGTGGGTATTTACGCCGTAGGGCGTACAGGTCACCAGGGTAACAAGGTCCTCCCCTTCCACCGGGTACAGGTCCTTTACCTCATCCGGCTCCACCACCAGGATCTGATCCACCTCATAGAGGAGCTGCTCCCCCAAAATGCGCAGGGAAAAATGGTCGCCCAGCTGCATTTGGTCCAGATCGGAGAAAAGCAGCGCCGAGGGCAGCCCCCGGTGGCCGGAAAACACCGCGTGGGTGCCCTCTCCGCCCACTGGCAGGGGAGGTACCGCCTAGATGCCCGATGCCATGCTGGAGGACCTCCTCCGTGGTGCCGTGGTAGATGGGCAGCCGCACGCTGATGCGCGGGATCTCGATGTAGCCCATAATGCCGCTGCCATCGGGATCCAGCAGGCCCCAGTAGGGGTCCCCCGCGGGCAGCTGCCGCCCGGTAAAGGCATCCCGGAAGGTGGGACTGAGGTTTTTATTGTATTCCTGCGCCGCTTCCCACAGCGCGGAGTGATCCTCCGGGGCAAGGGTCGTGGTGCTTTGGGTGTAGTGGGAGATCAGCTGGTTCTGCCGGTGCTGGTTCCACAGGTCGCTGGCCACCGGGTAAAATAGAATCCCCAGCCCCAGCAGAAAAATGAGGATGGCCAGCACGGTGCCCAGCCGGTTTTGTCTTTTTTGTTTGGCTTGTTTTGTTGTCACGAATGGTACTCCTTTGGCAGTAATGCAGCAGGGAAAAAACCGCAAACCGTTGCAGCGGGCTTGCGGCCTTTTCCTTGCCGCCCATCCCGCCGGGGAGAGAAAGAGGAAAAACCCGGCGGGACGGCTAGAAAATGAGGAGGATGGCAAATTACAGGGTGGTCTTATTCTGCTCCTGCTCGTCCTCACGGCGACGGCGGGCAAACAGGAAGAACCACAGCGCCGCACCCATGCACAGCAGGCCTATCACCGTGAACATCACGGTGCCGACACCACCGGTGGTGGGCAGTACGGGGGTGGAGCTGTTGAGAAGATGCACCTCAAAGCGGTTTAAGTTCTTGTTTACTTCATTATGCTGAATGAGCAGAGTATCCGCTTTGTCTAGATTGCTGAAGCCGCCGCTGGCCAGCTGTTTATCCAAAGTTTCCCCGGTGTTCAGCACCGCGGCCAGCTCCAGCTTAAAGATGCCCTTGGGGGCATAGTAGCCGGAAGGGGTCTTGGTTTCCTTCACATAGTAGGAGCCAACATCCAGGCCGCGGATGGAAAGGGTATTATTATCATTGCCCATATTGGCATCCATTTCGGTCACAATGCCGGTACCGGCAGTAATCTCCGCAGCGGTAGCGGGACGATAGTAGGCATCGGTCGTGGTAGTAGCATCTACCTTAACCATGCTGACGGGGGTGTTCATCGCTTCATCGGCATACAGGATGAAGCCCGCACCGGCCAGGGGCCGGTGGCTGGAACCCGCGTTACTGGGATCAATCAGCTCATTGGATTTCTTAAAGAGGGTAAAGTCATAATTATAAACCGCAGCGGTAGAGTCGGCGGTCGTTTTGGTCTTGTCCGCCTCCATGGAGAATACATATTCCAGCTTGGCAGTTGCGGAAGCCTCAGATTCTGCAACTGCATCCGGGGCTACGGTGGCCTGGAAGTGGAGATAAATCAGCCCTCTGCCGGTGGCACTACGGATATTGCTGTAATTCAGCTCAACGGTCAAATTACCGTCGGCACCTACGGTAGTCCCTTTAATAGCACCCTCTACGGCGTCGCTACCCGCATTGGGCAGGGTGGTTGCTTTCATGCTGTCCGCTACATAGTTCAGTCCGGCCAGCTGGCAATTTGCAGTCAATTTGGTGATGTTGAAGGTGTTATCGGTGTAGGCCGGAGTGGAAACCTCCATATAGAAATCCATCGTTTCGCCAACCCGGCCACCGGCGGTTTCCTTCCGTTCATCTATACCGCGGCTGTCATCATTTACCCGTACATTGATAGCTGGACCTTCCTCGTGCTTAAATACAGCGGTCAGGTCATCGGCGAGCTCACTGCCGGCGGCATACACCTTTACATTCCCGTTCTTCACCTGCACAAACACGGTAACAGGCATATAGGTCCGGTTGTTCTGTTCGGTGGTGGAACCCAGCAGCAGATAATAGCCGGGCTCCAAGGTCATCTGAACCTTGTTGTCGGTACCGGCAACCATTTCCACCGGGTCGGATGGCAATGTAATAGTAACGCCAGCTAATGAGTGACCATCCATCAGGACATAGTTAGCTATCATGGCGGTCAAGCCTTCCTTGGTGGTATTCTTCAATACATCCTCCGGCAGCTTTTTGGGCTGCTGAAGTTGCAAAAAGGCTATAAATCCATCGTGAAATATGTATTTGTTGTAGTTTTCGTCATACCACCCCAGCTTGTACGCCTTCACGGTATCGCCCTGGGCGACATCGGTAAAGGTGATCGTGCGGGAATAGTTTGGCTCCTCCGCCGCAGCGGGGACCGCCATGGCCAGCAGCATGGCCAGGGCCAGCAGCAGCCCCAGGCACTTTTTCATTATCTTTTTCATGTTACTTTCACTCCTTTGGTATCATTGTTATCCACAGCGGCTTCCCCTTGGCAGGGGGCGCTTATTTCACTTTCTTTCGGCCTGGCAGCAGTACCGCTACGGCCATCAGGGCCGCGCCCGCCAGTGTAAAGGGCACCGTTCCGGTGCCGCCGGTGCTGGGCAGAACATGCAGCTCCTTCAGCTCCAGGGTCAGCAGATAGGTGTATTCCTCCCCCTCGCACTGTTCCAGCTGCCATGCGGTATTCGCTGTATCCAAATAGGTCAGCGTGCCGTATTCGGCCTTTAGGTTGGGGGCGCTGTCCTCCGGCACATAGCCCGTGGGGGTGCCCGCCAGCTGGATGATATAATCCCCGGCAGGCATCTGCTCCAGCAGGGCCGCGCCGGCTTCATTGGTTTTATACAGCATCGGGCTGCCATTATCCCGCGTCACCCGCAGCACCGCCCCGGGGAGTTCCTCTCCCTGTGGGCCCAGCACTTTCAGCTTCAGCCGCAGCCGGGAGGTATTCTTCACCTCGGTAACGGTGGTGCCGCCCGGTGTAGAAATGGTCGCCTTCCCCGCCGCGATCTTCACCGTCCAGGTGAGCTCCGCCGCAGTGTAGCCCACAGGGGCGGTGGTCTCCCGCAGGTAATAGGTGCCAGCCGGCCACTTATCCTCAAACTGCACATCGCCGTTTTCATCGGAGGTGGCTGTTGCCAGCCGCTTGGTACACTCCGCATCGGCATACAGGGTAAATTCCGCGCCCTTTAATGGGTAGCCCTTTTCATCCACCTTTTCAAAGGCGATCTCGCCCCGGATGCCCTCATTATTGACCACCAGCAGAGCCTCCCGCGCAAAGCATTGCGTTCCATCGGCCTTCTGCCACCAGTGCTCCTCCCGGTATTCCTTATCCTCGGCCTGCCGGTACAGGGCCTTGGCATAGGTCACCAGGTAATCCGCGAAGCCATCCTCGGCCACACCGGGGTCACGGTAGGTGTCCCCTATTTCGATTTCCCGCAGCGTGTAATCAGCCACCGTGCCATCCGTAAAAAGCGGCAGATTTTCCCAGGTGTATTGCCATTCGTTTTCCTTGTTCAGCTCCACGGTATAGGCATCACCCGGCAGCGGCGCGCCATCGCGCCACAGCTCCACCGTCACAGGCAGCTTATCCCCCGTGGCGGGCCAACTGCTGCGGGCCGTCACACTGATGAGCATTCTGGGTACATTTAGGATGACCACATTGTCGGCATCGGCATTCTGCAGCCAGCTGCCGGTCGAGGGTGTTATCCCTTCCGGCAGCGCTTTTGCCTCCGCATGGTAACTGATATTCCCTCCAGTATTTTGGACGACCGTCACCTGCACAGTACCGGGGCCAAAGTACCCCGTCGGCAGCGTTTCGGTCAGGGTGTAGGTCCCTTCCTCCAGCCGGATGGTAAAAAAACCGCTGGCATCGGCAATGATCTTGCAGTCGGCGATCTGCTCGGTATAGCCCTCCTCCTGCACCACGCTGTAAAGGGTGGTGTTCGGCTTGCGGTACAAGACCACTTCAGCGCCGCCCGGCCGGGACAACTTATACTCTACCTTTGCCAGCCCGTTGCCGGTAATGGAATCCTGCGTTTTTACCGTCAGGGTACCTATCCCCACATATATGTTCTGCAGAGCCACGGTCTGCACCGCAGTGTTCGGCACATCGTTGCCGTAGGCCACCGCCGTAATAGTAATGCCACTTTCCTCCGGGTAGTCCTGATATCCCCCCGAAAGTCCCTGCGGGTGATTGCGGATGAGATAGCGGTTGTTCACCCGCCATTTGTCACCCTGCAGCGTATGGCCGGTTTCTTTTATCGTGTAGTCCCGCCGCTGCTGGGCCGGGACTTCCCAGGTGTAGGTATCGGCCTCGGCATCATAGCGGGTATAACCCAGCTTGCCCTGTTCCGTTACCGCCTTCGCAGGCTGCGGCACCAGGGTAAAATCGGTCACGCTGCTGCCGTTTTCGGTGTGGGAGACAGTAATGAGGAACTTATCCCGTACCTGTTTTATCGCCTCAGCATCCCCCGCAAAGGTCTTTGTCACAAAAAAGCGGGTGCGCTTGGCCACCAGCACACCATCGATATGCCAGCCATCGGAATGCTCAAACTTGACCATGTTCCAGCGGATCTGGAAGTAATCCGAATTGAGCATCTCCGCGGGGATCTCCACTCCGTCCACCTTCATGGTAATGGTATCGCTGTGGGCCCGCAGGTAGGCAAAGATCGTTTCCTCATTGGGGAGATCCTCCAGCCTACCGCCCTGCACCGGGTTATTCACCATGTTGCGGATCGTGTCATCCACCGCGTAGGCATTGTCGCCATTGGTTGCCCGCGCTACCAGCGGCTTTACCACACCCTCCGCATTTTTATTGGAGTACTCCGCCGGGATATTGTCCGCCCCCAGCATCCGGATGGTATATAGGGCGGGCGTATAGTCCTTTTGGTCCTCCCATTGCACACCGTCATCCACCGAGCCCCTGATCTCTCCATTGAGATGCAGGAAAAAATGTGTGGTAATTGGGCGTTTCAGCTTATCCTCGCCGCTCCATTTTGCCCGCAGCGTCACTTCGCCATCGCTGCCGGTATAGTGCTGCAGGTCTGCGGCAGTCAGCTTTGTACCGGGCTGCAGCAGCACCTCTTCCGTTATATTGGCCACCCGCCAACCTAAAAAGGAATAGAACAGTGAGCGGTTATTGGCTTTTTCGCCGGTCAGCTTTACCTCTATCCGGTCAATATCCGGGGCCAGTAGCGTGTAGTCTCCGTCACCCGGTTCCACCAGCAGGGTTTTTTTGCCCTTTACCATCGCGCTTTGCTGGGGCGCCTGCACCGAAGGCTCAAACTGGCCAATCTTGTGCTGCCAGCCGTCCGGCTCGGCCTCATATTTTATTACCAGGGTATCGGTATGCGGGTAGAAAACCACCGGCTGGCTGATTTCCCCGATGGTATAGGTCACGCTGGTTTCGGTCTGCTTGGTCGGCTCCAGCTCTAGATGCGTTCCGGTCAGGCCATCCATGGCGTCCCAGGCCATACTGGACACGGTATTTAGGGTAATGCTCACATTCTCCCCATGGAAAGCGATCTTCGGCGCGGGCGGCTCCTGGTACACCCTGTTCAGGTCGTCCTTCACCGTCACCGTGTAGAACATATTCTCCGCCAGCAGCGTTTCGTCGCTCAGTTCTTTTTTATCAAGGAAATAGCTTTCGGCACCTTCTTCATTCGCGGGCAGGTAGTACAGCCGGATCTCGGTCCGGTGGCTCAGCGGAATCTGCCAGCCGCCGTCCTCACTCTTTATGGGAGCGGCATCTGCCCACATTTCGTTGGGGTCATAGCTATCGGTGTGCGGGAAGAACCGCTCCCCGTGATAATTCGCCGCCTTAAAGCCATAGACGCTATATACTTCCTCCAGTTCCGCCGCCGTTATATAGTAGCGGAGCTTTCCGCTGCCATCGGTATATTGCGCGGCGGTTTGCACCGTGGTCACCGGGTACCAGATGCCATCCCGTGCCGCATAGCATTCCACCGTGGCGGCCGCCGCACGGGCCTTGTCTTCAGCGGGCTGCGCTTCGGCCGGCTGCTCATCCATCTCTTCCTCTTTTGTCATGGAGTCTTCCGGTTCGGGCAGGGCCTCCTCCGGAGCAGGAACCAAAGCCGGTTCTTCCTCCGCCGGGGCGGCATCCGCCACCGTGTAAAGGCCCGTTGGCAGCATGGTAAACAGCAGCGCCAGCACCACCAACAGCACCGAGCCCCTGCGGGCCCGGTGCCGGCGATGTTCCTTTCCGCTGCTGATTTTGGTATGCATTATTTATCCTTTCTGTTCTAATTTTTGTAAATATAAAAGCTGACTGCGTTCTTTTACTCAAGAATGCAGTCAGCCGGTCATGCGGTTTCCCGTTTAGACGCTTTACTTTGCGTCCCTGCCTTTCAGCAGGTTTGCCAAGGGTTATTCAATTTATGGGAATCGTTCCTATTTCCTTAGCGTTATCTTAACATCAACTCACAAAGAATTCAAGAGAATTTTTCATCAAAATCTCATTTTTCATTATTTTTGTTCAATTATTGCATTTTATTTGCTGGCGCTCATCTTACAATTGTGTGTTTTTCCTATATTCTCGCCTTTTTCTCCTTCAGATATTGTAAAAAGGAAATAATATCCTTGCAAAAAAAGCCTGCGCTCCCCACATCCTCCTCCACAGCAAAAAAGCCGCAAGCAAACCTTCCTCCCCGCAAGGAAGGGGTTGTGTGAAGGGGGAACCTTTGCGGGGTCCCCCTTCGCGTCAAATCAGGGCAGCGGCTCTCGCCTTTTAGAAACGCCCGCGCTCCCCGCATCCTCCTCCACAGCAAAAAAGACGCCCTAAAGGCGTCTTTTTTGTGGTGGAGGAGGATGGATTCGAACCATCGAAGTCAGTGACAACAGATTTACAGTCTGCCCCCTTTGGCCGCTCGGGAACTCCTCCATATTCGGTTATGTCATGCGGTGGTGGAGCTGGTGGACGGATTCGAACCCCCGACCTGCTGATTACAAATCAGCTGCTC
>ERZ773148.650-NODE-650-length-29881-cov-4.238181_pt1 | contig 29881 bp, 16 predicted proteins | sample MGYA00580846_ERZ773148 | MGnify/ENA primary metagenome ERZ773148 (study PRJEB29015, sample SAMEA2737879) | human gut metagenome | biome: human gut; feature: human-associated habitat; material: faeces | place: China | collected 2012 ... | reverse complement strand
GCCACCGGCAATAGCCGTAAAAGTAATAAAATGCCTGGGGAATCCACCGCAGGAGGTTGATCGAATTGGCCGAGGTCACGCACCGCCGCTTGCGGAACTCCGCATCGGCGAAGAGCTCCTTCACCAGCCGCTGACAGTCGTCGAACGTCCCGGCGACCCGCAGCGGATGGATGTTACCCCCGAGGGCGGTCATCTGACACTCTTGCAGGCGGCTGATCTTCCCTTCGGGATAGAGCACCACGACCTCGACGCCCGGCACATTGTGAAACCCGTGCGCCACGGCGCTGCCCGTATCGCCCGAGGTGGCCGTGAGAATCACCAGTTTTTCATCGGCGGCGCCCAGCAGGCCTGTCATCCGGCCCATGAACCCGGCGCCGAAATCCTTGAAGGCGCAGGTCGGACCGTGGAACAGTTCCAGCGTATAGCGTCCCCGGCCGACCACGCGCAGGGGCACGGGGAAGTCGTAAAGGCCGTCCAGTTCACGCTGCACGGCCTGCGAATCGAAATCGCCGCCGAAGAACAACCCCGCCAGATAACCCGCCAACGCGGCGTAGGATTCGCCGGCCAGACGCTCCGCAAGGGCCATGTCGGCCTGCGGAATCCGTTCGGGGACGAACAGCCCCCCGTCGGGGGCCAGCCCCATCATCGCGGCCTCGCGCAGCGAACAGCCGTGCGCCCGTTCCCGATCTCTCGTACTGTAATAATTCATCGTCCTTCGCTTTTGTTATTCGACAACCCGCGCCCCGGCATTCGACACGCGGCCCGCATAGCTATTACAACCGATTCCCAACCCTTCGAAATGCCGCTTCATCTCCCCGGAGATCCGCACGGCAGCCTCGTAATTGGAGGCCAGCGCGAAAACCGAGGGGCCCGATCCGGCGATGTTCATGGCCAGCGCGCCTCCGGCCAGCACCTGCTCCTTCAGCGCGTCGTACCCGGGGATGAATCCCTTGCGGTACGGCTCCGCCACGACGTCGTGCATCGAACGGCCGATCAGCACCACGTCGCGCAGCGCGAACCCGGCGACCAGTCCGCCGACGTTGCCCCACTGCGCAACGGCATCCGACAGAGGAATCCGCTTCGGAAGCGCCTCGCGCGCCTCCCGGGTGCTGACCACGATGCCGGGATGCGCCACGGCGTAGAAAAAGTTGTCGGGCACGGGCAGCCGCACGATGTCGAACGGCCGGTAGCCGCGGACCAGCACCACGCCGCCCAACAGCGCGGGACCTACATTGTCGGCATGGGGCGTGCCGCCCAGCAACGCCTCGCCCATCATGGCGAACTCCACCAGCTGCTTGCCCGAGAACGGGCGGCCCAGCAGTTCGTTGACCCCGTAGACGGCGGCGGCCGACGAGGCGGCGCTCGACCCGATGCCGCTGCCGGGAGCGATCTTTTCGAGAATCTCCACCTCGATCCGCACCGGACGGCCGTAAGCTTCGAGCAAGGCCCGTACGGCGGGCGTGATGACGTTTTCTTCGACATTTCCGGGGAGTTCCATCCCGCTGCGGTTACGGATTTCGAATCCTTCGGCATTTTCCGCAACGCCCACTTCCAGCACGTCGCCCACGCCGTCGAGCGTAAGGCCCATCACATCGAAACCGCACCCCAGATTCGCGACCGTTCCCGGCGCGAAAACCTTAATATGTTTCATACCAATTTTTTTGATGAATTGAACTACCTTTGCCTGATTTTCTGTTTCCGCTCCGGCAGCCTTGGCCGGGATGTGCACACGCAGGTATGCGGACGGAATATTGACTACTGAACCCCCACGGGGGTCGTGGCAGTCGTCGTGGCAGTTGTGGCGGTCGTGAAGAGAGCGGTATAAACACAGCCTACGGGATTGCCGATAAATCCGCAACCTCGCCCTGTCGTCGTGTTATGCCGTTTGGTAACCATCGTCGGCAAATATAAAACAAATATTTTAATAATCCAAATCCATGTAACAATTTGTAAGCGGCCCGCCGTTGCGCAGACGGCCTTTTATTTATATAGGAGCAGCGCAAAAAGGCCGCAACAGAGATTTCGAAAATAAAAATGAAAGCCTTTCGGCCCACACCCGCCGGACCGCGGGAAGAAAACGCCCGGGAACCGCATCCGGAGGCCAAAATACCGGTTTCAAATTGTAAGCAAACACGAGCCGTCACGCACAGTTGCGAACTTCAGGAAAGAATATGCTTCCGGACTGTTACAATATTAAATTTTTTTAGGAAATTATTTGTTCAACTGATTCAATATTCATATCTTTGCCATAGTCAGACAGAAAGCATCCGGCATAACGGGGAGACCCGGCCTGCACGCGGATGCACTGTCGCAGAAAACGAACAAACACGGAAAACCGGCTATGAACGCCCTGAATCATTCGAATATTCACGTCATTACCCTGCTGCTCGTCGTCCTTCGGAGATAACGGGAGAAAGGTGGCGTGCATAGTTGATTGAAAATAAAGCCTTTCTCCCACCGGGGAAAGGTTTTTTTGTTACAGGACCGGACCCGGCAGGAGACTGAAACGAAAACGGAAAGATGAAACACACACTCAAAAGCGCCGTCACCACGACGGGCCGCCGGATGGCGGGAGCCAGAAGCCTCTGGCGCGCCAACGGCATGCGCGAAGAACAGTTCGGCCGGCCGGTCATCGGCATCGCCAATTCGTTCACCCAACTCGTGCCGGGGCACGTACACCTGCACGAAATCGGACAATATGTCAAACAGCGCATCGAAGCCCTCGGGTGCTTCGCCGCGGAGTTCAACACCATCGCCGTCGACGACGGCATCGCCATGGGCCACGACGGCATGCTCTACTCGCTGCCTTCGCGCGAGATCATCGCCGACAGCGTCGAGTACATGGCCTCCGCCCACAAGATCGACGCGCTGGTCTGCATCTCGAACTGCGACAAGATCACCCCCGGCATGCTGATGGCCGCCATGCGGCTCAACATCCCGACGGTCTTCGTCTCGGGCGGGCCGATGGAGGCCGGAAAATTTCAGGGCCGCAGCGTCGACCTGATCGACGCCATGGTGATGGGGGCCGACGAGACGTGCAGCGACGCGCAGATCGCCGAGATCGAGCGTTGCGCCTGCCCCGGCTGCGGATCGTGCTCGGGCATGTTCACGGCCAACTCGATGAACTGTCTGACCGAGGCGCTGGGTCTCTCGCTGCCGGGCAACGGCACGATCGTCGCCACCCACGTCAATCGCCGCCGGCTGTTCGAGGACGCTGCGGCGCTCATCGTCCGCAATGCCGAACGTTACTACTTCGAGGGCGACGAGCGGGTGCTTCCGCGTTCGATCGCCACGAAGGCCGCCTTCGAAAACGCCATGTCGTTAGACATCGCCATGGGCGGCTCGACCAACACGGTCCTGCACCTGCTGGCCGTGGCCCACGAGGCCGGCGTCGATTTCACGATGCAGGACATCGACCGCCTTTCGCGCCGGGTCCCGGTGCTCTGCAAGGTCGCCCCCAACTCGCACTACCACATCCAGGACGTCAACCGTGCCGGAGGCATCTTCGCCATTCTGGGCGAGCTTGACCGTGCCGGACTGCTCGACACCTCGGTCCTGCGCGTCGACGGGCGCACGCTGGGCGAAGCGATCCCGGCCTGCGACATTCTCAACCCGGCAGCCGCCGACGCCGCGCGACGCCGCGCGCTCAGCGCCCCGGCAGGCCATTACAGCCGCGAGCTGGGCGCACAGCACTCCTACTACGAAGAACCCGATACCGATCGCACGGCGGGCTGCATCCGCGACGTGGAGCACGCCTATTTCCGCGACGGCGGACTGGCCGTGCTGACGGGCAACATCGCCCGGCAGGGCTGCGTCGTCAAAACCGCCGGCGTGGACGAAAAACTGTTCGTCTTCCGCGGCCCGGCGCGCGTTTACGAATCGCAGGAGCAGGCCATGAACGGCATTCTCGCCGACGAGGTGCAGCCGGGCGAAGTGGTCGTCATCCGCTACGAAGGCCCCAAGGGCGGCCCGGGCATGCAGGAGATGCTCTACCCCACGTCGTACCTCAAGTCGAAACACCTCGACAAGGCCTGCGCGCTGATCACCGACGGGCGTTTCTCGGGCGGAACCTCGGGGCTTTCGATCGGCCACGTCTCGCCGGAAGCCGCCTCGGGCGGGGAGATCGCCGTCGTCCGCACGGGCGATGAGATCGAGATCGACATCCCCGGCCGCTCGATCCGCCTCGCGGTAGACGATGCGGAGATCGCCGCCCGCATGGCCGCACAGGAACGCTTCCGCCCCGCCGGCCGCGACCGCCGCGTTCCGGCGTCGCTGCGCGCCTATGCCCGGCTGGTCAGCTCGGCCGACAAAGGCGCCGTACGTATCGTCGACGATAACGAAGAATAAAAAACGGACCCGCAATGAATACCTCTCAAACACTCCGTCCCGAAGAGCGACGCGCGGCCTCCGACCCCTCGATGACGGGATCGAAGGCCCTGATCGAATCATTTCTCCAAGAGGGCGTCGAAACCGTTTTCGGCTATCCCGGAGGCGCGATCATCCCCGTCTACGACGCGCTTTACGACTACCGCGACCGCCTGCGCCACATCCTCGTGCGCCACGAGCAGGGCGCCGTGCACGCCGCACAGGGCTATGCCCGCGTCAGCGGCCGCGTCGGGGTCTGTCTGGTGACCTCGGGTCCCGGCGCCACGAACACCGTGACGGGGCTGGCCGACGCGCTGATGGACTCCACGCCGCTGGTGCTCGTCACCGGACAGGTCGGCTCCGCGCTGCTGGGCACCGACGCCTTTCAGGAGACCAATTTCATCGGCATCACGCAGGCCGTCACCAAATGGAACTGCCAGGTCAAGCGCACCGAGGACATTCCCGCGGCCATCGCCAAGGCCTTCTACATCGCCCGCTCGGGCCGTCCGGGTCCCGTCGTGGTCGACATCACCAAGGACGCACAATGCGGAACAGCTCCGTTCCGCTACGAAAAAATCACCTCGATCCGCAGTTACCTCCCCGCGCCCGTCCCCGACGCGGAACGCATCGCCGAAGCCGCACGGCTGATCGACCAGGCCCGCCGTCCGCTGGTCATGGTGGGTCAGGGCGTCATCCTGGGCAACGCCGAAGCCGAGCTGCGGGCGCTGCTCGACAAGAGCGGCATGCCCGCCGCCTCGACCCTGCTGGGTCTCTCGGCCCTGCCGACCGACCATCCGCAAAACGTGGGCATGCTGGGCATGCACGGCAACTACGGACCCAACATCAAGAATCAGGAGTGCGACCTGCTCGTGGCCGTGGGCATGCGTTTCGACGACCGCGTGACGGGGAATCCCGCGCATTTCGGCGCCAACGCCAAGGTGATCCACCTGGAGATCGACCCCGCGGAGATCGGCAAGATCATCCCGGCCGACGTGGCGGTCGTGGGCGATGTGAAACGCTCCCTGCCGCTCATCACCGAGCGTATCCGCAAACGCGACCACAGCCAATGGATCGCCGGATTCCGCGCCTGCGACCAGATCGAATACGAAGCCGTCATCCGCAAGGCCGTGCACCCCGCCGAGGGGCGTATCCGCATGGGCGAGGCGGTCGCCGCCGTGGCCCGGGCCTACCGCAACGACGCGGTGCTGGTGACCGACGTGGGCCAGCAGCAGATGAACGCCGCGCGCTATTTCGGATTCCGCCGCACGCGCAGCGTGGTTACCTCGGGCGGTCTCGGCACGATGGGATTCGGACTTCCGGCGGCCATCGGGGCCAAGTTGGGCGCCCCCGACCGCGAAGTCGTCCTTTTCGCCGGCGACGGCGGCCTGCAAATGACCATTCAGGAGCTGGGCACGATCTTCCAGTCGAAGATCCCCGTGAAAATCGTCCTGCTGAACAACTCGTTCCTCGGCATGGTGCGCCAATGGCAGGAGCTGTTCTACGACCGCCGCTACTCCTTTACGGAGATGGTCAACCCCGATTTCGGGCTGATCGCCCGCGGCAACGGCCTTTCGTACCGCTGCGTCGAACGGCGCGAGGAACTCGACGAGGCCATCGCCGCCATGAAAGCCTCCGAAGGCGCCTTCCTGCTGGAGGTGCGCGTCGAGGGCGAAGAGAACATTTTCCCGATGGTCCCGGCGGGCGCCCCGGTATCGGAAATCCGGTTCGAATAAAACGAAACAGCGTATGGAACAGGAATACATCATCACCGTGTTTTCGGAGAACAAGGTGGGCCTGCTGAGCCAGATCACCACCGTCTTCACCTGCCGCGACGTGAACATCGAGAGCCTCACGACCTCCGAGTCGGCGCTGGCGGGCATCCATAAGTTCACGATCGTCGTCCGCACCGGACCGGAACGGGTCGAAAAGCTGGTGCGGCAGATCGAAAAGAAGATCGACGTGCTGAAGACCTTCGTCTACACCCCCGACGAGGTCGTGCAGCAGGAGATCGCCCTCTACAAGGTGACCCGCAGCCGGGGCGTCGAACAACTCGTCAGGGAACACAACGTCCGCATTCTGGAGATCGACGAGGACTACATCGTCGTCGAGAAGACCGGCCACAAGGCCGACACGCAGGCGTTGTTCCGCCTGCTGCAACCCTACGGCGTACAGCAGTTCGTGCGCAGCGGCACGGTGGCCATCATCAAGTCGCGGCGCGAGCTGCTGAACGAGTACCTTGAAGAAATCGACCGTTTAAGGGCCGAATCCGATGAAGAAGGGAGCAAAAGCGAAAAATAACTTTCAGAACATATAACAAACTAAAAATCACGAAAACCATGGCAAAGATCAATTTCGGCGGCGTCGAAGAGAACGTCGTAACCCGCGAGGAATTTCCTCTGGAAAAAGCGCTCGAAACACTCAAGGACGAGACCATCGCCGTCATCGGCTACGGCGTGCAAGGCCCCGGACAGTCGCTCAACCTGCGCGACAACGGATTCAGGGTCATCGTGGGCCAGCGCGAAGGCTCCGCGAGCTGGGACAAGGCCGTAGCCGACGGCTGGGTGCCGGGCCAGACGCTTTTCGGCATCGAGGAGGCCGCCGAGCGCGCCACGATCATCCAGTACCTGCTCTCCGACGCCGGGCAGATCGCCGTATGGCCTTCAATCAAAAAGCACCTCACGCCGGGCAAGGCCCTCTATTTCTCCCACGGCTTCGGCATCACCTACAAGGAGCGCACGGGCATCGTGCCCCCGGCCGACGTGGACGTGATCCTGATCGCCCCGAAAGGCTCGGGAACCTCGCTGCGGCGCATGTTCCTCCAGGGCCGCGGACTCAATTCGAGCTATGCGGTGTTCCAGGACGCCACGGGCCGCGCCTTCGAACGCGTCGTGGCGCTGGGCATCGGCGTGGGTTCGGGCTACCTGTTCGAAACCGACTTCAAGCGCGAGGTCTACTCCGACCTCACGGGCGAGCGCGGCACGCTGATGGGCGCCATCCAGGGCATCTTCGCCGCCCAGTACGACACGCTGCGCGCCAACGGCCACACCCCCTCGGAGGCCTTCAACGAAACGGTCGAGGAGCTGACCCAGTCGCTCATGCCGCTGGTCTCGGAGAACGGCATGGACTGGATGTACGCCAACTGTTCGACCACGGCCCAGCGCGGCGCGCTGGACTGGTGGAAGAAGTTCCGCGACGCCACGAAACCCGTCTTCGAGGAGCTCTACAAAGAGGTGGCCGCCGGCAACGAGGCCCAGCGTTCGATCGACCTGAACAGCAAACCCGACTACCGCGAGAAGCTCAACGAGGAGCTGCGCGAGATGCGCGAAAGCGAGATGTGGCAGACCGGCGCCGTCGTGCGCAAGCTGCGTCCCGAAAACAACTGACACAAGGCAAGGTCCTGAAAAAGGCCGGCGGCAGCAGTCGCCGGCCTTTTTCGCGCAATTCGGTTTTGCACCCGTTCAATTTTTATGTATCTTTGCCTGCCGGAACACCGGCAATCCAAACAAAACTACTCAATATGTACAGCCATGACAACCGGGTGGTCATCACCCTCGACGCCGGCGGCACGAACCTCGTTTTCGGCGCCATGCAGGCCAACAAATTCATTGTGGAGCCGATCACCCTCCCGTCGCATGCCGAGAACCTCGACAAATGCCTCGCGACGATGGTCGAAGGGTTCCAGGCCGTCATCGACCGTCTGTCCGAAAAACCCGTAGCCATCAGTTTCGCATTCCCCGGCCCGGCCGACTATCCGAACGGCATCATCGGCGGTTATCTGCCCAACTTCCCGTCGTTCCGCGAAGGCGTGGCGCTGGGTCCGTTCCTCGAAGCGAAATTCGGCATCCCGGTATACATCAACAACGACGGCGACCTGTTCGCCTACGGCGAGGCGCTGGGAGGCGCCCTGCCCGAGGTCAACGCCCGGCTCGAAGCGCTGGGAAGCCCGAAGAAATACAAAAACCTCGTCGGCTACACCTTCGGCACGGGACTCGGCGTGGGTCTTGTGATCGACAACCGGCTGAACCGCGGCGACAACTCATGCGTCGAGACGTTCTGCCTGCGTCACAAGAAAATGCCCGAAATCATCGTCGAGGACGGGGCGTCGATCCGTGCCGTGAAACGCATCTACGGCGAAGCTTCGGGCGACGTGAACCACACCTTCGAACCGAAAGATATCTGCGAAATCGCCGAGGGTAAACGCCCGGGAGATGTCGAGGCCGCGAAGAAGGCTTTTGCCGAAATGGGCGAGATCGCCGGCGACGCCATGGCTACGGCCGTGACGCTGGTGGACGGCCTGATCGTCATCGGCGGCGGCATCACGGCGGCCCGCAAATGGATCATGCCCAGCCTGCTGAACGAGCTGCGTTCGAAGATGCACCAGCTCAACGGCAACGAGTTGAACCGCGTGCAGATGAAGGTTTACGATCTGGACGACGAGACTGAATTCCGCGAATTCGCCAAGGGCGCGCAGCGGCCCCTGAAAGTCTACGGCACGGACCGCTACGTGGCCTACGACCCGCAGAAACGCATCGGCGTGACCATTTCGAAACTCGGCGCGAGCCAGGCCATTTCGGTCGGAGCATACGCTTTCGCCTTGAGCCAGCTCGACACGGAAAACGCATAAAATAGATCGACCATGTATAAATTTCAACCGATTCTGAAATCCCTGATCTGGGGCGGCGAGAAGATCGCCCCTTACAAGGGAATCGCCACCGACCAGCGCAACATCGGCGAAAGCTGGGAGCTTTCGGGCGTCAAGGACAACGAGTCCGTCGTCGCCGAAGGCCCCGAAGCCGGGACATCGCTCCCGGAACTGATCGCCCGTCACGGCGCGGCGCTGTTGGGCAAAGCCAACTACGGGCGTTTCGGCGAGGAGTTCCCGCTGCTGATCAAGTTCATCGACGCCCGGCAGGACCTCTCGATCCAGGTGCACCCGAACGATGAGCTGGCATGGGAACGCCACAAATCCAAGGGCAAGACCGAAATGTGGTACGTGGTGTCGGCGGATAAGGACGCGCACCTGCGTTCGGGCTTCTCGAAGCAGGTAACGCCGGCCGAGTACGAGGCCAGCGTCGGAGACAACACCATCACGGACATCCTGGCCGACTACAAGATCGCACCGGGCGACGTGTTTTTCCTGCCCGCGGGACGTGTGCACTCGATCGGCGCGGGGTCGTTCATCGCCGAAATCCAGCAGACCTCGAACATCACCTACCGCATCTACGATTTCAACCGCCGCGATGCCAACGGCAACACCCGCGAACTGCACACCGAACTGGCGAAGGGCGCCATCGACTACACCGTGCTGCCCGATTACCGGACGCATTACGAGCCGGCGCAGGACACGCGCGTGGAGCTGGTGTCGTGCCCTTATTTCACCACGTCGCTCTACGATCTGACCCGCCCCGAGACGCTCGACCTCGCGTCGCTCGACTCGTTCGTCGTGGCGATCTGCATCGAGGGCCGCGGCACGCTCACCGACGACAGCGGCGCAGCGGTTCCGGTGCACCAGGGCGAAACGGTCCTGATTCCTGCTTCGGCCCGTTCGCTCGCCTTCATGCCCGACGGCGGCATGAAGATTCTGACAAGCTGGATCGGCTGATCCGCCTCTTCGGCTCAACGAAAAAACTCCGGCCTGCGAAAATGCAGGCCGGAGTTTTTCGTTACGGCAAGCCGGAATTACTCCGCCTTGAACCACGCCTTCGTGTCGTAGGTCGCTCCCGCACCCGTCTTCACCACCGAAGCGTCGACCGGGAAATACCCCTTCGCCGCATCCATCGAAGAGAACGGAGCTTCCACGCCGTCGCCCATCTGGTTGTTTGCAGGCGTGTAGCTTCCGGTATGCTTCGCCGACCAGAAATTCGTATCGCTGACCGGCGCGGTGTAGAGGTAATTATAGGTTACCTCCGCCTTGTCAGCCGTAAATCCGGCCGTGTCATACACACCCGTCAGATAATTTTTCGCGGTAACACCGGTATAATACCCGACATTCTTGGTCACGGTCAGCCCTGCGAGGACATAAGCCCGGATCATAATGTTCGGCTGGTAAATGTTATAAATCGTATTGTTCGTCACCTCGACCTGAAGCCGGGTCGTCTGGAATGCCTGCGACCTGTCCCCGCAGTTGATCAGGTAGTTCTGCAAAGGCGTTTCGGCATAAAATACGTTGTTATCCAGACGAATCAACTGCTGCGTATGCGCGTCCTTCGCCTTGGTCGAATAGAACGGCTTGTTGGCGACGGTCATCTTCACGATCGAATTCCCGAAATAGACACTCTTGAAATTCTGCGTATTGTGCGAATCGTAAACCACATTGTAGGCGGCATCCACGGTACAATCCTCGACATGCAGCGTCGGATCATAGGTGGCATTGGTCGTCGTAAAGAGGTTGTAATTGCCCGAAGCCGCGATATGCAGGTTCTTGAAAGCCGCATTGTACTTGCAACGCAGTTCCGGCCCGGAGATCGTCGCCTGCGCACGTTCGGGATAACGGCCGATCAGCACGATGTCGCCCATATTGATCGACGCGCCCGAAATCGTGAACGACAGATCGGCAGCATCGGAGTTGTCGACGAAAATCAAACCTCCGGCCGTAATGATCGCAGCGGTCAGTTCGGACGGCTTGAGCAGCTGCGCTTCCGGATAGACCGTCTTATTGATCGTCAGGTCGCCCAGCGCGATGTCTTTCCCGTCCTGATAATCCTGGTAGTAGTCCGCCTCGGCGGTAACGGGAGCCTCCGCCGTCGTGTTCCCGACGCTTGCCACCTCGCTCGTCAGATCGCCGGCATAGGCGACCACGTAGATCGTATAGGCCGTATTGGCTTCGAGATTCCCGACCGTCACGCCCGTACCCGTACCGGCCGTGCCTTCGGCAAGGACCCTGGCGGCGTCGGGAGCCGTTTCCATCGATTTGAAGCAGAGGTATTTCCAGCCGTCGGCATTGGCCGAGGGCGCAACGTCGAAGGTCAGCGCCGACTGCGTGGGCTCGACCGTCGCGGAGTTGGTCACCGCAACCGTCGGAGCGGCGGGAGCCGTTCCGGTGCTCTCGACCTGGATTTTGGCCACCGTCGAAAGCCCGCCGGCCGCAAAGGCCTCGATCGCCACGTCCTTCGACGTGTCGGCCGTGGCGCGGGTCACGGCTGCGGGGGCCGTCACGATCAGTTCGGCCCTCTCATCCACGGCATCGGTCAGGCGTACCGACCAGCCCTCGGGAGCCGACAGTTTCACCTGCTCGACACCTCGGATCTCCACCACGAAACGTTTGGTGGCCCCGGCGTCGAACGTCTGCACGCCCTCGGTCGGCGTGACGATCCGGCAGAAGAAATCGCTCACGATCGGAATGCGCAGTTCCTCGCCGCCGAGCAGCCTGATATAGAGGTCGCCGCCGTCGACCTTCACCTCCTCGAAGAACTTGTCGGTCACCGTACCCGAGCCGATGGCCTTGACGGGCTGGCCCTTGGTGTCCTTCACATTTTCGAAGGAGGTGCCGCCGTCGTAGCTCACCTGCCAGTAGCCGGTGGCCTCGTCGATGCGGAACCGGGGCGTCGTGCCGTCCTCGGCCACGGCCTTCACGCCGAGCGAGGTGAACGTGGCTCCGTTGTCGGTCGACACCTGCCACTCGCCCTTGTCGTTGATCGAGACGATCGGAATCACGGCCTCGGCCTCGCTGCCCTGCACCAGTTCGATGGTCTCGCCGTTGGTCAGCGTGATGAGATATTTGCCATCGGAGGTCTCGACCTTGGAGATCGTGGCGCCGCCGTAGAGTTTCTGCAACGCCTCGATGTTGCCGTTCAGCGCGTCGACCTGCGTTTCGAGCGCCTGCACGCGGCTCTTCAGGTCGTCGATCGCATCCCACAGGTCGTCGTTGTTGTCGCACGACTGGAAAACCGCAGCCAGCGCGACGAAGATCAGGATCAGATACTTTTTCATAATATGTTTGGTTTTATTCTATTTCAATGAATTGAGCCATGCGGGGACATACCCTAACCGCTGGCGCAGCTGCGCTTCGTAGAGCGACAGCGGCTCGACGGCCGCGCCGTTGCTTTCGAGGTATTTCACCTGTTCGGCGCTCTCGTCGAAGGTGACCGCCGCGCCGTGGAATCCGACGATGATCGGCGGCATGGTCTTCCACCACTTGTCCGAGGAGAGCCACCACTTGAACGGTTCGGCCCCGAAATCGTGCGCCGCACGCGTGGCGTTCAGATTCCAGATCGTCAGGTCGCCCAGGTGGTTGGGCACGTTGGTTTCGTCGCCGCCGAAACGCCATTGCACGAATCCGCCCGTGCAGCGGTCGACGAGCGTGGCGCGCGGCTGCCTGGAGTGCGACTCGAAGAAGGCGTCGTCACCCCACGTGTTGTTCCACAGCACGGCCCCCAGCGAGGTGTTCGACACACCCGAGGCGTGGTACTGTCCGGCGTTTTCGAAATACCCCGTGCTCGTATAGGGCGGCGAAACAGCCTGCCCGCGGCTGCGGTCGCAGACCTTGCCGATGAAGATGCGCGACGAGGACTGCGAGCGCACGCCCGAGTGGCCGCGGTTGCCGCTGATCTCGATGTCGTAGGCCGAGCAGTTGGCGCTCGACACGATCGACAACGCCTCACTGACGCCCCTGAAATCGACGCGGCGAATCCACGAATCGGTCAGACGCATCATGTTGAGCGGCTTGTAAGCCCCGTCGTCCTCCCACGAAGCGTGGTGGCCGAAGTTCTCCTTCGAGCGACCCTCGAACGTGAGGTCCTCGACGCCGACATGTTCATAATGGGGGTATTTACGGATTTTCCAGCCCCATTTGGCCTCCACAGCGTACATGATCGGTTCGGCGAAGGTCACGCGGTTGCCGCTTACGGAAGCCACCTGGTGATAGTCCTCGACCGTAATGGTCTGAATATCGGTCATGTTTCCCTCGACCCGGTGCGGCGCCAGCTCCTGCGCCACCAGCGTCGGGTCGTTGTTCGAAAGCGAAAGGCACACCCAGTCGCCCTTCCCGATGCCGGCCGCCGAAGCCACCTCCACCGAGAACGTGCCGCGTGCGGCGTCGCCCGTCACCGTCGTGAGGTCCGAAAGTCCCGAATTGTGCTTGATATTGATCATCATGGGCGACGACCACATCTGCTCCGAGTTGTTCGGCAGGTTGGGCGTGTCCATGACGAGCGTCGTCTTGCCGCGGCCCGCGCCCTTGAGCACGAAATACCCCCCGCGAATGAAAATCTCCTCGCTGCGGTTGTTCCCCTTCGAATCGGTGTATTTCTGGTTGGCGGAGGTTGGGTCCACCACGTTGTCGTCGTCGTTGTGGAGGACGAAACGCCCCTCGGGGAAATAGATCACCGCCCGGGCATTGGCATTCGCGAGGTTCGCCCCCGCATCGCTCCGCCCGGAAAGTTTCAGCTCCTTGAGCAGCGCAGTCAACGCCCCGCGCGAGGACCTGACGCCCGTGGGATCGGCGCCGTAGTCGACGACGTTGTAAACCTTGTAGCCCAGTCCCCAGACATCGGCCGGAGCCTCCTCGCCGTGCTTGTAACCGGCATACGAATAATCGAGCAGGACGTTATCCGCAGTTCCGGCCTTAAAATTCCGCCATGCCAGAGCGGCGTTGGCATCCACCTGCTCGTCGAGCAGCGTCACGTTCAGCGTGACGAGTTTCCGGTATTTCCTGTCCGAATAGACCGTCACCGAGACCGCCGCCTGCTGCGAAGCGGCGTCGAACGTCGCGGGAGCCTTGACCGTCAGCGTCGTCTCGCCAAGCACGGCCGTCCAGCCCGCAGGAGCGTCGATCACCGCCTCGGCGACGTTGTTCTGCACGACCTCGAAGGCCCGGGTCTCCCCGAGGCGGAAAGTCTCGTTGTCGGAAGCCGTCACCGTCAGTCCGAAATCGTCGAAGACGGGAAGCGTAAGTTTTTCGCCGTCGAGCAGTTCGACCGCCAAAAGTCCGGTCGTCGCGTCGTAAGTCACCGACTTGAAAGCCGAACTGTAACTGACGACGACTTTATCCCCCAAGGCATTGACCGGCTGTCCGTTTTGCAAAAGCGGCGCGTAGGTCGCCCCGCCGTCGAGGCTCACGAGCCACTCCCCGTCGGCCGAAACCTTCAGCTGCGGGGTGACGCCCTCGGCGCCGGGCTTATGGTCGCCGCCCGAAACGGGCCATGCCGAAACGTACTCTCCGCCGACCTTCAGCCGCTCGGAAGTGGCTCCGCCGTCGAGGCTCACGGTCCAGTAGCCCTCGGCGTCGATGCCCATGACGGGAACCAGCGCCTCGATCTTCTCACCGAGGATGACGGGCAACCGGGTTCCGTCGCTCAACTCGATCTCGTACCCCTTTGCGTTGGGTTCGATCCCGACGATGATCGTCGACTCGTCCATCAACTTGTGGAGCGCCACGATGGAGGTGTTCACGCTGCCGATCTTCGCCTCCAGCGCAATCACCCGGTCGCGCAGGCTCCCGATCTCGTCGCGGATGCCGTCGGTGTTCTCACACGATTGCAGCACAAAGGCCGAGGCCGCTGCAATCCACAAAAACAATTTATTCATATCCGATTGATTGTTAGTTATTCGTATCATAGGGAACCACGTCGGACAAGACGCCCTCGCGGAACCACACGTCGTCGTTGTCGCGCAGCAACACAGCCAGTTCGCGGCACAGCGCGGCGAACAGCGCGGGATGCTCCTCCGGCGCGAGGTTGTGCAGCTGGTAGGGATCGGCCGCATCGTCGAACATCAGCACGCGTTCGAGCGTCCCGTCGCGGCCGATACGCAGCTCCATCGTATGCGTTGCGGTCTTCACGCCGCGCGCCTGGGCGAAGAAGCCGCGGACCAGGCCGTCGGCATCGCGCCCGCCGTCGAGGTTGCGCATGTAAAGGGCTGCGCGCGGGCGTTCGGGCTGCACGGCGTCCTGCCGCAGCACGGCCGAGTAGTCGCGCCCCTCTACACCTGCGGGAATCCGCTCCCCGAGGCCCGCCAGCCCCAGCAGCGTCGGCATGATGTCGGGCGTCGAGAGCAGCAGATCGTCCACACGGTGCGGCACCCGCCCCGGATAGCGCACCAGAAAGGGAATGTTCAGCGATTCGCGCCAGATCGAGTTCTTGGGGTCGTCGGTCGAATGGCTGGTCATCGTCTCGCCGTGGTCCGAAGCGAAGACCACGATCGTGTTCTCCGTAAGCCCCGCCCTGTCCAGCGCAGCGAGCAGGCGGCCGAACTCACGGTCGATACCGCTCACGTTGGCGAAATAGTAACGCACTGCGGCGGCCTTGGCCATCGTCGTGTCGGCGTTGTCGCGCACGAGCAGTTCGGTCAGCGACTTGTCCTTGTAACGTTCATATCCCTCCAGGTCGCAGTCGTCGGTCGAAGCGTAGGGCGAATGCGGCGGATTCATGCCGATCATCATCAGGAACGGTTTTTCGGGATCGCGCACGCCGCCCTTGTTTTCGATATATTCGATGGCTTTCGAAACTTCGTGCCGCGGCGACCACTCGTCGACATCGTGACGGTTGCCGTCGGTATCCCAGTAATGGGGATGCTTGTGCACGTCGTAGGTGCCGTAGGAGTACCAGTAGTTGAACCCGTGGCGGCGTTCGGGCGGCGTGTAGGCGTCCCACTCGGGAACGGCGTCGCTGACGTAGGTTCCCGGACGCTGGGGGTTGTTCTTCGTCGGGAAGTCGGCGTGCAGCTTGCCGATGTAGGCGCAGTCGTAGCCCGCCGCCGAGAAGACGTCGCCGATACACTCGGCGTCCTCGCGCAGCGAACTTTCGGGACGCTCCGACATGCAGTTCAGCACCACGCCGTTCCGCTCGGGATACATGCCCGAAAGCAACATGCCCCGGTGGGGGCTGCTCACGGGGAAATTGCTCACCGCCTCGGTCAGCACCGTGGCTTCGCGGGCGAAGCGGTCGAGGTTGGGCGTTGCGACCGGATCGCCCTTCCACCCCACCTCGGCGGCGAACTCCGGATCGCTCCAGAACCCCAGCGAGGAGTTGCGATACTGGTCCGGAAATACGTAGATCACGTTGGGGCGCCCGGCCTCCGACTGCCCGCAGGCCGTCAGGGCGAGGCCCGCAAACGGAATTGCAATTCTAATTTTCAACATCGTGTCTTATTTCATTTCAATCAGGTTCACTTCGCGCGTCGCACCTTCGCGGCTCGTGAAGATCAAAGCGGTGTTTTCGCCCGCGGGTTCGATCCGGCACTCCGGCCTATCGTCTGCGGACTGCCAGCGGCCGCGGATCACGACCTCCAGCTGCGACTCTCCCGAGGGATTGTCGATCCACTTGCGGGAGTAGACGCTCCGCTCGGCGCGCCTGCCGTCGGCATCGAACACCTCGTCGCTCGGCCCCTCGTAGAAACGCAGGTCGGGGTCCGCAGCGCTCACCGTCAGCCCTTCGCCATCCCCGCCGATCATCACCAGCGAAGGCAGCGAAACGCTTTCCAGCAACCCCTCGCCCACCTTACCGGCGGCAAAAAGGGCATAGCCCGTAATGCCCGACGGCTTGTCGCGCAGGATATGCGCCGAGGCGTCGCGGCGCAGCACCTCGTAGGGAAGTTCCCGCGCGTAGCGGACCGCCTCTTCGTCCGAAGCGTGCACGGCCAGCATGTATTCGTACCCGCCGCCGCTGACGGACCCGCTGCCGTGATCTATCCACGCCGTTGCGAAATTGTTCTGCGTCGGGGCGTCGGTCTCCTCGTCGAGCGAACGCTGAAGTGATTTCGAAACGACTACCCTACCTTTCGGCACGAAGTAAGCGTTGCGCAGGTTGTCGCGCAGGACGGCGCCGCCCGCAAGTTCGGCCCGGTAGGGGAACTGCGTCACCGCCTCGCCGTTCACGACGAGCGGATCGGCCGCGTCCGCCAGAAAATTCTGGAACAGCGTCGTATGCACACCGCCCTCGGCCTTGTTTTCGATGTCGGAACCCATACAGACGATGCGGTTGTCGAAGAAAAACCACGACTTGCGCGCCCGCAACGAACCGTTGTATTTGTCGTGCTCGTGGAGTTCCATCGCGAACACCCCGTCGCGGTCCCTGTGGCTGACGCCTCCGGCGAAGGCCTCGTCGGAGAGGAGCATCTCCTCGTAGCCCGACGCGGTGTCGACGTTCCGGATGTCGGCCTTCATCCGCTCCATCGGGATTTCGAGCGCCGTCGTCCCGGGAATGTGCCGCCAGTCCCAGCCCTCCTGCCGGAACCCGCTGCCGAAGGCGCTCACGGGATCGCCGTCTGCAAGCAGCTGCATGCTGCCGTGCGTCAGGTAGCGGCCGTAGTGGTTGGCTCCCTGGTAAATCTCCGCCGACCAGAGATAGCGGCTGTGGCCCGCGACGGTCACCAGCCAGTCGGCGCGCCGGTGCGACACCGAGGCATTGTAGCCGTAGACGCGGTTCCCCGCAGGCGAAGGTTCGGGAGCGAAGCCCTTTTCGGCGAACAGCCGCGTATAAGCGTCTTTTCCTTGGGCCACACGCAGGTAGGCGGCGGCCAGCTCCGGGTCGATCTCCCCGCGGCCGTCGGGCGTACCCGCGACGGCCAGCCGGGCATAATGCCACGGGACCAGTTCTCCGCGGCCGTCGGGATGACGGCCCGAAAGGGCCAGCGGAAACGACCGCAGATTGCAGTAGAAGCGCATTTCGAGCAGCGCGCGTTTCAGAACGGCATGGCTTTCGGCGCTCACCGCGAACTGCGTCTTCGACAACAGCCACACGGCATTCACGGCCCCGCCGCTGAACCCGTCCACGGCATAGGCCGGGTAGTGACGCCGGTGGTGGAAGACCGTGCCGTCGCTCTTGAAGCAGGGCCCGGTCCCCTCGGTGACCTTATATCCGTTGTCGACCCAACGGGAGAACGCCTCCAGCCAGGCCGCCTTCACCGGGGTGTCCGGGAGCATCACGATGCTCGCCAGACGGCCGACGAGCGAGGTGTTGAACGCGTCGATGTCCATCCCCGGCTCCGCCGGCGGAAGTTTCACCTCGCCCACGCCCGAAAACCACTCCATAGCCTGCTGCACGTCGTGTTCCAGCCCGGCGCGACGCAGCACGTCGCGCATGATGACGGGAGCCATGTAAAAATTGCGCATGCTGTACCCCAGGTGGTGCAGGGTTCCCTGCGCACTTCCCGCGGCGAAGCCCTGATCCAGAAGATGCCGCGTCAGCAGCACATACATCCGTTCCAGCTCCGCCCGCTCGGCGGCGTCCGCAGCGGCATCGTGGGCCACGGCGACCTGGAACAGGAAGTCGTTGTATTTGCGCAGCGTCTGGCCGTTGTCGTTGAACAGTTTGCCGACATCGGGATGGCCCAGATTAATATAGGTCTCGGCATAGCGCACGAACCAGATCGGCTTGCCCCGAAGCGTCCCGTCGGAATTTTCCGCAATGCCGTATGCGTCGAAGCGTTTGCGCAGGGTCTTCATCGCCATCGGCTTCCGGCCTTCGAGCAGCAGTTCGCGCAGACGCCGTTCGACGGTCGCCATATCGCGCCGCTCCCCCTCACCGACCGCGGCGGGGAGTGCGGGCATCGGATTGCGCCACGATTGCAGCAGCGTGAGCCAGTGGCTCGTGGTCGCGGCGTTGATGAACGGCGCCTGGAAATCGGCCGTATGGTGCCGCACGTCCTGAAACGAGGAGAGAATCAGGTGGTCGAAATACAACTCGCCCCGTTCGACGCCCTCCGCCGTGACGACCAGTTCGTCCATCCCCTCCTCGGGCCGGCCCTGCATGTCGCGGTCGAAAGCCACCCATGCCCCGCGCCAGCCGGTGAACTCCAGTCCGTAGTCGAACCACGCGCAGGTGCGCCCCTCCTTGCGGAACTCGAAACGCAGTTTCCCGTCGAGCGCCTTCGGGGCGTAGACCCAGAACACGAAGGTCGAAACGGAGGTCTCCCTGGGATTGGGATTTTCCGACAGATAACCCACCGGGGATTCGATGCGCACCCGGGCGCCCGCCCGCGACCATTGCCAGCGGAGCGCGTGGGCGCCGTGCTTGTAATGGTCGCCCGAGACGGACAGCGACGAGCCTTCCGACGCCGTGAAAGGCGCCGCAGACTCCTCGAACGAAAGAATCCGCGCATCGGCGACCTCCCGCACCGACTGCGCCGGTGCGGCCCACGACCACACCGACGCAGCGGCGAGAAACAACAGTTTATACATGGGCATCCGGTTTAAAACAAAGGTTCGCCCGCCTCCAAGCGGCCCTTGCGGATCAGTGCCTCAAGGAAATAGTAATCTGCGTAGTTCAGCGGCACGTCGATATTGCTGCCGTGCGGGATGCTGCCCACGGAGTGCATCAGCAGGAACCCGCCGTTGCCGCCCACCGGAGCGCGGTAGGCCGGCGACGAGAGCGACTCGACGATCCGGTCGGCCTTCTGCTTATACAGCCCGTCCCCCGTATAGGTGTACATTTCGTAGAACGCCGAAGCGATGATGGCCGCCGTCGAGACGTCGCGCGGTTCATTGGGAATGTTCGGCGCATCGTAGTCCCAGTAGGGAACCAGATCGGCGGGCATGTTCTTGTCGCCCAGCATGAAACCGGCCACCTTCCGCGCATGGTCGAGGTAGCGTTTGTCGCCCGTGTAACGGTAGCAGGCCGTATAGCCGTAGACGGCCCATGCCTGTCCGCGCGCCCACGCCGAATCGTCGGCATAGCCCTGCGCCGTGCAGCGTCCGCGCACGTCGCCCGTCGTCAGGTCGTAGTCCACGACGTGATAGCAGCTGTAATCGTCGCGGAAGTGCTCCTTCATCGTTCGGTCGGCATGCTTCACCGCGATATTATAATAGGTGCTGTCGCCCGAAAACTCCGTGGCCTTGAACATCAGTTCGAGATTCATCATGTTGTCGATGATCACCGGGCACTGCCAGCCGCGCTCGCCCTGCCAGCCGCGGTCGGCGTCCCACGACTGGATGACGCCCGGCACCGGCCGGAAACGCGTCGCGAGCGACTTGGCCGTCTGGACGATCACATCCTCGTAGCCGGGTATGTTTTTCAGCCGCAGTCCGTTGCCGTAGCTGTCGTAGACCATGAAGCCCACGTCGTGATGCCATTGCAGGTACTGCACCGAATCGAGGATCTCGGTATGCTTCCGTGCGCGCGCGGCCCATGCCTCGTCGCCCGTCAGTTCGTACATGTACCACAGCGTCCCGGCGAAGAAACCGCTCACCCAGTCGTCGACGGGCACGTAGTCGATCCGCCCGTTCTTCCAGGTCGAGGGGATGCGGATCACACCGCCCGTCTCGCTCGAATCGGCCAGCATGCCGATCTGCTTTTCGGCGACGGCGATGTTTTCGTCAATGATCGAAGCGCGCTTCGAAGGCTGCGAGCAGGCGGAAGTCCCTGCCAGGAGGAGCACGACGGTCGCATATTTAAATAAGGTCTTCATAAATTAGGTGATTAACATGATTATTTTGGTAAACCAAACCAGCTTTTCGGACAAAGGTAAAGTTTTTTTCGGACATGCAACATATTTTAATAACATTTTCCGATGAATGTAAAATTTTTATTATTTTCTCTTTGAAAAATTTTGGCGAACCAATTTCTTTATTTATTTTTGACCAAATATGAATCTATGAAAAATATATTAAAACACGCTGTACCAGCGATTTGGATACTATTCGGCACGCTTTGGGGCCAGCATGCCGCTGCGGCAATCGACGCCAAAATCAGTTTCGAAACGGAAATTCCCAAGGCTTTCGTATGCGGCGAAAACAGCACGGCCGAATTGAGCGGCCTCCACTACAAGGACGGGAGCCGTTCGCTGCGCTGGTCGTGGAGCGCGCCGTCGACGCTCCGCTTCAACGACTTCGGACAGCTGATGCGCTCGCTGCGGGTCAAGGGCGCGGGCGTCATGCTCTGGATCTACAACCCCAGGGCCGTCGACGCCGACATGCGGTTCTCGTTCGAGACGCCCACCGGCGAAGTCCCCTACCGGTTCGATTTCCACATGGATTTCACGGGCTGGCGCGCCTGCTGGATCAAGTACAACGACATGCCGGGCGACCACGCCTCGCAGCAGGTATCCCGGCTGACGATCTCGACGCCCGCCGGGGTCGAAAGCGGCGAGCTGTTCCTCGACCGCCTGACCTTCTCCGAGGTCAAGCTCCACGACCAGATCACCCCCGACAAGCAGATTCCCGGCAACAACTGCAATCTCTCTCGCGAATTGTGGCACTGGGCGCGCCTCTGGGAGTGGGAGCAGTACGAATACGAAGAGCCGCTGCGCGACGTCACGCCCGCGGAAAAGGCCCAGCTCGACGCCGTGAAATCGCGCATCGAAAGCATCGTCGCGGCCAACATGTCGAGCGCCAACTACATCAACGGCACGATCATCCCGCGCGCCCGGGCGACCTTCGAAAAGGCCGCGATCCGCCGCACCGACGACGGCGGGATCATCGGCGCCCCGCTGCTCTCGAACGACGAGTGCAACCGCCCGAAAGGCGAACTGCGCCTGGACGACATCGAGAACATGCTCAACGCCTTCGCGCTGAACAGCCATATCAACAACGATCCGAAATACGACGACGATTTCTTTCTGGTGATGGACCACGCCATCGACCAGGGCTTCGCCTTCGGCCACGGCAACGGAACCAACCACCACTACGGCTACAACATACGCAAGATCTACGACGCCATGTGGCTCATGCGCGACAAGATCGCCGCACGCGGCAAGACCGACGAATACGTCAAGGTGCTGGCCTACTGGAGCGGCCTGGCGGAGACCCGCAAACCCTACGTCTACGGCCGCGACGAGCTGCTCGACTCGTGGCACACGCTGCTCATCCCCAAGATCGTCAGCGCGCTGATGCTGCCCGACGAGGCCGAGCAGTACCGCGCCATGAAGAGCCTCGGCGTATGGCTCTCGGGGAGCCTCGGCTTCACGCCGGGCACCATCGGCGGCATCAAGCCCGACGGCACGACCTTCCACCACGGCGGCTTCTACCCCGCCTACTCGACCGGCGCGTTCGCCATGATCGGCTACTTCTGCAAAGCAACCCGGGGAACGGATTTCACCCTCTCGGAGCAGGCGCGCCGCAACTTCAAGCTGGCGCTGATGACCATGGCCAGCTACACCGATCTGCGCGACTGGGGCCTCGGCCTGGCCGGCCGCCATCCCTTCGGCAAGAACGGCCGCATCCCCGACGCCGACGTCAACGCATTCGGTTATCTGGCCGCGCTGGGCGACCTGACGGGCAGCGGCAAGGGCGCGGACCCCGAACTGGCGGGCGCCTACCTGCGCCTGAAAGGCACGGACAAGGAGCTGAACAGCCTCTTCAGGAAAGAGGGGATTTCGGCGGGTCCCACGCCTTCGGGATTCTTCGTCTATAACTACGGGGCCGCGGGCATCCACCGCCGCGGCGACTGGATGGTGACGCTCAAAGCATTCAACACCGATGTCTGGGGATCGGAGATTTATACCAAGGACAACCGCTACGGACGCTACCAGAGCTACGGTTCGGCGCCGATCATCGGTTCGGGCAATCCCGTCTCGGCCGCGGCGAGCGGATTCGTGCAGGAGGGCTGGGACTGGAACCGCGTGCCGGGCGCCACGACCATCCATCTGCCCTACCCCGAACTGGAAAGCCCGCTGCCGGGGACGCTCATGGAGCGCAACCCCGAGCGCTTCTCGGGCGCCTCGTCGCTCGAAGGCCGCAACGGCATACTGGCCCTGCACTTCGTCGAAAAGGACCGCAAGAACTTCACCCCCGGGGCCACGGCATACAAATCCGTCTTCTGCTTCGACAACCGGATGGTCTTCCTCGGCAGCGGCATCGACAACGACAACCAGGCATACCCCACCGAAACGACGCTTTTCCAGCTGCGGATGGACAGCCCGGCCGAACAGATAGAAGTCGACGGCGAGCTTTACGACGCTTTCCCGCTCAACCTTTCCAAGGGAGGCGAGCGGCTGGCGCTCTCCGACACGAAGGGCAATTTCTACGTGGTGAAGAACGCCGCAGCGGTGAACATCACCAAAAAGGAGCAGACCTCGCCCAACGACAAGACCCGCGCACCCCAGACGGGCAACTTCGCCACGGCCTGGATCGACCACGGCCGCGCCCCCAAGCAGGCCGCCTACGAATATGCGGTCTACATCCAGCCCACGAACAAGGAGATCACGCGCCTGATCAAGAAAGACGGCTACGAAGTGCTGCGCCGGGACAACACGGCCCACGTCGTGAAGGACCTCGCCACGGGCATCACGGGCTACGTCTGCTTCGGGGAATACACGGGCCAGGGGCTTGTGCGCAAAGCGACCGGAGAGTCGATCGTCATGGAGCGCACCGACACGGACGGACAGGTCGTGATGAGCGTCTGCACGCCCGACCTCGGCCTCACGGAGAAGACCTACACCACGCGTCAGGAGAGCCGCCCCATCGAAAAAGAGGTGCTTTTGGACGGCGCATGGGAGCTTGCCGCACAATATCCCGGCGTGGAGGCCGTTTCCCACGACACCGGAACGCTGCTGAAGATAACCTGCCGCCACGGACAGCCCGTGGAGTTCCGGCTCAAGAAGAAATAACCATTTTCACCCACAACCTGATTTATTTATGAAAAAAGCACTTAAACGCATGGCCGCGGCAGCGCTGGTGACCCTATCGGTACTCCGGGGGGGGGACGCCTTTGCGCAGAACGCCGTGGACGGACGCGTGGTTGACGCCAACGGTGCACCGCTGGTGGGCGTAACCGTCCTGATCAAGGGGACGCAGTCGGGAACGGCCACGGGCGCCAACGGCAGCTACTCGATCAAGGCCCGGGAGGACCAGACGCTGGTCTTCTCCTATCTGGGCTACACGACCGTCGAGGAGTATGTCGGCAAACGCACGGCGATCAACGTCAAGATGACCGAAGAGGCGTCGCAGATCGGCGCCGTCGAGATCGTCAACATCGGCTACGGAACCACCACGCGGCGCGACCTCACCGGCTCGGTGGCCAAGGCCGACCTGGGAACGATGATGAAGGCCAACGTCACCAACTTCGACCAGGCGCTGGGCGGACGCATCGCCGGCGTGGTCGTCACCACGGGCGACGGCTCGCTGGGCGCCGAAGCCAATATCACCATCCGCGGAAACAACTCGCTCACGCAGAGCAACGCCCCGCTCTACATCATCGACGGATTCCCGTCCGAAGGGTCGTTCGCCGCGTCGATCAACCCCGCCGACATCGAGTCGATCGACGTGCTGAAAGACGCTTCGGCGACCGCCATCTACGGAGCGCGCGGAGCCAACGGCGTCATCGTGATCAACACCAAACGCGGCAACGAGGGCAAGCCCACGGTGAACTTCAGCGCCTCGTTCTCCCTGAACAAGATCGCCAACAAGGCCGACCTGATGGACTCCTACGAATTCGTCCGGCTTCAGAGCGAACTGATCAGCGAGGAGACGATGAACAAGAGCTATTTCAGCGAGGGACTGACGCTCGACGACTACCGCCACATCCCGGGCATCGACTGGCAGGACCAGCTCTACCGCACGGCTTTCCAGCAGAACTACAACGTCTCGCTCTCGGGCGGCAACAAGGAGGGGCTGCGCTACAACGTGGGCTTCTCGGCGCTCGACCAGGACGGCATCATCATCCGTTCGAACTTCCAGCGCTACCAGGGCAAGGCCAACTTCACGCTGCCCATCTCGAAAAAACTCACGCTGAACGCCAACGCCAACTATTCGCGCACGGCGACCAACGGCGTGACCCCCACCACGGCGCAGACCACCTCGTCGTCGTCGGGCTGGCTGATGTACTCGGTCTGGGGCTACCGCCCCGTAACGCCTCCCGGGCAGGACATCCTCGACTCGATGCTCGACGAAGCCGTAGACGGATCGAACGACTACCGCTTCAACCCGGTGAAGACCGCCAAGAACGAATACCGCAAGACGCTGGTGGACTACCTCAACGCCAACCTGGCGCTGACGTGGAAGATCACCCCCGACCTGACGTTCAAGACCACGGGCGGCTACGTCCTGAACAAACGCCGCCGCGAGGAGTTCAACGGCAGCGAAACCTACACGGGCTACGCCGGCTCGCCCAGCGGCAAGGGCGTCAACGGCGCCATCTACTGGACCGACCAGACGAGCTGGTCGAACGAAAACACGCTCAACTACAAGAAGCGCCTGGGGCGCAGCCACAACCTCGACCTGATGGCGGGACTCTCGCTCCAGGGGCAGAAGAACACCTACGACGGCGTTGCGTCGACGCAGATCACCTCCGAGGAGCTGGGCATCGCGGGCATCCACACAGGCAACTACCAGAAGGTCCAGAGCAACTACTACGACTGGCGGATGATGTCGGCCTTCCTGCGCGCCAACTACAATTTCCGCTACAAATACTACCTGACCTTCTCATTCCGCGCCGACGGCTCGTCGAAATTCCCCTCCGACAACCGCTGGGGCTACTTCCCCTCGGCCGGCCTTTCGTGGAACTTCAACCGCGAGAATCTGCTGAAGAAGAGCGAGTGGATGAGCAACGGCAAGCTGCGCCTCTCGTGGGGCCTGACGGGTAACAACCGCACGCAGACCCCCTATGACTTCTATTCGCAGATCACCGTCAACCCGGGTTCGGGCAACTCGCTCGACTATGTGTTCGGCGGCGAGCGCGTGCCGGGCTACTACGTCTCGAACATGGCCAACGAGCGGCTCAAGTGGGAGACCACCGAGCAGTGGAACGCGGGTCTCGACCTCGGGTTCTTCGAGGACCGCATCAAGGTGACGGCCGACTGGTACGACAAGGTGACGCGCGACCTGCTGCTCTACGCCCTGCTGCCCGCCTCGTCGGGCTTCGAACAGGGGATGCTCAACATCGGCAAGATCCGCAACCGCGGCTTCGAGCTGACGCTCGAAACGGTGAACGTCAAGACCCGTCAGTTCCAGTGGTCCACGTCGTTCAACATCGCCTTCAACCGCAACCGGATTCTCGGGCTGGTCGACGGACAGAACACGCTCCAGAGTTCCGTATCGTGGGAGACGCGCTTCAACTCGCAGTTCCCCTACATCTCGCAGGTGGGCAAGCCCACGGGCATGATGTACGGCTTCATCTACGACGGGACCTACAAGGCCGAGGATTTCGACGACAAGGGCAACCTCGTCAGCGGCGTTCCCTCGTTCAAGGGCAACGCGATGCAGCCGGGCGACATGAAATACCGCGACATGAACGGCGACGGCGTCATCGACGACTACGACCGCACGATCATCGGCTGCGGACAGCCCCTCAACACGGGCGGCTTCGGCAACAACTTCAACTGGAAGAACTTCGACCTGAACATCTTCTTCGCGTGGAGCTACGGCAACGACGTGCTGAACGCCAACCGGCTGGTCTTCGAATCGGGATGGAGGAGCCAGACCAACCAGCTGGCCTCCTACGCCGACCGCTGGTCGCCGGAGAATCCCGCGTCGAACATTCCGCGCGTGAACGCCGTCGGCCGCGAGGAGTACTCGTCGCGCGTGATCGAGGACGGTTCGTTCCTGCGGCTGAAGAACGTCTCGCTGGGCTACACGCTGCCGAGCCGTTCGCTGCGCAAGGCGGGCATCAGCCAGATGCGCGTCTACGTCTCGGCCGACAACATCTGGACCCTGACGGGTTACAGCGGTCCCGACCCCGAGGTATCGACCCGCAACTCGGTGCTGACGCCCGGATTCGACTGGTCGGCATATCCCCGCGCATTCGGCTTCACGGCCGGCGTAAACCTCACATTCTAACGGTTTAAACGCAACATTACGCCATGAAAATCAAAAGCATATTGAAACTGGGAACGCTGGCGCTGCTCACCGCCGCCCTTCCGGCGTGCAGCTTCCTCGACACCGATCCGCAGATCATCCCCGACGACGGCTACTACAACAGCGAACAAAAGCTGATCTACGGTCTGGCGGGCGTCTACGGCGCGCTGAACAGCGAAGCGCTCTACGGCAACTACTACTCGCTGCAAATCGCCAACGCCGACGACCTCTGCTACTTCAACAACTACAACAACAGCGAATCGCGTCCCGACCGCTACAACCACAGCGCCGGCACGGCGGCGATCTACGACACCTGGTCGAAGCTCTACGAAGGCATCAAGAACGCCAACCGCTACATCGAGGCCGTCGAAAAGACGGAGATCGACCCCGGGAAACTTTCGGTGGACATCGGGCTTTACATCGCCGAAGCGCGGTTCCTGCGCGCCTACTACCACTTCCTGCTGGCGCAGGCGTGGGGCGATGTGCCCCTGCGCGTCAAAGCGACCACCTCGCCCAACCCCAACGACGTGCAGATGGCCGCAACGCCGCAGGAGCAGGTGCTCAAATGGTGCGCCGACGAGATCGAAGCCACGATTCCCGACCTCTACGAGCCCATCGACAACACCCCCTCGCGCGTCAGCCAGACCGTCGCCCAGGGCATTCTGGCCCGCGTCTATCTCTTCATGGCCGGCGAGAGCGTCAAGCAGATCGACGGACTGGATAAAAAGGAGATGTACCGCCGCGCCGCCTACTGGGCCAACGAGGTGATCGCCTCGCACAAGCACGACCTGAACGAGAGCTACGAGGAGATCTTCATCAACATGATCCGCGACCAGTACGACACACAGTTCCACGAATCAATGTGGGAGGCCGAATTCCTCGGCGACCGCACCAGCGCGACCGACTGGACGAACGGCCGCATCGGCGACCTGATCGGCCTGCGGTCGCAGTCGGGAACGACCAACTACTCGGAGTGGGCCTGCAACTACTCCTACGGCTACTACAACGGCTCCTACACCCTCTGGCAGCTCTACTGGGAGAACGACCGCACGGCAGACGAAACGGCCAGCGCCACGGTCATCGACAAGCGGCTGACGTGGAACCTGCCGGGCTACAACTACCGCGGAATGAACAACCAGAAAATCTCGTACAAGAACAAGGCGGGCGAGACCGTGACGCGCTACTTGCAACAGACGCAGAGCATGTTCAAGACGCCGTGGGTCTACAACAACAATTTCGCCATGCCCGACATCGAGGGGCTGGACCAGACGATCGAGAACGCGTTCGACCCCGCCGATCTGGTTTACGACCCGACGGTGATGTGCGCCGTCCGCAACGCCGGCAAATGGCGCCGCGAGACGGTCTACGAGAAACAGATGTCGGCCAAGAGCCTCTACACGACGATCAACTTTCCGATCCTTCGCTACGCCGACGTGCTGCTGATGTACGCCGAGGCGATCAACGAATACGCCGGGGCGCCGGACGACCAGGCCAAGGAGGCCATCCGGGAAATCCGTAAACGCGCGGGCGTCAAGACCGACGAGAGTCTGCTGGGCGACTACCGTTCATTCCGCGACCTGGTGCGCAACGAGCGCGGACGCGAACTGGCTTTCGAGGGGCTTCGCAAGTGGGACCTGATCCGCTGGGGCACGTTCGTCGAAAAGATGCACAACGCCGGGACCAACCAGCCGACGGAGAACAAGTACCGCAACGTCAGCTATACGAACTATGCGTCGGCGAACTACGCCAACGTGACGGCACGCCACATCTACCTCCCGATTCCGACCAAGGAGCTGGCGGTGAACCACGCGCTCCGACAGAACCCCTTATGGTAAAACGCTTAATTGCAGAGCATACGATGAATACGAAACGAATCACATACCTCGCGGCGACGCTGGCCCTCGCAACCGCGGCAGCCTCGTGCGAACACGAAGAGATCTACGAGCCGCTGGAGTTCTCGGTGCGGCTGGCGCCGACGAACACCTACCGCACGGGCGACCCGGTGGTCTTCAACTTCAGCGGCAACGCCGACTTCATCACCGTCTGGACGGGCGACACGGGACACGAGTACAAGCACCGCAACCGTACGAAGGTCGACATCGCCGACATCGAGTCGTGCGAACTGGAGATCGAGATCAGCCAGCAGTACGGCACGCTGAACAACCTCGACCTGTTTGCGGGCAACAAATTCGCGGGGCTGAACGGCAGCGACGCCGCCACCGACCGCCCCGTGGTCGAAGCCATCGCGGCGAACGACTGCGCCGACTGGACCAAACTGGAGTTCACGCCGAACAACGCGAACAAGTTCAAAACCTACACCTACGACATCACCCGATTCGCCGACCGTTTTTCCCATTTGGTCCAGATTCAATTTAAAGCTGGGAGCAAAATGCTCCATAAAATACTTTACCTCAGGCGCATCTATTTTTCTTATTTCTTCCAATATACCCTTTTCAGCGCTGGCAAACTCAGTATTGCCCAGATTAAGCTCTTCTACGCACTTAAAATAAGCGCATAGCTTATCCGCCCATTTTACAATTCTATTAATTTCCTCATCCTCGCACAGCATATACTGCTTATATATATTATGCAGTTCATCCGGCAGCATATCAATGAGCCGGCGGCAAGCCACATTTTCCAGCGCCTTATACGCAGTCTTTATTTCAGGATTATAATATTTTATCGGGGAAGCCAAATCTCCGGTTATTATTTCGCTTGCCTCATGAAACATAGCAACCGCCGCAGTTTTATCCGCATCTATATTGCCGCCGAAAAATTCATTCCTGATAATGGCTAAAGCATGCGCCAGCATCGCCGTCTGAAGTGAATGCTCCTGGATATTTTCCTGTCTGG
>ERZ773148.630-NODE-630-length-30394-cov-7.950262_pt1 | contig 30394 bp, 36 predicted proteins | sample MGYA00580846_ERZ773148 | MGnify/ENA primary metagenome ERZ773148 (study PRJEB29015, sample SAMEA2737879) | human gut metagenome | biome: human gut; feature: human-associated habitat; material: faeces | place: China | collected 2012 ... | reverse complement strand
CGAATTGGCTTTTGGCAGCCGTTTTTTTACGCTCGGCCGCGCACGCACGGCATCAAAAACCGCGCGAAGCTCGACGAGATCGTCGAAAAGTCGCTGCGCGGCGCGGCCATCTGGGACGAGGTGAAAGACCGCCTGCGCAAAAACGCGCTCGGTCTCTCCGGCGGTCAGCAGCAGCGGCTGTGCATCGCCCGCGCACTTGCGGTCGAGCCCGAGGTGCTGCTCATGGACGAGCCCACAAGCGCGCTCGACCCGATCTCCACGTCGAAGATCGAGGAGCTGGCCATGCAGCTCAAGGAGCAGTACACGATCGTCATCGTCACGCACAATATGCAGCAGGCGGTGCGTATCTCCGACCGCACGGCGTTTTTCCTGCTCGGTGAGCTCGTCGAGTGCGACGACACGGAGCGGCTCTTCTCGCAGCCGCAGGACAAGCGCACAGAGGATTACATCACAGGGAGGTTTGGCTGATGAGAAGCCGGTTTGATGAACAGCTCGCACTCCTGAATAAGGAGATGATCGAGATGGGCGCACTGTGCGAGGAAGTCATCGCACTCGCGTCCAAGGCCCTCACGGAGGCGGATCCGGAGCTGGCGAAGAAGGTCGCGCCGCTCGATGCCGAGATCGACCAGAAGGAGCGCAACATCGAGTCGCTGTGCCTCAAGCTCCTGCTCCAGCAGCAGCCGGTCGCGCGCGACCTGCGCCAGATCTCGGCCGCGCTGAAGATGATCACGGACATGGAGCGCATCGGCGATCAGGCCGAGGACATTGCGGAGATCATCCAGTTTCTCGCCGGCCGTTCGGCGGAAAATGACGATCTGCTGCGCGAAATGGCGCTCTCGACCATCCATATGGTCACAGAAAGTGTTGACGCCTACGTCAAGCATGATACAATGCTGGCAGAGACGGTCATCGCCGAGGACGATGTCGTGGACAACGCCTTCGACGAGGTCAAGCGCCGGCTGATCGACAAGATCGCCGCCCACCCCGACGACGGGGAGTACGCGCTCGACCTGCTGATGATCGCCAAATACTTTGAGCGCATCGGCGACCATGCCACGAACATTGCCGAGTGGGTGGAGTTTTCCGTCACCGGCAGCCATAATGCAATTTCTTCATAAGGCAGGCAACGATTCCGTTTGTTAACGAGCAGAAATCCGCTGTTTTCGTTTCCGAAAACAGCGGATTTTTCACATATTTGCATCTATTTCCCGGATTTTTGCCCGGATGGCGAGCAGATCATCAAAGGTCTCCGGGCGCTTGGATACATCCCGCAGCAGCGCCGACGGGTGGTATATCGCCGTCATCCAGACGCCGTTCCGTTCCACCCACTGGCCGTGCTGCCTCGTAATGCGGTAGTCCGCGTCGATCAGCCGCTTGGCGGCGATGCGCCCAAGACAGACGATGATCTTCGGCTTGAGGAGCTTCGTCTGCGCGCGCAGAAAATCGATACAGGCGTCCTGCTCGGTCTGCATGGGGTCCCGGTTTTTGGGCGGACGGCATTTTATGATATTCGTGATGTAGCAGTTGTGGCGGCCAAGGTCGATGATCGTGAGCATCTCGTCGAGGAATTTGCCCGCTGCGCCGACGAACGGCTCGCCCTGCAGATCCTCCTGCTCGCCCGGTCCTTCGCCGATGAACATCAGCTCGCTCTCGGGATCGCCGACGCCGAAAACGACGTTGTGCCGCCCCTGCGAAAGCGGGCAGTCCCGGCAGGAGAGACATTCTCTTTGCAGTTTGTCCATCGCTTCCATGATCATCACACTCCATATAGAAGCATGTTATCACGCTTCGATAGAAAAGGCAACGCCGGATTCGCTCTCACGGAGCTGGCGGTACGTTTTTTTGATCAGAACGACGGGAATGACGGCGGTGAGGATATCGGATGCCGGCATGGAGCAAATAACACCGTCCGGCCCAAACCGGACGGGGAGCAGCGAGCGGCAGCCGCCGAAAAAGCAGAGCGGCGGGACGGTAAAGCCCGTCCCGCCGCTTGCCTTGTTAAAAAGGCAAAGAGAGACGCCGTGAGGCGTCTCCCTTTGGGAATGCGGTTATATTAAGAGAGGCGGAAACATCACACTTTGAAGTCTACAGAGGTGGAACCCTTGTCTTCCTGCACGAACTCGTAGTCCTTGCCGGGCAGGATGGCGTTGAGCGCGATACCGACGATGGAGCCGACGGCGATACCGGAGAAGCTCACGATGCCGATCTTGATGGGGGCGGTGTAGGTGATGCCGATTGCGAGGACGAGGATGAGCGCGGCGATGATGATGTTGCGGGTGTTGGAGAAGTCCACGTTGTTTTCCACGACGTTGCGCACGCCGACCGCGGAGATCATGCCATAGAGGACGAGGGACACGCCACCGATCGTGGCGGTGGGCATCGCGGAGACGAGAGCGGAGAACTTCGGGCAGAAGGACACGACGATCGCAAACACTGCGGCGATGCGGATGACGGCGGGGTCGTATACACGGGTCAGGGCGAGAACGCCGGTGTTTTCGCCGTAGGTGGTGTTGGCCGGAGCGCCGAAGAGCGCGGCGAGAGAGGTCGCAAGACCGTCGCCGAGGAGCGTGCGGTGGAAGCCGGGGTCGACCATGTAGTTTTTCTCAACCGTAGAGGAGATGGCGCAGACATCGCCGATGTGCTCGACCATCGTGGCGAGAGAGAGCGGGACGATCGTGAAGATGGCGCTCACGAGAAGACCGCTGTTGAAGTCGGCAGCGGAGAACAGGGAGAACACAGTGCGCTCGCCGTGGATGGGCAGACCGATCCAGGCGGCCTCACTGACGGTCTCGACAACATGGGCGCGGGCGGCGGGGTCAACGATCAGCGCGAAGACATAGGAGCCGAGGACACCGAGCAGGATGGGGATGATCTTGGTCATGCCCTTGCCCCACATATTGAAGCCGATGACGATCGCGATGGCGACGACGGCGACGAGCCAGTTGGCAGAGCAGTTGGTGATCGCGGAGGAGGAGAGCGTCAGGCCGATGGCGATGATGATGGGGCCGGTGACGATCGGGGGGAAGAAGCGCATGACCTTCTTCACGCCGAAGGCCTTGAAGAGCGTGGAGAGGACGACGTACATGAGACCCGCCGCCGCGACGCCGACGCAGGCGTAAACGAGAAGCTCTGGTTCCTTGTTGGGGGCGATGGCCTGATAGCCGCCGATGAAAGCGAACGAGGAGCCGAGGAACGCGGGGATTTTGCCCTTGGTGAGCAGATGGAAGAGCAGCGTGCCGAGACCGGCGAAGAGCAGCGTGGTGGCAACGTCCAGACCGGTGAGCGCCGGGACAAGGACGGTCGCGCCGAACATGGCGAACATGTGCTGCAGTCCGAGCACCAGCATGCGCGGCGTGCCGAGGGCGCGCGCGTCGTAAATGGGTTCGGATCCGATTTGTTTCTTTGTCATAATCGTTCTCTCCTTATAAAAATTTATTCTTTCTCATAAATGGAAACGCCCGTTTCGCCGTCGCACTCGGCGAGGCGCACCGCGACGATTTCGCGCAGGGAGGTGGGGATGTTCTTGCCGACAAAATCCGGCTTGATCGGAAACTCGGCGTGGCCGCGGTCGATGAGCGCAAAGAGCTGGATGCGCGCCGGACGGCCGAGAGAGATGAGCGCGTCGATGGCTGCGCGGGCGGTGCGGGTCGTAAAAATAACGTCGTCACAGAGCACAACGGTCATCCCCTTTACATCAAAGGGAATGTGCGTGTCCGAAACGACGGGCGCATCGGCAACGAGCGTGAGATCGTCCCGATAAAGCGTGATATCCAGTTTTCCGACCGGGACGCGGACGCCCTCGATCTTTTCAATGTTTTTCGCCAGACGCTCGGCGAGAGGGATGCCGCGGGTCTTGATGCCGATGAGACAGAGATTTTCGGTGCCGTGATTCTTCTCGATGATCTGGTGGGCGATACGCACAAGCGTCCGCTCCACGGCGGCTTCGTCCATGATCTGCGCTTTGAAGTTCATAGCGTTCCACATCCTTTCCGGCATTTTGGCAACAAAAAAACCTTGACCGGCAAATCCGGACAAGGCGCGGCGACACGGCATAAAGATACCGTGATCCCATCTTACGACGCCTTGCCGGCAACTCTGTACCGACTTAAAGAGGTCTTTTCTGGCGTGTATATTATCATGCCCCGCTACATCTGTCAACGGTGAAATGCACAAATAACCGGATCAAAGCGGGAATATTTTCTATCGAGCGCATTGGCTCGGACGGGGGAAAGGCCGTTTAGAGGCTTGCATTATCCGCTGAATGTATGATAATATACATCGGTGTATGATAATATACACATGAAAGATTCTCTATTTCAATTCCGAGGAAAGGACACGGACAACTTATGGGAGTTTATGTAGTCACCGGCGGCTCCGGCGGCATCGGCGGCAAGACGGTAGAAATTCTGCGCAGCCAGGGACATGAGACGATCAACGTCGATTTGAAAGGCGGGGATATCAACGCCAACATTGCCACCAAGGAGGGACGGCAGGATGTGATCGATAAGATCCACGAGCTGCACCCCGAGGGGATCGACGGCCTGATCTGCGTTGCCGGCGTCGCGGGCACCTGCGGCGATATGAAGCTGATGTTCTCGCTGAACTATTTCGGCGTCACCGGTCTGGCCTACGGTATCTATGACCTGCTCAAAAAGAAGGGCGGCAGCTGCGTGGTCATCGTATCGAACACCATCTCGCAGGGGGGCGTGCACATGGATCTCTGCGATATGCTCAACTATGCCTGCAACCAGGACCGGAACGAGGCCCGCATTCTCTCCATTCTGGAGCAGTATGACGGCTCCAACATGACCATGGCGCAGGGCCTGTACGCCACGACCAAATACGCGCTGGCCCGCTGGGTACGGCGCATCTCCGCCAGCTGGGGCGCCAACGGCGTGCGCATCAACGCGGTGGCTCCCGGCAACGTCCGGACGCCTCTCACCGCCGCCATGGGCGACCGCGCTACGGCGGCGCTGGCGGGACTTCCCATTCCCATCAACTATCAGACCGGCGACCAGCTGCTCGACCCCGTGGACATCGCCAATGTGCTGGTGTTTCTGGTGTCCCCAGCGGCCCACGGCGTCAACGGCAACATCATGTTCGTAGACGGCGGCACCGACGCTCTGCTCAACAGCGAAAAAGTTTACTAAGGAGGCGAAACCCATGACTTTGATTCGACAGTATGTGGACGCTCTGCTCGACCAGGACGCGCTGGCTTTGAGCAAGCTCTTTTCTCCCACGGCCATTTTCGTTGACCACTGCCCCCGCGATGCGGGCAAACCCCTGGTCAGCACCTACGGCCCTGAGGCCATCGATATGTTCTACCACAACCGCTTCCTGTTCCGCCACTTCCGTATCACCGATGCCCGTATCGTCAGCGACACGCAGGCCTACTACTATGCCGTCTATGACGGCTATCATGTCCGCGCTTTGGCCACCATCACGGAATTCAGCTCCGACGGCCTGATCGAGCGGCTGGTCGTAAGACCGGCATAAGATCCCGGCGAGCCATTCTGTAAATCGAATAAGACAAGTTCGCGGCGGCGTCTCTTTTGAGACGCCGCCGTTTATCCGCAAAAACGCGTTTTTGGGCTTGCATGTATATATGTGTATATTATAATGGGTTTATACGTTTTCCCGAAGAAAAAGATATGGAGGGTAAATCTATGAAAGCGGTTATTATTATTGCAGTGATCGTAGTGCCCGTAGTGGCGTATTACATCGGAAAGGAATTTGAGTATATCGCGAACGAAAAGGGGTATACAAGCAAGAAGTATTTCTGGTGGACGTTCCTGTTTGGCGCGGTCGGTATCTCAATGGTCATCGCGCTGCCTGATCGGCGCGGCGGAACGGGCGCAGCGTCCAGCGGTCTGCCGATGAGCGACGACGAGATCCCGGAGATTTGAGGTGCGGACATGAGTGAGAGATATACGCGCCTCTTCGCACTGGAAGAAAATCTGTATTCCGAAGGTTCCCCAATCGTCATTTCCGCGGGTGCATTGCTCAAAGATAACCGAAAGTGAGCCTGAGTGAGGAGTGACTCCTTCCGTCTCGGCTGACGCCGAGCCACTCCCTCAAAGAGGGAGGCAGTTAAAAAGAAAACGCAGCAGCTCCATATCACGGAGCTGCTGCGTTTGCGTATCTTAGTCTTTCTTGAAGGAATCCTTGAGCGCGACGGCGCGGTTGAATACGAGATGGCCGGGGGCGCTGTCCTTGTTGTCCGGTGCAAAGTAGCCGAGACGGAGGAACTGGAAGCGGTCGGCAGCGGCGCAGTCCTCGAGCGACTTTTCCACCTTGCAGCCGGTGAGAACTTCGAGCGAGTTGGGGTTCAGGCAGTCGATGAAGTCCTTGCCGGGGGCGTCCGGTTCGGGATCGGAGAAAAGCATATCGTAGAGCCGGACCTCGGCGTCGGCGCAGTTATTCGCATCCACCCAGTGGATCGTGCCGCGCACCTTGCGCCCGCCCCGGGCAAGGGGCAAAGACCCGGGGCAGCGCTGCGCTGCACCACCGGGAGATTCGGAGGCAGAGACGACAGATGAAAAAACGATTTGACCGATCCGGCACAGCCCGCCGCAAGGCGGTGACAGCCATTGCAGCGCTGACCATGGCGCTGGTTCTGGCTGTGGGCGGCGCAGGGGCAGCGACCCTGCTGTCTGCACAGCCGGAAACTTTGACCGTGGGCGCGGTCGTGCCCCACATCACCGCCGAAGCACCGCAGCAGACTGCTCCGGCTGACCCTGCCCCGGCAGCGGAGAGCACGGCGACTGCCCCGGAGCAGACAGCGGAAAGCACCGCGCAGCCGCAGCAGGCCGAGTCTGTCCCGGAACAAGCAAAAAAAACGGAAATTGCCGAAACCGCGCCGGCTGAACCGGAAGAAGCTGCCGCAGCACCGGAAACGCCGGAAACGCCGGCACAGCCCGCTGAGGATACCGCGCTGGAGGAGGAGAACTCCCCTGCCATGCTGCTGGAGGAGACCCCGGAGCTGGCCGCGCAGGACCCGCAGGCTCCCGCAGCGGACGGCACCGCCCAGAACGACACCACCAGCCAGCACACCCCGGAGGACAGCGTACTGCTGACCCCGGAGCAGATCCAGCAGGCGCTGGATTCCGGCGCGCTGGAAGATGCCGAGGCGCAGTGCATCGACCTGACCGATGAAAACGGCTTTTTCCGGTGGCTGTTCAACTGGCTGTTCGGCAGCAAGGATAAGGAAGAGGAACCGGCTCCGGCCTACTCCGGCTGGCGCACCGAGAACGGCAAGACCTACTACTATGCGCAGGACACCAACAAAAAAGTCACCGGCCTGCGCTCCATTGACGGCAAGCTGTATTATTTCGATGCCAACGGCGTTAAACAGGACAACGTGACCTTTGGCATCGACGTGTCCAAGTATCAGTCCGGGCTGGACTGGAACAAGATCAAAAAGTCCGGCGTGAGCTTCGTCATCATCCGCATCGGCTACCGGGGCTACGGCGCTGCGGGAAACCTGGTCAAGGACCCCATGTTCGAGGAGCACTTCACCAACGCCCGCAATGCGGGGCTGAAGGTGGGCGTGTATTTCTTTACGCAGGCCGTGAACGAGGCCGAGGCGCAGGAGGAGGCCGATGGCTGCAACTGGGCTTTGAATGGCCGGATGCTGGACTACCCCATCTTCTATGACACCGAGGCCTCCACCGCCCCGCGCGGCACCGGCCGCGCCGACGGTCTGGGTGTTGAGGACCGCACCAAATGCGCCATCGCCTTCTGCGAGCGGGTGAAGGAGCTGGGCTACAAGCCCGGCGTGTACGCCTCCACCACATGGTACCGCAAGCGGGTGGATTACAACACCCTGTGCAGCCGCTACACCATCTGGAACGCCCACTACGGCGTCTCTGCCAGCCCCATCGGCTGCGATATGTGGCAGGGCACCAGAACAGCCCACATCAACGGCTACAGCGGCGAGCTGGACGCCAATATCAGCTATATCGGGTAAAAGAGACTAAACACCCCCGGTCAGGGCTTGCGCCGCTGACCGGGGGTGTTTTTATCATACTCCCCTGTTTTTGTGCATAAGCTGGTGGCAGAGTATGCAAGCGCAAATGGCGGGGAGGCATGGGGATATGTTTGTGGTCACACTGAGCAAGACGAGCCTGAAAAAACTGGGAGCAGGGGCGGCGTGCTGCGCGCTGGTGGTGTTCAGCGCCATGCTGGGGCGGTTCATCAGTACCCGGACGGTGGCGGTGGCTGCCCCGGTGAACCGTATCGAGAGCGCACAGGACATCCAGACATGGTTCACCGGCTACGGGCTGGAGGTGGACGGCGCGTCCATCACGGCGGATAAGGTCAAGATCCCCCGCAGGTGGGACGACAGTTTTTCTGCCTTCAACGGGGTGGTGCAGCAGAGCGGCATGGATCTTGCCCGCTACAAGGGCAAAACTGTGGAAAAATGGTCGGCGCTGCTCCCGGCGGCAAGCAACGGCGAGACCAGCCGCTACGGGGTGCTGCTGGTGTATAAAAAGAAGGCCGTGGGCGCGTATCTGCTGGAAAAACCTTCCGGCACGGTGCTTGGACTGCAGGACGCTCAGAACGAACTGGCAAAGCAGACTTCCGGCGAGGATTACAGCGGCGACTGGGGCGAGCGGCACGACGAGCAGCTGACCGACAGCACCGCGCAGCAGACCTCCGGCGAACCGGAGGCAGAACCCGAAGCCGCCCCGCAGGCAGCCCCCTACACCGAGCTGCCGCTGGACGCAGAAGGGTATCCCGTGGAATAGGGACGGCATTGCTTAAAAAACGACCTTTTTTAAGCTCTTGTCCGGCAGTTGCACAAACTGCCTAGTTTTTACAAACGATTCGACAAAAATTAGACAAAACACGGATTTTTGTAGCATCCGTATGTTCAAATATAACAAAAAATTCTTGTAAAAATCGGCAATATGAAACGGTGCAAAAAAAACGGTACGGGTTTATAATAATAGTATACCGATTCCCGTTGGCAAAGCCATGTTCCGGGGCTGAATGTGCAGCCCGGGCAGAGGGATCAAGTAGTAAGGAGAAAATGATTATGAAGGAATTTCAGTACACTATTAAGGATGCCTGCGGCATCCATGCCCGTCCCGCCGGCCTGCTGGTCAAGACCGTGAAGGGCTTTGCAAGCACCGCCACCCTCGAGAAGGACGGCAAGAGCTGCGATATGCGCAAGCTGATGGCTCTGATGGGCATGGGCGTCAAGCAGGGCGAGACCGTGACCATCAAGGTCGAAGGCGATGATGAAGAAGCAGCCGCAGAAGCAATCCAGAAGTTCCTGAGCGAGAACGTCTGAGCCGCGGCTTGAAAGCCGAGCCCTCGCGGGAAAACTGCGGGGGCTTTTTTTAACAAAACGCCGGGCGCTGCACGCCCGGCTGTAAGTGGAAGGAGAACGTGCTATGCAGGTAGGCACCGGCAAAAGCGTACTCAATGGCATCGCCATTGGCAAGCTGAAGATCTACAAGAAAAAAGATACCGCTATTTCCACCGCCCCTGTGGCAGATACTGCCGCAGAACTGGAGCGTTTTGAAGCTGCCCGCCAGAAGGCCATTGAGCAGCAGACCGCCCTGTACGAAAAGGCACTGGCAGAAGCCGGCGAGGACATCGCCGAGGTGTTCAACATCCACGCCATGATGCTGGATGATGACGACTTTGTGGACGCCATCAAGGAGATCATCAACGGACAGAAGATGTGCGCCGAGTACGCCGTCAAGACCGCCGGCAACAATCAGGCTGCGGTGTTTGCCGCCATGGACGACCCGTATCTGCAGGCCCGCAGCGCCGATGTGCTGGACATTGCGCAGGCCATGCTGGACATTTTGCAGGGCGTGGACAACGCTTCCCTGCAGGGCACCGAGCCCAGCATTCTGGTAGCCGAGGATCTGGCTCCCTCCGAGACCGTGCGCATGGATAAAAGCCTGCTGCTGGGCTTCATCACCCGCGAGGGCAGCTCCAACAGCCACACCGCCATTCTGGCACGCAGCATGAACATCCCCGCCCTGATCCAGTGCAAGGACATTCAGGACGACTGGGACGGCAAGATGGCTGTGGTGGACGGCTACAACGCCTGTGTGTATGTGGACCCCACCCCCGACCTGCTCAAGAGCCTGAAAAAGCGCCAGCAGGAAGATCAGAAAAAGCAGGCCCTGTTGCAGGAGCTGAAGGGCAAGCCCAACACCACGCTGGACGGCAAGACCATCAACGTGTTTGCCAACATCGGCGGCATGGGCGATGTTGGCGCTGTACAGCAGAACGACGCCGGCGGCGTGGGTCTGTTCCGCACCGAGTTCGTCTACCTGAACTGCAAGGACTTCCCCACCGAAGACTACCAGTTCGAGGCTTACAAGCAGGTGTTGGAAAGCCTTGCACCCCGCAAGGTGGTGGTGCGCACCTGTGATATCGGCGCAGACAAGACCGTGGATTACATGAAGCTGGACCACGAGGATAACCCCGCGTTGGGCTACCGTGCCATCCGCATCTGCCTGACCCGCAAGGACTTCTTCAAGACCCAGCTGCGCGCGCTGCTGCGTGCTTCCGCCTACGGCAACATGAGCATCATGTTCCCCATGATCACCAGCCTGCGGGAGCTGCAGGACGCCAAGGCTGTTCTGGAAGAGTGCCGTGCCGAGCTGACCGCCGAGGGCGTCAAGATGGGGCAGAACATTGAAGTGGGCACCATGATCGAGACCCCCGCCGCCGTGCTCATCGCGGACGAGCTGGCCGCCGAGTGCGACTTCTTCTCCATCGGCACCAACGACCTGACCCAGTACACCTGTGCACTGGATCGCCAGAACGCAAAGCTGGAGCCCTTCTTCAACCCCCATCACCCCGCCGTGCTGCGCGCCATCAAGATGACCATTGAAGCCGGTCACCGCCACGGCATCTGGGTGGGCATCTGCGGCGAGCTGGGTGCCGACACCGCCCTGACCGAGACCTTCCTGCGCATGGGCGTGGACGAGCTGTCCATGAACGCCAAGAGCATCCTGCCGGTGCGCAAGATCATCCGCAGTGTAGACCTGAGCAAGCCCTCTGAGAAGGCCTGACCCGCGGAAAAAATATTATTATAATTTGTGGCTCAGAAACGCCTGCGGGCGTTTCTGAGCCACTTTTTTTCACAGAAGGGGTAACTCCCGGACAGGCAAACCTTGCCGCCACACAAAAAAGCTCCCCCTTTGGGGGGAGCTGGCACGCCGTAAGGCGTGACTGAGAGGGTTCGCGCGGTGCGCATTCCCAATCATTTCCGCTGTTCCAGCATGGTCTGGAGGCGGGTCTTGGCGCGGTAATAGGTCACCCGCGCCCATGCGGCATTGTGACCAAAAATAGCCCCGATGCGGTCAAAGGGCAGTTCGCCAAACACCCGCAGGCTGAAAACCTCCTTGTAGGGTTCTTCCAGCGCGTGCAGACACTGGTGCACCGTAAAGGCAGCATCCTTGTCCACCAACAGCTGCGCGATGTCCGGGCTGTCGGCGGCTTTTGTTTCGGCATCCTCCAGCGGGGCGGCATGCTTTGCGCGGCGGCAGTGGTCGTAGTAGGCGTTGCGCGCTACGGTGAACAGCCACGCCCGCACATCCTGCTTGCCGTCGTAGTCTTTCAGGCCGTCCAGCGCCCGGAAAAAGGTCTCCTGCGTCAGTTCCTCGGCCAGCGCTTCGCTGCGGGTAAGTCCCTGCAAAAACAGGCAGACGTCCCGGAAGTAGAGCCGGTAGATGGTTTCAATGTCCATAGGTATCACTCCGGCCATTCGACCTCATCCCACGCCACAGGCTCGCTGCCCACCGCATACCATGTGCCGTCCTGACTGTTGAATGCCACCGTCATGTCCGCTGCATCCACCACCGCCGAGCGGTTGGTGCGCATCCATCCGGTGCTGCGGAGCAGGTCTGTGTCCTTTTGCAGCACTTTATCAAGGGCATCGTGCACCCATGGGATACGGTAACGGATGACCTCGTAATGCTCATCGGCATGGGTCGGCTTCAGGTATACGTCCTCGGCGCGGGTCTCCAGCACCCAGCCATTTGCACCATTTTCTGCCTGCTGGTAGTAAGCCTGCAATCGTGCATCAAAAAAGGATACCCGGTCGTAGGCGGTGTAGCCGTACCAGCCAAAGCCGCACACCGCTGCCAGCGCCAGCGCTACCGCAAAGCTGCACAGCATGGTGCGCAGACGGCGGCGGTTCAGGCTGCTACGGATGTTTTTCAGCGGTGCATCCGGCTGGGGCTCCGGCTGCACCGGCACCGGCTTTTCCATCTGTTCCAGTTCTGCACGGCAGGCGGGGCACTCTGCAAGGTGCTGCTCCACCAGCGCACTGCTGGCGGGGCTGGCAAGCTTTTCGGCGTACAGGGGCAGTAAGTCGCGGATCACGTCACATTCCAGTTTCATGGTCATTTCCTCCTTTGCGGGCTTTGTTGAGCCTTTTCACCCCAATAACGCACAAAGAGGAAAAACGTTACAGGTTTTTTCAAAAAATCCCCCAGCCATGCAGAAGCGAAGGCTGAGGGAGTTTGTTCAGTTTTCTTTCCAGAACAAGCCGCCGGAGGTCTGGAACAGCAGGCGCGGGTTCACGCTCTTGCTGCCCAGCTTGAAATCCATGGTCAGCTCCTCGCCCAGTGCACCCACAGCCTGTCCCTTTTCCACGGTCTGTCCTTTGCTGACCGAAAGCTCCTGCAAGCCGTACAGATAGCTGCGCAGCCCGCAGCCGTGGTCGATGACCACCGTGTTGCCGGTAAGCGCCAGATTGCCCGCAAACACCACCGTGCCGTTGGCTGCGGCGCGGCAGGGCGCACCGGGGATGGTGTACAGCTTTGTGGAGTTGGAGCGACTGCCCTGCTGACCGTTCGTTACTTTAATTTGCCCGTAGTCCACCAAGGTCATGGAGTCCTCGGCGGGGGGCACAAAGCCGCCCTGCCACTGCTTGGCGGTGGCGGCAGCCTCGTACAGCGGCCAGATGGCACTGCGGAACTGCGCGTTGGCGCTGTCCGCAGCGGGCTCCTCGGCCTCTGCCTCCACCGTGCCAAAGTCCTTCGGCAGCACGGTCAGGGTGCGGGTGATGGTCTCGCCGTTCACCGTAATGTGTACCTCGTGCCCGCCGGAGGAGGCGTTATAGGCTGCCGGGATATAGGCACGCCAGCCCTCTGCGGCGCGCACACACTGCACACTGCCAAGGTCGGTCTCGATGGCAGGCACGGCGTCCCCGGTCATACCGGAGATGCGCACGCCTACCGTGCCGCCCTGCTCCACCCGCTCGGCAGAAAGCTCCACCTCCGCGCTGGCCTGCAGGGTGAACCGGAAGCTGTACCGGTACCAGCCGGTGGGCTTTGCGGGGCGCTCCAGCCCCAGATTTTTGCGCAGCTGGCCGGTGCTGCCGCCCTCGAACTGGGTGATGACCCCGCCCTTGGGCACGCGCCACGCGGTCAGTTCCGCCTTATACTCGCCGTTCGCAGGGAAGAGAAAGTTCTGGTACTCCCCCGCGCTGCCCGCAAACAGCACATCCCCCGCCGCATTCTGAATGGTCAGGGCGGTGTAGCAGGTCCACTCCGGCAAAGAAAGTTCCGGGTGAGCGGTGTACAGCACACCCAGCTTCTGCACACTCAGGGTGGCGGGGCTGGCGAACACCTTATCCAGCTGACCACCCAGCAACGGCACCTGCCAGCAGGAGCCGTTGGCTTCCAGCGCCTGCCCGCCGAACTGTGCCGCACCGTCCGGACAGCCGCCCTCGGTGGTAAAGGCATAGCTTACCCCCATCACAGCCGCCAGCAGCACCACCACACCCAGCGCCACACTGATGATCCAGAGCAAAAAACGCTTCATGTTCCTTCTCCTTATGTACAAAAAGGGCGCACCGATGCAGTCCGTTCAGACAGACTGCTCCGTGCGCCCCGATGTGCTCATCTTCCCGGTAGTTTCCGGTATTTCAGGATCATTCTGCCTCGGTCTCGTCCTCGGCAGCAGCTTCCTCCGGCTCTACGGTTTCTGCGTCATCCTCGCCGAACAGCAGGCGCTCGTATTCGTCCAGTTCCTTCTCGCGGCGGTTCAGGTAAAGTGCCACAGCAGCCAGCGCACCAGCCACAGCAGCCAGAACAGCGATCACAGCGACCAAGCAAGATTTTTTCATAGATTCAGTACACTCCTTTTTGCAGTTGAAACGTTGTTTCAGCTTGATTTTTCCAGCGGGCGTCCCGCAAAAGGATCTTGATGCAAACGGCGATCAGCGCCGCTTTGTAGCTTTTATTATACCCGCTCCCGCCCAAAATTACAACCGTTGCGCCCCAATTTTCACGCCCCGAAGGTGCTGCGGGGCACAGTTTGGGCAGTGTGCCGGTTTTGGCGCGGTTCATTACAGCAAATTGCCAATATCACAGCAGCAGCGGCTTATACGCCCGGAACGCTCCGGGCAGAGTGTAGGTGGTGCGCAGTGCCTCCCGGCTTGCCCAGACATAGCCCGCCGGGGCACTCTGCGCCGGAACACGCAGCTGCACCCCGGACATGAGCCACTCGATGTGGGTAAAGATGTGCTTTGCGGCGGGCAGGGCGGCGGGAGCTGCCGTGCCGGTGTCCAGCCCCAGTGCCGCAAGCCGCGCCATCACCTCGGCCTGCAAAAGATGCTCGCCCTCCCACAAGACCGGCTGCCACAGCCCGGCCAGCAGGCCTTTTTCCGGCCGCTGCTGCACCAGAAAGCCCGCCGGGCTTTCCACAAGCGCCAGCGTTACCGGCACAATCTTGCGGGGCTTGGGCTTTGCCTTCTGGGGCAGCTGGGCGGTGGTGCCCGCCGCCCGGGCAAGGCAGACTTCTGCCAGCGGGCACTGCCCGCACAAAGGTGCGCCATTGGGCACGCAGACCAGCGCGCCCAGCTCCATCAGCGCCTGATTGTAATCCCCGGCCTTTTCCGGCGGCTGATGCTCCATGACCCGGGCGGTAAAGGCTTTTTTTACCGCCGGTTCTGTAATCACACCGGGGTCATTATACAGGCGGGAAAACACCCGCAGCACATTGCCGTCCACGGCGGGCACGGGCAGGCCGAAGCTGATGGACGCAATGGCCCCGGCGGTGTACTCCCCGATGCCGGGCAGCGCCCGCAGGGCGGCGTAGTCGGCGGGCAGCTGCCCGCCGTACTGCGCACAGACGAGCTTTGCAGCCTTTTGCAGGTTGCGCACCCGGCTGTAATAGCCCAGCCCCTCCCACAGCTTATGCAGCTTTTCCTCCTCGCAGGCGGCAAGCGCAGGGATATCCGGCAGCTCCTCCAGAAAGCGGTAATAATACGGCAGCACCGCCGACACCCGGGTCTGCTGCAGCATCACCTCGCTGAGCCACACATGGTAGGGGGTGGGGTCCTCCCGGAAGGGCAGACTGCGGCGGTTCTTGTAAAACCACTCCAAGAGGGCAGGCGAAATATTTTCCACTTGTTTTGTGCTCCTTGTTGAAAAATGAAGAACAAGAAAGCCGCCGCAGAGGCGGCGGCTTTCTTTGATTACAGTATGCGCGCTTCTCAGAAGCCGTATGCGGTGCGGGGGAAGGGCAGCACGTCACGGATGTTCTGGATGCCGGTGAGGTACATGATCATACGCTCAAAGCCCAAGCCGTAGCCTGCGTGCTCCACGCCGCCGAACTTGCGCAGGTTCAGGTACCACTCGTAGTTGGTCTTGTCCATGCCCAGCTCGTCCATGCGGGCCACCAGCTTGCCGTAGTCCTCTTCACGCTGGCTGCCGCCGATCAGCTCGCCGATGCCGGGCACCAGCATATCTGCTGCAGCCACGGTCTTGCCGTCGGCGTTCTGCTTCATGTAGAAGCTCTTGATCTCCTTGGGGTAGTCGGTGACAAAGACCGGCTTCTTGTACACCACCTCGGTCAGGTAGCGCTCGTGCTCGGTCTGGATATCCACGCCCCACTCCACGGGGTACTGGAACTTCTTGTTGTTCTTTTTCAGGATCTCAATGGCCTCGGTGTAGCTGATGCGGGCGAACTCACTGTTTGCCACCAGCTCCAGACGCTCGACAAGACCCTTGTCGATGAACTGGTTAAAGAAGGCCATCTCGTCCGGGCAGTTGTCCAGCACATAGCGGATGACGTACTTGATCATGGCCTCGGCGTTGTCCATGTAGCCGTTCAGGTCGCAAAAGGCCATCTCCGGCTCGATCATCCAGAACTCCGCGGCGTGGCGGGTGGTAAAGCTCTTCTCCGCGCGGAAGGTGGGGCCAAAGGTGTACACCTTGCCAAAGGCCATGGCCATAGCCTCGGCCTCCAGCTGGCCGGAAACGGTCAGGTTGACCGGCTTCTCAAAGAAGTCCTTGCTGTAATCCACAGCGCCGTCCTCGGTCTTGGGCAGATTGTCCAGATCCAGCGTGGTCACGCGGAACATCTCGCCTGCACCCTCGCAGTCGGAGGCGGTGATCAGCGGAGAGTGGGCGTAGACAAAGCCGTTCTCCTGGAAGAACTTGTGGATGGCGTAGGCTGCCACGCTGCGCACGCGGAAAGCGGCGTTGAAGGTGTTGGTGCGGGGGCGCAGGGTGGGCATGGTGCGCAGATACTCCATGCTCATCTTCTTTTTCTGCAGGGGGTACTCGTCGGCGGGGCAGTCGCCCAGGATCTCCACGCTCTCGGCGTTCAGCTCAAAGGGCTGCTTTGCCTGCGGGGTGAGCACCAGCTTGCCCTTGATGCGCAGGCTGCTGTACAGACCGGTGTGGATGACTTCATCATAGTTTGCCAGCTTACCGGCTTCCAGCACGACCTGCAAAGTCTTGAAGCAGCCGCCGTCCGACAGAGCGATGAAGCCGATGTTCTTGGAGTCGCGGATGTTCTTTGCCCAGCCGCAGACGGTGATCTCGGTGCCGTCTGCCGGGGTGTTCTTGAACAGCGAAAGGATCTCGGTACGTTCCATAGTAGTTCTCCTTTATAAACGAAAAAGACAGCTTTTGCCCTGAAAGTTCAGGGCGAACAAGCTGTCTTGTAATGTCCGCGGTGCCACCTGAATTACCGGAAGTGTCCGGTCGCTCACGCGCTCTTTGTTTAAGCGCTGTCCCTGTAACGCTGGACCTGCGGCGCACCTACTGAGCGGCAGACGCGCTGCCGTGTTCAGTTTGCTGCTCCCGGGTGTTCGTTCACGCGGCGCACGGGCGCGGCTCTCAGCTGTGCCGCACTCTCTGGGCCGGACGGCCCGCGCTACTTTTCCCGTTCCTTGCATTTGTTGTTTTAAAATAGCACGTTGGCGGCATTTTGTCAACCTTACGGTGCGGCATTGAATAAAATTCTGCGTTTTTTCTTGTCAGAACGCCTTTTCTCTGGTAAACTGGGAAAAAGCGGTATTCCGCAAAAACAGATTCTGGAGGAAATCATGAAACACACACACCATATCATCCGTCTGCTGACCCTTGCCATGGTCAGCTGCGCACTGGCAGCCCTGCTGAGCGGCTGCACCAAGGAGGAATTTATTGCCGGATACAACGAATTTATGTTCGGCGACTGGTTCCCCACCTACGGAAGCACTTCCCAGTCCGGCACATCGTATGATCCCGACCACGTCTACGACCCGCCAAACCCCGAGTGTGATGCCAAGATCTCCTCTCTGATGAGCGAGCTGTATTCACTGGAGTCCTCGGCACGGTCGGATGTCAGCAGCGCCATCCAGAGCGCAAAGGATGAGTACCACGCCCTGCCCGCCGAAGAGCGGACCTTTGCCAATAAGGTCAGCATCGCCTACAAGCATCTCTCTTCGGTGGAGGGCACCTACGACAGTGCCGTCTCCTCGGTGGTCAGCGAGATGCGCAGCGTGCTGCGGCAGTATAACCAGCCCGAGACCGTAGCCGATCAGGCATGGAGCTACTATCAGTCTGCCAAGAGCAGCATGATCTCCAGCCTTGGCGGCTGACCCTCAACTTAATAGTGCATCCGCGAGGCCCTGTGCTGCCAGATATCCGGCGTACAGGGCCTCATTTAGGTTGTTGCCGTGCCCGCCGATCTCGATCAGCAGACTGCCGGTGGTCAGATCCTGATTATAGAACCGGTAGCTGAACAGCACCGGGCGGGTAAGTCCGGGGTATTTTGCTTCCATGCTGCGCTCCCACGCGGCGGCAAAGCGCAGGTTCTGCCGCCATGCGGGCAGCTGCACGCTGGTGCCGTTGTCGCACCCGCAGATGATCATCACCTGCGCCGCCTGCCGCCCGTCTATGCTGCACACCGGGGCGCAGCGGGTGCCGTTTTCCCGCTCGATGGCATCGCGGTGGACGTCCAGCACCACCTTGATGCTGGGGTACTGCGCCAGATATTGCTGCACCACCGCACGGCTGTTGGCATAGCTGCCGGTGTAGCTGGGGTAGTCGTTCAGCGTCTCGTCGTGCAGGGTGCAGATCCCCGCCGCGTTGAGGGTATCGGCCATCACCCGCCCCACCGCGCACATATTGATGCTGCGGTCGGTGCTGCGGGCCCCGTCCTCGGGGGTGAACCACAGCCCGGCAGAAAGGCGGTAGTCCTCGGTGGCGTGGGTGTGCATGATGAGCACCTGCGGCGCGGCGCTGTCCTTTTCAATGGCAAAGGGCAGGGGCTGCGCCACCTCGGCGGCGATGTCTGCCGCCGTCTGCCGGGTGTTATTCTTGATGCTGCCCGCGCCGCAAGGGATGTACTTTTCGCCGCTGCCCTGCCCGAACTGCTGCTCCGTCACCGTACCTGCATCGGCGGGGCGGGCTTCGTCCGGCTGCAAGGCCACAAAATACCGCTCCACTCCGGTCTGTACCGGGGCGGCGGCCTCCTGCGCCGGAGACAGTGCGGATGCAGCCTCCGCCGCGCTTTCCGCAGACGATTCTGCTGCCCGGCTCTCCACGGCCTGCTGCCCCAGATGCAGCAGGGTCTGCGCAGCGGGCACCGGCGCTGCCAGAAAGGCCGCCAGCACCAGCGCGGCGCTGCGGGCAAAGATGCACAGGGCTGCAAACAGCACCGCAGCCTGCAAAAAGGGCACTGCCCTGCTCTGCCCCGCAGGCAGACGCCAAGGCTCTCTGCTGCGCATGGCAAGACCTCCTTTCTTCACCCCGTCAGCCAGCAGAGCTGCTGCACGGTAAGGCGGGGCTGCAAGGCGTGGTTGACGCTGCCCGCCAGCAGGGCCGCGCCGTGGGCGATGACGCTGTCCAGCGCCCGGGGCGTGACCACAAGGTCTGCCCCCTCCTGCGCCTGCATCAGGGTGGGGATGCCCGCCGCCACCACCGGCACGCCTAAGGTGTCCCGGGTCAGGTGGCGGGTGTGGTCGGCCTGCGCCGGGTAGAGTCCCGTGTCCGAAAACTGCACCGTGCGCCCCAGCCGCTGCCCCTCGGCGGAGCAGAGACTGTCCACGCAGACCACCGCCGCCGGGCGCAGCTGCCCCACCAGCGCCGCCGCCAGCTGCTGCAGGGAAAGCCCGGTGGCTGCCGCCACCCCGGGCGCAACGGCTGCTACCGGGCGCAGCCCCCGCACCGGCGGGGCAGCGCCCGCGCCCATGGTGACAAGAATGCGCTGCACCGTGCGCGGGCCAAGGGCATCGGCGGTGATGCGGCGGTTGCCCACCCCCAGCACCAGCACCGGCCCTTCCGGCGGCAAAAGGGCGCGCAGCTCCTGGGCGCACACCTCGATGACGGCGGCGTCCCGCTCGTCCAGCACGCTGACGCTGGGCATTTCCAACGTAACATACCTGCCCCGGGGGCGGCTGAGCCCCTCGCGGGCGATCTCCACCCTTGTCACCGTGACCCCGCCGTGGCGGGCGGTGGCCAGCCGCACCCCTGCGGGCAGCGGCTGCGCTGCGCCTGAAAACAGCTCGTCAGCCATATCCGTAGTACGCATTTTCCACACTCTCCGTTCCTTTTTGGGGCAAAAGCCCGCTTTCTTGCCGGAAAGTATGGGAAAAATAAAACTTTTCCAAACAAAAATCAAAAAAACGCTTGCGCTGGTACGCGAAATATGGTATCATAGGGTGCGCTGTTATAGGTAGCCAAGGAGGTGGAACGAATGCCTAACATCAAATCTCAGAAGGACCGCGTCGTGCAGGCTGCTGCAGAGCAGGCTCACAACAAGGCCATTAAGACCAACCTGAAAACAGTCGTCAAGAAGGCAGACGCTGCCATCGATGCGAATGCCGCTGACAAGGACGCAACCGTCCTGGCTGCTGTTTCCGCGATCGACAAGGCTCGCGCTAAGGGTGTCATCAAGAAGAACACCGCCAGCCGCAAGATCAGCCGTATGGCAAAGCGTGCTAACAAGAACGCTTGATCGCGCAGTTTGATTGACGAACAAAACCTCTGTACCGGGTAACCGGCACAGGGGTTTTTGTTTTTTCCGCTGTTATGTCCCGCACAGCGCGGCAAGGCTTTGCCGCTGTACCGGCTGTAGCAGCTGCTCCGGCGGCAACGACTGCGGCGGCAACGCCACCCACCACACCACCCACGCGGCGGGCACGACTGCCGCCAGCATAAGCCCCGGGTACAAAAGTGCCGGCTCGTGCAGCCACGGGCTGCCCGGCGGCAGCACCAGCGCCGTGCACAGGCACAGCGCCGCCCACAGCTCCCACAATACGGTCTGTCCGCTGTGTTTCATGCGCCTCACCTCCGTTTTGTCCCCAGTTTACCAGCCGCCGGGCGCAAAATGTGGCGAAACAGCGCGGGCAAAACATCAGTTCTGGTCGTGGCTTTTGCCCACAAGACTGCATACCACGCCGCAGACAAGGCTTGCGGTGATGCCCGCAGAGGCAGCGGTCAGCCCGCCGGTCAGGATGCCGATGGCACCCTTTTCCGCCACGGCGGTGCGCACCCCCTTTGCCAGCAGATGCCCGAAGCCCAGCAGGGGCACGCTCGCCCCCGCACCGGCAAACTCTGCCAGCGGCGCATACAGCCCCACCGCCGAGAGCACCACCCCCGCCACCACATAGCCGGTGAGGATGCGTGCCGGGGTCAGCTTTGTCAGGTCGATGAACAGCTGCCCCACCGCACAGATGGCGCCGCCTATTAAAAATGCCCACAGATAGTTCATTTCAGCTCTCCTTTTCCGGTGCGGTCAGTTCTACCAAATGCGCCACCGCCGGGATGCTCTCCTTCTGCAAAAAGGTGGTCTGACTCATCAGCGCCCCAGTGGCGAGGAACAGCACCCGGCGGCTGCCGCGGCGCAGCAGCTTTGGCAGGATATGCGCGCAGAGCACGGCGGCGCAGCAGCCCGCGCCCGAGCCGCCGCTTTTTACCCGCTGCTCCTCGGCATCGTAAAGCAGACAGCCGCAGTCCGCGTGGTTTTTCAGCAGCAGACCCTCTGCTGCCAGCAGCTCCCGCAGCATCTGACTGCCCACCAGCCCAAGGTCGCCGGTGTAGATGCAGTCAAAATCCCGCAGTTCTGCATGGGTATCGGCAAGATAGTGCAGCAGGGTGGCAGCTGCTGCCGGTGCCATGGCTGCGCCCATATTGTTGATATCCTTGATGTTATAATCCTGCACCCGCCCAAGGGTGGCGGCGGCAACGCCCACCCCCTGCCCTGCCGGACGCAGCAGGCAGCACCCGGCGGCGGTAGCCGTCCACTGTGCGGTAGGGGTGCGCACCGCGCCGTAGCTCAGCGGGGTGCGGAACTGACGCTCTGCCGCGCAGAAATGACTGGAGGTCATTGCCAACAGGTTCTGCGCCGCCCCGCTGCTGCACAGCGCCGCGCCCAGTGCCAGCGCCTCGGCCATGGTGCTGCACGCCCCGAACAGCCCCGCAAAGGGCACGCCCAGCTCCCGCAGCGCATAGCCGGAAGCGGTGCACTGCGCCTGCAAGTCCCCTGCCAGCGCAAGGTCTACCCGCTCTGCGGGTAGAGACGCTTTTTGCAGGCAAAGCCGTGCCGCCCGCAGCTGCAATTGCTTTTCGGCGGCTTCCCAGCTGCGCTGTCCCAGCCGGTTGTCGGTGGTCAGTTCGTCAAAGCCCGCCGCCAGCGGACCATCGCTCTCTTTTTTGCCGCCCACCGCCGCCTGTGCGGCGATGACCGGCGGGGTGTGGAACAACAGGGTATCGCCCCGGCGCTCTGTCATAAAATTTTCTCCTTTTTTCTACAAAAAATGCCCCGGCACGTGCTATACTGGTGCTGCGGCGCTGCAATATCCGGCGGGGCTGTTCCGTATTATAAAGCAGAGGCCCCCAGCAGCCAGAGCACCGCGCCGTACACCACCGCCGCCAGCGTGCCGTACACGATGACCGGCCCGGCGATGAGGAACATCTTGGCTCCCGTGCCCGTCACCCGTCCCTCGGCCTTGAACTCGATGGCTGCACTGACCACCGCGTTGGCAAAGCCGGTGATGGGCACCAGCGACCCCGCCCCGGCCTTTGCCGCCAGCTTCTGGTACCAGCCCAGCGTGGTCAGCACCGCTGAGAGCAAGATCAAAGTGCAGCTGGTCAGGGTGCCCGCCGCCTCGGTGTCCGCGCCCTGCCGCAGAAACAGCTGCCGCAGCCCTTCGCCCAGCAGGCAGATGCCGCCGCCCACGCAGAACGCCCACAGGCAGTCTGCCAAAAGCGGCGAGTGCGGCCCCGCCTTTTGCACCCGCCGTGCGTATTCCTGCGCTGTCATCTTCATCTTCCCGCGCCCCCTTTTGCGGATAGTCTGCCCGGGGCGGCGGGTGCTTATCCTTTTTTGTGAAAGAAGGTAGGTTCTATGCGTTCTTCCCATCACCGTAACCATCACGCCCGCCGTCTGCTCTGCCTGACGGCGCTGGCCTGCTTTGTGGTAGGCGGCACCGCCTACGCCTGCACCCGCAAGGCTGCGGTGCCGCAGCTGCCGGAGCTGCCTGCCGAGAGCCTTGCGCAGCCCGCCGAGAACGGTGCGCAGCAGAGCACCCTTACCGCCGCACAGGCGCAGGCGCTGCTGGACGACCCCCGCATGATCCTTGTGAGCCGCACCCACAAGATGCCGGAGGACTACCCTGTCGAGACCAAGGAGTGCGGCTCGGCTACCGCCATCAACAAGACCTTGCAGACCGAAGCTGCCGATGCCTTTCTCTCCATGCAGACCGCTGCCGCCAAGGACGGCGTGGACGTGCGGATGCAGAGCGGCTACCGCAGCGTCAGCTACCAGAAAAAGCTGTACGACAACAAGACCCAGTACTACCGCAACAAGGGCCTGAGCGAAGCCGCCGCCCGGGAAAAGGCTGCTGCCATCGTCAACCCGCCGGGCTGCTCGGAGCACAACTGCGGCCTTGCCGCCGACCTGAACAGCCCGGAGCACACCACCCTTGACACTGGCTTTGCCGACACCGCCGCCTTCCGCTGGCTGTGCGAGAACGCAGAGCAGTACGGCTTTATCCTGCGCTACCCCAAGGAGGCGGAAAGCGTGACCGGCATCACCTACGAGCCGTGGCACTGGCGCTATGTGGGCCCGGAAAACGCCGCCCTGCTCAACCGGAGCGGCCTGTGTCTGGAGGACGCAGTAGCCGTTTTGCAGCGCATTGCCGCCGGGGAGACCGTGACCGGTTAAAATCCGATGAAAACTGCCGGAAAACCCTGTGGGGTGCGTTGCAATTTACCTGCTGTTATGGTAAGATAAATACAGTCTGCCCGTGTGCGCGGCGCAGCCCCGCACCCCGACAAACGAATTCAACAAAAGAAGGAATATTTTATGATAAACCGCACAAAACTCTCTGTGATCGCCGTCAGCGCCGTGCTGGCTGTTGCCCTGACCGGCTGCGGCGGCAGCGCTTCTTCCGCGCCGTCCTCCGTGTCCAGCGCCTCCGCCTCTGCACCGGCTTCGAGCACTGCCGCCCCGGCGGCGGATACCGCTGAAAACGGCACCGCCGATCTGGACAGCGCTGTGGAGACCCTGCTGGCTGCAAACCCCATCTCCAACCAGTTCGAGATCGCTGCCATGAACATCGAGTACGACTTCGGCCTGAAGGCGGAGGACGTAGCCGCCTACAAGGGCGTGAAGAGCAATGACAACGGCGATGCCGGCCTTGTGCTGGTGGTGGAAGCCGCTTCCGGCAAGGCACAGGACGTGGTGACTGCGCTGGAGAGCTACAAGCAGGATCAGGTGGCTTTCTACGGCAACTACGCCGAGTTTGCACAGGCACAGAGCAACGTGGAAAACGCTATCATCTCCTCTAAGGGTGACCGTGTGGTCATGGTGATTGCCTCCAACGAGTGCACCGCAGACCTGAACAGTGCTGTGGACAGCGCCCTGAACAGCTGAATCTGACCTTCCGAGCCGGTGCCATCTGCGGCATCGGCTTTTTTCAGTAGAAAGCCCCTGATGAGGGGTATTTCTGCTGAAGCTGCGCCCGCATCCGTCATGCCACCTTCCCCCGGCCGGGGGAAGGCTGAGTCTGTAATTCCGTGTAAAAAAGGAGGCTGACCCCTTGGTTTTCAGCACCATCATCTTCCTGTTTCGTTTTCTGCCCATCACGCTGGCGCTGTACTATCTTGCCCCCGCAAAACTGAAAAACACCGTGCTGTTTTTGTGCAGTCTGGTGTTCTACTGCTGGGGCGAGGTGCGCTTTTTCCCGGTCATGGTGGCGCTTATCCTCATCAACTATCTCAGCGGCCTTGCCATCGAACATTTTGATGCAAAGCCCGCGCTGCGCCGCTTTTTTCTGCTGGTGGCGCTCATTGGCAGCTTGGGGATGCTGTTCTACTTCAAGTACGCAAACTTTGTGCTGCGCAGCGTGAATGCCCTGCTGGGCACCGCCTTTGCCGAAATTCAGGGCATTGGCACCCTGCCGCTGGGCATCAGCTTCTACACCTTCCAGACCCTTTCCTACTCCATCGACGTCTACCGCCGGGATGTAAAAGCCGAGCGCAATATCATCGACTTCGGCGCTTATGTGGTCATGTTCCCGCAGCTCATCGCGGGGCCTATCGTCAAGTACCGGGACGTCTCCGACCAGCTGCACGTCTACAAGCACCGCTATAACCTCAAACAAATTGAAGAGGGCATGACCCTGTTCACCTTCGGTCTTGCCAAAAAGGTGCTGCTGGCGGACGCTGTGGGCGCATTGTGGACAGACATTATCGGGGTAGCCGACAGCCCCTCCACCACCTTTGTGGGTCTGGCAAACGCTTCCACCCCGCTGGTGTGGCTGGGCATCATCGCATACAGCTTGCAGCTGTACTTCGATTTTTCCGGCTACTCCCTCATGGGCATCGGCATGGGCAAGATGCTGGGCTTCGATTTCCCTGCAAACTTCAACTACCCCTATATCTCCGCTTCCATCACTGAGTTCTGGCGGCGCTGGCACATGACCCTGTCCGGCTGGTTCCGGGAGTATGTGTATATCCCGCTGGGCGGCAACCGCAAGGGGCTCAAGCGGCAGATCTTGAACCTGTTCATCGTGGAGCTGCTCACCGGCATCTGGCACGGCGCGAACTGGAACTTTATCTGCTGGGGTCTTTACTACTTTGTGCTGCTGGCGGCTGAAAAGCTGTTTCTGCTGCCCTACCTGAAAAAAGGCAGGGTGTGGCCGCATTTCTACACCCTGTTCCTTGTGGTGGTAGGCTGGGCAATGTTCGTGGGCAACGACACCGGCGTGTCCTTCGGGCTGCTGTTCCAAAAGCTCTTTATCCCCTCCGGCGGGGTGTCGCCGCTGTATTTCCTGCGGAATTACGGCGTGCTGCTGGCGGTAAGCGTGGTGTGCTGCACCCCGCTGATCGAAAAGCTGTGGGATGTGCTGCGCAAGAACGTGGTCACCCGCTGCGCCGCCATCCTGACGCTGCTGGTGGTCTCCACCGCCTATGTGGTGGGCAGCACCAACAGCCCGTTCCTGTATTTTAACTTTTAAGGAGGCGGGAAGATGTCCAAACACGAGAAAAAGACCTCCTCCCTTTTGCACTACCCGGTGCTGGTGGTGTTCAGCCTGTTTTTCATCGGGCTGTTCACGCTGGATATGGTCACCCCGGATCGCAGCTACAGTGAGCTGGAGAATACCACCCTGAGCCAGCGCCCGGCGCTGACCCAGTTCACCGCCAAGGGGCTGAACAGCTACTTTACCGCCTACACCAAATACGTCAAGGATCAGGTGGCGGGGCGCGACCAGTGGATCAGCCTGCAGAGCGTGGTGGAGACCACCCTGCTGCAAAAGCAGCAGAACGGCGGCATCCTGCTGGGCAAGGAGCACATGATGTTCCCCCGCACCTACGGGCTGCTTTCCAGCGAGGAGCGCACCCTGCCCAAAAACACCGCAGCGCTCACCAGCCTGTGCCAGCGCTACCCGGGCAAGGTGAATGTGCTGCTGGCACCCGCCGCCAGCGATATCTACAAGGAAAACGTGCCCGCAAACGCCCCCCTGCTGGACGAGGACGGCTACCTTGACCAGCTTTCCGCTGCGGTGCAGGCGGCCGGCGGCAGCTTTGTGGACGTGCGTCCCACCCTTACCGCCCACAAGAGCGAGTATATCTACTACCGCACCGACCACCACTGGACGAGCCTTGGCGCCTACTACGCTTACAGCCAGCTGTGCCAGACCCTTGGCCTTACCCCCTTTGATACCGCCGCCCACACTGCGCTGACTGCCGACGGCTTTTACGGCACCCACTACGCCAAGGCGCGCACATGGAACGCCGTGCCGGACGTGATCACCTACTACGACCTTGCCAACACCCTGACGGTATGGAACGTGACGGCGGCAGGCCAGCCCACCGAGGGGCAGGCCACCGGCCTGTATGACACAGAGAAGCTCTCCGTTTATGATAAATACGCCATGTTCCTGCACGGCAACAACGGTTTAAGCCGGGTGCAGGGCAACGGCAGCGGGCGCATCCTTGTCATCAAGGACAGCTACGCCAACTGCTTTGTACCCTACCTGACCGCCAACTACGCCGACATCGACGTGGTGGATTTCCGCAACTACAACTACGGCTTGGACAAGCTGATCGCCGATAACGGCTACGACCAGATCCTTGTGCTGTACAACTTTGACAGCTTCAAGAGCGACCCCTACCTCTACCGCGCCGGAGTACAGGGCTAAACAGCCAAAAACCTAAATTATTGCAGTCTATTTTCACAAATTTATAGCCGCAATTTCATGCGTCCCGCCAGTTTTTGCACAGATGTGCCAAAACCCCTTGATAAAATCCGACCACTGTTGTAGAATGACCATATAGAGAACAATGCTCTATCAGCCTTTGGGTATAGACGCCGGGGGATCGGGATGCAATGCGGCATTTCCCTTTGACAAAGGAGTATTGAAGATGAAAAAGATGAATTATCCCGCAGATTATGCGGTACTTTCCAACGAAGAAATGACCTATACCACCGGCGGCGGCGCAGTGGATGATGCTGCCGGTATCGCCACCACTGCCGCAACGGTCGTAGGTGCTGTGGTGCTGGCCTCCAGCTATATCTGGGGCATCAAGCAGGCACGCACCTGGCTGCAGCAGGACGGCAACAAGGACGGCAACTTCTTTACCGTGATGGGCCGCGCCACCGATGCCATTGCCGCCGATATGGGCAAATCCGCCGGCAACTTTGTGCGGGATGCCGTTTCCACCACCATGGTGGTGGCGCTGGCTCCCCTGAGCGCCGTTCTGCTGATCGTGCGCTGACCTTTTTAATCAGATAAAACGGTGCGTTTTTGGATGCACCGTTTTGGATAGCTTTGTTTCAAAAGGAGTGTTATTATGGAAAAAATGATGATGCCCGCGTACTACAATGTACTGTCCACTGAGGAAATGACCTACACCGAAGGCGGCGCCAATGCTACCATGTCTGAGGCTCTGCTGTGCTGGCTGATTCCCCCGTACGGCTGGTTCAAGGGTCTGACCGCTGTCCGCAATTACCGCCGTAAGAACCCCAACACTTGGACTGAGACCGGTCTGGATGCTCTGACTGCCGATATGGAGAAGAGCACTGCCAACGCCATCCGTGACATCGCCTGCACCGCTTACATGATCAGCTCCACCGCTACCGGTGTCGGCCTGATCATCAATGCAGCAGTCATCCTGCTCTGATCCATCTTATCTCATAAGACCGGCTCGGAGTACACCAAAGAACAAAGCAGGCGGAGGCGCTGCCCGAAAGGGCAGCGCCTCCGCTGTTTTTGTAGGGCTCACACGCAAAAAAACGGCGGCACACTCCGATGGAACGTACCGCCGTTTGGTTTTTTATAATACAATCAACACGGGTATCGTGCCTGTTTTTCAGCAAGCGGTATCTCCAAAAAATGGTTTTACTGTATTGGGCGAAAGCCCGCTGCGCTGTGCTTTCTCCTGTTCGTAGGTCACACGGGTCGCTTCCTCCACAAAGGCTCTGACCTCCGGCGTTGCCGTAGACCATGTAACATTGAAACGGCGACAAATCTGATAAAACGTGCGATAAAACGCCTCTCGTTCCGGGTCGCGCTGAAAATACTGTTTTGCTTCCATCGAAAACACCTCACTTCAAATATGTCACAAAGATATTCATCGCCGCCTCGCCGGACAGTTCATAACGCGGCGCTCCGCCAAAACTCGGCAGTGGGCACGCGCCATAATCCCGAACATAGTGTTCTGCCAACTCCGGAACCTTTGCTTCAAATGTGACCGTCCCGCCACATCCATGATCGATCGACAGCTTGATACCGTAGGCAATCAAAACCCGTCCGATTCCCTGATATCTTTTGGAATGACCAACAATTGTCGGGTTGCTTTCCGGCTGGCTTTCAATATAGGTAATGTGTACCATCACATCATTTTCCAGTATCTCATACGCTGCCAGTGCGACCAGCTCGCCATCTGTCGTTTTTAATGCATACTTTTCAAAAGCATCCTTTTGGATATAGGCAGACATCCAGTTTGTTTGCCATACAGGCTCTTTTTCAGTCTGTGCCGCATCTGCCTTTTTCATGCGTGTGATCTTCACACCTATTTTCTGATCATCATCTGTTTTCAGAATAAACGGTACAAACTTTGCCATACAAGCCTCTTTTCCAAGTGTGACATTCCTGATTATCAGTTATAGTATACTCGATTCTGTGTAAATTTTCAACCAATATAAAAATCCCCCAAGCTGCTGCTTACGGCAGTTTGGGGAATCTTATACCTTATGCGTTGAACATATCCTTCAGCTTTTTGAAGAAGCCCTTACGCTTTTCGTAGTTTTCTTCTTTCAGCGTGCCCTCAAATTTCTTCAGGGCATCGCGCTGCGCCTTGTTCAGCTTTTTGGGGATCTCCACCTCGCACTTGACGTACATATCGCCGCGGCCGCGGCCGTTCAGGTACTGGATGCCCTGGCCGCGCAGGCGGAACTTGGTGCCGCTCTGGGTGCCTTCGGGGATATGCTGCACAATGCGGCCATCCACGGTGGGCACCTCAACGTCATCGCCCAGCACAGCCTGGCTGAAGGTGATGGGCACATGGATGGTAACATCGTACCCGTCACGCTCAAACATCGGGTCGGCCTTAACGGTAACATGCACGATCACATCGCCGGCCGGGCCGCCGTTGGAACCGGCATCGCCCTGGCCGCGCAGTGCAATGTTCTGGTCATCATCAATACCAGCGGGGATATTGATCTCCAGCTGCAAAGTCGGTGTTATCCAATTTCGGCAGAAGCCCCAGCAAAAAACGGATCCACCTGCGGGAATCCACGACTGCAAAGCGTGCAAGGGCTTTGGTCATGGTCTCTTCCAAAGGTTCTGCAAAATCGGATGCCGCCCCTGCGCGGACGCACAGCCGCGCAAAGCAGAGCTTTTTACTGTAGATTGCCCGCGGGTCAAGATGATAGTAATCGAGAAAATTTCCAAGGGTCAGCGGCAGGCCGGTGTCCTCGGTGAAGGATGCTGCCCGTGCCACAAGGCCGGAAGTGCGGTCGTAGGAGGCGCTGATGTTGTCCAGCACATATTTCGCCGCGATCTTTTCCAACTGGATATAGCAACCCTTGGGAGCGGAGGCAAAGCCCTCTTTGATCTCCCGGCTGACGCTGTGGGTGGTGTTGGAGAGCAGCGCAGCAAACTTTTCCTCGAAATTATACTTCTTGTTCGCCTGTCCGATGAAGTCCAGCACGGTCAGACAATCTTTATTTTCTGCCAGACGCAGGCCGCGGCCCAGCTGCTGCAAAAACACGGTCAAAGACTCGGTGGGGCGCAGGAACAGCACGGTGTTGACTTCCGGGATGTCTACGCCCTCGTTATAGATGTCCACCACAAAGATGAAACGAATTTCCCCGGAAACGAGCCGCTGTTTGGCGGTGTTGCGTTCCTCATCAGAAGAATCCCCGGTCAGTGCCATGGACGGGATGCCGTGGGTGTTGAAATAATTTGCCATGAACCGGGCGTGCTCGATGGAGACGCAGAACCCAAGCCCCTTCACTTCATCGATATCGGTGACGTATTTCAGGATGGAGTTCACCACAAGGTCAGCGCGGCGCTCCGCCACCATGCCGCTGAGGGTGTACAGGTTGGACAACTCGTTTTTATCGTAGCCGCCGGTACGCCATTTCAGGCTGCTCAGATCTGCGGTGTCGGTGACGCCGAAAT
>ERZ773148.623-NODE-623-length-30600-cov-6.640596_pt1 | contig 30600 bp, 22 predicted proteins | sample MGYA00580846_ERZ773148 | MGnify/ENA primary metagenome ERZ773148 (study PRJEB29015, sample SAMEA2737879) | human gut metagenome | biome: human gut; feature: human-associated habitat; material: faeces | place: China | collected 2012 ... | reverse complement strand
TGATCGTATCCCTGCAGAAGATGCTGGAAGAACGCAATGCAAAGGACGATGAAAAGTAAGCGCCAAATGTTAGGGTATCCCAACATTTGGCGTTTACCTTACTTTTCTGTGAGTGAATGGCTTTCAGCATCATGGATACCATTTTCATCCTGTTCTGTAGTGTAACAGAGAAGATGTTGACGTAAATGTGAACGGTACACCGCTGATAGCGGCAGCTGGGAATACCACCAGTATAGTTTCCAATATTCCGAGTTTTTTATCGCCTATGATGAGTTGCATATCGTTAAGACCGCGTTCTCTGAGCCATACAAAGAAAGAATGCAATGAATCTTTGTCTTCCTTAATACCCTCAGCCTCACCGATAATTTTCTGGTATCCGTCTTCACAGACCCCGATAGCAACAAGAATGGAAACATTCCACACCTCGCTACCTCAACTACGTTTCAGGTAAACACAATCCACATAGACATGAGGATAGTTGCTGGATAATGGGCAGTTGCGCCATATTTCGATATGCTCATAAGCCTTTTTACTCAAGTTTCTAATGGTACCAGAAGACACTTTGGTTCCCCATAGAGCCTCTGTGATGTCTTCCACGCGACATACGTAGACATTTACCAGGTACATCTATCAGGACTTCTTCTATAGAGCATTCCCTGCGGCGGTAGCACTCAATGATGGCAGTTTTAAAAGGACCCTTTCAGCTTAGGGACATTGATTTCCACGACTCCGACAGTTGTCTGGAAATTCTTCTTATAGTGTCCTGAACGGTAACCCTAACGCCCGGCAGAACGCTCATATTTTTGAGCATTGACAGTTCATCAGCTTCCTTACCCAAAAGGCGTTTAAGGTTTCCTCAACGCTGCTGCGGACTAAATCTCTTAAATCGTGCTTTATTATGTCCTCGTTTAGCTGTATAATGTTATAAAACATTGTGTTTAGCCTCTTTGAGAGATTTTTGTGTGGTAACTTAATTCTGCCAAACGGCTATAGACCATGCCTATTTATATCAATTTGAATTTGTGAAACTAATTATACGTCATCTGGTTCAAAGGCTGATTTCCGATCTTGGGGGACCTCAATCTTCATACTCCTACAGCTGATGTTGACCTGTTTTGTTTTATAACCATTACAGCAGTTATCATTGCCCGAATGTTCTGATTTGCTGTAACCAAGGTGTTCGTCCATTTCAGCTTTCATTATTATTTTGAGAGTACCACACACTTTTACAGATTTGATGTCATGCTCCGCAAGAAGTTGGCGTATGATGTTTCGTTTTCCATCAGTCATTTGTACTATGTGTATAGTTTTCTTTTCTCTTGCCATTATAAATGGCCTCCTATAATTTTTATTTATCATAGAAGGCCTTATAAATCTTTAATTACAGAAAAACTTTCACATACTCTATAATATTATAATAAGAACCAAACATCTTAGTATATCTAAAAAACATATCTTCTTTTTCTTTCGCGAGGTATCTCCATATTTAAATTACTTGCTTTACTTATTAACTTATTTTAAACTTACTTAAGGCCCGCCTATATTTCTTTGATGTAATAGTTTTTCCTTTTGTTCTGCGATGGTATGAGACCCGTTCATTCGCGATAAAGGGATCATTGTATATATCTCTGTATGACTTGAGACACTCATCAAAATATAAAAATGGTTTATTATCATCTAAATATTCTGTACATATAAAATACTGAGTTTCAACCATAGGCAAAATAATATTTCTAAAAAGACATTTCTTTTTTAATTTCGAAATATTCTTATTTTCTTCAACTGCTTTTACTAATTTCAGTGTAACATGTTCATGTTGCTTGTAATTTTTTTTGAAAGATTCAGGCGATACAGATTGGCCTTCTCTCCCAAGAAAATAAATATATAGTTGTAATGGATAATAGGTAACTGTTTTGGAAGCCATAAAAGCAAATGTATTTAACTCCATATCAACATAAAAGCAGTGCTCAGAAATTTTAAAATTAGCATCTCGGAGCATTTGAGTTTTAAATGTCGATGTATGTAATATTGGACCAAATCTGTTAAAACCATATCCTTCAAAACATAAGTCTTCAATATTGTATTGTTCTCCTGGTTGTAAATGTTCATAGTTAAGAACAGGAACAAGCCTACATGAAGGTGCCCAATCTTCAACATAATCAGTCAATACAATATCAGAATCTTCATTTTCTAAATATAGGAGCAATTTATCCAGACATTCTCCATCATAATAATCATCTCCATCCATCATCTTTATGTATTTCCCTTTTGCAAGTTCGATACCCTTATTAATTGTTGAACCATGACCACCATTTTCTTTATTTATTAGTTTGACAATGCTTTTTCCATTAACTGTTGTCAATTCTTGTAATGATTTACCAATACTTTCAGTCTTATCTTTTGATCCATCATTAATTATAAGTACTTCAATTTTATTAGAATGTTCAATGTCAATTACAGAATGTATACTGTTAATTAGCCATCTTTCTACATTATAGGCAGGTACAATAATAGATAAGATTATATTTTCCTCTTGCTCTTTATATACGTGATTCTTTATTGATACTTTATCATCTTGGTCAAACATATTTAATTCTTTTAATATTGTTTGTTTGTATCCGCAAGTTCTAACCACACAGTCATGTATTTTCTGACTTAGAGTAGAAAATTCTTCAGGATGATTATAAAGATATTCTACTTTATCTGCCATTGCCTTATAATTTTCCTTGGGACACAGTATACCTAAATTATCATCAAAAACTTCTGGTACAGCAGCTACATTATTCGTTATTACTACGAGTCCAGACATAGCGGCTTCAGCCGCAGCTATACCTTGAGTTTCATATCTTGTAGCAAATAAAGCAATACCATTTTGTTCATGTACCTTAGCCATTTCTTCGTGACTTAAAAACCGTTTAAATATCTTAACATTCTTAAAATGTTTAATCGGTGATAATAAACGCTCATGACTGTCTCCATCACCATAAATGGTAAAGTTTAAATCGCTAAAAAATGCTCTCTTACTTAGTTCCAAAATTATTTTTACATCAATATCAATAGCGTATGTATTAATATTATCAAATTTTCTAATTATAACTATATTTTTTCGTAGCTCAGATGTCTTGTGCTTATAATTAAAGATTTTTTCATCAACAGGACAGGGTATTATATCTGAATTATAATACAATAAATGATTCTCCGATTGGCTTCGTTGTTTTGCCCAGTTTGTCCCAAAAATAAATTTTACGTTAGGCTTTTTGATAAATTTTTGTATCATTCGATCTTTCCACTGGCTATAGCTTTCTTGATCTAATGATAATGGTTTAGGCGTAGAAAAATAGGGAGTAGATAGAATATTAATATCACGGTATAAAAGATCGCCTGAATGTCCATATATATATACCCTTGTATTCGTCAAATCTGTTGCAAGTAAAATCTGCCCAATTTCATCCATAAAAAAATGTACTATAATTCTTTTATAATGTTTTAATTGAAGTAAGTTGCGTAATGTTAAAAAGTCAGTTTTACATACTTTTATACTCTCAAAATTATAAATGGTTGTATTGGCAATATGTTGAACAGCTGCGATATCAAAGTCCATTCCTTCTTTTTTATATTCTCTAGCTCTTGAATGCACAAATGCCCAAAAATATTTGTTTGCAAAAGATGGATATCCTGGAGCTATAATTAGTGTATCTGATTGAAAATATTCGTTTATTTGGTCATCTAAAAAATCATTTTCCTTAACTAAAATATCTTGTATTTTACAGGCAGAATGTGCTGGAATTGATATCGCAAATGAATAGATTCTTGGACTTTCCTTCATATACATGGTCTCATCTGGGCAGATCACCTGCTTAATCTCTTTTTTTCTATTATACAGATATAATTTACAAGATTCTCCCGAAATATTTTTTGCAATGAATTGAATAATCAAACACTTTCTTTCAATATTTAAGTATGTTCTATTTATGTTAATTATAAATTCTGTATTGCTCTTATTTTGTATATTTAAATCTGTTTTACTTTTAACAATTTTAATATCTTCTTTCTTGTCATATTTTAAATATTTTATCATATTTTATTCCCCCTATGCCTAAATAATATTTTTCCAGTATTCTGCAGAAACAAGAATTTGTTGTTTTAATCTATATTCTTTCTGAATTTTTCTATGTTTCATATAATAGAGAAGTAATAATTTATAGAATTCTCTTTTTAATTTTTTATACTTAGTTTTATCTAAGCTTCTGTAAATTCCAGTTTGAGAACTAATATTAATTGCTAAAAGCTTTTTATGTAGAGACTGTCTTTGCGGTTGATAATATGCCCCCCATGCAATAATTCCACTCTTCTTTTTTAGCCAATTTATAGGCAAAAATCTATGACCATTATATGTAAGTTTATAAATAAATGATTCGCCTTTTTTTCTTGGTAAATCCTGTTTAAGACTTTTAATATCTATAGATTGATCCAATGGAAATATGCTTGCTAATGGAATTAGTTTTTCATTTTTAGAGTTATTTTCTTTAAAAATATCTTCATTACAAATTTTTTTTAGAAATAAAGGGCCTTGCAAGTAATGATTAATAGCACGAAGAACCATTTCCGCGCCATTATAATTGAAACAAAGTATTTCCTGGCGGAATAACTTCTTAGCAGTATTTATATACTTTATAGAATTGCAGCAATCTACTACATCGCGAATTATTAACATATTTCGTACTTCTTGATAGCGATTTAGTGAGTTGCTAAATTTATCTTCAAAGCCCATATGCCATATGCATATTCCATTCATAGTAATAATTTCTGCCTTACATCTTAACGAATACTCTACATCATCTCCACGTATAAAGAATGGCATAGAAAAACCATTTTCTTCAATTAAATTAACTGGTATACAACAGTACCACCAAGCAGCATATTGCCGTGTAGAGTTTGTCCAATTCTCTTCATTTAAAATAACATTTTTAATATTATTTAATAATAAAGGAGGCTTTAAAGGAGAAAAAAAACCTTCTGTAGTAACTGTACCTATATCCTCATGTTGTGTAGACATATTTTCGTAATACAACATAGCACCACTTACAAAACAATTATGGTATAAAGGTTTTAATACTTTCAATAGCGCATAAGTTCTTTTAATACTTTCAGGAAGAATTAAAACATCATCATCCATTAAAAGAACATGGGTAGCTTTAGGGGTCTGTATTAAAGACTCGAGCATTCCTTTTGAGAAGCCCCCCGAACCACCTGTGTTAGAATTAGGATGTACTGTAATATGCCAGCTATCTAATTCTGATTTGTTTAAGGTTTTTCCATTATCAATTACATGAATATACAAATTATTTTTAATATCTTCGTCAGAAGCTAGTATTTCTTGCTTTAGTAGTTCCAAGTTTTCTGTAACAAATTTTTCTTTTTTGCAAGTTGTAGTAACAAGTGACAAGCAAACATCTCTTATATTGTCAGAATAAAATTCCCCTATAAATTTTCCAGTCCAAATAAAACATTTATCAAAAGTCGTTATTCTAAAACCAATTATTGTATCATCTGAATATGGGTATTCGATATTTAATTCTTTTGGGGTATTAAGACTATATGAACATGTTTTAAGTATATTTTCTACCGGAGATGTTTCTTCCAGATGATAACCTATTAAATCTATTTTAAAAGTCCCTTGAATTACTAGAGATAATGTTGTTTTTTCAATAGCAGTATATTTCTTCCACTTCTTTATAGAAAAACTATTCAAATACGAAGCAAAATTACATGTATACTGTCCTGGAATTTCAAATGCCCTATTTTTAACATCGTATGCGCCTATTCCATCATAGAATAGTCTCCGATGAGGGATATGTTTATCAGATATGGGAAATACAATATTTTGTAAAGGTAAACCTATCAAGATGATCTCCTTCCATCATAAACTTTCATTTAACACTTTGCTTAGTGCTGCATCAATCACCTTATCCATATCAAAATACTTATAAGCTCCCAGCCTTCCGCCAAAGATCACATCCGGTCTGCTCTTAGCTAACTCAACATACTGTTCATACAGTTTTGTATTTTTCTCATCATTGACTGGATAATAAGGCTCGTCTCCCTTTTTCCATTCACTGGAATACTCTCTGGAGATTACCGTTTTGGGCTGCTTTCCAAATTCAAAATGCTTATGCTCAATGATCCTCGTGTAAGGGACCTCTTTATCCGTATAATTTACGACAGCATTTCCCTGATAATTAGGCTTGTCCAATACCTCCGTCTCAAAGCGCACAGAACGGTATTCCAGGACGCCTAACTGGTAGTCGAAGAATTCGTCTATCTGGCCTGTATAGACCATTTTATCGGCTATCTGAGGGTTCTCAGAGATGAACTTCCTATAATCGGTATTATGTACTGTAAAATAATGTTTTGGCAGCTCTAAAAAATATAAAACCAGACAATTAATTTAGAAATCATTTGTATACCAGATTTTGATTGAGGATTTTGTAGCTAGGTAAGCAGGACAATTAGAATAGAGACTGGATTGGAGAGATAAATAAGTTGATTGTGATATGTTAAAAAATTCGTTAGACATTGTATATAATTTCATATCAGACAAAGAATACAATAATATAGAGAATAGTTAAGAGACAAGAAGCAGTTGATTTATGTAAAATCAGCTTACATAAATATTTTCAGGTATCTTATGATGACCAATCTAAAGGCCTGGAATAAATAAATTCGGGCCTTTAGATATAAACAAAATTAAGTGAATATTATTCTTATACTCCTTCTGTCTTTCATAAACTACCCATTATTAAGAAGGCTGGTGTCTTCAGATATGTGTACTATAGTGGCAACCGGAATTTTTACTTTCATTCTCAAGGCTGCAGTGTTATAACGGTTATTTTTGATTGTCGAGTCTTTTGTGTAATAGTTTTTCCGGGATAAATGCCTTTCGCTTGGTTCATATCGACAGCTTCTGAAGTGGTGATGTAGGTACCAGTTGGTTTTTCACTATTCCAGCCACCTTTATAGAGGTTATAAGATCCTTATTGTGAATATCCTCCATTCTTCATAAGGATGTGTGTAGATGACATTTCCAGTGCGAAGATTCGATTTCATACCGCTGCTTAAAACAGCGTAAATGTTCATACCTCAGGCCCGCGGAACAAAGAAAATCATAATGGCCGTAAGGGATAAATGCAGCAAAAAATTGGAGATAACGGTTAACCGCCAATCTAGAAATGGCCGCACAGCATGTGGGTACAACATAGGGAACAGTCCTTTCTAAATTGTGGCACACCTCTGTATATATGGCAGGCAATGGTAAGTTAAAAAGTGAAAGAGTTACATTATTAATCTAAGGACAGAAATTTCTGTTCGAAATAAAGTCTTAATTTCTTTAAAATTTTTTTATGACGATATTGTAAAGTGGTAAATGGAATTCCCGTTTTCTGAGCTATTTTGCGCAGTGAATTATCTTGATAATAAATGTGTGCCAGTAGTTCTTTATCTTCTTTATTCAAGATATTTAATGCCTGTTTTAACGCGTTTATCAGGAGGTCGCGCTCAGCCTGATGTTCTACAGGATTTCCATCTTTTTCTGCAAATAATTCACTTCCGTTTAAGCCTTCTCCATCCAGAGCATCGTAGGAGAAGACGCCATTCCGAATATCCCCTTCCCTGAAATAACGATCCTTTCGCTCCCCATGCTGCCAAATCTTATAGATTTCCTCGCTGACAGGAATATTTTGCTGTTCGATTTTAATGTAATATTTTATAATGATCCCCTTCTTTCTTGGTTGTGCAAATAAAACAGGAGAAAACGGGTCCGGCGCTGTGGCCTTTTCGTTTTCTCCTGCTATTTGGTAATGAATCATTCCTTTGCTAGGTAGTTTTTTCTGTAGTTGTTTTCTGAGTATCCGGTTCGATTAAATGGATGTGCTGTACTTTTTTACAGCGCGGGCACTTGATCTCAATGGTTCCGGCGGTCGGCGGTTTAATGTCAAACAGGCGATGATGGCATACCGGACAATAGATTATATGATTCATAAGTCTCCCTCCTTTGGAATCGAACATATGTTCTGATTCTAAAATATCAAATTTTTTAGATTATGTCAATACCGGAATAAAAAAACTAAACCAGAATATAAACTAATTTAAAAGGCGGATGAAAACATTCATGATCTATAGGAACAATACCACATTTCAAAAAATACATTGTTAATTACAATGGAAAAATTTATAATAGAATTACACTTATAAAAAATTGATTAATATGTAGAAGAAATAAACACCTGATAACCAGGCGGGAAAAGCAAAAACAGTAAAATATTAAGAAGGGAGAAGACTATGGCGGAGTATTTATCACCTGGAGTATACGTGGAGGAATTTGATTCACGGGTGGAACCTGTGGAAGGGGTCAGCACCAGCATCGCCGGTTTTATTGGGGTAGCGGAGAAAGGACCGGTCGGAAGCGTGCCGCGGATGGCGACTAATTTATCGGATTTCAAGCGGATTTATGGAACTTATCTTTCCGAAAGGGAAGCCGGTAATTATCGTTTTCTGGCTTATGCGGTAGAGCATTTTTTTATCAATGGGGGCTCCCGCTGTTTTGTGACCAGGGTTGCGCCGGCGGATGCATCCTGTGCGCAGGGAGCTGTGCCAAATACTGGAGAGTCCGTTCTGAAGTTTAAAGCCAGTAATCCGGGGGCGTGGGGGAATGGGCTGAATATAGTTATATCTCCTTCGAGCAAGGCAAGGACTCAGGTTATTGACGTGCTGGAGGCGGCAGAGGGTAAGCGGTACTCGGTTAAAAATAGTGCCGGATTTTTTGATGGTGATATTGTAGCGTTTTCAGATGGAAATACTACGGTTTATAATCGGGTGGTGGAAAGTAAAGACAATGTTATTTCTTTTGAACATGAATTTGAAGTGGATGTAACGGATAAGAATCTATTGCCGGATAAGATTATATCCACCTGTGAGTTCGGGCTGGAGGTCAGATCTGGCGATTCCGTAGAAATCTACGAGAATCTTTCATTTAATAGTAATATTCCACAGTTTGTGGAAACACAGGTTTCAAAATCAGATCTGATTTGTGTGGAATATGTTGGTAAAGGGAAGGAAGAACTTCGACCACCATTTGAATGTCTTGCGTCTTCCGCTCAGGATACCGTGACTGTTAAGCTTTCTGGCGGCACGAATGGTAATATTCTGAACATGGAGGCTTCCGATTTTATTGGAAATGACAATGGGGCCGGAAATCGAACCGGAATTCAGGCATTTCTGGACAACGACATGGTCTCAGTTATTGCCGTTCCTGGTGTCACAGATCAGAAGGTCCAGCGTTCTCTGACTGCTCAGTGTGAACGAAAGAACAGATTTGCGGTTCTCGATATTCCACGGGAGGCAAAGGCGGTACAGGACATCATCAGGCACAGGGAAAATCTTGATACATCCTATGCGGCTTTCTATCATCCATGGGTGATGGTGTTTGACCCCCTCGATAAGAAAAATATAGCAATTCCTCCTTCCGGATCTGTGATGGGAATCTATGCCCGCAGTGACAATTCCCGTGGCGTCCATAAAGCGCCCGCCAATGAAGTGGTTCGGGCTTGTGTGGGACTGGATGTGCAGTTTGACAAAGGTGAGCAGGACATTTTGAATCCCAAGGGGGTAAATTTGATCCGGCGGTTCCCAGGTCAGGGAATTCGGGTATGGGGAGCAAGAACTGCAGGCAGCGATGGAACGTGGAAATATATCAACGTGCGCAGACTTTTTATATTTTTAGAGGAATCCATAAAGAAAAATACGGACTGGGTAGTATTTGAAGAAAATAACAAAGAGCTATGGATGCGGGTACAAAGAATAATAGAAGTGTTTCTGAGGGAGGTATGGAGAAGCGGCGGCCTGGCCGGATCATCTCCGGAAGAGGCATTTTATGTAAATATTGGGCGTGACACCATGACACAGGAAGAGATTGATAATGGACAACTGATTTGTATCATTGGCGTGGCTCCAGTGAAGCCAGCTGAGTTTATAATATTCAGGATTACTCAGAATACCGCATCTGCACAGTGAAGATTTTAAGAAGAAGGAATAATAGCGGCTGGCGATTCAGGATTAAAATTCAGTCATGTATGCGTGGCCGGCTAAGGACAACAATTTTTGCAGAAGCAGATTGCGAGGAACTGACGGATACTCATATGTATGCTATGTGCGGACAAAATTGAACGAAAAATACAAACAATTATACGCGGTATGAAGTAAAGAAATGTGAGTGAAAGATAATTAGAATAATCGGCAGTTCAGGTGTTTTGCTGATTAACAGATAGGTTGTATCTGACGGATAATCATTGTTACAATGATAGACAGCAGCTGGCTTATAAAAAGTATAGGAGTATTTTTTTGCTAATGTTGTAGAAGGAATGCATATTGATGGCAGGAGACTGGGACGGTAATAGAATGCAACAATATTTATGTGTTCTATTACCGGATAGACCTATAAAACGAATATTTTGAGTCGTATTACAGATCTTGAAGGAAAAATTAAACGACTTGTTTAGCTTCTATAAACGGTTTTCTTCTATAACAAGGAAATAATTGTCATTCAATAAAAATAAGCAGAGAGAGGCGGTGGAACAGGTATGAAGACAGAATAAAGAGTTATATTGGAAAGATAATATATGGCTGTTGAAACAAAATATAGAATCTTAATTGACGATATGGTTTGGGGCAGTTAGGATATGGAGGGGGCGGCCGAGTTATAAAGTTTCCTTTCATAATTCACTAAGGTGTCCTCTGTTGGAGGACAAATGGTTGAGAGAGATAGCTTAAAATGCGGAACTTACAAGTAAGAGCAGTTTTAAAGGTGTATAATAAAAACGAAAAGTGATTATTAACCGTTTGAATGCATCAAAATAATATGGAAAGATACGCCTGGAGAATACATAAAAGAGGTATGGAGTAAAGTATGAGATCGGAACGTAGAAGTATTAAGTATTCAAGTGAATTAACTTAGAAATCTAAGAATTATAAAAGATTTAGCAATAAAAATGCATCAAAAATATTATCAGGAATTCTATTAGGAAATGCATCGGAAACGATATTAGGGAATCAATCGATGGATCAATCAATGGATCAATCAATGGGTCAATCAATGGATCAATCAGATAATCAATTAGAGGATCAATTAAAAACCAATCAGAGGATCAATCAGAAAATTAAACAGAAAATTAAACAGAAAATCAATCAGGAAATCAATCAGAAAATTAATAAGGAAATCAATCAGAGGATCAACCAGAAAATCAATCAGAGGATCAACCAGAAAATCAATCAGAAAATGTATCAGAAAGTATACTCAAAAACCACATCAAAAATTTTACCACAAACAATATCACCACTTACATCAACCACCCCACCAAAAACCACATCACGTCTCCCTCTCTACCGCTCTTCCCCCTCCCCCTCAATCACAATCTCATCAAAATACCCACATGCCCGCAGTACCCAAAGAGCCTCTTTGATGACCCGTTCGTCGCCGGCGGCGTGCAGGATAATGCGGTGGTTCTCGAAGCGGTTTTCTAAAATGTTTTTTAGGGCGCCGGGGCGGTAGGAGGCTCTGGGGACCATACCGTAGCAGGCCTGCTGCACATTTTTTGCAGGTGGGTTTGGATCGATGAGAATAATTTTGTCGAAATCGTAAATGACATCGTTTTTCATATATCTGGTACTTCCTTTCGGAGAAGATGGATACATATGGTACTGCTGATTTTTTTTGACTTAACCGTGTGTTTATTGACTTTTTGTGAGGTTGCCGTTTTGTCGAATATTGCGATATGTTTTGCTTTTCAAACGGCCGGAAACGTCTTATAGTGGTTACAAGAAAAGCAAAAAAAGGAGGGTTTTCCACATGACTGATACTGAAAAGATGAGGTTCATGGAAATGGAGAATATGAGGTTAATGGAAGAAAATGTTAAGCTGCGCAGAGTGATATCGAAATTAAACCAGACACTTAACAGACTGATCGAACATTACATAAGTTCTGACAGGATCGCATGACCGAGGGTATTGGGGAGTGCCCCGCACTCCCAATAAAACTCTCTGTTATCGCTATTCCGGATTTTCGGAGTTACCGGTGCCGCCGGAAGCTTTTTCACCAGAAGGTGGAATAGGAGGCTTGCCGGCCGATTCGATTCCTTTGTTTTTACGCACCAGATCCCAGATTGTCTGATGCATCCATTCAACGGTCTCGTTCAGCTTTTTATTTTCGGCTTCCAGTTCGACGATGCGATCGCTCATGCGGGCGATGACCTCCCGGTTATTATAGGCCTTGTGTGGCGCCATCAGGCGTTTGACGTAAGGAGAAGAAGCAGAAATAATCTGTTTCGACAGTAAATCGTCCCGCTCTTCACAGCTTAAATCCATAAAGTCCTGAAAACTGATGGACAAAGGTACCATGTCCACGGAGCATTTGGGACATACAGCATTTTTAGGAAGCTGGTAATATCCATAATACCCGCATTTCGAACAATAGTACACGGAAAGCTCTCTCATAGCGTCCTCCTTTTTTGCTTTTCCTGCCAAAATGGCAGTACTCTTCTATATATATAACGCAAAATAAAGAAAATTATAACGCGAAATATCGCCTTTTTGCAGAAATTTCCAAAATTTTATGTTTTATTAACACTATTGCTCTAAATATGGAGCAAAAAATGCAATCTTGTAGTTTTTGGTTTTAAACGTAAGAACTGCGTACACTCATCCCTGATGCAGTAAAAAAACAGACTGCCCCAAGGGGCAGCCTGCCGGTTTGAACGGATGAAACTTTTGTTACTTTCTATGCATTACTGGATAATGCCGTTTACGTCGACAACCCAGGTCTTACCGTTAGAATCTTTATAATCTTTGAAGCCATTTCCAAGTTCCGGCTTTGTAGCGGATTTGGAGGAAGAGGACGCCTTCTGGATGGAACCGCTTGTGTTCACCAGATACTGGTTTCCGTCGTAATTCATCGGAGCCAGTCTTAAATCAGAGTCTGCGTCTTTTCTTAAACCATACTCGTACAGTGTGTTGTCACGGATCCCGTGGAAGCCCTGGCCCTTTCTGGAGCCGTCGGTATAGAAGAACCATGTCTGATTCTCATCTAAATCTTCATTGTAAATAACCTGCTTGCCGGTTCTCATAACGCCGTCCTCTGCGAAGTAGAAGTTGGCAATTTCTCCATCTTCCAGATTGACAACCTTTAAACCAGTCTGCATTTCACCCTTTGTATTAAACGCATATTTCTTAGACTCTACAGTGAATAACTGAAGTCCGTTATCTGCATGGTACGGCTTACCGTTCTTGAAGTAGAAGTTATAAAGTTCGCCTTCTGCGCTAATGCCTTCCACGCCCTCGATGGTTCTCCATCCGGTTACGCGTTTTCCATTTTCCGGCTCATAGTACTGATATCCGGCCACGGTGGCTGCTGTATTTTCTGCAGCATCGGAAGGTGTTGCATTTTCTGCATTCTCTTCTGCAGGAAGCTTAAACCATCCTGTCTGCATCACGCCGTCTACGAAGGTATAGTAGTCGCCGCTGATCTTTTTATCGACCTGATTTTCTACCATTTTTCCGTTTGTGTCAAAATAGTACCAGGAATGGGTCATCTCAGGATCGTCGCTTTCGTTCTCCAGCTGAATCCAGCCAGTCTTCATCACGCCGTCGTCTGCCTCGCCCAGGTAGTATGTCGCGTTATCGATTTCTACCTTTCCTGTCATCATCTGTCCGTCTTCGTTGAAATAATACCAGCTTTCGCCGATCTTCTGCCATTTGGCGATTGCGGCCTTGCCGTTCTTTCCGTAATAGTACCAGTGGTACTCGGCAGCGTCAGGGGAGTCCCATGCGTCTTCATTTTCAATGGAGATCCACTGGTCCATAACCCGTTTGCCGGTTTCATCAACGTAATATTCATCAATTTGTGCATTTGTGGCGATTTCGCCTTCTTCATTTAAGTAATACCAGTCTTCGCCGCGCTTCTTCCAGGTGTCTGTTAAGAAGTAATCGTCCTCTTCGTAATATTTGAAGGAACCGTTTTCTTCTACCCAGCCGATTGTTTTTGCATATGCGGTGGAAGACCCGCCGGTGAAGCCCATCTCTGGAGCTGCTACGGTCATTACTGCCGCAGCGGATAATACAGCCATCATTTTTAAATTCTTTTTCATAAAAAATTTCTCTCCTTTTTTCTCACTTTGATTTGTCGTGGCCGAAAATCCATAGTTGCATTACTCTGCGATTATAACGTACGCTAGGTGGGTAGCGAAAGTGTGGGTTGATGGCAGATATGGAAGGAGATAACAGAACATGGAGATGGATGTAGAATTTGAGGGGTTCCTCCGTAGAAGCAATCTGGCCGATAATACGATAAAAGCCTATGTATATGCGGTGAAACAGTATTGCGGCCGGTATGACAAAGTGACGAAAAGTAATCTCCAAAAATACAAACTGTTCCTGCTTGAAAACTACAAACCGAAAACCGTGAACCTGCGGATAAGGGCAGTAAACTGTTATCTGGAAGCAATCGGCAAGGAAAAACTGGCATTATCTTCTGTCAAGGTACAACAGAAGACGTATCTGGAAAATGTAATCAGCGACGCAGATTATATGTATTTTAAGGAGTGCTTAAGAAGGGACGGGGAATGGTTCTGGTATTTTGTCATCCGTTTCATGGCCGCCACAGGAGCCAGGGTGAGCGAACTGGTTCAGATTAAGGCGGAACATGTGCAGACGGGCTACTTGGATCTCTATTCCAAGGGAGGAAAAATTCGGCGTATTTACATACCGAGCGCCCTGCGGGAAGAGGCTATGCAGTGGATTAAATACCGTGGAATCGAGAGCGGTTTTCTTTTTTTAAACCGTTCGGGTGATCGTATCACCACGAGGGGAATTGCCGGGCAGCTGAAGAAATTTGCCGCCCGGTACGGGATCCCCGTGGAGGTGGTCTATCCCCATTCCTTTCGCCACCGGTTCGCGAAGAATTTCCTGGAAAAATTCTCAGACATCGCGCTTCTCGCCGACTTAATGGGGCATGAAAGCATCGAGACAACGAGGATTTACTTGAGAAGGACGAGTTCCGAACAACAGCAGATTGTAGACCAGGTAGTAGACTGGTGAGAAAAGGGGGTAAAAAGTAAGAAAAACTTCAATATGCATTTTATAAGGGGTGTGGTATACTATGAGTACTTAGCGAGGTAATTCGTACCTAGACAGACAATTATTATTTTTTATGTAAGGAGAATCCATCATGCGAATGAAAGTATCCAATTACATCTCCCAAAAACTTGTGGATTTTGGTATCACACAGGTATTTACCGTGACAGGAGGCGGAGCGATGCACTTAAATGATGCACTGGGGCATCAGGAGGGACTTACCTGCCTTTATAATCATCACGAGCAGGCATGCGCCATCGCGGCAGAGTGTTATGCGCGGGTTCAGGGACGCATAGCGGCTGTCTGTGTTACGACAGGCCCGGGGGGCACCAATGCTATCACCGGGGTTGTGGGGGGATGGCTGGACTCCATACCCATGCTGGTATTATCCGGACAGGTTCGGTACGACACGACGGCAAGGTGGTCGGGAGTGGGAATCAGAGCCATGGGAGACCAGGAGTTTGACATCACGAAGGCGATCGACTGTATGACAAAGTACAGCGAGATGGTCATCGACCCCATGAGAATTCGCTACTGCCTGGAGAAGGCCATCTATCTGGCCTATTCCGGCCGCCCGGGTCCGGCGTGGCTTGACATTCCGTTGAACGTTCAGGGCGCTTATATTGAGACTGAGGAACTGATCGGTTTCTCACCGGAAGATTATGAAGCGGGAGGCGATGGCTGGGCCGTGCCTTCCGATTGTCACGGTGATTCGTGCGGTGAGCGTGTGAGCGATTGTCCAAAGATAGAGGCCGACAATGCGGGGCAGGGCGAGAAGCGTCAGGTGCTTCCGCCATCCGTAACGCGGGAAACGGCCAGGGAAATTATTGAAAAGATTAAAAACTCCGAACGGCCTGTTATCAACGCAGGAAATGGAATCAGGATCGGACATGCCTTCGATGTCTTTTCCAGAGTCGTGGAAAAGCTTGGCGTTCCTGTCGTGACCGGCTGGGACAGCGAGGACTGTATGCCGGATGACCACCCGCTCTATACGGGCCGCGGCGGCGGCATGGGAGACCGCGCGGGCAATTTTGCCATACAGAACAGTGACCTGGTTTTATCTCTCGGAAGCCGCTTAAGCATCCGCCAGGTGGGATATAATTACAGTACATGGGCGAGAGCTGCCTATACCATTGTCAACGACATTGATCCGGAAGAGCTGAAGAAGCCATCCGTTCACATCGACATGGCGGTCCATGCGGATGTGAAGGATTTGCTGGAACAGCTGGAGCTGGTTCTGGATGAAGAGTATGGAGCCGGACAGCCTGTGTTTACCGGCGGCACCGGGCTGAAGGACAGAACATGGACGGAGACCTGCCGCATGTGGAAGGAGAAATATCCGGTTGTCCTTCCGAAGCATTATGACCACGGGGAAGACGAGGACGCCAATGTCTATGCGTTCATGAAGGAAATGAGCAGCCGCCTGAATGAAGAACAGGTGATCGTTGTGGGCAACGGTTCCGCCTGCGTTGTCGGCGGGCATGCGTGTATCATAAAGAAGGGGCAGCGGTTTATCTCGAATTCAGCTATCGCCTCCATGGGATACGATTTGCCGGCGGCCATTGGGGCCTGCATGGCTGTGCTGGAAGGCCATGTGCAGGAAAACGGTGCGCAGGAAGGCCACATGCAGCAACCTGTATCACAGCTTACCAGCAGCGATATTATTCTGGTCACCGGCGACGGCAGCATTCAGATGAATCTTCAGGAGCTTCAGACGATCATTCATCACCGGATGCCGATCAAGATATTTTTGATCAACAATGGCGGCTACCATTCGATCCGGCAGACGCAGAAAAATTTCTTCGGCGAGCCGTTGGTGGGAATCGGTGTGGACAGCTACGACTTAAGCTTCCCGGATATGGAGAAGCTGGCGGGCGCCTACGGATATCCTTACTGCAGGGCATGCCATAACGGAGAACTGGTTTCGGCCATTGAGACAGCCCTCCGGACGGACGGTCCCGTGATCTGTGAGATCTTCGTGAGCCGCGATCAGAATTTTGAACCGAAATCAGCCGCGAAACGCCTTCCCGACGGAACCATGGTGTCTCCGCCGCTGGAAGATTTGTCTCCATTCCTTCCGGATGAGGAGATGGATGAGAATATGATAATTCCGCGGATCAGGGAATGATGAAATTGTGATAAATGAGCAGCGAAAGTGTGAAGAATAAGGAGACGTTTAAACGTTGAATATAGTAGTGACGGGCGCGACGAGTTTTATCGGCGCGCCCATGGTTGACAAACTGATCGGAATGGGACATGACGTCTATGCAGTTGTGCGTCCTGCATCAAAGAATATTGCAAGGCTCGATACGGGAAGGGAACGCCTCCATGTGATTGAGATGAATTTAGAGGAGGCCGACCGCCTGGACGGCGCGATTTTGGTGCCGTGCGAGGCATTTTTTCATTTTGGCTGGGACGGCGCAGGCAGTGAAAACCGGATGAACCGGGACGTGCAGCAGAAGAACGCGTCAGACTCCCTGAAAGCGCTGGAAGGCGCGAGGAAGCTGGGCTGCCGGACCTTTCTGTTCAGCGGTTCCCAGGCGGAGTACGGGATCCACCGGGAAGCGATGACGGAAGATACTCCGCTAAATCCCGTATCGGAATATGGGAAAGCGAAGGTGGATTTTGGCAGGCAGGCCATGGAAGCGGTCAGCCGCTGGAGACAGGAAGGCTATGATTGTCACGGTGACTCGTGCACAGAGCGTGCGAGTGATCATTTCCGGTACATTCATGCCAGAATTTTCAGCATCTACGGACCGGGAGATCATCCGTGGTCCCTGGTGGAAAGCTGTCTTAAGACATTTCCGGCAGGGGGATACCTTTCTCTTGGCGAATGCACGCAGATGTGGAATTTTCTATATCTGGACGACTTGCTGGAAGCACTCACCGCCCTTTGGCTAAGCGGCGCGGAAGGAATCTTTAACGTCGCGGGAGAGCGTGGGGAGACGAGGCCTTTAAGAGATTACGTCCGTCTGATGTATGAGGCGTGCGGCTGTCATGGATGCTACAGCTACGGCAGGCGGCCTCAGAATGCGGAAGGGCCGGCCAACCTGATTCCCGACGTGAAAAAGCTGATGGAAGCGACAGACTGGAGGCAGGAAATACCCTTTCAGGAAGGAATCCGGCGTCTGATCCAAAGCAAAAATATTTGACAAACAGGAGTTTTTATGGTATGAGAGATAAGATTTGTATTGCATGCGGGAAAGCACTTCCGAAACGGCCGCTGATTGTTCTGGATGATATGCCGGCCTCCGCACAGAATATCCCTGATGCGGAAGGAAGAAATGAGGACAAAGGGATTTCCCTGCATCTGCACCAGTGCGATTTCTGCGGTCTGGTGCAGTTTGACTGTGAGCCTGTCGGCTATTATAAGGACGTCATCCGCTCCGGCGGATTTTCCACCACCATGGTGAATCTGCGCAGAAGACAGTACGGAGCCCTGATTGAGACGTATCATTTAGAAGGAAAGAAATTCATTGAAGCCGGATGCGGTCAGGGAGAATTCTTGTCCGTACTCACGGAGTTTCCGGTGGAGGCTTATGGCATTGAGCATAAGGCAGACCTGGTGGAGCTGGCGAAGAGCCGGGGCTTAAAGGTCTGGAGACAGTTTACGGAAGATGAGAATACGGTTCTGGAGAATACGGAAGACGGCTGTCACGGGCCTTACGATGTATTTCTGTCCTTTAATTTCCTGGAGCATCAGGCCCATCCGGTCCGGATGCTGAAATGTCTTTATAACAATCTGACGGAAGGCGGTCTGGGACTTCTGACCGTTCCGAGTCTGGAATACATTTTGAAATACGACGGATATTATGAGCTGATTCGTGATCATCTCGCCTATTACACCTTCGACACCCTGCGTTTTGTGCTTGCGGAGGCGGGCTTTGAAGTGCTGGAGGAGGAGATGGTAAACCGGGATACGCTGTCGGTGGTTGTGAGAAAACGGCCGGTGGCGGAGGGCGTCGAGACGGACGGTAGGACGACTGGAAAGACTGGGGACGCGAATCACGTTGGAGAAGATTCGGAAATCTGCGGCATTTCCTCAGCTATTGAAGGCTTCGTAGAGAGCCGCCAGGAGTTGAATCTGGAAGTGGACCGTATTTTAAATCAGTTTGATGAGACCGGCCGGACGCTCGCGATCTGGGGAGCCAGCCATCAGGGATTTACCCTGGCGGCGACCACCGGGCTTAAGGACCGTGCGAAATACATGATCGATTCGGCGCCGTTTAAACAGGGGCGCTTTGCTCCGGCATCTCACATTCCTATCGTAGCTCCGGATCATTTTGAAAAAGAGCCTGTGGATGGCATACTTATCGTAGCTCCGGGATATACGGAGGAGATTGCGGGAATCATAAGAGAAAGATTTGGAAGCAATGTGGAAATTATGACCCTGCGGAGCAGACATATTGAGAAAAAGTTGTGAATAACCAAAGGAGCGTATTACGTTTATGGAGAATATCGTCATCACCGGGGCTACCGGATTTTTAGGGAGCCATCTGGCCCAGTGGTTTCTGGAGCAGGGAGACCGGGTCTATGCCCTGGTGCGGCCGGGATCGGCTAAATTACAGTATTTACCGGAGCACAGGAATTTGATTCCCGTGTACGGAACCATGGAAGAGGCGGCGGACTGCGTGGAAGAAATCGGCCATGCGGATGCGTGGTTTCATTTCGCCTGGGGCGGGGTGAACCGGGAAGAGATTGACTCGTCGGAGGTTCAGGCGGGGAATATAAGAGGCTCTCTGGCCTGTGTGGAAGCGGCGCACCGGCTGGGATGCCGCGTATTCATGGATGCGGGCTCCCGGGTGGAATACGGAGTGATCGAAGATGGCCGCGGTGTGATGACGGAAGAGATGGAATGCAGTCCTGTCAATGAATACGGGAAGGCCAAGCTGGAATTTTTCCGGCAGGCTGTGCCGGTCTGCGAAAGGTATGGCATGAATTTCTGCCATCTGCGATTCTTCAGCGTTTATGGGTACGGGGACCATCCGTGGTCCATCATATCCACGCTTGTGAGGGAACTGCCGCGTGGAGGCCGGGTGAGTTTAAGCGCCTGCCTCCACGAATGGAATTTTATGTACATCGATGATGCCGTGGAGGCGGTGGGCCGCCTGTATGAGCAGATGAAGGACAAGCCCTGTAAAAAGGGCGCGGCAGTCAATATTGCCAGCCGTGACACAAGGGTACTCAAATCTTTTGTGGAAGAGGTTTTTGAACTTGCCGGAAAGCGCGGAACGCTGGAGTTCGGCACCTTTGTTCAGGCAAAGGAAGGCGCGCTGTCCATACGCCCGGATGTCAGCCGCATGGAGGCCATGACGGGCGGATTTAGAGAGAGCTATACGTTTGGCCGCGGCATTACGGAAATGATAAAGAGAGAAATGGAGCACCAGGATGAAGAAAATTAGCGTATTGATTCCATGTTACAATGAGGAGGAGAATGTCGTACCGATCAGCGAGGCGGTCATTAAAACGCTTCAGAAGGACCTTCCGGAGTACGATTACGAACTTGTTTTCATCGACAATGACTCGCAGGATCATACAAGGAGCTTAATCAGACAGCTGTGTGATGAGAATCCGAAGATTAAGGCGATCTTTAATGCACGGAATTTCGGGCAGTTTAACTCCCCGTATTACGGGATGCTTCAGATCACGGGAGACTGCGTGATCGAGATGGTAGCGGATTTCCAGGACCCGGTGGAGCTGATTCCGCAGTACGTCCATGAGTGGGAAAAGGGATATAAAATTGTCATAGGAATCAAGACCAGCAGCAAGGAAAACCGGCTGATGTACTGGCTGCGGGGCTGTTACTATAAGATGATGAAGAAGCTGTCTGACGTGGAGCAGATCGAGCAGTTTACCGGTTCCGGTCTGTATGACAGGGATTTTATCGAAGTGCTGCGGAATCTGGACGATCCGACCCCGTTCCTCAGAGGTATCGTTGCGGAACTCGGTTTCAAGATCAAACAGATTCCCTATGAGCAGCCAAAAAGGCGGGCGGGTGAGACGAAAAATCATTTTTACCAGCTTTACGATGCGGCAATGCTCAGCATTACTTCCTATACGAAGGCGGGACTTCGTCTGGCGACTATTTTCGGTAGCATCTGTTCTCTCATCAGCATGGTGGTGGCTGTGGTCTATCTGGTCATGAAGCTAATGTACTGGGACCGTTTTCCGGCAGGTATGGCGCCGGTGCTCATAGGCATGTGTTTCCTCGGGTCCGTGCAGATCTTCTTTATCGGCCTTATGGGAGAATACATTCTGTCCATCAATGCTAGGGTGATGAAGCGGCCGCTCGTCATTGAGGAAGAGAGACTTAATTTTGCGGTGGGAAATGCGGCGGAAAAAGAGGAAGACGGCCTGGAAAACTGTGAGGACGCGGACCTTTTCGCGGCTTCCTTAGAGGATGGAGAGAACGTATGAAATACAAGATCGATGTGGCGCGTATCCGCGAAAATTCAATCGTATTAAATGGCTGGGTGATCGGAAGCAGTCCGGAAGCAGAGGTTTTATTCACTGTCCAGGATGAGCATCAGAAGAACGTGGAGTTTAAGTACGTTCCGGTGCGCCGCGATGACGTCAGCCAGAACTATTTTAAGACCGTATATGAGAAGGACTTCGGATTTGATATCCGCATTCCTTATGTGAGAGATGATAACGAGGACCGTTTTCTGGTGATTCGGTGTGACGGAAAGACCTCCAGGGTGAAGCTGAACACGGAGATCATCGAGAAGCACAACAGCTCCGCGCATAAGAAGCACGCGAAGCTAAAGAGTATGATGAATAAGGAGACGCTCCATTCTGCCATCGAGTTCTGGAAGGAAAACGGCTTAAAAGCGTTTCTTTTGAAATCGAGCCACAAGCTTCAGGGGATTGACAGTGATTACGATTATCCGGAATGGTACCAGCTGACTAAGACGAGTGACGAAGAGCTGGAGGCGCAGAAATTGGTGGAATTCGATTATATGCCGAAGCTGTCCGTGGTGATTCCGGCTTACAAGACGCCGGAGCGGTATCTGGCCGCCATGCTGGATTCCTTAAGGGCACAGACCTATAAGCACTGGGAGGTCTGCGTGGCGGACGGAAGCCCCAGAGGCGAGAGCGCGGAGCGCGTGCTTAAGCGGTATGCCATGAAGGACGAGAGAATCCGCTACGTGGTTCTGGGTGAAAATAAGGGAATCGCGGGAAATACCAACGCTGCCATCGATATGGCGAAGGGCGATTTCATCGTTCTGGCCGATCACGACGACACGCTGGCGCCGGATGCGCTGTTTGAGTGTGTGAAGGCGATCAACCGTGATCCGGAGATCGACGTGGTCTATACGGATGAGGATAAGCTGGATATTGACGGCGGGGAATTGTTTGAACCGCATTTCAAGCCTGATTTTAATCCGGATCTGCTGACGAGTGTGAACTATATCTGCCATTTATTCGTGGTAAACCGGGAATTATTAGATGAAGTCGGGGGCTTTTTAGAAGAGTTTGACGGAGCCCAGGATTACGACTTCATTTTCCGCTGCACGGAGAAGGCCAGAAAGATTTACCATGTGCCGAAGGCGCTGTATCACTGGCGCTGCCATCAGAATTCCACCTCCAGCAATCCGGAGAGCAAGCTCTACGCCTTCGAGGCGGGGGCGCGGGCTATTCAGGCTCATTATGAACGCATGGGAATCCGGGCGCTGTCTGTGGAAAAGGGCGTGGACTACGGAATCTACCATACGAAATTCGAGATAACCGGGAATCCTCTGGTCTCAGTCATCATTCCGAACAAGGATCATACCGCGGATCTCGATGTCTGCATGCGTTCCCTGATTGAGAAGGGCACCTATAAAAATCTGGAATTCATTATCGTGGAGAACAACAGCGTGGAACCGGAGACCTTCCAATATTATGAGCGGATTCAGAAAGAGTTTGATTTCATACATGTGGTAAAATGGGAGCGGGAATTCAACTATTCCGCAATCAATAATTTCGGGGTGACGGCGGCCTCGGGAGAGTATCTCCTGTTCTTAAACAATGATACGGAGCTGATTAATCCCGAGAGCATTGAGGAGCTGCTGGGCTTCTGTCAGAGAGATGACGTGGGTATCGTGGGAGCCAGACTTCTCTATTCCGACGATACGATTCAGCATGCGGGAGTGGTCGTGGGATTCGGCGGCATCGCCGGTCATACCTTTATCGGCCTTCACCGGGCGGAGAGCAGCTATTTCAACAGGGCTATGTGTGCCCAGGATTACAGCGCGGTGACAGCGGCCTGCATGATGAGCAGGAAATCACTGTTTGAAAAGGCTGGCGGCTTCACGGAGGAGTTAGCCGTTGCATTTAATGATATCGATTACTGTATGAAGATCCGGTCCCTGGGCAAGCTTGTGGTATATGCGCCGTATGCGCTTTTCTACCATTATGAGTCCAAATCGCGGGGGCTGGAGGATACGCCGGAGAAGGTGGAACGGTTTAACCGGGAGATTAAGCTGTTTGCGGACAGGTGGCCGGATATTTTAAAGGACGGGGATCCATATTACAATCCTAACCTGACGCTTCGTAAATCCAACTTTGCCTTACGCGACCTGCGTAAGGAGAAAATCGGGGAGCCTTATCGGCTGGAGGTATAAGATGGCAGGTAAAGTAACAGTCGTTATTCCAAACTATAATGGCCTTAAATTTATGGAACCGTGCTTTGCAGCACTGGAGGCACAGAGTGAGAAAAACTTTGATGTGCTGGTGGTGGACAACGGTTCGACGGATGGAAGCGTTGAATGGCTGAAGGAGAGTGGAATTCCTTCGGTATTTCTTCCTGAGAATATTGGATTTCCGGGAGCAGTCAATATTGGAATCAAAAAAGCGGAGACGCCCTACGTCATCCTGTTAAATAACGATACGGAGCCGAAGCCGGATTATATCCGGGAAATGATCCGGATGATCGAGCGGTCTCCGAAGATATTTTCTGTGAGCAGCCGGATCATCCAGCTGCATCATAAGGAGTTAATGGACGATGCGGGGGACATGTACAGCCTGCTCGGCTGGGCGTTCCAGAGGGGCGTCGGACAGCCGGTTGCCGGATATAAAAAAACCTGCCGGGTGTTTGCGGCCTGCGCGGCGGCGGCGATCTACCGGAGGGAAGTCTTCGAGGAGATTGGATACTTTGACGAGTCACATTTTGCCTACTTAGAGGATGTGGATGTCGGCTACCGGGCGCGGATCTACGGATATGACAATGTTTACTGCCCTGCCGCAGAACTTTACCACGTGGGAAGCGGAACCAGCGGTTCCAAGTACAATTCCTTTAAGGTAAAACTGGCGGCGAGAAACAATCTCTATTTGAATTATAAGAACATGCCGCTTCTTCAGCTGTTGTTTAATCTGCCGTTCCTTTTGATTGGGACCGGTATTAAATACCTGTTTTTCAAAAAAATGGGTTTTGCTGCCGATTACGCGGAAGGCTTTTCCGAGGGAATTAAGACCCTGGGAAAATGTAAAAAAGTGCCGTTCCGGCCAGAACATATCGGGAATTATCTGCAGATTGAATGGGAACTTTTTACCGGCACACTTCTCTATGTGTGGGAATTTCTCAAGAGAAGATTAAAAAAACTTACGGCGATTTAAGAATTATTTAATGGCATCATGGTACATTATCATGTATAATATACGAGAAATTATCATGGACAAGTTAGGTTTTCGTCGTACGACAGGAAGGTTATGCTGCTATGATAAAGGACAATCAGAAAAAACTGAACGGATTTCATGTAGTGCTGGATGGGCTGGTTATTATCGCCTCCTATGCTCTGGCGTGGTTTATCCTGCTTATGGGAAACCGGTTATTCAGCCCAGAAAAGAAGCTGCTGGCACCGCAGTATTATTTTGCTGCACTCATCATAATCGTACCGGGATATCTGCTGCTTTACGGCATATTCCACCTCTATGCGCCGAAACGGGTGCAGCAGAGACGATATGAGTTTGCCAATATCTGTAAGGCCAATCTTATTGGGTTTCTGCTTGTTACCATGGTCTTGTTTCTTCTTAACAAGAATCCATACTTTTGGAACTTCTCGAAGAGAATGGTATTTTATTTCTTCGCGATTAACATCATACTGGAAACGCTGGAGCGGAATCTGATCCGTTACGTACTTCATTCCATGCGTTCCAAGGGTTATAATCAGAAGCATATTCTGCTCATAGGTTACAGCCGCGCCGCGGAAGGTTTTATCGACCGGGTGCAGCAGAATCAGGAGTGGGGCTATCAGGTCAAGGGCATCCTGGATGACCATAAGGAATGGGGAACCGAGTATAAGTCGATCCATGTGATCGGCACGGTAAGCGATTTGGATGAGATTCTGGCGCTTAATTCTCTCGATGAGATTGCCATCACGCTGAGCATTGACGAATATGCAAACCTGGAAAAAATCGTGGCTTCCTGTGAAAAATCAGGTGTCCATACCAAATTTATTCCCGATTATAATAATATCATACCGACCCGTCCCTATACGGAGGATTTACAGGGGCTGCCGGTTATCAACATCAGGCATGTGCCGCTGACCGATCCGGTCAACGCCATCATGAAGCGGATTGTTGATATCTTCGGCGCCATTGTTGCGCTTGTGCTGTTTTCACCGGTGATGCTGGTGACGGCCGTGCTTGTCAAGCTGACTTCCCCGGGACCGCTGATCTACAGCCAGGAACGGGTGGGACTTCATAACAGACCATTTAAGATGTACAAGTTCCGGTCCATGGTGGTTCAGGCGCCTTCTGAGGAGAAGAGCAAATGGACGACGCCCCACGATTCGCGTGTGACACCGGTCGGCCGGTTTATCAGAAAGACCAGTATTGACGAGATGCCTCAGTTTTTCAATGTTCTGATGGGCGATATGAGCCTGGTGGGACCGAGACCTGAGCGTCCGCTGTTTGTAGAGAAGTTTAAAGAGGAGATACCGCGGTATATGATTAAGCATCAGGTCCGTCCGGGAATTACCGGCTGGGCGCAGGTCAACGGCTACCGTGGAGATACCTCCATCACGAAACGAATCGAGCACGATTTATATTACATCGAGAACTGGACCCTTGGATTTGATTTTAAGATTTTGTTTCTTACTGTGTTCAAAGGGTTTATCAATAAAAATGCGTACTGAGTAATGTCTGCAATGTAATGCCAGTACAGCAGGCACCAGAGGATGAGGTTATTTACATGAGCAAGGAATACGATGATGAGTTAGACCGAGCTTCCGGCCCGAATGGGCGGAGCAGGGCCAGAAACAGTGAACACGGAACTTCGGAAGATGCTTACTATCTGGATGATGACTTAAGTACCGCAGGATATAGCGATGCGGACGGTGACACATATGGAAGACAGCAGACGGGAAGACCCATGGGCCGCCCGTCTGAGAGTGCGCAGGGAAATGGCCGGCCTTCCGCAGGTACCGGCAGAACATCAGGAAACGGCGGACCGCAGGGCGGGAACTCCAGAGTTCAGGGCAACAGCGGAATGCAGGGCGGCAGCGCCAGAACAGCAGGAAGTGCCGGTGCACAGGGAGGAAACTCCAGGACCGCAGGAAACGGCGGAATGCAGGGAGGAAACTCCAGGACCGCAGGAAACGGCGGAATGCAGGGAGGGAACTCCAGAGCCGCAGGAAACGGCGGAATGCAGGGAGGAAACTCCAGAGCCGCAGGAAATGGCGGAATGCAGGGAGGAAACTCCAGAGCCGCAGGAAATGGCGGAATGCAGGACGGAAACGTCAGGCAATCCGGAAATGGCGTATCCCAGGGCGGAACTGCCAGGAATGCAGGAAACGGTGCGTCGCAGGGCAGTTTAGGAAACGGATCGAGGAATGCAGGAAACGGACAGACCCAGGGTGGTATGAGACAGGCCCAAGCGGCGGGTAATGGAAATGGCAGGGCCCGACAGGAAGGCGGAAGACCGGACGGAGGAAATCCGGTTCAGGGCGGAATGTCGAGAACAACTGGAAGACCTTCCGGGAATGGACAGCCTCAGGGCGGCGCCGGGAGATCCTCAGGAACCTCCGGCTATGAGCCGAGGCGTCAGACGCTTCAGGGAACCTCGCTTCAGATCGGTGACGGCGGAAGCGGTTCAGGCGGAATGGGAGGAAGGAAGCCTCAGGACGCAGCAAACCGGACAGCAGCAAGCCGTTCGGCGGCACAGGCAGCGAAGAAGAAAAAAATCAGAAGAATCATTGTTACGGCAGTCGCGGAAGTGCTGACACTGATTTGCATTGGGTTTTATGGTTATGCGCTGCGATTAAATAGTTCCCTGATTCATTCCAATGATTTTGACAAGAGCAAGGTTAAGAATACAGAACTGCCTGTCGCTAAGACGGAGCATATGCAGGGATATATGACAATTGCTGTGTTTGGTGTAGACAGCAGAGATGGAAACGTACATAAGGGAACGAATACCGACGTGATCATGCTCTGCAACATCAACCGCGATACGGGAGAGATTAAGCTGGTATCCGTTTTCCGTGATACGTATTTAAACACCAGCAGCGGCGGAACTTATAATAAAATCAATTCCGCCTATGCGAACGGCGGCGCCGAGCAGGCGCTGGCGGCACTGAACCGGAACCTGGATTTAAATATCGAAGACTATGTGACCTTTAACTGGAAATCTGTGGCAGATGGCATCAATATGCTGGGCGGTATCGATGGAATCGATATCAGTAAGGCAGAATTCCGCTACATCAATTCCTTTATTACTGAGACTGTACAAAAGACCGGCGTGCCGTCCACTCAGCTTAAGTCGGCGGGTGTCCAGCATCTGGATGGAATCCAGGCAGTTGCTTATGGCCGTCTCCGTCTGATGGATACGGACTATGCCAGAACTGAGCGCCAGCGTCTGGTTATTCAGAAGGCATTTGAAAAAGCAAAACAGGCCGATCTCGGCCTTTTGAACCGGATTCTTCTGATGGAAGTGGAACAGGTCGAGACATCACTGTCATTCAGCGATTTAACCAGCTTGATTCTCGATATCGGCAAATACCATATCGGTGAAACCGGCGGCTTCCCATTTGCCCGGGATTCCATGATTATGGGTAAGAAGGGAGACTGTGTTATTCCTCAGACGCTGGAGTCGAATGTAACGGAACTCCACAAATTCCTGTATGGAGAAGAGGGGTATCAGACAACCGATTTGGTTAAGAAGATCAGTGCAAAGATCTCGGCTGATTCCGGTATGTATAAAAAGGGAGTCAGTGTAGATCATGTTCCGACGGATCAGGGATACGTTCCAAAAGAGACGAAGGAGACGGATGAGACAAAGAAATCGACGAAGGAATCCGATGAGATTGACGAGCGGGAGTCCACATCAGAGGGCATATCGATTGAGGAGACGGATGAGAACGGAGATCCTGTAAAGCCGACGAAACCGGGAGAGACGACGGCGGATGGCACGAAGCCAACGAAACCGGGAGAGACCACGGCAGACGGTACGAAGCCGACGAAACCAGGGGAAACCACGGCAGACGGCACGAAACCGACCAGTTCGACGAAACCGGGAGAAACCACGGCGGATGGCACGAAGCCAACCAGTCCGACGAAACCGGGGGAGACGACATCGGCGGTTAAACCTTCCTCACCGGGAGATGAGACCACGGAATCGTCAGATTCCAGCACGGGACCTGGTGTAAAGCCTACGACGGCGCCTCATGAGTCCACCAGCGCACCGGAGACGACATCTCCGGGACCGGGCGGTTCAGCAGGGCCAGGAGGCGGAGGAACCGTACAGCCGGGGGGGTCAGGGAACGATGATGTAATCACGGTACCACCTCCAAACGCAGCATAAAGCATACTTAAGACATTAAAAAAGACATCTTTCAGGACTTTAGAAGCCCGGAAGATGTCTTTTTTTGCGATTTTCACATATTCAATATAATTTTATCACAAAATAGTCACATTTCATTGATAGACTTCAAATATCAAAAGAAAACAAAGGAAACAGGAAAGGGGATAGTTTTATGTATAACGAAAATGAAAACAACGATCTGGGCCGTACGACTCCTGAAGAACATAAAGAAGAACCTATTACAACGAACTTTACAATGAGAGATCCGGATCCGGAAGAAGCAGCACGTGAAAGCAGCTATGAGAGTAAAGGAACTCAGCCGGAGTACACAAGACAGGAGAGCCGTTCCGTATATGGACAGCAGCCGTATACGGAAAACCAGAGTCAGGGAATGAATCAGAGTCAGGGAATGAACCAGACTCATAATCAGCAGGCATACAGACCTTCGCAGCCGATGGGACAGAACCCATACCAGAGCGGCCAGAATGCATATCAGAGCAGCCAGAGCGGCCAGAATGCATATCAGGGCAGCCAGAGCGAACAGAACGCATATCAGGGCAGCCAGAGCGAACAGAACGCATATCAGGGCAGCCAGAACGGTCAAAATCAAAACGCATACCGTTCCTCCTATGGTTATCAGCAGACGTCACAGAATCAGCAGTCCTATGGCGGGCAGCAGGGAATTCCACATTATCAGGAACACCAGTATCAGAGAATGGCACAGGGACCCGTTCCGGAAGGACCGAAGCCGCCGAAGAGGAAATCAGGCTTTGCAAAGAGAGCGGCAGCGGTTGTGGGCGCAGCCCTGGTATTCGGGGTGGTAGCCGGAAGTACCATGGTTGGAATCAACTGGGCGGCTGGCAGCTATAATCAGAGAAATCAGGTGGAAATCAGCCAGGCTGAGACGCTCCCGTCATCAGATGGTTCAGCGGCCGCATCTTCAGACAGCACATTAGGCCAGGTAAGTGGAACGGCTGCCAATATGGACGTATCCGCGATTGTTGATAAGGCAATGCCGTCAGTCGTTGCCATTACGAGCAAGGTAATCTATGAGAGCCAGACATTCTTCGGCCCGATGCAGAGAGAGGGCGTAGGCAGCGGCTCCGGTATTATTGTAGGAAAGAATGATGATGAACTTCTGATCGTGACAAATAATCACGTGGTACAGGGTGCCGAGGAGTTGAAGGTAACCTTTATCGACCAGACTCCTGTGGATGCCGCGATCAAAGGAACAGACGCCGACAGCGATTTAGCAGTGATTGCAGTAGCACTTAAGGACATTCCGTCCGATACACTGAGTCAGATCGCCATTGCCAGCCTCGGCAACTCCGATAACATCAAGGTAGGCCAGGGCGTTGTGGCAATCGGTAATGCACTCGGTTACGGTCAGTCCGTAACAGTCGGATATATCAGCGCACTTGACCGTACTGTACAGACAGAAGACGGCGTGAGCAGGGATCTTCTTCAGACAGATGCAGCCATCAACCCGGGCAACAGCGGCGGCGCACTTTTAAATATGCAGGGTGAAGTAGTTGGTATTAACTCAGCCAAATACTCTTCGACAGAAGTAGAAGGCATGGGATATGCAATTCCGATTTCCAAAGCTCAAAATATTATTGACACTTTGATGACAAGGAAG
>ERZ773148.618-NODE-618-length-30735-cov-4.588038_pt1 | contig 30735 bp, 21 predicted proteins | sample MGYA00580846_ERZ773148 | MGnify/ENA primary metagenome ERZ773148 (study PRJEB29015, sample SAMEA2737879) | human gut metagenome | biome: human gut; feature: human-associated habitat; material: faeces | place: China | collected 2012 ... | reverse complement strand
ATGCTTCGTAGCTCTTTTCGGGCAGCGAGAGCTGCACGATCTCTACCTTGTCGAACTGGTGCAGGCGGTTGAGTCCGCGCACGTCCTTGCCGTACGACCCGGCCTCGCGGCGGAAGCACGGGGTGTAGGCGGTCATCTTCACCGGGAAATCCTCCTTTTCGAGGATCACGTCGCGGTAGATGTTCGTCACGGGAACCTCGGCCGTGGGAACGAGGTAGAAGTTGTCTACCGTGGCGTGGTACATCTGCCCCTCCTTGTCGGGGAGCTGTCCCGTGCCGAAGCCCGAAGCCTCGTTGACCATCACGGGCGGCTCCACTTCGAGGTAGCCGGCCACCGTGTTGCAGTCGAGGAAATAGTTGATCAGCGCGCGCTGCAACCGTGCGCCCTTGCCCTTGTAGACGGGGAATCCCGCGCCGGTGAGCTTCACGCCCAGGTCGAAGTCGATGATGTCGTACTTGCGGGCCAGCTCCCAGTGGGGCAGCGGGTTTTCCGGAAGCGCGGTGTAGCTTTCCACGAGCTTGACGACGAGGTTGTCCTCGGCCGTCTTGCCTTCGGGGACGATCTCGGCGGGGAAGTTCGGCAGCGAGACGATGGCCGACTGCAACTCCTGCCGGGCGTCGGTCAGCTCGGCTTCGAGGCGCGAGGACTTCTCCTTGAGGTCCGCCACGAAGCGTTTGCGCTCCTCGGCCTCCTCGCGGCGGCCCTGGCCCATCAGTGCGCCGATCTCCTTGGCGGCCTTGTTCTGGGCGGCCAGCGTGTTGTCGAGTTCCAGCTGGAGGGCTTTGCGCCGGTCGTCGAAGCTGATGATCTTTTCGATGACAGGCGCGGCGTCCACGCCCTTCTTGGCCAGCTTGCGTGCGGCGGCCTCTTTGTCATCGCGGATTTGCTTTATCGTAAGCATAATATCGTGAGTTTTTTTGTGTTTTCGCCTTACAACCTGCAAAATTAGTAAATTCGCGTCAAACTGTCACGCCGAGACGCCGTTTTTTGCGATTTTATGAAAAAACCGGACTTCCGCCCAAAGCGGAAATCCGGTTTTCGGTTGTGCGGGCTGCGGATCAGCGGGTGTGGAGCACGAGGTCCGTGCGCAGACGCTTGCCTTCGGCCGGGACTTTCGCTGCCGTGTTTCCGGAGGCTTTCGCCGGAACGGCGACGCGTTCGCCCGTCAGGTAGGTCGTGAAGCGCTGTCCGCCGGTCTCGATGCTTCCGGTCCGCGATTCCGCGGCGCGGGCCGCGGTCTGTGCGGACGCCTGCTGGAGGGGCTTCATCTTGAGGGACGAGTAGGTTTTCGAACCGGCGTACTGGCGCAGGTAGCTCGAACTCGACGCCTGCGGCGTGCTGAAGAGCAGGAACATGTAGCTGTTGACCTCTTCGGGTGAGTAGGGGCTTGAAGCCCAGTAGAGCGTGTCGCCGATGTAGCCGACGGCCATTCCGGCGTCGCCCCAGAAGATCGACAGTCCGTTCGAGAAGCCGAGCGTCGCATAGGCGCCGTTGTACATCCCCGCGTACTGGGGTTCGACGATCAGCATGTGCAGCTCCTTGTCGTAGTAGCCTTTCAGCTGGGGTGCGAAGTCGCGCATGTCGGTCATGCCGCTGATGAGCACGTCGCGGTCGTTGATGCGCGCGATGTCCATGCGGAAGGTCTTTTCGGACGACTGCGAATCGACGTCGACGGTCGCCGTGACGCCGAATGCGCCGATGAAGTCCTCCAGGGTCTTCGTTCGGTCGAAATCCTTGGCGAAGTAACCGAACGTCGACGCGCTCTTCGAAACGAAAGCCGTGTCGCCGAACGAGTTGTACATCAGCAGGGCGAGTGTGTACGTGCTGCCTTCGTCGAGCGGGCTGAACGACGTGCCGCGGCCTTCGGGGGAGTTGAGCTGCGCGATCATCTCCTCGGGAACGTCGTAGCCCCGGGATGCGGTCACCTCCTCCAGTGTCATGCCGAGCGCTTCGCACAGGTAGTCGGCGACGGCGGTTTTGACGCAGAGATATTTCATCGCCGCCACATTCGCGGTCTGCATCTGCCAGATGAGCGTGTTGTAGGGCGAGTAGTTGAGGTTGTTCTCCGGAGCGTAGAACTCGAATTCGAGCGATCGGGGAGCATATTCGTCGTTCGGGTCGTTCGTGAACCGCTGCGTGTAGAGCTTGCAGGGGTTCTCGATCGAGTCGTAGGCCAGCGCCACGGCGGTGTAGTTGCCCGAGGGAACGTTCCAGACCGAGGCGTCGTCCGCGAGGAGCGTCACCACGGGGGTCACGGCCTCCAGTTTGTCGTCGATCAGCTGCCGGCGCACCTCTTGCTGCCGTTCGGCGTCGGCGGTGATGTCTCCGGCGACGACCGCGGCCTTGTAGTACTTCGTGTATTCGTTGGGCGAGAAGTGGAGTTTCGGAGCCTTGAATCCGGTGCTCGTGGTCTCGATGCCCTCGAAAGCGATCTCCACGACGGGCGTGGTGTCGATGTCGGTGTCGAAGACCAGTTTCTCGGTCCCCTGGGCGAAATAGCCCGACGACACGTAGTAGATCAGGTAGAACGAGAAGGTGCTCTCGCCGTCGAACGTGCAGGGATAGCTGGCGTACGCCGAGTCGTTGCCGGTGTAAACGGCCATGTCGGCGACGTAGACGTACTCATTGTAGTTCGAGTTGTAGTAGCCGATCGACTGCGCCGGCACGGTGCAGGTGTTGTCGTCGTGGAGGACGAACTTGAACGTCACGCCGCTGGCCCAGTCCTTCAGCCGGAAGATATTGGCTCCCACGGCTTTTTCGACCTCCAGACCCGAATCGCGGCCCGAATAGTACCCGTTGTAGTGGTAGGTTGCCAGCTGGGGGATCTCTTCGCCCTCTCCGGTGGTGCGGTAGAGCGTCTCCCACTCCAGTTCGTAGGTGGCCGAAAGGGTCACCTTGTCGGAGTACTGCGCCACCTGCGCGGCGTTGTCGCCCGGACGCGCCTCCCGGCTGCTGATGTAGAGCGTGGTCTTGTAGTTCGAACCCATGACGAAGTTCGAAAGGTCGACCTCGACGGGAACCGTCACGGAGTGGCTGCCGTCGGGAATGGTCGCCTCGGCCGGAACCGAGAACAGCTCGTAGTCGTCGTCCTTGGTCGCCAGATAGACCTTGTAGGCGCCTTTGTTGCCCGGACGCGCGATTTCGACGTTGATCACGCCCTGCACGGCGTCCTGCGGAAACTCCTTCTGGATGGACGACTGGATGAAGTGGATGGCCTTCGCATCGTCCTTGTTGGGGGTGTATTGGTCGCCCTCCTGCGTCTGGCTGCAGGCCGCGGTGAAGAGCAGCAGTCCCGCACCCAGATATTTCGATATGTTTTTCATAGTGTACTTGATTTTCAACGGTTCAAAGGCTCGTTAGGGATTCTGGTCCTCCTCGTTGATGTTCGGATTGGCATCCAGTTCGGCTTTGGGAATGGTCAGCACCCAGTCGTAAGTGTCGGCTTTGGTGATGTTGACGTTCCGGCGGTTCATCATCGAAATGCACTCCTCGGAGAAGCCGTCGTCGGTCCGGCGGTCGATGCCCTGGCCCAGGCGGCGGACGTCGAACAGCCGGCCGTACTCACCCCACAGTTCGATGCGGCGGTGGGTGAGGATGTTTTCGAGGAACGATCCGGTCCAGGTCGTGGTCGTCGCGCCGAGCAGCGTGCCGCTGCGGTTGTTGGCGCTGTAACCCGGGTCGCGTTCGGCCATGACGGTGTTCATCAGTTCGCGTGCGCTCTTGAGGTCGTCCAGCCGCAGGGCCGCTTCGGCGGCCGTGAAGTACATCTCCTCGACGCGCATGTAGATGTAGTCGCCCAGGAAGGAGGCCACGTTGGCGAACGAGAATTTTTTGCTGACGTAGGGCGACTCCTTGTCCGAGGGGTCCCACCAGTCGCGGCGGATGTCTGTCGCGCTGATGCGGTTGTAGAGCTGCTTGCTGATCAGCTTCGGAGCCGATTTGGCATAGGCGCCCTCCTTGTTGTCCATGTGGGTGAAGAACCCGGCGTAGCCGCCCGCCTGGTCGGCCACCTGAATGCCTGCGCCCCACATGACGTTCTGCTTGTCGAGCGAGTTCATGCCGCCCGTCAGGTCGCTCTTCGTGCCGACGGCGTAGCCGCCTTCGTCGATCACGCGCTTGGCCGCCTTGAATGCCCCGTCCCAGTCGCCTTCCGCCAGACAGGCGCGCGACTTGATGCCCAGGGCCACGTAGAGGTTGATGTGCGATTTGTTATTCTCGGCCAGCGTGGTTTCCCTGGCCTTTTCGAGCAGTTCGATGGCACGGTCGATGTCCTGGTCGATACGGCCGTAGACCGTGCGCAGCGATTCGCGGGGCTGTCCGCCCGTGTCGATCGACGTGCCGGTGGTGTAAACCGGTACGCAGGGCTCGTTCCAGCGCGAAGCGCCCGTCAGGGAGTTGTAGGGGGCGCGGGAGAACCACGTCGCCAGGTTCAGGTAGCAGAGCGCCCGGATGGCGTAGGCCTGTCCTGCGACGTAGGCCACGTCGGCCTCCGTTCCGGCCATTTCCGGCTCGGCGTCGATGATGTAGTTTACATTGGCGATCCATTTGTAGTTGGCGTACCAGACGTCGTACGACCGGAAGGCCGACGAAGTGTAGTTGCTCTTGACGTTGTAGCAGTGGTCGCCCCAGAACCAGCCGTTGCCCTGCGACTGCATGATCAGGTCGTCGGCCATGCAGTCGAGCGCCAGGTTGTAGGCCGCGATGCCGAAGCACTGGTGGGTGTTTGCGGTCGTGGACCATCCGGCCGTCCACATCGAGCGGTAGACGCCGTTGACCGAAGTGATGGCCGTGGATGCCGATTTGAGCAGTTCCTTGCCCGAACCCGAGTCGGTCGGGGAGAAATCGAGCATCGAGTCGCTGCACGAGGGGGCTGATAAGCCGATCAGTGCGATGATAAGATATATTGCTTTTTTCATAGTTGTTTTCTCCCGTGGTTAAAAGTTCAGGTCGATACCGAATGCGATCACGCGCGACGGGGTGTAGCTGTAAGCCACCGATCCCGTGAAGTTATACTGCGGGTCCATGCCGTCCATGTGGTTGAACATGGCGATGTTGTCCAGCGTGGCGTAGATGCGCAGCGACTCGATGTCGATCTTCTTGAGCCAGCGCTTGGGAAGCGTGTAGCCGACGGTGATGTTCTTGATGGCGAAGTACGAGGCGTCGATCAGCGAGTTGCTGGCCGTGGCGTACGAGCCGCCCACTTCGAGCATCGGCACGTCGGTCTTGTCGCCCGGCTTCTGCCAGCGGCGTTTGGCGTTTTTGTGCCAGTTGTTGCCGGCGTACTGCACGTACATCGAGCCGTTGTAGAGTCCGTCGTAAACCCATCCGCCGATCGAATAGGTCGTCAGGAACGAGACGTCGATGTTCTTCAGGATCGTGAACGTCGAACCGATGCTGCCGAAGAGTTTCGGCTCGCGGCTTTCGTGGTAGTATTTGCTCAAGGTGGCCATCGCCACGTTGTCGGTGATGTACTCGTCGCAGCGCGTGTTCACCAGCGTCCCCTCGTCGTTGACCGTCTGGGTCCAGTAGGCGTAGTAGAGCTGCTTGCCCGTGGCGGGGTCCACGCCGGCCGTTTTCGGCAGGTAGAAGGTGTAGATCGGCCGCCCCACCTCGATGACGCGGATGCCCGACGTGATGACATCCTGGCCGCCCGTGAGCGAGAGCACCTTGTTGCGGTTGAACGAACCCATCAGCGTCGCGTCCCAGCGGAAGTCGCGCTTGTCGAGGATCGTTCCGCGCAGCGAGACCTCGAGCCCCTGGTTGCGCAGCGAGCCGACGTTGTCGTTGAAGCCCGTGAATCCGGTCGAGATCGGCAGCGGACTGTTGAGCAGCATGTCGCGCGTTTTGCGGTTGTAGTACTCGACCGAAACGCCCAGTCGGCCGCCGAACATCGTGGCTTCGATGCCGGCGTTGAGGTTGCCGTTCTTCTCCCAGGTCACCTTCCTGTTTTCGAGCTTGTCGACGAAGGCGCCCGCATCGGTGGCGTTGGGCCACGTGTAGTCGTAGAGACCCTGCCATGCGTAATAGGTTCCCAGGTTGTCGTTGCCCTGTACGCCGTATGAAACCTTCAGCGTGAGGTTGTCGAGCCACTGGCGGGTGTTCTCCATGAACTGCTCTTCGGAGATGCGCCACGAGGCGCCCACCGACCAGAAATGGCCCCAGCGGTCGCTGGGATGGAAGCGCGACGAACCGTCCGTTCGCCAGCTGGCGTCGATGTAGTAACGGCTCTTGAAGCCGTAGTTGATGCGCGCGAGGTAGGACTCCACGCCGTAGTTGTGCGAATAGCTGTTGTTGTCGGTGGTCGTCACGGCGGGTCCCAACTCGTCGATCCCGCCGACGATGCCGGTTTTTTCGCCGAGGGCGTAGTTGTACTTGTAGCGGTAGTACTCATGGCCGGCCAGCAGGTTGAGGGAGTGGTCGCCGAACGTGCGGTCGTAGGTCAGCAGCTGGTTGAACGTGTAGCTCAGCGTGCGGGTGTTGGTCTTGCTGAGGCGTCCGCCCTGCTGGGCCGCGTTGCCGTGCTCCTTGTCGTAGACCAGCGTGCGCTGGTAGTCGGTGTAGTCCGTACCGAAGTTCATCGTGAGTTTCAGTCCGTAGAGCCGGGCCTCCTCCCTGACCGTCCCGAAGGTGATGTAGCTGCGCGCCGAAAGCGAGTTGCGGGTGTAGTAGGCCTTGTTGTTGTAAAGTTCGGCCTTCGAGTTGAAGCCCTGGGCCGAGGGGCGGTTGGCGTAGCCGTTGTCATCCTCCGATCCGTATTCGTATTGCAGCCGCCCGTCGGCGTCGCGCACGTTGTTGCCGGCCATGTCCTTCAGGTAGACGGGATAGACCGGGGCCATGAACTGCGCCGTGTACCAGACGTTCGACGTGCTTGCGTCCTCGAAACTCTGGTAGCTCGATTCGCTGTGGGCGAAGTTGGCGTTCATGCCGATCTTGAGCCAGCTCTTGGCCTGCGAATCGGCGCCCACGCGGCCCGTGTAGCGGGAGAAGTCGGTGTTCTGGAGAATGCCGTCTTCCATGTAGTATCCCAGCGATGCGACGTAGTTGGCGCGTTCCGAACCGCCGTTCACCGAGACGATGTGTTCGGTGCGTATGGCCGAATTGTCGCTGATTTCGTCCAGCCAGTTCTCGTTCCATGCAGCTTTGGCATCCGAACGGATCTTGCCCGTCGACTGGTCGATCAGCGTCTCCCACGTGTAGTTCTTGTACGGGTTGTAGTATTCGGGATTCTTCAGTCCTCCGATCTGCTGGCCGAGGTTGGCGGCGGCGTAGCGGCTCGCGCCCTCGAAATCCATGCCCGTGCCGTATTGGGCGCTGTTGCGCAGCGCTTCGTAGCTCATCTCGACGTAATCTTTCATGTCGACCAGGTCGTAGCGGGGGATGGCGCGCGAGGCGATTCCGACGTTGCCCTTGTACGAAATGCGGATTTTGTCCTTCTTGCCCTTCTTGGTCGTGATGACGATGACGCCGTTGGCTCCGCGGGCGCCGTAGAGCGCACCTGCCGATGCGTCCTTGAGCACGGTCATCGTCTCGATGTCCGCGGGGTTGATCGCGCTGAGCGACCCGTCGAAGGGGATGCCGTCGACCACGTATAGCGGTGTCGCCGAGGCGTTCACCGACCCGATGCCGCGGATGATGACCGATGCCGCCTCGCCCGGCTGGCCGCCGCCGGAGGCGACCTGCACGCCGGCTACGGTTCCTTCGAACGATTTGGTGACGTTGCCCACGACGCGCTTCTGGAGTTCGCCGCCTTTGACGACGGCGGCCGAACCGGTGAACGACTCCTTCTTGGCCGTACCGTAGGCCACGACCATCACGCCTTCGATCTCGGCGGTGTCCTCCCGGAGCGTGACGTCGATGCGGGTCTTGTTGCCGACAGGGATTTTCTCGGTCTTGTAGCCCAGGTAGGAGACGACGAGCGTGGCGTTGGCCGGGACGTTCGTCAGGGTGTAGTCTCCGTCGACGTTCGTCGTGATGCCCTGCGTAGTGCCCTCCACGAGAACGTTCGCGCCGATGATGGCTTCGCCGTTGGCTCCGGTGACTTTGCCGCTGACGGCGACGTTCTGCGCCCAGGAGGCCGTCGTCCATGCCAGCGACAGGATGCACCAGAGAATTGCTGCTATCTTGTTCATAGATGTACTCTTATTTGATGTTGTGCGTGTTGTGAATGATGGTCCAGAGGTCGCCTTCGGGTTTCGCTCCGGCGGGCAGCTGGACGCTCTCCATCGGGTAGATGAACTTCTCGGGGTTGGCGATGGGTTTCCCGGCGGGCGACCGGAGCGGTTCGTCCGTTCGGGTTGCGGCCTGCGCCTTCGCCCGGGCGGCGTCCGGAGCCGCGCTGGTGGTCGCCGAACCCCATTTGGTGACTTTGTCGCCGACCGTGTTGGTCGCCGTCGCCATGAAGACGTACGTGGTTTCGGGCGTTACGCCGCTCTCCCCGGTGAAGAGGATGGCAAAGCCGTTTCCGTTGATGTAGGGGAGGTACTCCTCCTTGAGGTCGTGTCCGAACTCTTCGATCACGGCCGGATAGTTGTCCGTGCTGACGTTCGCCAGGGCGCTCTGTTTGAAAATCGCGTAACGCACCGTTGCGATGTCGATGCCCTTCATGACGCCGGCTACGGTGTTGTGCGTCGGGCCGTAGTTGGCGTTGGTCGAGGCTGCGGCTGCGAACCACGCGGCTGCGGCCGTGCTGGTCTTCGTGGTGACGGAGTTGACGCAGACCGTTTCGGCGCCGCTCGACGAGGTGGCCAGCGTGAGCAGCGTGTAGGACGTGCCGGCGCTGACTCCTTCCGTAAGTCCGTTGTAACCGTCGGCGCTGTTTACCGTCGCCGAGAGCAGCTCGGGGTTGAACTGGACTCCGTAATTGGGGTCTTTCAGGAATGCGGCGATGGCCTGTCGGTCGTAGGGATCGGAGAAGACCTGATTGAAGAGCTTGGTCGTCAGCGTACGGTAACGGACGTCCGTCACGTCGTCTCCCTTCCAGTGGGTCCACACGGAGTTGGTCCAGCCGTAACCCGTCAGGGCGAGGTAGGCGTTGGTGATGTAGAACCGCTGCGTGAACCAGTCGCTGCCGCCGTAGTTCGGACCGGCGGAGTAGCCGTCGGCCGTGGTCTTGAACTGCGTGGAGGAGAGGTTCGAGGTGATGTTGCCCCGCAGGTCCATGCCGAAGGCGAAGATCACGTAGCTCAACTCGGGGGTGAGTCCCGTCATCTGGAGGCTCTGGGTTCCCGACTTGAGCATCGAGGCCATGGCCAGCTGGAGGCTGATGCCCTGCTTTTTGGCGTATTCGACGATATAGGTCTGGAAGGCGGTCATCAGCTCTTCGGGCGAATACTTGGCGAAGGTCGTGGCCGGGAGAATTTCATAATAGTAGGTTTCGTCGCTGGAGGCGTAGATGTCGAACGCCACGGCGTCGGAGATGATCGTCGTCGGGGCGATGACCAGCGGCGGAACGTCGGCGTCCGAGGTGACGAACGAGAGCTGTGCGGCTTCCGAGTTGGTGAAGCGCGTGGCGTCGGACGTCATGGCGCGCACCGAGAAGGAGTAGGTGCGGCCCTTGTCGAGTTTCGACAGGATGACCGTACGGTTTCGGGTGGTCGACACCTCCCCGCCGTCGACCGAGAACTCGTAGAGTTCCGCTTCGGGCACTTCGGTCCAGGAGATGACGGTTTTCGACGCATAGGCGCTGCCGAGCGTGATCTTCGGCTGGGGAAGCTGCTCCAGATCGTCGGTCAGCACGTGGATGTAGGTGAAGGGGGATTCGGTGTATTCGGCCGGGTCCCGGGGGCAGGCCTTGACCGCCACGACATACTCTTTCTGCCGTTCCAGACTGTTGAATTCCAGCCGGCAGCCGGTTGTCGAGGTTTCGCTCCCGCCGTCGAACGTGTAGACGTAGGACCCTGCGTCGTCGACGGCTTCCCAGCGGAGGGTGAATCCGGTGGTCGTCAGGTCGCTGACGATGATCTGCGGCTGTGCGACGGGTTGCAGGCCGGAGCCGGTCTCCGCCGCGTCGTCGTCCGACGAGCAGGCGCACAGTCCCGCGAGGGCCGCCGCCGCGAATGCCGCGTATTTATAAAAGGTTTTCATAGGTTTGATTCTCTTTTGCGTTAGTGAATGTGTCATTCGACGGTTACCTCGATCGGTTTGCGAATGGCCGCGCCGTCCGAGACGATGATCGTCGTCCGGCCTTTCTTGAGGCCGGTGAGCTTCATCACTCCGCCCCGAAGTTCGATCTTCACGAGGTCGGGAACGGAAACGGTGTACCCCAGGACATTGGTGGCGGTGAAGTGGTCGCCCAGGTCGATGCTGACGGTGTCGCCCACGCCGACCCGCTGCGCCGGGATGCCGTCGATCTTGGCGATGTTCCGCAGCAGCTTGTAGGTGTCGAGGCTGCCGATGCCCATGTTGCCCAGATACTGCTGGTATTTGCCGGTGCAGTAGCGGTCGACGGACTGGGTGCTGCTCAACAGCGCCTGCCGGAGCATTTCGCCCGTAAGGCCCTTGCGTTTTTCAGCACCGTAGTAATAGCTGACGGCCAGCGCGCAGGCTCCCGACACGTGGGGGCAGGCCATCGAGGTCCCCTGGCTGCCTTCGTAGCCCGAAGAGCCGTCGGCGGCCACGCTCGTGCTGTAAACGCCGCCGTAGGCGTTGCTCAGCATCTGGTCGCCGCCCGGGGCCGAGATCTGGACCCATGTGCCGTAGTTGGTGTAGTAGGCCGGGGCGCCCGTGAACGCGGTTGCGCCCACGCTGATCGCGTTGGCGTCGGCGGCGGGATAGCAGACCTCGCTCGAAGCGTCGTTGCCCGCGGCGAAGAGGACGATGCCGCCGGCCATCGGGCCTGTCTGGTTGCCGTTTTCGTCCAGTCCCGCATATTTGTTGAAGTACTCCATGGCACGCGAGAGCGCCGAGTAGGAACCGCGTGTCCAGTCGGTCACGGAGATGGTTCCGGCGGTGTATCCCCAGCTGTTCTGGCAGATCACGGCGCCGTTGTCGGCGGCGTACTTGATGGCGCGGATCTGTCCGGCCAGTCCGGCGCCCGACGATCCGGACTCCGACTTGCCGAGAATCTCGCACGACATGATCTTCACGCCGTCGCCCCTGCCCGAGCCGCCTGCGATGCCGCAGACGCCCACGCCGTTGTTGTTCACGGCGGCGATCGTGCCGGCGACGTGCGTGCCGTGCATCAGTTCGGCCGAGAAATCCAGTTCGCCGGTCTCCTTGGTGAAGTTGTAGCCGTAAATGTCGTCCACATAGCCGTTGCCGTCGTCGTCGACGCCCGGCGTGCCGTTCAGTTCGGCCTCGTTGACCCACATGTTGGCGGCCAGGTCTTCGTGGTCGTACTTGACGCCCTGGTCCACGACGGCGACGATCACGTCGGGATTGCCCGTCGAGAGCTGCCAGGCAGCGTATACGTTGGCGTCGGCGCCCAGCTGGCTCGTCTGCGCGAAGATGTTTCCCGTGTTGTTGTAGTGCCATTGCATCTGCTGCGAGCGTTCGCTCTCGTTGAACGGGAAGGGGACGTTGCGCACCTCGTCTGCAATGGCGCGGGTGACGCTCTGCGCCCCGGCGGCGGGAGATGCCGCGCGGCGGTGGTCCGAAGTTTCGGCGGCCAGCGAGTATTCGATGATTTCGATGTCCTTGCACGAGGAGAGCAGGCTGGCCATCTCGCTCGTCGGGACCGACGGGTCGTATTTGGCGTAATACCAGAGGTGCAGGCCTTCCCTGCGGGTGCGTTCTTCGAAACGCCCGCCGTCCGGGAAGAGCCGTTCGAAACGTACGGTGTTCACCGTGTTGAGGATGCGGTCGATCTCGTCGATGCCGCTGCCTTTCGAAACGCCCTGCGCGCGGCTCTTTTCCACGATGCCGGAGGCCTCGGTCTTCAGTTTGAGGATGATCTCGCCGCCGATGGCCGCCGGGGAGGCGTTGACGATGACGGGACCCGCGGTCTCTTCGCCGCCGCTCTGCGTGTCGTCCTTGGCGCACGATGCCGCCGCGAGGACGGTTGCCGCCAGGAGAAGCGATTTGAATGGATATTTCATAGACGATCAGTTTTTAGTGTTATTCCCGGATGCAGCGTATCTGTGCGGAACAGTCGTGCGCGCCGAGCCTGTAATTGCACCAGTTGGGGTTGAAGTTCACGAAGTAGGCCGATGACTTCGTCGCGTCGGGAGTCGCCTGGGCGGTCCAGTAGAATGCCATGCCGCCCGTGTAGTTGCAGATGCTCACCGAGATGTAGTCCGTGTAGTAGATGTTGCCGGCCATCGGGTAGTAGTCGCCGGTGTTTTTCCAGCGGCGCCCGCAGTCTTCGTAGGCGTTCCAGTCCCATTTGGCGCTGACGCCGGTTTCGTCGTAATCCGCCGCTGCGCCGCCGTTGGTGATCGAGTTGTTTCCGGCGGGAATGCCCCAGAGATCGGGTCCCGGGACCTTGTAGCCCGGAGGGCAGGGGTCGAAAATGGTCTTCTCGGGACCCCACAGCCCCGGATGCGTGGCCTTCGGGTCTGTTCCCGTGCAGTACCAGTCGGCGTGGCCGTTGTACGGCGATTGCAGGTAGGTCATCGGGTTCAGGATCGAATTGGGAATGTTGGCCGGCGGCGTGGCGAGCACGGCGGCCTGCGCGTTGTAGACCCATGTTCCCGTTCCGTCGCCGATCGCGGTGTTCGGTTCGTTGTAGGCCGGGACGTTGTTGCCGTCGGTATCCGCGTGGTAGGGCGATCGCGAAGGCGTGAAGGGGTCCTTGCGGCCCCATTCGTAGAACATGCCTCGGTTGCCCACGTCCATCGGGGTGTTGTTCAGCGCTCCGAGGTTGCGGTCCATGATCACGGCGGCGACTTTGCCTTCCGAGTCGATGTGGTCGTGCGCCGTGATTTCGTCGTTGCAGACCCAGATGTGCCAGCTCCAGACGATGTTGCCTTTGATGTCCTTCACGGCGATCACGGCGTTGCCCTCCGAACGCCCCGTCGAGAAGGTCACGTAGCCGCCCCGGTAGATCGGCGCGCCGTCGATGATTTCGCGCGACATGGTCTTGTCGCCGTCGTGGCGCGATTCCCAGAGCAGTTCGGCGAAGGCGCCGTCCTCGATGGCGAGTCCGTAGTTGGCGATGTAGTCGCTGACTCCGTCGCCGCCGCCGTTGCCCTTGACCGATGCGTCGAATTTGTAAACGCCGCCGGTCCGGGCGATGTAGCAGTTGGCCGTGCCTTCGGCGCTCAGGTTGACGCTCCGTTCGGCGCGCTGTACGAGCGCGACCTCCTGCGAAACGGTCTCCCCGTTCTTCTCGGCGCTGACCGTGAGTTTGCCCGTCAGGGTTTCGGCTCCGGCGTTGATCAGGGTCTCGACCAGCAGGGCGTTGCCGTCCTGCCGGGCGACGGTGAACCAGTCGCCTTCGGCGGCGTAGTCCCAGCCGTCGGCGTTCGTCGCCACGGTGATCACGGCGTTGCCTCCGTCGGCGTCGAAGATCACTTTTTGGCTCGACACCTCCACGTAGGCCTTGCTTTCGCCCTCCTCCGGCCATATCCGGGTGGTTTCGGTGCAGGCTGCCAGCAGTGCGGCCGACAGCACTGCGATGCTGCATATTATCGTATTTTTCATGTTCGGGATCGTTTTGTGTTCGTCTATTCCTTCCACGTGGTGGGGATCTTGTCGTAGTCCGAGAGTTTCGTACATCCCGCGAAACTGCTCTTGGCGGCGGTGATCGCGGTGAGTCCCGAGGCGGCGGCATTCTCCGCCGTGCGGTCGTACAGGTGGTATTTCACACCGTCGACGACCGTGTAGGGCGATTCGCCTTCGAGCGACGCGCAGCCCTGGAAGGTCGAAGTCAGCGTCTTGAGCTTCACGGCTTCGTCGAACAGGCTCACCGGAACGCTCCTGAGCATCCCGCAATCGCGGAAGAGATTCGCGACGCTGGTCAGTTTGACGGGGCTGACCAGCATGTTCTTGCCGACCTCTTCGAGCGACGTACAACCGTCGAAGACCGAATTGAACATGGTGGCCGAAGCGCAGTTGAACACCTCCGACCCGACGCGGACCAGTCCCGTGCAGTCGGCGAACAGGCTGGTGTAGGTTGAAATCTGCGTGGTTTTCAGCAGCCCGTCGGGGATCTCCCGGAGTGAGGTACAGTTGAGGAATGCCTTCTGGAAATTGAGCGACGTGCCGTTCAGTCCCGTGAAGGCGTCCGGCGCGATGCTTTCGATTCCCGAGCAGCCGGAGAACATCTCCGTCAGGGTCTTCGTCTTGGTGTTGGCTTCGAACAGGCGCGAGGGAACCGTCGTGAGGCGGGTGCAGTTCAGGAAGCACTGGGCCACGGTGGTCGCGTTGACGTTCTTGGCGAAGAGCCCTGCCGGAATCGTCTCCAGGGCGGAGCATTCGGAGAATGTGTTGTTGAAGGCCGTCGCCCCGGTCAGTCCGTCGAAGATTCCGGCGGGCACGCTCTTCAGCGCCGTGGCCCCTGCGAAGAGGCGGTCGCATTTGGCCGAGGCCGTGCTCTTCCCGAAGAGGAGGCCGACCGATTCGAGGGCCGTGCAGTTCTCCAGGGCGTTGGAATAGGTCGTCACTTTCGGGTTGCCGGCGAACAGTCCGTCGGGCAGCGTCGTCAGTGCGGCGCAGTTCTGGAACACCTTGCCGAAGGTCGTGACGGAGGGATTGCGGCTGAACAGACCGGCGGGAGCCGTTTTCAGTCCCGACGCCGCGAATACGCTGGTGGCGGTCGCCAGATTCGGCATCCCGGCGAAAATATCCTCCGGAACGCTTTCGAGCAGCGTGCAGTTTTCGAACAGGCTGCCGATGCTGGTGATCGCGGGTGCGCCGGCGAAAGCCTCCGCGGAAACGGTTTTCAGGTTGTCGCAGTCCTTGAACATCGAGGAGATATTCTTGCAGGCGGCGCAGCCGGAGATGATGTTGGCGCCGATCTCTTCAAGCCCCGTACAGCCTGCGAACAGGCCCGAGAACGAGGTGACTTTGGAAAGTCCGCCGAGGACGCCTTCGGGGATGCTTTTGAGCGAGGTGCAGCCTTTGAAGACATTGGTGAACGAGGTGACCGCCGTATTGGTGGCGAACAGCCCTGCGGGGAGCGTCGTGAGCGACGCGCAGCCGTTGAAGGCGTCGTTGAAGGCGGTGACCAGGGTAAAGCCGTCGAACAGCCCTGCGGGCACTTCGGTCAGCGAGGTGCAGTCCTTGAAGATGTTGTTGAAGGCGGTCTTCGTCACGGTCGTGAAGGCTCCGCTGCTTTTGAACAGCTCGGCCGGGACGCTTTGCAGTTCGCTGCATCCGGTGAAGCAGCTCATGAAGGTCGTCACCTTGCCGCAGCCTGCGAACAGGTCGGCGGGAACGCTCTGGATGGCCGTTTTGCTGAATGCGCTCTGGAAATTGGTGACCTTGTGGTTGTTGGCGAACAGGCCGGCCGGGACGGATTTCAGGCTTGTTCCCGAGAAGAGCATGCGGAACGAGTCGACCTCGGGGTTGTTGGCGAACAGGCCGGCCGGGACGGATTCGAACGACTCGGTGTTGGCGAACAGCGAGTTGAAGGTCGTCACCTTCTTGTTGTTGGCGAAGAGTTTTTCGGGGACCGTCTTCAGTTTGCCGTTCGAGAAGATGATCGAACAGTCGGTCAGCTCCGTGTTGCGAGAGAAGAAATCCTCGTCGATCTGGGTGATCGCCGTGCCGGAGAAGAGCGAACCTACCGAGGTGATCTTCGTGCAGTTGTAAAGCAGGTCGGCGGGCACTTCGGTGACCATGTTGCAGTTCTGGAAGCAGTAGGCGAAGGTTTCCGCCTCGGTTGCATGGTCGAACAGCCCGTCGGGAACGGCTTCGAGGACGCGGCAGTCGGCAAATGCATAGTGGAAGGTGGTGACCTTGGCGAAGGCTTCGGTGTTGTCGGAGGGAATCCGTTTCAGCTCGCGGCAGTTCTGGAATGCGCGCGCCATCGAGGTCAGCCCCGTGCGGCCCCAGTTGTAAACCTCCCTGAACTGTTCGCCCAGTCCGTAGTCGGGGATGTCGTAGGAGTTGAGCGACGTCACGCTGCCCTTGACCGAGACGATGTAGTAGCCCGGGTCGGTGTAGGTGTGCGAGGGGTAGGCGGAGGTGACGTTCTCCTCGATGCTGCCGTCGCCCCAGTCGATGGTGGCGTCGATGGCCTTGTCGAACGGCAGATAGGTCTTCAGGCTCGACGAGGTGATGTCGATTCCGAGGATGAAGGCGTCGAGGTCCAGACCGGTCTGGGAGACGGTGACGACCTGTTCGGTCTGGTTCTGTTTGCCGTCGCCGGCCGATACGGTGATGGTTGCGGTGCGGGACGATCCGCTCGAATTGGTCTCTGCGGTGATTGTAAGTCCCTGCTCGGTTTTCGTGGCGGAGAGCCAGTCGGAATTTTCGGAAAGCGTGTACTCCCAGTCGTAGTTGGATCTGATTCCCAACTCTTTTTTGTCGGATTCGGTGGGAGTGGGCGAGAGGGGAATGGTTTTTAGCGAAACGTTGACGTAGACGGCGCGGTCCTGCGTGACGCGGATCGTTTCAGAGACGGGATTACCCCCCCCCTCGCCGGCAATCAGCACGAAGGTCGTTTCGCGGTCCTCGATCTCCTCGTTGGGGTCGAGCGTCATCGTGACTTTGTCGCCCTGCTGTTCGAGAAGCAGCCACGGGCAGTCTTTGGTTTCGAAGATCCAGTCTTCGTCGGTCGACTGCACTTCGAATTCGGCGGTCAGTTCGCCGACGGCGGGAATCTGGAAGTTGTTTTTCGATGCGGCGATTTCGAGCGTGCCGTACGCGTTCTGCGTGGCGGAGATGGTCGCGGTCTTGTCGCCGGCGGTAATGGTGATCGTAGCCTGCTGCTGCTCCTCGACCTTGTTGCCCTCGCAGTTCAGGACGAGCTGGTCGGCGACGTCGTCTTTCTCGATGGTCAGCCAGCCGGCGTTGACGGCGTCGTATTTCCACGTCGTGTTGGTCTGGATGTCCACGACGACCTCTCCGCCCAGGCTCTTGAAGCCGATCGAGGCGTTGCGTTCGTCTTCAGCGGCGAACCATGTGTTTTTCGACGAGATGCCCAGTTCGGCCGCAATGCCGGACGGTTCGTCGCCCGGGACGGGGTTGGTGTAGGTGATCGTCTCTTCGGAGCACCCCATCATGCCGAGCAGTAAAGCTGTCAGTGCATATAATTTTTTCATGTGTGCTGCGGTTTAATGTTTCGATACGGGAAAGGTGCTGCCCGAGGGTGCGATGCCGTCGGCGGCCCGGGTGACGGAGGTCGGGGCCGTGCCGGTGTCGGCCGGAATGTCCCAGTCTACGAGATACATCGTGCCGGTGGCGTAGTAGAGGTCGCCGAACGACAGCCACTGCTGCTCCTGGTATCCGATGATGCCCAGCGTGGTGTACGGCGATTCGAAACCGTTCAGGAGGATCGCCTTGCGGGTTTCGTCCGCGTCGTCGTTGTAGCCCTCTCCCAGCCTGCCGGTCAGCATGCCGTTGTGGAAACCTCCGCCCTGCATGTTGATCGAGTACAGGTAGTGGAAGCGGGAGACCGTCGGGGAGATCTCGCGGGTGTAGCAGAGCCTGCCCAGTTCGATCGACATGGTTTGGGTGTTTTTGTCGTAGGTGGCTTCCACGACCGTGCCCGTCAGGAACAGGTTCTTGATGTAGAAACTCTTGCGGTACTCTTTCTCTTCGACGGTGCAGAACGTACCCGTGCCGCTCACGCCGATCGGTTCACGGCCGTAATACCAGTTTTCCGCATGAAGTCCGTAATATCCCAGCATTTGGTAGTAAGGGTTTTCCTCGCGTGAGATTTGCGAAACGGTCACTTTGCAGGATTCCGTAGCGGAGCCTTTGGTCGCCCGGACGGTGAGCGTCGCATTGCGGTGGGCGTCGGGATTGCGCGGGGCGCCGACGCGTACCGTTCCGCTGACCGGGTCGCTTTCGACCGAAACCCAGTCGGCGTCGCTCGTGACGCTCCACTGGCCGTTGGAGACCACGGTGAAGAGAACGCTCTCACCTTCGGAATCCAGCGAAATTTCCTCCGAAGCGGTGGTGGACAGCAGGACCGTTTCCCACGAGAATGCCTGGTGAACGGCGATTTCCTGTTTGTCGCCGGCCGTTTCCACGGTGATTTTCGAGTTGCGGACATTGTCGGTCGTATTGCTTGCCGCGGAGATGGTCAGCAGGCCCTCTTCGGAGGCCAGCGTCACCCAATCGTCCGGACAGCTCACCTTCCAGTCGGAGGGCGTGGCTACCGCGACGGTGGTCGTTCCGCCTTTCTGGGCGAACGCGACACTACTTCGCGAGAGGACGATCACATCCGCGACCTCCTCTTTGTTCTTGTCGTCGCAGCCGCTTGAGGCGCAGAGGACGAGAACCGTCAATAGCGTAAAGCATCTTCTCATAAAAATTGGATTAGGAATAAAAAATGAATGGGTACGGTATCCCGTTTCCGGAGAACCGTATTTGCTGAAAATTGCATCGTGTGAAATTTTTGGACTTGTTTATTTGCGGCACAATATACGAAAATTTGCCCGAATGCTTTCTGGAAATCCTGAAAATATTGTCGTAAAAGTCTTTTCTTATTGTTTGTTTTTCGGTGTTATGCGTGTGTATAAGGTTGATTTTTAATGATTTTGAAGAATGACAGCCGTTTTGCGGCTGCAACTGTTTTGTTTGTCGGATATTGTCATCGCAGGGATATTTCCGGTCCGGTGAAAAAGAAGTGTATTTGTTATATATTGACCATTTGGGGCGTAAGCTGTTGAATGATAATTGATAATGTCCGTCCCGGCGGCGGTTCCCGCGATTTTCCGTCCGCGACGTCCCGATATTGACCGCTTTTTGTTACTTTTGCAAAAAGAAAAAAATGAAACTCGTCGAACTGTTAGCTCCTGCCAAAGATTACGCTGCGGCCGCGGCCGCCGTAGACTACGGCGCCGATGCGGTCTATATCGGCGGCGCGCGGTTCGGCGCGCGGCAGGCCGCGGGGAACTCCGCGGAGGAGATCGCCCGGGTCGTGGAGTATGCCCACCGCTTCGGAGTGCGGGTCCATGCCACGCTCAACACGCTCGTGTGGGACGACGAACTGGAGGCCGCCGAACGGCAGGCCCGCAGCCTGATCGACGCGGGCGTCGATGCGCTGATCGTGCAGGACATGGCTCTGCGGCGGATGGACCTTCCGGTGGAGCTGCACGCCTCGACGCAGGTTTCGAACCGCACGCCCGAGGGGGCGCGGTTCTTGGGCGAGGCGGGGTTTGCGCGGGTGATTCTCGAACGCAACCTCACGCTGGAGGAGATCCGGGCCATCTGCGCCGCCACCGCGGCCGAGGTCGAATGCTTCGTCCACGGGGCGGTCTGCGTGGGGTACAGCGGCCGCTGTTTCCTCTCGCGGTCGATGTCCGCGCGCAGCGGCAATCGCGGGGCGTGCAGCCAGCCCTGCCGCCTGACGTGGGACCTCACCGACGGAAAGGGTCGGACCTGGATTGCCGGGAAGCATCTGCTGTCGGTACGCGACATGAATCTTTCGCAACGCATTGGCGATCTGCTGGATGCGGGCGTCACTTCATTCAAGATAGAAGGTCGACTCAAGGATCTCGCTTATATCCGGAACGTTGTGGCCCACTACCGCCGGGCGGTGGACGAGGCGCTGGCCCTGCGGCCGGGGCTGGTGCGGTCGTCCGTCGGCGAGAGCGTCCCGGATTTCACGCCCGACCCGTCGAAGAGTTTTACACGCGGGGAGTCCGACTATTTTCTGGACGGAAAGCGCGCCGGAGTGGCGTCGTTCGACACCCCGAAGGCGGTCGGCGAACGGGTGGGCCGCGTGGCGGGCGTTTCGGGCGGCACGTTCACGCTCGACGGTGCGCACGATCTTGCGCCGGGCGACGGCATCTGTTTCCTGACGCCGCGCGGCGTGACCGGGACCAACGTCAACGCCGTGGAGGGTCGCCGCATCACGCCCAATCGCATGGAGGGGATCACGCCCGGGGCGGAGGTCCGCCGCAATTTCGACCGCCGTTTCACGCTGGCCGTGGAGCGCAGCCGCACGCGGCGGGTGATTCCGGCGAAGGCCGCGGCGGAGGCGACGGCCGAAGGGCTGAAACTTACTTATACGGATTGCGAGGGCGTTGCGGCCTCGGCCGTGCGGGCCGTGCGGCTCGACCCGGCGAAGAATCCCGACGCCAATGCCGCCGCACTGCGTGCGCAGGCGATGAAGTCGGGCGACACGATCTTCGCGGTCCGCGAAGCCGAAGTGCGGGGCGCGGAGTGGTTCGTGCCGGCGTCGCTGGCTGCGGAACTGCGCCGCGAAGCGTTGGCGGCACTTGCCGGAGCGCGCCGCGAACGGCGGCCGGAACACCGCATTCTGCCCGAGAATCCCGCCGCGAAATACCCGTCGGAACGGCTTGCGGCCGAGGAGAACGTCACCAACCGGCTGGCCGAGGCGTTCTACCGCGACCACGGGGTGCGGCAGATCGAACGGGGGCTGGACCTCGCGTCGACGACCGCCGGGCATGTGGTCTTGCGTTCGGCCTACTGTATCCGCCGCGAGATCGGCGAATGCCTTCGGGAGCATCCGCGGCTGCGCGGCGACCTGTTTCTGGAACACGGCGCCTACCGTTACCGGCTGGCGTTCGACTGCGAGGCCTGCGAAATGTCGCTGGTCGATCCGTTTGAAAAGCGGGAGCCGGAAGGTGTGTAACTATTTATAAAATAATGTATGCAGGAACAGCTGACGCCCGATTTCGGGGATTATGAACTCCTCGACACGGGGGATTTCGAGAAACTGGAACGCTTCGGGCGTTATGTGACGCGCCGTCCCGAGCCGCAGGCCATCTGGAGGCGTTCGCTCGCCGAAGAGGAGTGGCGGCGCACGGCCGACGCTTCGTTTCGGCGCGATGCGCGCAGCGACGAGCGGGGCGAATGGCGTCTCGCGCCCGGAATGCCCGACCGCTGGGTGGTGGAGTATGCCTATAAGCGGATGCGGCTGCGCATGCGGCTGGGGCTTACGTCGTTCAAGCACGTGGGCATCTTCCCCGAGCAGGCCGCCAACTGGAATTTCATCTACGACAACTGCCGGGCTTTGGCCGGAGACGGACCTGCTGATGGCGAGCGTGTTGCGGCTGTCGGTTCGGGCGTTGCGCGAGGTGGCGCCCCCAAGGTGTTGAACCTCTTCGCCTATACGGGCGGGGCGACGCTTGCGGCGCGGGCCGCCGGGGCCGAGGTGACGCACGTCGATTCGGTCAGGCAGGTGGTGACCTGGTCGCGCGAGAACATGGAGTTGAGCGGCCTGGAGGGCGTGCGGTGGATCGTCGAGGATGCGCTGAAATTCGTCCGGCGCGAAGTGCGCCGCGGGAGCCTTTACCGCGGGATCATCCTCGATCCCCCGGCTTACGGGCGCGGGGCCGACGGCGAGCGGTGGATTCTGGAGGACAACATCGGCGAGATGCTGGAGTGCTGCGCGCAGCTGCTCGAACCCCGGGGGGCGTTTCTGGTGCTGAACCTCTACTCGATGGGCCTCTCGTCGACGCTGGCACGCACGGCTGTGAGGCAGGCGTTCGGCGCGCCGCGCGAGGAGCAGTGGGGCGAGCTGTGTTTCACCGATCGGGCCGGCAAGCAGCTGCCGTTGGGAACCTATTACCGGTTTACGCGGTAGGGTTTGCGGGGGGGGGCGGGGGATGCGCTGTGTTTTTGGCAGCCGTCCTCAAGTCGGAATCCCGTGTCGCGTTCCGCGGCGCAGGCGTAAGACGCCGGTTCTATGAATGCGAGCGCAGAACGGCAGTTGCAGACTGCGAAATTGCAGCGGCCGAAAAGGGCATAAGAAATCGGTTTCAACTTGCCGGGGCAAGTTGGCAGGCCGCAGCTCCGCCCTGCGGAGGCCCGCCGGTTTTAGGAGCTCCCGGAGGCTTCGTTCCTTTTTCCTTTCGGTTCTGCGCCCGTGAGTTTAGACGGATTCTATCAACCTTAAAACACGTGATATGAGTATTCTTGCAGTGATATTCGGAATTTTGAGCGGCTGTTTCCTCGCCGTGCTGGTGGGCATCATCGGCAGCCACCGCCGTATCGGCTTCGGCTGGGCGTTTCTGATAAGCCTGATCTTCACGCCGCTCGTCGGGCTGATCGTCGCCCTGCTGACCGATCCGCTGCCCGGCGGAGGGCAGCGATGGGGTTGTGTCGGAACCGTCGTCGCCATTCTGGGGCTGTTGTTCTTCGCCGCGTTCCTGCTGCTGGCGCTGACGGGCGGGGCCATGCTGCTGGCCCTGTGAAAACCGGAACGGAGATGTCCATACCCCTGCATCAGGCCGCCCGGCGCTTCGATTCCGGGATATTCCTCAAAGAAGGTTCTTCCACCGAAGTGGAAGAACCGGTCGGGTATGCCCACCGGGACGACTACGGCGATTGAGCACTCCTCGTCGGCGTGATCTTTACACCGCCGGTAGGACTGATCGCGGGGCTTTTGACCGATCCGCGGACACTTGATCTACTGGTAGCGTTTTTCCAGCTCGGCAATCATTGTTTCGAGCTTTTCTTCATTCGTCTCGAAGTAGCGTGAGTCGAAAGCCCTCGGAATCATACCGAGCCAGTTCCGCACCTTTTTGCTGGCGAGCATTTTGCCGAATGCCTTGTCGATATTCGTATCCGCAGACCACAAGGTTTCCCCCATCTGTTCGGGCAGGATGGCTTTCATGCGCTGGTCGTAGTAGATATTCATCGAGTTGTCGAATGCCCCGAGTTCGTTGTAGCAGCGCAGAAGGTCGATGACGATCTGTTTGTCGGCGATGTCGGACGCGATGCCCGTCGTCTTGAACATCTCCAGCGCGTCGGTCAGGAAGCGGTAGGGTTTTCCCATGCTGCCGGTGATCCGCCGGGTATAGTAAGCTACCGTATCGGCGGGAAGGCCGTCGAGCGAGAAATCATGCTCCTTCAGGCGGTATGCGACCCGTTTCTCGTCGTTGTACATCCATTTGTAATCCTGTATAACTTGCAGGTTGTCGCGCAGTTCGAGCGCAACGAGCTGCATGGCCTGCCGCACCTCCCTCTGTTTTGCCGAGTCGGCAATTTTGGCCGTCAGCCACAGCGTCAGCAGCACGCCGCCCGTAACGATCGAGAATTGGCGGACATAGTCGCCGATATTCCACTTTTTTAACTGTTTTTTTAAGGATTTCTTCATGGTGTGTCGGGTTAGAATATGTAATAAATCAGGATTCCCGCCCCGGCCGAGAGGATGATCAGCAGGATGGGGTTGACCTTGCGCCACGAACCCACGAAAACGCCGCCGAAGAGCGCCCAGCTCCAGGCGTCGATGAAGTTTCGGTCGTCGGGGTTGTCGCCGTGGGGGAAAATCAGCAGCAGAGCCGCGGCGGCGATCATGCCGATCACCACGGGCCGCATGCCCCGCATGGCCCCTTCGACCAGCCGGTTCCCTTTGAGTTTCATAAAAAAACGCGCCACGAGGATCATCAGCGTCAGCGACGGCATGCAGACGGCGAAAGTGGCGATTGCCGAACCCAGGATGCCGCACCAGGTGTGTCCGGTCTGGACGCCGACGCTGTAACCCACGTAGGTCGCCGAGTTGATGGCGATGGGCCCGGGCGTGATCTGCGACACGGCGACGATGTCGGCGAATTCGGCGGCGGTCATCCACTGGTGCTGCACGACCACTTCGTTCTGGATCAGCGACAGCATGGCGTAGCCGCCGCCGAATCCGAAGAATCCGATCTTGAGGTAGGATATGAAGAGTTGCCAGAGGATCATAGCTGCGCTAATTAAGAATTGAGAATTAAAAATTAAAAGTTGGGAGTCGGCATGTCCCGCAGGCGGTCTCTGTCCTCGCTCAACCGCAAAACTCACCTTTTACCTTTCACCTTTTTTGCCATTGTCAACTCCCAGGCGATGCCCAGCGCGGCGGCCGCGGCGAGTATCCAGATCGGCGACCAGTCGAGCCACCAGATGGCCAGGGCCGAGGCGGCGATGACGACCAGCATCGTCCAGTGCATGCCGCGGGAGAGCGTGAGCACCGGGCCGATGATCAGCGCCACGACCGCCGGGCGCATGCCCTTGAAGGCCGCGTCGACGACGGGGTTCTGGCGGATGCCGGCGAAGAAGATGGCGATCACGAGGATGATGACGAACGACGGCGTCACCGTGCCCAGCAGGGCCGCTGCCGCGCCGCGCAGTCCGCGGACCTTGTAGCCTACGAATACCGCGGTGTTGACGGCGATCGGGCCGGGGACCGACTGCGCGAGGGTCAGCAGGTCCAAAAACTCCTTCTGCTCGATCCACTTGCGTTTGGTGATCAGCTCGCGTTCGATCAGAGGCAGCATGGCGTAGCCGCCTCCGAAGGTGAACATCCCGATTTTCAGGAACGAGACGAATATGGTTGTCAGCCGTTGCATCGTCATTGGCGGGTTTTGCGGCCCAGCAGGTTCATCATCCCGTCGATGTAGGTCATCGGGTGGGTCGGTGCGCCGGGCAGCCAGAGGTCCGGGGTGTGGGTGTCGAAGAACGTGCGGTCGACGGCGCGGCTGTCGGCGAAAAGTCCGCCCGAGCAGGCCTCCGAACCGCAGGCGACGAGGATTTTGGGTTCCGCGACGGCGTCGTAGCAGATTTCCAGCGCCTCGGCCATGTTGGCCGTGACGGGGCCGGAGACCACCACGCCGTCGGCATGGCGCGGCGAGGCCGTGAAGCCGATGCCGAAGCGGCCGAGGTCGAAATTGACGTTGCCCGTGGCCCCCAGCTCCATTTCGACCGACGCGTCGCCCCCGGCCGAGACTTCGCGCAGCTGCAATGCGCGGGAGAAGCAGCGGCGGATTTCGGGACGCACCTTTCCGGCGTCGAACGCTATGCGGGTGTCGCCCGGACGGACGACAAGTCCTTCGCGCGTGGGCGAGCCGATGCGGTAGTCGTTGGTGAAACGGACGTTGCGGGGCGCGATGCGCGCGCATTCGCCGCAGAAGAGGCAGCGGCCCAGGTCGAGCGCAAGGGGCGCGGCCGTGAAGGCTCCCGTGGGGCAGACGGCCGCGGCGCGCTCGGCGTCGTCGGCGTCCCGGGTCTCGGTCAGGCAGGGACGGCCCCGGAATTCGGGGGTCAGCTCCACGGCGTCGAGGTCGGGGATCGCCTGCCGTCCGTGGCTGTGCAGTACGCGTATTTTTGGGAGGATCATTTTTGAATAAATAATTGAACAAAATTAACGAAAAGCCTCGTGACGGCCAATTCTTTTCCGGGCATTAAGTCCCCGCCGGGGCGGGGTGGAGTTGGGTCCGGTTTGTAAACGCGGCGGTACGCAGCGAACGGAGTGTATGAGGGTTGCCAAACGGTGCGATTACAGATCATGGCCGCAGTACGAGAGGTTGAAACTCTTGTTGCAGATCGGGAAGTCGGAGATGCCTTCGCCGCGCACGGCGAGCGCCAGTGCCAGCCAGTTGTGGAGGCTCGGGTCCTTGATGCGGACGGCGGCGATGCGGCCCTCGGCGTCGGTCAGGAGAACGTGGCAGGTCTCGCCGCGCCATCCCTCGACCAGTCCGAACGCGAGCGACGAGGGGGCCAGCGGCGCCGCATAGTCCGGGCGCGGGTGTCCGGCGTTCCCGCATTCCTGTCCGTGGAGGTCGAGCAGGCGGTCGATGTATCCGGCCGATTGCAGCACCTCGCGGCAGCGCACCATCAGCCGGGCCATCACGTCGCCATGCGTTTTGACGATGCTTTCGTGGCGCAACGCCCCGGCGAAGACGCCCCAGGGGTGCGACGTGCGGATGTCGCGGGCCAGACCGCTCGCGCGGGCCGCCTGACCCACGCCGCCGATGCGCTGCATCTCGTCGCGCGGGACGATGCCGCACTGTTCGAAGCGGGCCAGCAGCGAGGGCGACGACTTGATGTCGCGGCGCACCTGGTCGTAGCGGCGGGCGATTTCGCGCACGTTCGCACGGATCATCGCCGCCTTTTCGGCCGTCAGCGGGTGGTCGGTGCCGAGGGGCCGGATCAGCCCCTTGCCGAAGCGGTTGCCGCACCACGCCTGCGTGGTGTTGATGGTCATGGTGCGCAGGGCCTCCGAAGCCACCTGCCCCAGCTGGTAGCCCACGTCCATGCAGAGGGCGCCCGTGTCGGCGATCTGCATGGCCATGCGTTCGAGTTCGAGGGCCGCGGCGCGTTCGCACTCCAGCGCGGCCGGGATTTCGCGGCCAGCGCCACGTCAAGATAGCCTTCGTAGGCGGCCCGGGCGAAGGCCGTGGCGTGCGCCACGGCGCTGTCTCCGGCGACGGACTCCGCAAGGCACATCTGCCGCAGGCGGTTCGCGGTCGTTTCGAAGGCCGTCTCGACGTCCCGGTGCTGGTAGCCCAGCGCGATTTCGAGGTGCAGGACCTGCTCGCCGTTGCAGATGAAGCGGAAGGCCCCCGGTTCGATGACGCCTGCGTGGATCGGCCCGACGTTGACCTCGTGCAGCGAGCGTCCCTCCATCGTGTAGAAGGGGTAGTTCTCGATCGAACAGCGGCGGTCGTAACGCCCGGCGGGGAACCGCAGCGGCTTGGGCCACGGCATGCCGTCGAAACGGATGCCGTAGCGTTCCGAGATGTCGCGCTCGAAGGGGTGCATCTGCGGGTGCAGGGCCGTGAGCGAGGGGAGCGCCGTCTCGTCGTAGTAGTCCGTGGCGTGCGAAGTGATCAGCACGCGGCGCTCGGCGTCGTCGAGCAGCAGCAGGAAGAAACGCATGCGGTCGCCCGACGGGAGGGCGAAATAGTGGGCCGCATGGTAGCGTGCGTCGGAGAGTTTTACGCGAAGGTCCTCGTAGAAGGCGGCGTAGGAGACTTCGGGGATGTCGTTCAGCGCGACGGAGGCGCCGGTATTGTCGGTTACGTAGTAATTCATAGCGATGCGATTCGGTCGATCAGTTCCCGGAAAAATGCGGGCTGCCAAAGCCCCAGCCCGATGGCGGCGGCGAGCAGCGACAGCGCCGACCACGACAGTGCGCGGTCGGTCGCCGAGGGGTGCAGTTCGTCCTGCCGGGACTGGTAGCAGAGGCGCAGCAGGCGCGAGCAGAAGAAGTAGATGACCAGGCACAGCAGCAACATGATGCCCGTGACGAGCCACCAGCGGCCGTCGGCGATGGTTTGCTTGAGGATCATCAGCTCGGAGAGGAACAGCGGCGAGGGCGGGAAGGCCACCAGCACAACCATCCCCGTGAGCAGTCCCACGGCCCCCACGCGGTTGATGTGGATGTAGTCGCCGATGCGGTTGATGCGGTAGTTGCCGTAGACCTGCCGCACGACGGCGATCTGGAGGAACAGGCTGCTCTTGATGAGCGTATGGCAGACGACGTGGAACACGGCGGCCCAGACCCCGATGCCCCCGATGCCCAGCCCGATGGCCGCGATGCCCATGTTCTCGACCGTGGAGTAGGAGAGGAAGCGTTTGTAGTTGTTGGTGCGGCGCAGGAACAGCGCGCCGACCACCAGCGACAGTACGCCGACGAGCAGCAGCACGGATTTCACCCATGGGAAGACTTCGGTCTCGGCGAGCAGTTTGTAGACCCGCAGCAACGCCAGGAACCCGGCGTTGACCAGTCCCGTGGAGATCAGCGCCGAGGCCGGGGCCGGGGCGGCGAAGTTGGCGTCGACGCCCACGGTGTAGAGCGGGAACAGCTCGGCCTTGCAGCTGTAACCGCAGAGGATCAGCAGAAAGGCCGTCTTCAGGTAGAGGGCGCTGCCGCCCGGGGCCGCGGCGGCGACGGTGGCGTAGTCGAGCGACTCGCAGTCGGTGGCGGCGGCCAGCAGCAGGATGCCCAGGTAGGCCATGGCGATGCCCGTCGAGCAGACGAAGACGTATTTCCACGCCGCTTCCAGCGCCTGCGCCGTGCGGCGGTGGTAGACGATGCCCGCCGAGCAGAGCGTGGTGGCTTCGAGGAAGATCCACGTCACGGCGAGGTTCGAGGCGAAATAGGCTCCCGCGATGGCTGTGGTCAGGAGCATCAGCAGGCCCGCGTAGGTGCGGGTCTGGCGCAGGTCGCAGTCGTGGAGGCTGGCCTTCGAGTGGAAAAAGGCGAAGGCGGAGACGATGCAGAGCAGGCAGTAGAAGAGCGTGCCCGCGGCGTCGAAGGCGAACCACACGGCCGAGGTCTCGCCGTAAAGCCCTCCGGCGACGATCCGAACGGCGAAGGCCGCCTGCACGGCGTAGAAGGCCGCGCCCGTGAGGCGCAGCAGGCTCCGGCGGCGGACCGTGAAGGCCGCTGCCGCGATGAGGACGCTGAAAATGAGGTAGCAGATCATGGCGTCAGTCCTTTACGTTGGTGAGTGAATCGGCGTCGTCGGCATGGAGCTTGCCGTCGATTTTGGTGAAGAAGATGCCCAGCATCAGCACCGAGATGAGGATGTCGAGCAGGATGGCGAAGTTGATCAGCAGCGGCATCTCGACGCCGATGGCCGTCGAAAAGAGGAACACGCCGTTTTCGATGACCAGAAAGCCGACCATGTGGGAGAAGATCCGGCGGCGCATGACGATCAGGATCAGTCCGCTTAACAGCGAGTAGAAGGCCACGCCGAAGAACACCAAGTCGATGGTCGTGTCGGCGATGTAATAGGTGACCGAGGCGCTCACGGCCAGCGCCACGAGCGACAGCAGCAGCGAGCCGGACTGCGTGGAGCCGGAGCGCGAGACGCGGTTGATCTTCGTGCGGCGGATGACGGCGAAAAGCAGTCCCGGGACGAGGATGCCCTTGAAAAGCAGGGTTTCGAGGCAGATGAAGGCCAGTTCGGCGGGGTTGATGGCGTGCAGCCGCACCAGGGCGACGGCGAACAGCAGCCACCCCTGAAGGCCGATCAGCGAGGCGAAATTGCGGAAACGCTCGGTGATCGCCAGATAGACGAGCGTCACGACGTAGAGGATGATCAGCGGAAGTATCATTGCAGACCGATGTTAAGTTGCAGCAGGTAGCCCGTGAAGAACACGAGGACGGCCAGCGCCGCGACGGTGAGGATGAAGGTGGTGTTGCGGGCGAGTTTGTTGCGGGCCTGGGTCGATTCGACGATGCCCACCGAAAGCCCCGTGACGAGCACCGCGAGCGGGGCCGCCGCCCACCAGCGGGGACAGCAGGTCGCGGCGACGGCGTCGGCGGCGAGCACCGACAGCGCGGCGGTCTTGAGCCATCCGGCCATCTTGATATAGGCCAGGTCGACGCCGCAGTAGTCGAGGCACATCACTTCGTGGATCATCGTCAGTTCGAGGTGGGTGCGGGGATCGTCCACCGGTACGCGGCCGCTTTCGGTGAAGACGATCTTCACCAGCACGTAGGCCGTGAGCACCAGCAGGACGGTCAGCTGCAGGTCGCCCGTCGCCGCTTCGGCGAAGATCCGGGCGAACGACGTGTGGCCCGCCAGCAGGGCCAGCGTGCCGGCCGTGAGCATGAGCGCCGGTTCGACCAGCGCGCCGTAGAGGGCTTCGCGGCTTGCGCCCATGCCTTCGAACGAACTTCCGGTGTCCATGGCGCCGAGGATCAGCGCGAAGCGGCCGAGAGCCATCAGGTAGGCGAAGCAGACGATGTCGCCGTCGAACGACAGCAGGGGTTTCAGCTCCCCGACGGGGATGAAGAGCGCGGCGACGATCGCCGAGCCGAGGTAGACCGACGGCACGGCGCGGAACAGCGCCGAAGCGGTCGTCGAATAGACCGCGCCTTTGCGCAGCAGCAGGCGCACGTCGTAAAGGTGCTGGGCGAAGCGGATGCCCCGGCGGCCCGCCAGCACGGCCCGCGTGCGGTTTATCAGGCCCGGAATGCAGACGGCCGTCAGCAGGATCAGGAGTGTATTGAGTGCCGTAAGTGAACGCTGGGGCGTGCTCCAACACGTAGTGAGAGAAGACTGCCCAAGACTGGCTTGAAAGATGGAAATTTTCGTCAGCAGAACAGCGCAACACCGACCCGGCTCCTTTGGAGAGTGAAGATTGCAATCAACTCCTAATCTCGCACAAGTGCGGAAACAGCTACGTTCACAGTTGGACGGCAGTGAAGTCAAATTGATATCGGTAAATCCGATCAGTTTGTCCCGAAACACACGGGAATCCATCCTACACTTCACCATCCTTGCCGAGACGAACACTTCGATCCGGATCGTTGGCGAAGAGCCCGTAATGCAGATTTCATAATTCCAAACTGGGAATGAGCAAAAGTGGAGCGACGCTTACTAGGTGAACGACCACCATCCCTCATGGTGGTACTGCGATAGACAGAATTTCCGTACATGACCCGCACGTACGGATCAAGTTTCCCGAAAGTACTAATGTTCTCCAAATCCTTCGCTCCGATAACGACCAATGTTAGCTTCCATTCTCCTTGACACATAACAAGAAATCCGGGAAGAGCAAACTCAGCAGAAACCACTCCCTTCTTGAAAAACAAAATGCATGGAGAAACCGAGGTGTTTCCCAGAAATTTCGAGGAAGACTTCCTTTTGGGGTACGTCGAATCGGCTCTATTCCTATCCCGTTTGATGTATTTAGAGGATAAAACGCTATATGCACACTTCTGCCCACAACACGGCGTATCTCATCATGTTCATTACAGCGCCTGCCTGTGACTACCCCTTCCATAGTACAATACAATGGAAGTATATCAATGTGGGCACACTTCGATTCAAGTGGAACAGAAAACAGCCTGTTTTTTGGAGCCAAGACAACTCCAATTATCTCCACGAATGAAGGGCCGTCGCTACGACTATTCAGACTCCGATTATGGAGACACTTCGAGAGATGGTGTGCCCATGGAAGCGAGCACTTTGCTCAACCCACACAAGAAGTTGCGAACGC